>Ga0209371_1000343_pt1 | contig 50933 bp, 47 predicted proteins | sample AgamicAtAmrz_FD_187165 | JGI IMG/M metagenome (GOLD analysis project Ga0209371, IMG submission 187165) | Agave microbial communities from Guanajuato, Mexico - At.Am.rz (SPAdes) (version 2) | ecosystem: Host-associated > Plants > Roots > Rhizosphere | place: Guanajato, Mexico | collected 2012-06-07
AACGCTTTCACGGCATCGGCGGTCTGCGTGCCATCGATGCGGGGCGGCGCTTCACGCTGACCGGACATCCGGAGCACGATCAGGACGCCGCGCACCAGAACGAATTCGCGAGCATCGAGGTGGAGTGGACCATCGAGAACAACCTACCGCTCTCCGGACATGAAACGAATTTTCCCCACGGCCTAGGTCATGCGCTGGCGCTGGCTCGTGCCGACGACCCCGGCCAGACGTTCGGTGTGAGCCATGCTGACGGATCGACGGGGTTTTACCGGATCACCATCGAGGCACAGCGCACGACAGTGCCGTACCGCAGCCCGTTCGAACATCGCAAGCCTGAAGCGAAGCTGGAATCAGCGATCGTGGCAGGCCCAAAAGGCCAGGAATGCTATACCGATGAACTGAACCGGGTGAAGGTGCTGTTCATCTGGGATCGGCTCAACGAAGGTGACGAGCGCGCCTCGTGCTGGGTGCGCATCGCGCAGTCCGACACCGGCGAGGGCTATGGCGGTGTCCACATGCCGCGGGCGGGTGAGGAGCTCCTGATCGGCCATATCGGCAACGACATCGACCGCCCGATTGCGCTGCATCGCGTGTACAACGGCGCGGCGAAACCGCAGTGGCATTCGAACGGCCTGCTGTCCGGCTATCAGTCACGGGAGTATGGCGGCGGAGGCGGCTACAACCAGCAAGTCATGGACGACTCGACTGGACAGCCACGGATGCGCGTGATGAGCAGCCACGGCATGAGCGGCCTGCATCTCGGTTACCAGATCGTCCAGAACGGCAATACCCGGGGCGCTTATGTGGGTAGCGGCTTTACGCTGCGTACCGATAACGCCGGCGCGATTCACGCGGGCGAGGGACTGTACTTCAGTACCCATTCCACCAGCGTCGATGGCCAGCCACTCGATACCAGCCAGGCACGCGAAATCCTGGCACGCGCCGATCTACTGGTCGAGTCGCTGTCCTCTGCCAGCGCGACGGCCAGGGGCGAAGATCTGAAGCCGGGACGTGAGGCCCTCGCCGCGTTCGCGAAGGCGACCCAGCACACCAAGGCGGGCGTTTCTAATGGCGGCAACACGGCTGGCGGCGGTACCGGCAATGCGAACGCGTTCGCGAAGCCCGTCATGCTTGGGTCGAGCCAGGAAAGCATGGGCCTGACCACGCGCGCGTCGGCGCAACTGGTGGCCGACGAGCACCTAAATCTGGTAAGCGGCAACGATACCTACTGGGCGGTCGGCAAATCGCTGGTGGCGGCCGTCGCAGAAAAAATCAGTATCTTCGTCCAGCGTGCCGGCATGAAACTGATCGCCGGAAAAGGCGCGGTCGACATCCAGGCGCTCAGCGACCAGTTGCGCTTGCTTTCCGAACTCGGCATGACGCTCAAGAGCAACAACGGCAGCATCGTGATCGACGCCAAGACCGAACTGATGCTCAAGTGCGGTGGCTCGTACATCCGGATTTCCGCCGAAGGCATCGAGGACGGCACCCGCGGCGCGCGTACCGTCAAGTCTGCGTCGTTCAGCCGGCAGGGGCCTAGTTCAGTCGCCGAGCACATGAACAGCCTTCCGAAGCCGGCGTTCAACGACAAGTACATCTTGCGCGACCGCATCACGGGCGATCCGCTCAAGAACCATCCGTACGAGATCGTTCGTGGCGATGGAACGCGCCTGAGCGGCGTCACCGACGAACTGGGCCATACGACCGAGCAGAAGAACAACGATATCGAAACCGTGATGATCCGCGCGCTGCGACCGGGCACCCGAAAGTCCTAGCCGCAACTCGCAACCTCTACCGGCGAACATCCATGAGTGAAAATCAACCTGACAGCCCGGGCACGCCGGGTCAGGATTTCGGCGACGACGACGCCGAGCACGACGTCGTCCGTCTGGCATCGCATACCGATGAAGGGGGTGACTCCTACGCCCATGCCACCCTGACGCCGCCCGACGATACCCGAGCCAAGGAGACGTTGCATGACCTGCGCCCCATCATCCCGGTGATCTTCATTCCCGGCGTCATGGGCTCGCCTATCGTCGCCGCGGACACCGGCAACGAGGCCTTCTTCGCGCCGAACATGGACACGGTCGGTGCGATGCTCGGCGGATTGTTATCGGTCATCGTCGGGTGGTTTCAAAGCGCGTCGTCGCGCGAGACCCGTTTCGATCCTCTCAATGTGTCGGTGACGCCGCTCGGGCCGATCAACGTGGGCGATGGCAAGACGATCACCGAAAAGGAGGCGCGACGGCGCGGCTGGGGTTCAGTCTACCGTACCAGCTATCAGCCCGTGCTGCTGTGGCTTGAGCAGCAATTAAACAATCCCATGCTGTGCGGCAAGTTGCAAGGTGCCTGGTGCGAGCCCGATCCGAAGGGCAAGACGTGGGCGCTGCATCCGGTGCTCGGCACCGCGCCGACGCAATACGGGGCGTACGGAAAAGGCGAGGCGATCACCGAGGAATCCCCGGAGTTCAAGCGGTTCGTCAAGTTCCGCTACCGTGTCTACGCAATTGGCTACAACTGGCTTCAGTCGAACGACGATTCTGGGCGCGATGTGGTCACGGGTGTCGATTGTCCCGATCCGCAGACCAAGAAGAAGACGCGGCTCATGGGCATCACCGAGATCTGCAACGAGAACGATACGGGCAAGGCCATTATCCTGACGCATTCGATGGGTGGTCTGGTAGCTCGCTTTGCCGTGTTGAACCACGGCGCGGAAGGCTTGATCCACGGGGTGTTTCACGGCGCACAGCCGGCCACCGGGGCGCCGCTGGCGGCCAAGCGTTACAAGACGGGCGGCGGTCCCGAAGGTGGCATGAACGGATTCGTCAACGGCAGCCTGCTCGGACGCGATGCGGACGAATTCATCGCGGTAATGGCGAACGCCCCGGGGCCGATGGAGTTGACACCGATGCCGGACTATAACAACGGCGCAGCATGGTGGATTTTCGCTCGACCTGACGGAACGATGGTTATGCAGTTCCCGAAGCACGGTGATGCCTACAACGAGCTGTATCTCAACGCCGATTGGTACGGTTTGCTGCCCAAGGAAGATCAACTTGATCCGGCCAACCTGGTGAGAAAGCGACTGGGCAGGGATGCGAAAGGCGCCAATGTTCTGGTCAACCATTACAAGGACACCTTGAAGAAGGTGGTTAACCGGCAGAGCCAGTTGACGAACAATTACCACGGCAACACGTATGTCGCGTATGGCAACGGGGGATTGGACACACGATCTCCCGCGTCCGGCACGACGACCGATGCTACCAACAAGGACAATCCCACCGTCGAGCAAGGGGAGCTGACGAAGAATTTGCTGGCGTGGGGCAATGCCATCTGGACAGGCGACGTGCCGGCCGATGTGCAGGAATCCGAGCTCCGTGCGGCCAAACTGCTGAACGATTCAGGCAAGGGTGAGATCCGCGTGCTGCTGCAGCAGCGCAATCTGAGCATCACGTTCACGATGCAGAAGACCAACAAGATCCCTGACGTGAGCGCCACCACCGACTGGGATCATGTGGCGAGCAAGACCGGCATTATTCGAGGGGACGGCACTGTGCCAGCGTGGTCGGCGGACGCGCAGGCGCGCGGACTGAAAGCTGATGTGCCGGGTGATCCGGCCCATGGCGTGCGGATGGCGTTCGTACAGGCCGGGTATGAGCACATGAAGAGTTACGCGCATCCCTGGACACGCTGGGCGCTCCTCTACAGTGTGGTGCAGATCGTGAAGGACATCGATGTGCCGGGAGGGGCATGATGGCGCGCTTCGTTCGCATACTCTTTTTGCTGGTGGGCCTGTGTGCCTGCTCTTTTGCGTTTTCCGTGGAACCAACGATGAACAATCCGCTGCTGTCCAAAGTACGTCCGTGGTGCATCGGTCGTCTCGTGTTCGATCGCCCCGTTTTGAGTGAAATCTCGAATGAGAGTTACAAGTACCGCGGGGAAAGACTCGTCACGACGCACAACGTGCCTGCGGAGACATATAACGCCAAGGTCGCGAGGCGTGAGACGGAACTGCGCACCAAGCAACGTGTGAATCCCGTCAATCTGAAGGAGAAGACGGGGCATGCGTGGCTGGAAAAAGCGTTTTCTCCGGTGCCACATTCGCGGGTTTTCGTCTTCAACGACTCGGTGGCGAAGGCGGCGACATTACCGTTCGACACTGAAGGCTATCTGTTCGCCGACCGCACGCTCGTCCATACGACCAGCATGATCGGTCCGGATGTGCTGGACCAGGCCGAAAGCATCTATAACGACATCTACCGCCGCATCAAGGTGCGCGATAACTGGAACGTACCGACGGAATCGGGTTTCTGCTTCGATGGCGGTATCGTCACGGGTCCGTCGACCTACACGGAAGAGGTCAGCCAGTCGTTCGCGCTGATGCCGGGCCGGCCGGCGCTGCTGGTAATCAAGTTGCGCGACGCGATCGACGAGGATCAGGCTCACCCGCTCACCAGCAGCCTGTCCGCGTTGCGTGCGACACTCGATCGCATGCCCGGCAGCTATCGCATCCTGCGACAAGGCAAGCGGACAGTGGCCGGTATGGCCGCCGAGGAAGTGCTGTTTGCGCTGAAGGACGGCGACGTCACAGTGTATCGCTTCTACCTGCTCGCGCCGGGGAATCCAGCGACGATGGCGCAGCCGCATACCTCCGTCGAACTGCTACTGGGTGCGCCGGCGCGCGACGACCTGCCGCCGGACCAGGCCACGTCGCCGGTCAACGAGGCTGGGGCGCTGCAGACGTGGGACACGCTGATGAATAGCCTGCGCGCGCGACCGGGCGCGGTCTGACCGGAGCCGAACGATGCGCCGCTACGATATTGTGAAAGGTGACCTGACGACGGTCGGCGGGGTCGTTCAGGGCGGCGACGCGCACGACCTGCTCGGCGGGCGCGAGCAGGCGTACGAGACCGATCCGGTCTGGTGTCCCGTCTGCAAGACCATGGGGCATATCCAGTGCGAAGGTCCGCGTATCTCCACAACCGGACCCGATGGACGGCAGGCGGCGCTGAGCGATGATCTGTGTGTCTGCCTGTGTACGCCACCGCCGCGCCTAGTACCGTCGCAGCAGACGTCGTATGTGGATGCGTAGCGCCGAAGTCGGGTTACCGATGTCGACCGCGAACGTCGTACTTTTCAGCGAGGGAGTCGCGTGATGGTCAGGAAATGGATGGGGATGGCGTTGCTGCTGGCGTGGACGTTGGCTCTCTCGGGCTGCCAATCGTTCCGGGATTGCATGGAGGCACTGGGAGGCGGTTGCCACTAATGCAAGGTTTTCGGCCTCCGGGCCCAGTGGGCCGCGCGTGCCCTTTACAGATACTTCTTGAAGGTTCCGGCGGCGATGTCCATGGCCAGCCCGAGCAACGCCGTCGCCGGCAGCAACACTAGTAAGGGCCTGATACTGACCGGCAGCGCGAGATAGTCACCTAGGGCAGCGCGGGTACGGCTGATCTGCGGACGGTCGTGCCTACTGCAGAGCCGGCACGTGGCGGCTCTGCTGTTTACGAAGCATAAGCTTGCTCCTTGTCAGAAAAGCATATCTCTGCACCTGGAGCATGAATATGCTTCCTATCTCAAGCGCGTCGGCCAAGGTCCCCGGAAAAACAAAAAGCCCGATCTTGCGATCAGGCCTTTCGAATTCCGTTGGTGGAGCGGAGGAGGATCGAACTCCCGACCTTCGCATTGCGAACGCGACGCTCTCCCAGCTGAGCTACCGCCCCATCAGTCAACTATCATACACACGCATTTCTGCGCTTGGCAATAGGGGGTTGAATCGCCCCCGAAACCTTACTTCGACGGCGCGCCGGCCAGCACCCATTCGACCACCGACCGGACGTCGGCGTCGCTCATCCGCGGATGCGCCGGCATCGGAATCGCGCCCCACACACCCGAGCCGCCATCCTTCACCTTCTTCGACAGCTTCGCGACGGCCTGCGGATCGGACTTGTAGCGCGCGGCGATATCCTTGAACGACGGGCCCACGAGCTTGCGGTCGACCGCGTGGCACCCCATGCACGCGTTGCTGCGCGCGACTTTCAGGCCGTCGCCGACGTCCGCGTGCGCGGCGCCCAGCGTGCCGGCCACGAGCGCCGCGGCCGCGGCGCCCTGCACCATCCATCGTTTCATCTGCATGCCCGTCATTGCGCCTTCGCCTTCGGATTGCCCGGATGCACGTTCGACGAATTCGAGATCGGCGCGGGCGGCTGCAGCGGCGCGGACTGCACCGATGCGTCGGGCACCGCGCCGACCGTCGCGCTGTCCGCCGGTGCGGCAGCCGGCTGCGCGGCGGATGCGCCGCTCGCGGGCGACGCGTCCTGCAGCGCCTGCGCGTCCTGCGGCTTCACGTACTGGAACACCTTCACGACCTTCTCGACGCCCGGCACCTGGCTCGCGGCTTCCGCGCCGCGATTGCCTTCGTCCACCGTCACGAGGCCCATCAGGTAGAGATTGCCGCGCTCGCTGACGACCTTGTAGTAGTTCGCCGAGATGCCCTTCGTCGCGATCAGCTCCGACTTCACGCGCCCTTCGAGGTACGAGTCGTTCGCGCGCGACGACAGCGACGACGCCGGCTCGACCGACAGCTCGTTGACGATGCCGTTCACGTTGTTGATGCCGCGCACGAGTTCCTCGGCGCGCTGCTTCGACGCATCGTTCGGCACTTCGCCCGTCAGCAGCACGCGGCGGTTGAACACCGTCACGTTCACGTGCGACTGGTCCGGCAGCCCGTTGTTGATCTGCGTGAGCGACTTGACCTGGATTTCGCGATCTTCCGTCTGCGCGCCGAGCGTACGGCGATCGGTCGCGATCAGCGCGCCGCCGCCGGCCGCGGCACCCACGACCCCGAGCACACAACCCTGCAGCGACACGGCGAGGCCCGCCGTCAGCGCGGCGAGCAGCGTGGTTCTGACGAGCGTCTGTTTGACGCGGCTTTGATTCATCGACGGCTCTCCTTCGTTCAATCCTCACCCAGCAGCATCGCGTCGATGCCGTCGCACAGGCTGTGGATGGTCAGCAGATGGACTTCGTGGATGCGCGCCGCGCGAACGGCGGGCACGCTGATTGGGATATCGGTGTCGGACAGCGCGGCCGCGACCGTGTGGCCGTTGCCGCCCGTCAATGCGACGACGGTCATCTCGCGCTCATGCGCCTCGTCGATCGCCGCGAGCACGCGCGGCGATGCGCCACTCGCGTCGAGCACCAGCAGGATGTCGCCCGTCTGGCCCAGCACGCGCACCTGCTGAGCGAACAACTGGTCGGCCGCCGCCGCGCCCGCGAGACCGGCCTGCGACGCGTCGGTGGCCAGCGCGATCGCGGGCAGGCCCGGACGTTCGCGCTCGAAACCGCCGACGAGCGACGCGGCGAGGTACTGCGCGGCGGCGGCCGACGGGCCGTCACCGCACGCGACGATCTTGTTGCCGTTCGCCAGCGCGGCGAACATCGCATCGACCGCGGCTGCGATCGGCAGCGACAGCGCGTCGGCCGCTTCGGCGTGAAGCGCGGCGCTGTCGCGGAATTGTTGCTGAATACGTTCGACTGACATCGATTCCTGGTGAACTGGGCGCGTGGCACAACGTGGCGCCACTCGCGCGACATCGTGGGTGCGGCGAGTTTACCGTACTCCGGCGCCCTCTCCGGGGGTCCGGCAAGAACTCTTTACATCTCGTCACAGCTCGCGGCTACGCATCGTCGGTACGAAATGCGTCGCGCAGCCACGCAAGCCGGCCGGCCTCGAACGCGACGACATCGAAACGGCACGCGGCGCCGGCGCCGTGCCGCGACCAGAACTGCAGCGCGGCCGCGACCAGACGCCGCCGCTTGCGCCAGCCGACGCTCGCGGCCGCACCGCCGTGCCGGGTACTGCGCCGCGCGCGCACTTCGACGAACACGAGCATGCCGTCGGGCTCGCGCATCACGAGATCGAGCTCGCCGCCGCGCATCGTCACGTTCGCGGCGACGAATCCGAGGCCATGACGCTCGAGAAACTGCCGCGCGCGCTGCTCGAACGCCGCGCCGACCGGTTTGGATCGCGCCGCGCCGGAAAAGTTGTCGCCCGAAGGCGGCCGGCCGCGCGCGCCCTCCGGCCGGGCCGGCGCCGCGTGGCACAATGCCGTCCTTGTTCCGTTCGTGCCGCGACTGCGTGCATTGCCTGCCATGACTGCCCTCCTCGAACTCGCGCATACGCAGCACTACCCGGACGCCACGCTCTACGTGGTCGCCACGCCGATCGGCAATACGGCCGACATCACGCTGCGCGCGCTGCACGTGCTCGGCCTCGCCGACCGCATCGCCGCCGAAGACACCCGCAACACGGGCCAGCTGCTCGCCCGCTACGGGATCTCGAAACCGCTCGTCGCCGTGCACGAGCACAACGAACGCGAAGCCGCGCAGCGCGTGATCGAACTGCTGCGTGGCGGCGAACGCGTGGCCTACGTGTCGGACGCCGGCACGCCCGGCATCTCGGACCCCGGCGCGCGCCTCGTCGACGCCGTGCGCGCGGCCGGCTTCACGGTGGTTCCGCTGCCTGGCGCGAGCGCGGCCGTGACCGCGCTGAGCGTGGCCGGCGACTGGGCCGGCGCGTTCACGTTCGCGGGCTTCCTGCCGCCGAAGGCGAAACAGCGCGCGACCGCGCTGCAGGCGCTGGTGTCGCACCCGTACGCGCTGGTGTTCTACGAAGCGCCGCACCGGATCGCCGAAACCGTCGCCGCGCTCGCCGACGCGTTCGGCCCCGCGCGCCGGCTGCTGATCGCGCGCGAGCTCACCAAGCTACACGAGCAGTTGTTCCAGGGCACCCTGGCCGAAGGACAGAGCTGGCTCGCCGGCGATGCGAACCGGCAGCGCGGCGAGTTCGTGCTGGTGGTCGAAGGCGCGCCGACGGCCAGCGGCGAAGCCGACGATACCGCGCACGACGCGCTGCTCAGGCTGCTGCTGGAAGAGGTGCCGGTGAAGAGTGCGGCGAAGCTCGCGGCCGCGCTGACGGGCGCATCGCGCAACACGCTGTATGCGCGTGCGCTCGTGCTGAAGGAAGGCAAGGAGGACTGACGCGCGACGCCGCCGCGCGGAATCGGCATAGGGGACGGCCATGAGGCCGTACCCCTGCCACACCACCCGGCATGCGGGTCCGCACCGGGCGGTTCGGGAAGTTGAGGTTATGAGAGTCGGGGCACACCCAGCCGATCGAAGTACGCGAGGGTCAATACGCTATTCAGGAGCTTGCCGCTGTTACGCCACCAGCGGCAGCTATTCGCCGCCACCTGTTGCGCCACAGCGGACGGTGCGCCCAGCGCACGCAGTTCCCGGTAGATGGTCGGACCGCGGCGCCAGTGTTTGAGCTGGATGACACGCAGCCGATGACGCATCCACTTGTCCAGATCCAGCCAGACTCGTGGCGTCTGCGCCATCCGGAAGTACGCCTTCCAGCCCAATACATAGGGCCGTAACCGTTCCACCACGTCCTTCATGCTGCGCCCGCCGCTACGGCCGGTCAGTTCACGAATGCGGCGTTTGAACGCCAGCAGCGCTCTGGCCGCCACCTTGCGCTTGATGACACCGCCGGACGCTACCCATAGGCTGTAGCCCAGAAACTTGCGACCGAACACACTGGCGACTGCGCTTTTGGTCTCGTTGACCTTCAACCGCAGTTGCCCATACAGACGACGCAGCAGCGCCATCACCCGCTCGCCAGCACGGCGGCTACGAACATAGACATTCGCATCGTCGGCATAGCGCGCGAAGCAGTGGCCTCGCCGCTCCAGTTCCTTGTCCACCTCATCGAGCAACACGTTGGCCAGCAACGGCGATAGCGGCCCGCCCTGTGGCGTGCCCTGTTCGCGCTGCTGAACCACGCCGCCATCCATGATGCCGCTGTTCAGATACGCCCGGATCAGCCGGATCACGCTGGCGTCCCCAGTACGTTTCTGCAGTCGGTCGATCAGGATGTCGTGGTTGACCCGGTCGAAGAACTTCTCCAGATCAACATCCACCACGATTCGCCGACCCGACTGCACGTACGACTGCGCGGCAAGCACCGCATCGTGCGCACGCCGTCCAGGCCGAAAGCCGTAGCTGTGCTCGCTGAAGCCAGGGTCCAGAACCGGTTGCAGCACCTGCAGCAACGCTTGCTGGATCAGCCGGTCCGTCACCGTCGGGATGCCAAGCTCGCGCTCGCCTCCGTCCGGTTTCGGGATCGTCACCCGCCGTACCGGACTGGGCCGGTACGTCCCCTTCAGCAACTGTTCACGGATCGCGGGCCACGCCGTCACCAGATGGCGCGACGTCTGGTCAATATCCAGACCGTCCACGCCAGCGGCTCCCTTGTTGGCCCGTACCCGTTTGAACGCCTGCTTCAGGTTCTCCCTCGTCAGCGCCGCCATCAGCAGCGATGACCCCGTGTCCCCGGATTCATGGCGCGGGCAACAGCCTTCATCGCTCACGGGCATAGACGCAGCTTCACCGCGTGTGCTTCCCGCTCGCCCCGCTCGCACGGGCATCTGACGCATTGCCTGTCGCATCGACATGACGCTGGACACTCCTTCCCGTTCGGCCCTTCGTCACCAGCTTCAGCCTCATCGACCTGTCCTGTGACTACTACGGCCTCTGCTGACTTCTCGCTCCGGCTCGACGCCGTCGCCCTTTCAGGCATAAGGCGAGATCTCCCCAGGTAAGAGCGCACTCCTTCATCGCACAACCGCCGCATTTACGCTGCTTCGCCTTGGTCACGAGAGCTTCGCGGTGCGTTGCCCGCTCGCCCTGCACGGCAGCGCCTTCTATGCAGTTCTTGTCCATCGGCTCACGATTTACGCTCCACGCTTCCTCTCCACATTCGGTCGCCCTCATGCAGTTGCGCTTCACTTCATTCGCTGTGACCAGCTTATGGCGGGACTTGCACCCGCAGGAGTGCGCCCATGCTGGGCGCACAACGAAAAAAACCGGCCCGAAGGCCGGTTTTTTCATACCGCATGCCGTGAGCGGCGCTCGCGCGCCGCGCGACATTTAGAAGCGGTGGATCATGCCGACGCCGACGCCGATCTGGTTCTGCTTCGAACCTGCGCCCACGCCGTCACCGATCGACGTGGTTGCAGCGATGATGCCGCCCGTCGGGGTCAGCGTGTTGCCGCTGGCGTGCTGATAAGCCTCAACTGCGTACAGGCCGGTGCGCTTCGACAGGCTGTAGTACTGCGACACGGTAACCTGGTGGTACTTGGCCGAGCTCGACACGCCGTTCGACTGCGTTGCAGCCGTGTACGAGTAGCCTGCCGCGAAGTCCCACTGCGTCGATGCCTTCCAGTGCAGCACGGCGCCAGCCGTGTTGAAGATCGCCGTGTTCTTGAAGCCCGAACCCGTACCCGGGACGTACTGGACATTCGAGTACGAAGCCGAGATATCCCACGACGGCGTGAACTGGTAACCCGCCGTCACGGCGATACGCTGTTGCGACTGGGCGAACTTGTAGCCGTTGTTGATCGACGACACCGCCGGTTCTGCACCGTTGCCGCTCGTATCGAGGCCGTTCTGGACCGTCGAGTTCGCGCCCCACACGCCGCCGCCGAGCGTCGAGTTGTTGACCTTCTGATAGCCGACCGCGATGCCTGCCGGGCCGTTCAGGTACTGGATCGCCGCGCTCCACGTCGAGCCGCGGTTCGTCGCGCCCGCGACGCCGCCGAACGAGTACGAACCGCCGACCGTGAAGCCGTAGAACTTCGGCGACATGTAGACGAGCGAGTTGTTCGCGCGGTAGCTGGTATCCAGCGAATCGATATCGCCCGGGTGCGCGCCGTAGTAACCGGTCAGCCAGGTCGTCGGGCTGTACGGCGACAGCAGCGTGTAGTACGCGGTGTACTGGCGGCCGGCCGTCAGCGTACCGTACGTGGTGTTGGTCAAACCAACCCATGCCTGACGCGTGAAGATGCCGTTGGTCCACTGCGACGAGCCGTTAGCCGTGTTGACGCCGGCTTCCAACTGGAAAATCGCCTTCGTGCCGCCGCCGAGATCTTCGCTGCCCTTCAGGCCGAAGCGGCTGCCTGCCCACACGCCGGTGGACATCTGCACCTTCGAGTGACCACCCGAGGTTGCGCCGACTGCCGACGAGTTGTTCTGCCACGCGATACCGTTGTCGACGATACCGTACAGGGTCACGCTGCTCTGGGCGTGGGCGGCGGTAGCGGCTGCGAGACCGACTGCCGTCATGGCGAAAGCGACGCGCTTTTTCATTGATTCTCCGTCCTCAAAGAATGTTTCTTTTCTGGTGTGGTTTTATGACCGACACATGTGCGAGTACATGCCGACGCGATTCTGACGGATTACCAATTGTTTCCCAACATGTGCAGTCGGTCATCGTATGATCGACGCAACGCGCGGGTTCACCAAACGGTTACATGACAGCCCGAAAAGCTTGTGTAGCGGGCGTTTCCGGCATTTGCCGGTGAAAACCCTAGCTTTACATTTTTACGGGCGCACCACGACCGTCCGATGTCGTCAGACGCCTTCGGCACCAAAAGATCTTACAAATGCGCGATCGAAGCTGACGCCGCGATTCACGCCGCCGCGCAGGATCGCCCACGTTCGTGACACCCACATTTCGAGACACGAAATCATGAAAACGTTTTTAGTCGGCGTGCCGGAGGCCGGACGGAAACGGCCCGACGAGCGCGGGCCGGGAGGCGATGCCGGCGCCTGCCGCGCCGGCGATCTTCAGTGTCGCGTGGCGGGGCGCGCGAGCTGCGCGGTCACCGCATCGGCGAGCGCGGTCAGACGCGAACGGATCGCCGTGTTCGAGCCGACCAGCACGAGCGACGCCGCCATGATCCGGTAGACGCGCTTTCTCGGCACCTTGGCCGGCTTCGCCGGGTCGAGCCACGCCGCGTGGCCGGCCAGCAGTTCGAGCGTTTCGAGGCCGATCATGATCGGCCACAGGCAGGCGAGCCGCAGCCGCACGAAACGACGCGGAATCGCGAGCGTATACAGGCAGGCGTCGCGATACTGGTCGAGCGCGACGCGCAGCAGGTCGACCAGCACGCCGCGCGCACGTTCCGATGCCTCTGGCTGCATCAGGTCGGCCACCACGAGCCCGTGTGCGCCCAGCACGTCGTCGGGCAGGTAGCAGCGGCCGATGCGCAGGTCCTTCGCGCAGTCGCGCAGGATGTTGGTCATCTGCAGCGCCTTGCCGAAACGGATTCCCTTCTCACGCATGTCCGGCAGATCCCAGCCGCGCGCGGCACGCGTGTGCGCGCCCGTCATGTCGGTCCAGAACTCGCCGACGCAGCCGGCGACCAGGTACGTGTAGCGGTCGAGCATGTCGCGCGTGGGCAGCGATGCGACCTGCCCCGACTGCTCGTGCGGAAACGTGCGCAGGTCGAACTCCATCCCCGCGGTGAGCGTCGCGACGACCTTGCGGATCGACGCGCGATCGGCCTCCGGCTGCGCGCGCAGCAGCGCGAGCATCGGCTCCATCGAACCGAGCAGCAGGTGTTCGTGCGAATCGGTCTGCATCCGCGTCACGTCCTCGAGCGAACGCGACAGCGCCGCGCCGTCGCCGAGCCGTTCGATGTCGTCGCGCAGGTCGGTCAGCAGCGCCGCGCGGCGATCGGGCGCGACGAGCGCCGTGTCGGCGATCGTGTCGGCCGCGCGCGCGAGCAGATACGCGAGGCCGACCGGGTCTCGCATGCCGTCGGGCAGCACGCGCAGCGTCAGGTAGAAGGAGCGGGAAACGTTCTTCAGCAGCTCGCCGAGCAGATAGGCGGGATCGGTATGGGTCGTCATGGGTCGGGAAAAATCGGCCGGCGCGGGCCCCGGACGCACACGGGCGCCGGGCGCCCGCGCCGGCCCGCGAGTCGCCGCATCGTCGCGCCAGACGGGCCTCGGCCCCCGTTGCGGCGATGCAAAATTCCCGCAAGTTTAGTGCATCCGGCGCACGAACTCGTTGCGACGGCCGGAATGCGGTGCGCAGCAGTCCGCCATCACTCGCGCTGCCCTGCGCGTCGCGCCTTCAAAACAGAACGGAAAGGTCGAAGTAATACATGTGTAATTATTCGATGCGACGATCGCGCACCGTTCGACTCCGTTCAGCCCGGGCTCCCCGCCGGGCCGCCGGCGCGAGCGCCCTTTCCGACTCCTTTCCGACTCCGTTTCGAAGGTTCATCGACATGCTCCTCAAGCGCCCGACCTCCCTGCGCTACGTCCCGTTCGCCTGCGCCGCCGCGTTCCTGCTCGCCGCGTGCGGCGGCGACGACGATCTGACGCGCGATCCCACGCAGCCGATTTCCGCGAAGGTCCAGGTGGTCGGCCATCGCGGCGCGAGCGCGCTGCGCCCCGAACACACGCTGGCGTCGTACCGCAAGGCGATCGAGGACGGCGCGGACGTGATCGAGCCCGACCTCGTGTCGACCCGCGACGGCGTGCTGGTCGCGCGCCACGAAAACGAGATCTCGGGTACGACGAACGTGTCGGCGCTGCCGCAGTTCGCGAGCCGCAAGGCGACCAAGACGATCGACGGCGCGCAGTTGACGGGCTGGTTCACCGAGGATTTCACGCTCGCCGAGCTGAAGACGCTGCGGGCGCGCGAGCGCATCCCGCAGGTGCGCCCGGCCAACACTGCGTACAACGACCAGTTCGAGATTCCGACGTTCGACGAGATCGTCGCGCTCGCGAAGCAGATGTCCGCGCAGACCGGCCGCACGATCCACCTGTACCCGGAAACCAAGCATCCGACCTACTTCCAGTCGATCGGCCTGCCGCTCGAGGACCGCCTCGTCGACGCGCTGCTGAAGGATGCGTACACGTCGCGCACGGCGACCGTCTACATCCAGTCGTTCGAAGTCGCGAACCTGAAGACGATCCGCAACCGGATCAAGTCGAGCCAGCCGAACTGGAAGCTCGTGCAGCTGATGGACGAAGCGCAGCAGCGCCCGTACGACTTCGTGAAGGCGAACGACACGCGCACCTACGGCGACCTGTCGACGCGCGACGGCATGCGCGAGATCGCGACCTATGCGAACGGCGTCGGGCCGTACAAGACGTCGATCATCGCGGTCGCCGCGGACGGCACGCTGCAGCAGCCGACGCCGTACGTGCGCTACGCGCACGAGGCCGGTCTCGTCGTGCATCCGTACACGTTCCGTCCGGAGAACAACTTCCTGCCCGCGTCGCTGAAGGACGGCGGCACGCCGGCCACGCGCAACACGGCCGGCTCGGTGCGCGAGATCCAGGCATACCTGCGCGCGGGCATCGACGGCTTCTTCACCGACGATCCGGCCGTCGGCCGCACGGCTGTCGATACGTTCAAGCGCTGATACCAAGCGCCGATCCGCTTCGTGACCGGGCGCCGCGCACGACGTGCCGCGCCCGGTTGCCCCGCATCGCTCAGATCACGTTGAAGTGGTGCGTGCCGTCCCGCTTCAACTGGTCGACCAGCCCGTATTCCCAGTCGAGATACGCCTGCATCGCGGCGGCCGCGTTGTCGGTGCCTTCGTACGGACGCCGGTAGCGATCGACGCGCGGCGACGCGAGGTGCGTCTCGCCGCTCTCCAGCGGCAGCCCGGCGTCGATCCACGCGGCCGTGCCGCCGGTCAGCACCCGGATCTCGGCCGATGCAGGCAGCAGCGCACGCGCGTCATCCGCCGCGAACCGCGCGAGCAGGCTCGATCCGCACGTGAACACGTAGCGCTTCGCGGGCGGAATCGTCGCCAGCGCGTCGCGCAACTGCGCGCGCACGGCAAACCACGCGCCGGGAATATGGCGTTTCACGTAGTTCGCGCTGGCCGTCACGTCGACGATCGCGAGCTCGCCGGGCGCGGCCTCCTTCAGCCAGCCGGCGAGCGTCGCGAGCGACACGTCGGCTGCGGGCGGCGTCGCCGGCACGTCACGCGGCGGCTGGCCGCGCTCGGTGAATGCCGCGGTGCCGGCCGGCTCGACCACGCGCACGTCCCAGCCCATCTGCGCGAGCCACGAGGCGGTCATGTCCGCGCGCACGCCGTCGTCGTCGGCCAGCACGATCCGCGCGCCGCGCACGGCCGCGTGATGGTCGGTCTCCTGCACGAGCTGGCCACCCGGCGTGCTCAGGAAGCCCGGCAGATGCCCGGCTTCGTATTCCTCGGGCGTGCGCACGTCGAAGCGGTACAGCGTGCGGCCCGATTCGTCGAGCGCGGCGACGTCCTCGAGCGCGATGCGCGGCACGCCCGCGCGCTCGGCCACCGCGCGGGCAGCCTGACGGGCTTCGGCCCGCTGCGTCGCGTCGATCTCGTCCGGAAAGCGGCGCTGCGCACCGCGCTCGAGCGTCTGGCCGGCCAGCGTCCAGCCGATCGTGCCGTTGCGCAGCGCGGCGACCGGATTCGGCAGCCCCGCGTTGACGAGCGATTGCGTGCCGATGATGCTGCGCGTGCGGCCCGCGCAGTTGACGATCACCTGCGTGCGCGGATTCGGCGCGAGCGCACGCACGCGCAGCACGAGTTCCGCACCCGGCACGCTGGTCGACGTCGGGATGTTCATCGTCTGGTACTCGTCGAAGCGGCGCGCGTCGACGATCACGACGTCGTCTTTCGCATCGATCAGCGCCTGGACTTCCTGCGCGGACAGCGACGGCGTATGCCGCTCCGCCTCGACCCATTCGCCGAACGACTTGCTCGGCACGTTCACGTCGATGAACAGTTCGCCGCCCGCCGCGACCCAGCCCGCGAGGCCGCCGTCGAGCAGCCGCACGTCGGTGTAGCCGAGTCGCGCGAGCGTCGCGGCCGCGCGCGGGGCGAGATCCTCGCCGCCCGCTTCGCCGAACACGACGATCGGCGTGTCGCGGCGCGGAACCCGCGTCCATGCGTCGAGTTCGAGCTTCGACAACGGAAAGTTGGCCGCCCACAGCGGATGGCCCTGTGCGTACGGATCTTCCTCGCGTACGTCGATCAGCGCGATCTCGTCGCGGGCCAGCAGGCGTGCGCGTACATCCTGGTACGACGCGACGGGAAAGCGGGAAATGGAATCGGCGGATTGCGTCACGATGTCTCTATGTTGAATACGTTGAAGTCGGTGAATGAAGCGGAACGGAGCAAGCGTGGCCCTGCCGGCGCACTTGCAACGGGCCGCGCGAGCGGGCCGTGCGTCAGGCATTCGAATAGCCCGACACGAACGGCTTCACGGTACCGTCGTCCAGGTACACCGCGCGCTCGACCTTGCCGATGTTCGCGCCGTACACGTGGATGCTGATCGATACCTGGTCGGCGAACGCGTTGGTCACGCGATGCACGTCGCCGATGCGCGGCGACACGGCCTCGACCTCGCCCGGCCGCAACCGCACGGCGTCGCCGGCGGGCACCGGCTTGCCGGCCGCGTCGAACCGGTACGGCTGCGAGAATTCGCCGCCGCGCAGCATCCCGATCAGCCCCCAGACCGTGTGGTCGTGGATCGGCGTCGCCTGGCCGGGCCCCCACACGAAGCTGACGATCGAGAAGCGTTCGTCCGGGTCGAGATGCAGCAGGTACTGCCGGTAGCGCTCGGGATCAGGCTGCGCGAACGCGTCGGGCAACCAGTCGTCGTGTTCGACGAGCGCGGCGAGCAGCGCACCGCCCTCGTCGAGAATGCGCGCCTCGTTCGCGCCGGACGCGAACAGCGCATCCAGACCCTCGACGAACGGACGCAGCGGCGTCTGTTGCAACGAAAGCGTACTCATCGGCCGTCTCCTCGAATATGATGCGGAATATGATGGATCGTCATGATGCACCCGAAATACCATGCAGAACAAACATGAAAATTAGCGATATCGACGCTTTTGCAGCGGTCGTCCGCTGCCAGACCCTGAGCCAGGCCGCGGCCGAGCTCGGGATGACGCAGCCCGCGATCACGCGGCGCGTCCAGAATCTCGAGGAAGCGCTCGGCGTGACGCTGCTCGACCGCAACACGAAGCCGCCGCGCCCGACCGACATCGGCCGGCAGGTGTTCGAACAGTGTCGCGCGATCCTGCGCGAGGTCGACGCGCTGCGCGAACTGACGGCCGGCCAGCAGCCGCCGGCCGGCGAATTCCGGATCGGGCTCACGCAGGGGCTCGGCGAGCTGATGCTGCCGGCGCTCATCGGCGATCTCGCCGCGCAATGGCCCGCGCTCGCGACGCAGGTCACGACCGCATGGGGCGGCCTGCTCGTCGAACGCATCGCCCGCCGCGAACTCGATGCGGCGCTCGTCTTCCTTGCCCGCGAAATGGTGTTGCCGGCGCAGGTCGAAGGCGTTCGGCTGCTGGACACGCGGCTCGTCGCGGTCGGCCGCAAGGGCGACTGGCCGCGCCGCAGCTACCGGCTCGCCGATTGCCATGCGCGCGGCTGGGTGCTCAATCCGGACGGCTGCGGTTTTCGTGCGGGCCTGCGGCGCGCGCTCGACGCGCAGGGCCTGCCGATGCCGGTCACGCTCGACGCGTACGGCCGCGACCTGCAACTGCAGAGCGTCGCGAACGGCTTCGGCCTCGGGCTGATGCCGCTGCCGCTCGTCGAAGGCAGCCCGCTGCGCGACGCGCTCGACATCGTGCCGCTCGCCGATTTCAAGCCGCAGATCGACCTGTGGCTGCTGCGCCGGCACGATGCGGCCCGTTTCGACACGCCGCTCGCGGCCATCGCCGCGCATGCGCGCGCCGCGTTCGCGCTGCCCGAGCGACCGCACGACAAGGCCAAGGCCGCTTGACCTGACTGTGGCGGCCGTCGTGGCCACGACGGCCACGCGGCGCCTGCGGCGCGCCACGCCGTTGCCGTGCCCGGCAACCCGGCCCGGCTCACGCATCATGTCGACCGCGTTCGCCCCCGTTGCGTGACGCTGCGTCCGCCGCCGCGTGCGTCTGCCCGCGCGGCGCCGCATCGAGCACCGCCCGCCCCGCCGCCACCGCGATCGCATCGTCCTGCGGCGTATGCACGCGGCTGCACAGCACGTCGCGATAGTGGCGCTCCAGCGGATTGCCGCGGCTCAACCCGTGATTGCCCGATAGTTTCAGCGCCTGCTCGACCGTCCGGATCGCCTGCTCGGTCACGGTGCGCTTGACGAGACCGCTGGTCGTCACCGACGGCGCATTGCCGGCGTCGGTGCGCGCGATGTGATCGTCGAGCAGCACCCGGTTCGTGTGCAGCCAGCCCTCGATTTCGCCGACCGCCTCCTGCACGCGCGGCAGCGTCGCGAGCGGCGCGCCGAGCCCGCTCGGCGCACGCGTCGTCGCGAATTCGACCAGCCAGTCGCGCGATGCGCGCGCCACCGCGTCGTACAGGCTACCGAGCAGCGCGACCATCCACGCCTGCTGATCGGCCTGCGCGTCGGCATCCGCATGGGTGGCAGCCGACACGACCCATGCGTCCGGCGCGCGCACGTCGACCGCATATTCGGCCGGCAGCGGCACGTCGTCGAACACGACTTCATGGCTGCCCGATGCGCGCAGGCCAAGATGATTCCAGCTTTCGATCACGCGGATGCGCTCGCCGTCGGTCGCGCGCTCGCGCGGCACGAGAAACACGCCGACGCGCGGCGCCGGTTCGTCGGTGCGCGCCCACACGGCCAGCCAGCGCAGCGCCGGAATGCCGGTGCTGTAGAGCTTGTGGCCCGACAGCCGCCAGCCGTCGCCGTCGCGGCGCGCGATGGTCGCCGGCAGCCCGCCGCGCGACGGCGAACCGAGCGCCGGCTCGACGCGCAGCGCGTTGATCAGCGCGCCGTGCGCGACCGCGCTGTCGAACACCGCGCGCCGCACCTGCGCCGGCCAGCGGTTGTCGGCGCGGCCGAGTGCGCGATGCTGCAGATACGTCATCGTCAGCACCAGCGCGGTGGCGGGATCGGCCCGCGCGACGGCGGCGACGATCCGGCTCGCCTGCGCGAGCGTCGCCCCGGCGCCGCCATGTTCGCGCGGCACGACCTGCGCGATCAGCCCGGCACGATGCAGCCGCGCGAAGTTCTCGTGCGGAAAGCGGCCGTCGACGTCGTTGCGGGCCGCATCGGCGGCGAGTTCGGGGGCGAGGCGCTCGAGCAGCGCGGCGAGGCGCGCGTCGTTCGTCTCGTCGGCGTCTGCAACGTCAGCGGTACCGGCCGCATCGGCGGACAGGAGGCGCAGCGAAGGTTGCGGTGACGGCGAGGAAGCGGCAAGGCTGGCGGACATCGAAACGGATTCCCTGGGTAGGTCGAACACGGCGGCGAAATGGCGACAAAGGCGGCAAACGCGGCACCCACGCGCGCCCGATCATTCACGAGCCCATAGCGTATGCGCAACGCATGCGCCCCCAAACCATGCAAATCTGATATTCAAATCGGGATTGATTATTTCCATTCCGCATGATCGCGGCGTTAACCTGCGCTCCATTCCCGCCCGGCCGTGCGCCGGGACATCCCTGCACCGGAGACCCAGATGAGCGTCGAATTCATCGGCATGATCCAGAGCCAGAAACAGTCGGAAATCCACCCGGCGTCCGGCCCCGTGGTCGATCCCGACTATGTGCGCGACTTTGCCCGCGCCCACGAAACGGCCGGCTTCGACCGGATCCTCGTGCCGCATCACTCGACCGGCCCGTCGGCGACGCTGACGATCGCGTTCGCAGCGGCCGCGACCGAGCGCATCCACTTCATGCTCGCGCATCGCCCGGGCTTCACCGCGCCGACGCTCGCCGCGCGGCAGATCGCGACGCTCGACCAGTTCAGTCGCGGCCGGCTCGCCGTGCACTTCATCTCCGGCGGCTCGGACAGCGAGCAGCAGCGCGACGGCGACTTCCTCGATCACGACGCGCGCTATGCGCGCACCGACGAATACCTGGGCATCCTCCGGCGGATCTGGACGGAACCGCAGCCGTTCGATCACGACGGCGCGCACTACCGGTTCAAGCAGGGTTTCTCGGAAGTGAAGCCGTTTCAGCAGCCGCATGTGCCGATCTACTTCGGCGGCGCGTCGGACGCGGCGCTCGCGGTGGCCGGCAAGCACGCGGACGTCTACGCGCTGTGGGGCGAAGCGCTCGACCAGGTGCGCGACCTGACGACCCGCGTGCGCGCCGAAGCCGCGAAGCACGGCCGCCAGGTGCGCTTCTCCGTGTCGTTCCGCCCGATCCTCGCGGCGACCGAGGACGAAGCATGGGCGCGTGCGCACCGCATCCTCGACGAAACGCGCCGGCTGCGCGAAGCGGCCGGGCTCGGCGCCGGCGGCCCGCAGCAGAGCGAAGGCGCGCGCCGCCTGCTCGCCGCGGCCGAGCGCGGCTCGCGCGTCGACAAGCGGCTGTGGACCGAGATCGCGAAGCTCACCGGCGCGCGCTCCAATTCGACGGCGCTCGTCGGCACGCCCGAACAGGTCGCCGACGCGCTGCTCGACTACTACGACCTCGGCGTGACGACGTTCCTGATCCGCGGCTTCGATCCGCTGGAAGATGCGATCGACTACGGCCGCGAACTGATTCCGCGCGTACGCGGCGCCGTCGCCGCACGCGACGCGGCCCGCCGCGCCGCCTGAGCCCCACGGAACCATACGGAGCCCCACGCCACCATGTCCGCCGTCCTTTCGTCGCCCGACCGTACCGCATCGGGACTCGTGCTCGCCGATACCCCGCGCCAGCATTTCTGGTTCGATCCGCCCGCGCCGCGCATCGACGTGGCCGCCGAGCGCCGCCACCGGCAGGAGCGGCTCGCGGCCGCGTTCCGCCTGTTCGCGCGCTTCGGCTTCGCGTCGGGCCTCGCCGGCCACATCACCGCGCGCGATCCGGAGCTGCCCGATCATTTCTGGGTGAACCCGCTCGGCGTGCATTTCTCGCAGATCAAGGTCTCCGACCTGCTGCTCGTCAACGCGCGCGGCGAAACCGCGATTGGCCAGCGGCCGCTGAACAAGGCCGCGTTCGCGATCCATGCGGCGATCCACGAAGCCCATCCGCACGTCGTCGCCGCCGCGCACACGCATTCGACCTACGGCAAGGCCTGGTCGACGCTCGGCCGCCCGCTCGATCCGCTCACGCAGGACGCGTGCGTGTTCTATGAAGACCACGCGCTGTTCGACGATTTCACGGGGATGGTCGTCGACACCAGCGAAGGCGCGCGGATCGCCGATGCGCTCGCGAAGCCGGACGGCACCACGCACAAGGGCGTGATCCTGAAGAACCACGGCATCCTGACGGCCGGCCCCTCGGTCGAGGCCGCCGCGTGGTGGTACATCGCGCTCGACAACGTCGCGCACACGCAGTTGCTGGCCGAAGCGGCCGGCACGCCGCAACCGATCGATCACGCGACCGCGCGTCATACGCATGGCCAGATCGGCGGCCCCGACGGTGCGCTGCATGCGTTCGACAGCTTGTTCGCGCGCGTCGTCGCCGACGAACCCGATCTGCTCGACTGAGCCGCCCTTGCGCCACCCCGGAGACCACACAATGACCCACACCACCGCACCCGCGCCCGCCGACACGCACGACGACCAACGCCGCCGGCTGCTGCGCGCGGCCGGCGCCGCCGCGCTCGCCGTGCCGGCGATCACGCTCGGCCGCAAGGCGTGGTCCGCGCCGCCGCTGAAGAAACTCACGTTCGCGTGGAACCAGAACGCGTTCTGCCTGACGCCGATCGTCGTCGCGCAGGAGCGCGGCTTCTTCGAGAAGAACGGGCTGCAGGTCGAGCTGATCAACTACAGCGGCTCGACCGATCAACTGCTCGAATCGATCGCGACCGGCAAGGCCGATGCGGCGGTCGGGATGATCCACCGCTGGCTCAAGCCGCTCGAAGCCGGCTTCGACGTGAAGATCATCGGCAGCTCGCACGGCGGCTGCGTGCGGCTGCTCGGCGCGAAGGCGGCCGGCGTCACGACGCTGCAGGCGCTGAAGGGCAAGACCGTCGGCGTCAGCGATCTCGCCGCGCCAGGCAAGCACTTTTTCTCGATCCTGCTCGCGAAGAACGGCGTCGATCCGGAGCGCGACATCACGTGGCGGCAGTATCCGGCCGACCTGCTCGGCGTCGCGGTCGACAAGGGCGAGATCCACGCGATCGCCGACGGCGACCCGAATCTGTATCTGCTCGAAAAGCGCAGCAACGGCGCGTATACCGAACTCGCGACCAACCTGTCCGGCGAATACGCGCGCAAGGTGTGCTGCGTGATCGGCGCGCGCGGCGATCTCGTGCGCAACGACCGGCCGTCGGCCGCCGCGCTCGCGCGCTCGATCGTGCAGGCCACCGAGTACACGCACGACAACCCGAACGAAGCCGCGAAGGTGTTCGCCAAGTATTCGCCGAAGATCAGCCCCGAGGATCTGCGCAAGCTGTATGCGACGCTCACCTACACGCATCACCCGACCAACGTCGACCTGCAGCAGGAAATCGCGTTCTATGCGGACGATTTCCGCCGCATCAGCGTGCTGAAGAAGAGCACGGACCCGCAGCGCTTCGCGCAGCAGGTCTATGCGAACGTACTGGGGTAACGCGATGTCGACGATCGAACACGCTTCCGCCGCACGCACCGCGTCGGCTCCGGCCGCCAACGCTACCGCTTCCGCGCGCCCGGCCTGCACGACGTGCGAAGCCACGCTGGCCGCGCAGGCGCGGCGCGAGCGCATCTGGCCGACCGGGATCGCCGCCGCATTCGCATGGGCCGCGCTCGGCGCGCTCATGCAACTGTGGCCGAACCGGATCGTCGGCTTCAGCGACTGGGCGTACACCGACACGTTCGGCACGGCCGGGTGGACGATCGCCGCGCTGCTGCTCGTCGCCGCGACGCTCGGCCATCGGGTTGCGGCGACCCGCACGCGGCTCGCGCGGGTACGGCCGGCCGGCCCGTGGCTCGTCGCGCTGCCGCTCGTGCTCGCCGCGTGGGAAATCGTCACCGCCAAAACCGGCTGGCTGCCGACGCCGTTCTTCGCGCCGCCGCAGGCGCTGATCGAGGTCTACGTCGACGACTGGCCGCGCCTCGCCGGCAGCGCCGCCAACACGCTGAAGCTGCTCGCGCTCGGCTTCGCGTACGGCGTCACGGTCGGCTTCGCGGTCGGCGTGTCGATCGGCTGGTCGCGCCGGATCGGCTACTGGGTGCATCCGGTGCTGCGCGTGCTTGGGCCGGTGCCGGCCACCGCGCTGCTGCCGCTCACGTTCTACTTCTTCCCGTCGAGCTATTCGGCCGCCGCGTTCCTGATCGCGCTGGCGACCGGCTTCCCGGTTGCCGTGCTGACGTGGTCGGGCGTCGCGAGCGTGAACAAGCAGTACTACGACGTCGCGCGCACGCTCGGCGCGAACGCACGCTTCCTCGTGCTGCGTGTCGCGATTCCGGCCGCGCTCCCGCACGTGTTCGTCGGCATCTTCATGGGGCTGAGCGCGTCGTTCACGGTGCTGGTCGTCGCCGAGATGATGGGCGTCAAGTCGGGGCTCGGCTGGTATTTGAGCTGGGCGCAGGGCTGGGCGTCGTACGTGAACATGTATGCGGCGCTGATCGTGATGGCGCTGCTGTTTTCCGGGCTGATCGCGCTGCTGTTTACGGTGCGCGACCGCGTGCTCGCCTGGCAGAAAGGAACCGTCAAATGGTAAGCGCCGCCGTACTCGAACCGTCCGCGGCCACTGCCGCGGCGTCCGCCGTCACGCCGCCGCGCGGCGCGCGCATCGACATCCGCCGCGTGAGCCATGCGTTCGACGGCCCCGGCGGCGCGCTGCCGGTGCTCGACGACGTGTCGCTGTCGGTCGCGGCCGGCGAATTCGTCGCGCTGCTCGGCCCGAGCGGCTGCGGAAAATCGACGCTGCTGCGCCTCGTCGCGGGGCTCGACGCCGCACGGCAAGGCACCATCGCGCAGGATGGCGTGCCGATCGAGCGCCCCGATCCGTCGCGCATCGTCGTGTTCCAGGACCCGACGCTGTACCCGTGGCGGCGCGTGCGCGCGAACGTCGCGCTCGGCCTCGAAGCACGCGGCGTGGCGCGTACCGCGCAGCATCGCGTCGACGATGCGCTCGCGCGCGTCGGGCTGCAGGACTTCGCGAACGTGTTTCCGCATCAGTTGTCCGGCGGGATGGCGCAGCGCGTCGCGCTCGCCCGCGCGCTCGTCAACGATCCGCGCCTGCTGATCCTCGACGAGCCGCTCGGCAAGCTCGATTCGCTGACGCGGCTCACGATGCAGGCCGAGTTGACCGCGCTGTGGCAACGCGACGGTTTCTCCGCGCTGCTCGTCACGCACGACGTGGAAGAAGCGCTGTTCCTCGCGCAGCGCGTGATCGTGTTCGGGCCGCGCCCGGCAACGATCGTCGCCGAACTGCGCGTCGACCTGCCCTATCCTCGCCATCGCGGCGACCCGCGCCTCGCCGAATTGCGGCACGACGCGCTGCGGCATCTCGGGCTCGATGCGAGCTGGTAGATGCCAGATGCCGTTCGACGTTTGACCGCGATCCGCCGGAGACGCGCGCGATGAACGCGCCGCCGTTCGCCGACTGGGCCATCGCGTTCCTGCAACTGCTGTATCGCGCGCAAATCGCGTTGGCGCGTGGGCTGCATGCGATCGGCCTGACCGGCGATGCCGACGGGCAAGCCGCGTGGCCGTGGGCGCATCGCATCGCGCTCGAAACGCTGCGCATCGACGCGGGGCTCACGCGGCAGCTCGCGCTCGCCTGTGGCGCGACGGCGCTCGCCGTCGTGCTCGCGTGCGCCGCGCTGGCTTCGCGCAAGTGGCGTATCTCGTCGGCCATCGCCGCGCTGGCCGTCGCGTGGTTCGCGCCATGGCCGCCCGCTGCGCTGTGGCTCGCGCCGGCCGTGCCGACCAGCTTTCAGCGCGATCCCGCGCCGTTTTCCGTATCGAACGTGATGCGCGGCGCGCACCTGTACACGCAACATTGCGCGGCCTGCCACGGCGTGGACGGACGCGGCGAAGGGCCGCTCGCGGCCACGCTCGCGCACTGGCCGCCGACCTTCGCCGGCGCGCTGCTCGCGCGTCGCCTCGACGGCGAACTGTTCTGGCGCGTGCGCCACGGCACGCAGGACGAGCACGGCGCATCGACGATGCCCGGCTTCGCGGCGACACTCGGCCCGCAGGACACCTGGGCCGTGCTCAACTACCTGAAAGCGCTGGCCGCCGGTAGCGGTGCAAAGGCGGAAGGCGCGTGGCCGGTGCCGGTCCCGCTGCCGGCCCTCGACGTGCGCTGCGGCGACGCCGCGCCCCAGGCGCTCGAGCGCTGGCGCGAAGGCCAGCGCGTGCGCATCGTCGCGCTTGCGCCCGGCGCGACGCCACCGCCGGAAGACGCGCGCTGGCAGACCTTGCTGGTCACCGAAATCGGGGTGTCGGTGCCATCGTCGACCGGCGCGCGTGCGAACTGCGTCGCGACGACCGCCGATGCGTGGCGTGCGTTCGCGACGATTGCCGGCGTCGCGCCCGATGCGCTCGGCGGCACGCAACTGCTTGCGGATCGACGCGGCTGGCTGCGCGCGCGTGCGTTGCCGGGCAGCGCCGGCTGGTCGGACGCCGACCTGCTGTGCCGCTCGGATACGGCGGCTGTCCGGCCGTCCACGCCGGCCACCCGCGGCGACGCACTGACCGCGTTGCTGCTGCGCGTCGATCAAGAACCCGTGCGCGACGTACAGGCCGGCCTCCCGCATTGAATCCCTGAACCCTTCCCCCAACCGAACTTCACGATGAACCCGACCCGACGCCACTTCCTCGCCCAGGCGAGCGCCCTTGCCACGATCGCCGCCGCGCCGGCCGCCGTGCGCGCGCAATCGGGCGCCCGCCCGCTGCTGCGCGCCGGTGACCAGAAAGGCGGGCTGCGCGCACTGCTCGAAGCGGCCGGCGAACTGAACGGCCTCGCGTACGACATCGCGTGGACTGAATTTCCGGCCGCCGCGCCGCTCGCCGAAGCGCTGAACGCGGCCGCCGTCGACTGCGGGCCGATCGGCGACGCGCCGGTGATCTTCGCGCTCGCATCGGGCGCCCGCATCAAGGTGATCGGCGCGAACCGTTCCGATCCGTACGGCACGGCCGTGCTTGTGCAGCCCGGCGCCGCGCTGAAAGGCGCGACCGACCTGAAAGGCAAGCGCATCGGCACCACGCGCGGCTCGATCGGCCATTTCGTCACGCTGAAGGCGCTCGACGCGGCCGGCCTGCCGCCCGATGCCGTGTCGTTCCGCTTCCTGCCGCCGGCCGACACGATGCTGGCGCTCGCCACCGGTTCGATCGACGCATGGGCAACCTGGGAGCCCTATACCGCGCTCGCCGAAACGAGCGGCCGCGCGCGCGTGCTGGTCAACGGCCGCGGGCTGTGGTCGGGCCTCAGCTATCTGGCGGCGACCGACGCGGCGATCGCATCGAAACGCGACGTGCTGCACGATTTCCTGCGGCGCGTTGTGCGCGCGCAGGCCTGGTCGTACCGGCACGTCGACGCGTATTCGGCGGCACTCGCGCGCATCATCGGCATTCCGCCGGCCGCCGCGAAGCTGCAATTCGAGCGCCGCGGCACGCGCTGGCAGCCGATCGACGCGACGGTGATCGCCGAACAGCAGCGCACGGCCGACTTCTACCTGAAGGCCGGGCTGCTGCGCCAGCCGCTCGACGTACGCACGACCTTCGACACGGGCTTCCCGCTCGCATGACGAGCACGGGCGGCGCGCGGCCGCCCAAACGGCTACGGCACGATCTGGCACAATCGCGCTTCGATCAGCCCGCCTTCAGCCAGCGTCATGCCAGCCATCACCGAACTCTTCGTCTATCCGATCAAATCCTGCGCCGGCATCGCGCTGACACGCGCGCAACTACTGGAAACGGGCCTCGCGTACGACCGCCACTGGCTGATCACCGATCCGCACGGGCAGATGCTCACGCAGCGCACGCACCCGCGCCTCGCGCTGATCCGCCCGACGCTCGACGGCGATGCGCTGGTGCTGAACGCGCCGGGCATGCCGGAAATCCGCACGCCGCTCGATGGCGACGCGACGCCCGCCACGCCGAAGATGGCCGCGACCGTGTGGCGCGACACCGTCGACGCGATCGACACCGGCGCCGACACGGCCGCGTGGCTCACCGAATTCCTCGGCGCGCCGACGAAGCTCGCGCGCTTCGGCCCCGACGCGCGCCGCGGCTGCAATCGCAAATGGACCGGCGAGATCGATACGCATACGCAATTCTCGGACGGCTATCCGCTGCTGGTGATCGGCCAGTCGTCGCTCGACGACCTGAACGCGCGGCTCGCCGCGAAAGGCGCGCCGGCGATTCCGATGAACCGCTTCCGGCCGAACATCGTCGTGTCGGAGCTCGATGCGTACGAAGAGGATTTCGTCGAGCATCTCGACGTCGACGGCGATACGCCGGTGCAGCTGCGGCTCGTGAAGCTGTGCACGCGCTGCCCGATGCCGACGATCGACCAGGCCACCGGCGCACCCGATCCGGCATGGCCCCACGAGCCGACCGACACGATGCAGACCTATCGCGCGAACCCGAACTACGACGGCGCGCTGACGTTCGGCATCAATGCGATCGTCGTCGCGGGCGCCGGCGCGTGGCTCGAAGTCGGGCAGCCGGTCGAAGCGGAGATCGGCTTCGGCGATTGAGCCGGAGCCGGACAGCGCCCCGCATTCCCTTCACGCGCCGTCTCGTCGCGTCCGATCACGCGGCGCGCGGCATCGCGTCGCTCGCCGCCGCCGCCGCCGGCAGCAGGATCGTCACGACGAGGCCGCCGCCGGCCGCATCGGCCAGCGTCACGCTGCCCTGATGCACGCGCGCGATTTCCCGCACGATCGACAACCCGAGCCCCGTCCCTTCGACCGTCTGCGTCTTGCTGCCGCGATGGAAGCGCTCGAACACCGCGTCGCGTTCGTCGGCCGGAATGCCCGGCCCGTTGTCGATCACGTCGAGCCGCGCCTGTTCGCCGTCGCGCGAGATACGCACCGTGATCACCGCATGGTCGCCCGCATAACGGATCGCGTTGTCGATCAGGTTGCCGATCATCTCGCCGAGCAAGTCGGATTGCCCGAGCACGTCGACGTCGGCATCGTGCTCGAAGCCGAGATCGATGTCGCGCGCGCGGGCGACGGGCGACCAGTCGAGCGTCACGCTGCGGGCGAGCCGGTGCAGCGCGACCGGCTTGTGCGCGACCGCGTGGCCGCTGTCCGAATCGAGCCGCGACAGCGACAGCAGTTGCTGGACGATCTTCGCGGCCTGCCGCACCGCGCCGTTCGCGCGCCGCAGGTGCACGTTCGCGCGCGGCTGCTCGTCCGGCCGCAGCGCGAGTTCGACGCCCGCCTGCACGGCCGCGAGCGGCGTCTTCAATTGATGGGCCGCATCGGCGAAGAAGCGCCGCCGCGCCACCTGCATCCGCTGCGTGCGGCCGATGTACTGGTTGATCGAATCGACGAGCGGCGCGAGTTCGCTCGGCATCGCGCCCGTGTCGAGCGGTGTCGTGTCGTCCTCGCTGCGCGCGGCGACGGTGGCCGACAGCCGGTTCAGCGGCCGCAGCCCGCGGCCGACGCCGAGCCACACGATCCCGAGCGCCAGCACGACGAGCAGCCCTTCCTGCAACAGCGACCCGATCAGAATCTCGCGCGCGAGCGCCTGGCGCGCCTCGATCGTCTCGCCGACCATCACCCATACGATGCGCGACTGCGCGGTCGGCACGTCGTGCACCGGGATGCGCAGCGCCGCCATCCGCAATTGCTCGCCGCGATACACGACGTCGTAGTAACGCGTGACGAACAACGCACCGTCGCCCGCGTCGCGGCCCTGCGGCAACGGCAGGTCCGGATACCCGGTGATCGTGTGGCCGTTGTCCTCGCGGATCAGGTAGTAGATCTTGCCGCCGTCGCTCGATTCGAGCATTTCGAGCGCGAGATACGGCAGGTCGACCTCGATCTCGCCGTCGTTGAGCCGCACGCCTTCGCGGATCGACTTCAGCGACGACGACAGCGTGCGGTCGAACGCGACGTGCGCAGCGCTCATCGCACGCTGGTACGTGAGCCACGAGTCGAGCGCGAGCAGGCCGAGCAGCGGCAGCAGCAGCCACAGCGCGACCTGCGCGCGCAGGTTCGGGCGGGTCATCCTTCCGCCTTCGCTTCGAGCAGATAGCCCAACCCGCGCAGTGTGACGATCGCGACGCCCGTGTTCTCCAGTTTCTTGCGCAGCCGGTACACGTAGATCTCGATCGCATCGGCGTTGACCGACTCGTCGAGCCCGAAGATCTTCTCCGACAGCGTGTCCTTGTTGATCGCGCGGCCGTTGCGCAGGATCAGCACTTCGAGCACCGAGCGCTCGCGCGGCGTGAGCGACAGCGGCTCGCCCGCCAGATGAAAGCTGCGGTCGATACTGTCGTACGAAAGCGGCCCGCACTCGACGCGCGAATGCTCGTGCCCGAGGCTGCGCCGGATCAGCGCGCGGGCGCGCGCCTCCAGTTCGGTCAGCTCGAACGGCTTCGCGAGATAGTCGTCGGCGCCGAGATCGAGCCCCTTCACGCGGTCCTCGACCGACCCGTGCGCGGTGAGGATCAGCACCGGCACCGGGTTGCGGCGCGCGCGCAGCCGTCGCAGCACCTCCAGCCCGTCCAGTTTCGGCAGCCCGAGGTCCAGAATCACCAGCGCGTAATCCTGCGTGCGCAGCACGTGGTCCGCCGCCTCGCCGTCGGCCATGTGATCGACCGCGAAGCGCGCGGCGCTCAGCGCATCGTTCAGCGACTGGGCCAGGTTCGGGTTGTCTTCGACGAGCAGCACACGCATGGGGATTCCGGTAAGGTCAGCGACAGCCCGCTACATTACATGATCCTTTCCGTCTCCACGCCTCGCGCAAACACGGGTTGCGCGGGGGTCGCGAAGCCGCCGCGCGCGATGCCGGCGGCAGCCGCTCAGCGCTCGGCAGCCGGCCGGTTGCGCGCCACGATGCGCGCCTCGCCGGTCACGCGCCGCTCGCGGAAACCGGCCACCACCGCGACGAACGCGACGCTCGCGCCGACCGTGACGACGATCATCGGATGCGCGGTGCCGTCCGACAGCCACGCCAGCACGCCGCCGCACGCGGCCGTGATCGCCATCTGGATAAAGAAGAACAGCCCCGAGGCCGTGCCGGCGATCTTCGTGTACGGCTGCATCACCGCGAACTGGCAGGCCGGAATCGCGATCCCGACCGCGATCATCACGACGAATATCGGCGCGACGAGCGCCGTCACCGAAGCCGGCGCGAGCGCGCCGCCGACCCACAGCACGGCGGCGCCGACCAGATTGACGGCCGCCGCCGCCGCGATGACCGAATCGGCTGTCCGGCGCGTGCTGGTCCGCGCGAACGCACTCGAACCGATCAGGTAGCCGAGCACGGTCACGCCGAAGATCGCCGCATAGACCGGGCCGGACACGCCGATGTGCCGCTGGAACAGTGTCGACGATTCCGCGATGAACGGATAGTAGGTGCAATAAGCAAAGCTGATCGCGAGCGAATAGCGCAGGAACCGCCGCTCGCGCAGCAGGCCGGCGTAGGTCCGCAGCAGCCCGGCGCCGGCGGGCGGCCGCGCGTCGCGTGCGCGGGTCTCGGGCAGGTAGCGCAGCACCATCGCGGTCGCGACCAGCCCGCCCGCCGCCAGCCAGCCGAACACGCCGCGCCAGCCGAGCCACTCGGCAATCGCGCTGCCGGCCAGCGGCGCGACCACCGGCGACAGCGCCATGCCCGCCGAAATATGGCCGAGCATCGTGGCCTGCGTCGCGGCCGGAAAGCGCTCGCGCACGATCACGCGGCCGATCACGGTGCCGCTGCAGCCGCCCAGCGCCTGGAACACGCGCGCGGCGATCAGCGCCGGGATGCTGGTCGACCATGCGCAGGCGACGCTCGCGACGACGTACACGCACAGGCCGCCGAGCAGCACCGGCCGTCGGCCGTAACGGTCGGACAGCGGCCCCGACACCAGCATCGACAGCGCATAGCCGACCATGTACAGGGTCAGCGTGAGTTGCAGCTGCGCGTCGGTGCCGTGCAGCGCATCCGCCATCGCGGGCAGCGACGGCAGGTATGCGTCGATCGTGATGCGCGGCAGGCACACGACGAGCATCAACAGGAACAGCCAACCCCGGCGGGGTAATGAACGCGTCTTCATGCGGTAAGTCCGGATCGGCGGATGAGTGGGGTCGACAGCAATCTAAGGCGAAAGTGATATAAGCTGAAGGACCATTAAATCGACTGTTGACTGGACCACTATGCCGCGAGGCAAAGCCGCGATTCCGCTGGACCTGCCGCGCCCTGCCGGGCTGTCGGGCGGCAGCCCGCACTCGAAGCAGGAATGCATCGCCGACACGATTCGCGACGCGATCCTGAAACGCCTGCTGCCGGGCGACAGCCCGCTGCCGTCGAGCCGGACGCTGGCCGCGCGCTGGGATGTCGCGCGCGGCACCGTCGAAGCGGCGTACGACATCCTGTGCGCCGAGGGCTACATCGCCCGCACGCAAGGGTCCGGCACACGCGTGTGCGCGGTGGTGCCGGACAGCTATCTGCGCGCGGCCGCGCGGTCGCGAGACGGCAGTCCGCTCCCCGCCGCCATCGCGTCCCCCGCGCCTACCGCTGCGGCCGAGCCCGAGCACGGCGTGCGTCCGGGCGTCCCGTTCCTCGCGCGGCTCGCCGACCCCGGCCTGCTGCCGATGCAGCAATGGAAGAAAGCGCTCGGCGCCAGCCTGCTCGCCGCGACGGCGGACGACCTCGGCGCGACACCGGCACAGGGCGTCGAAAGCCTGCGCGCCGAGATCGCCGCGTACCTGCGGGAATACCGCGGCATCCCGTGCGAGGCCGGCGACATCGTCATCACGACCGGCATCCGCCACGCGATCGACCTCGTCGCACGCACGCTGCTCGCACCCGGCTCGACGGTGCTGATGGAGGACCCCGGCTATGCGTCGGCCTGGCAGATCTTCACGATCGCGGGCGCGACCGTGATCGACGTGCCGGTCGATCGGGAAGGCATCGACACCGCATCGCTGAATCGCCATCCCGATGCGCGCGCCGCCTACGTGACGCCGGCCCATCAGGCGCCGCTCGGCGTCACGATGTCGGTCTCGCGCCGGCTCGAACTGCTCGACTGGGCGCAGCGCAACCGCACGTGGATCATCGAGGACGACTACGACGGCGAATTCAGCTACCAGACCGCCCCGCTGCCCGCGCTGAAATCGCTCGACGCGTGCGACCGCGTGATCTATTGCGGGTCGTTCAACAAGACGCTGTTTTCCGGGCTGCGCATCGGCTTCATGGTCGTGCCGTCGGCACTGCGGCCGGCGCTGTCCGCCGTGTGGCACGCGACCGCGCGCTCGGTCGGCGTCGCGCCGCAACTGGCGCTGGCCCGCTTCATCGGTCAAGGCGATTTCGCGAAGCACCTGCGCGCCGCCCGCCACGCGTACCGCCAGCGGCGCGACATCGTGCTCGACCAGTTGGAGAAACATGCCGGCGGCCGGTACACGGTGACGGGCGAGCACGCGGGCTTTCATTTCGTGCTGTGGCTGCCGCCCGGCATCGACGATGCCACGTATGTCGCGCAAGCCCGCGCGGCCGGCGTCGAGCTGCAACCGGTCCGCGGCTTCTGTCGAAGCGCCCGCCGCGAAGCGGGCGTGGTCGTGGGCTATGCCGCGCTGACGGCCGCCCACGCGCGGCATGGCGGCCGCCTCCTCGGCCAACTGCTGGCCACTTCCGCGTAGCCCGCGCCCCCGCGTCGCCCCACCTTTCAAGCCCTGCCGCGCGCCGCGAAACACGCGGCCGGCGCCGCTTCGACCTCGGGAAATCCATGACACGAACGGCGCGATTGCGAACCGGAATGAAAGCAGGCTGAAAGTGCCCCGCAATTAACATCCGCGTCACTCGAACAAAACCCACGCATCACTGGAGGAAGACATGCCGTTTGCACCGAAGCAACTCGCCGCCGCGCTGGCGATCGTTCTGGGCACTGCCGCCGGCAGCGCCGTCGCGCAGGTTCCGGCCGGCTACCCGGGGAACTACCAGGGCGTGATCGACGCCGCGAAGAAGGAAGGCAAGCTGATCGTCTACTCGACGACCGACACGGGCCTCGTGCGTCCGCTGATCAAGGACTTCGAAAGCCTGTACGGCGTGAAGGTCGAGTACAACGACATGAACAGCACCGAGCTGTACAACCGCTACATCAGCGAGAACGCGGCGAGCAGCACCAGCGCCGACGTACTGTGGAGCTCGGCGATGGACCTGCAGGTCAAGCTCGTCAACGACGGCCTGATGGCGTCCTACGATTCGCCCGAAAGCCCGAACGTGCCGCAATGGGCGCAGTACCAGAAGCAGGCGTACGGCACGACGTTCGAGCCGCTCGCGATCGTCTACAACAAGCGGCTGATCCCCGAGAACGAAGTGCCGACGACGCGCGCCGACCTGATCAAGCTGCTCACCACGCAGGCCGACAAGTTCAAGGGCAAGGTCACGACCTACGACATCGAGAAATCGGGCGTCGGCTTCAACTATCTGACCCAGGACGCGCACGTGAACGAGAAAGTCACGTGGGAACTCGTCAAGGCGATCGGCGCGACCGGCCCGAAGCTGCAGTCGAGCACGGGCGCGATGATGGAGCGCATCTCGTCGGGCGAGAACCTGATCGGCTACAACATCATCGGTTCGTATGCCTATGCAAAGGCGAAGAAGGACAAGTCGATCGGCTACGTGTTTCCGAAGGACTACACGCAGGTCGTGAGCCGTCTCGCCACGGTGTCGAAGAAGGCGAAGAACCCGAACGCCGCGAAGCTGTGGGTCGACTACCTGCTGTCCAAGCGCGGCCAGACGCTGATCGCGAATCAGGCGAACCTGTACGCGATCCGCGCGGACGTGACCGGCGAAACGTCGGCCGCGAGCCTCACGAAGGAACTCGGCGATTCGCTGAAGCCGATCCAGATCGGCACCGGCCTGCTGGTCTATCTCGACCAGTCGAAGCGCCTCGCGTTCCTGAAGCAATGGCAGCAGGCGATCAAGCGCTGATGCGCTGAGCCGCTGACCTCGGGCCGCCCGCCGCACCGCGCGCGGGCGGCCCCTTCCCCTTACCGACTTCCTTGAGGCGGCCATCCGGATGGCCGCAGGGGCGAACTCATGCTTTCAACCAGCACACGCGGCACGGCACCGGCCGTTCCGCCCGCCACCGGCCCGCGCGACGCGATTCCCGCGCTGCCGGTCAGCAGCCTGCAGCCGCTCGCCGGCATGCTGCGCTGGATCGTCGTCGCGGTCCTGACCGTCGCGGTCGCGCTGCCGCTCGGCTTCATCCTGTTCCAGAGCCTGCTGTCCGCACCGTTCTTCGACGCGAACAAGACGCTCGGCATCGAAGGCTTCCGTTTCATCTTCAGCGATCCCGACTTCTGGTCGGCCGTGAAGAACTCGTTCATCATCGCCGGCGGGATGCTGTTCATCTCGATCCCGCTCGGCGGCATCCTCGCGTTCCTGATGGTGCGCACCGACCTGCCCGGCCGCCGCTGGCTCGAACCGCTGCTGCTCACGCCGGTGTTCGTGTCGCCGATGGTGCTCGCGTTCGGCTACGTGGTCGCGGCCGGCCCGGTCGGCTTCTACTCGGTGTGGTTCAAGGAACTCTTCGGGGTACAGAACGTGCCCTGGAACGTGTATTCGATCTTCGCGATCACGCTGATCGTGGGCCTCACGCACGTGCCGCACGTGTACCTGTATTCGTCGGCCGCGCTGCGCAACCTCGGCTCGGACGTCGAGGAAGCCGCGCGCGTGACCGGCGCCCGCCCGTTCCGCGTCGCACTCGACGTGAGCCTGCCGATGACGATGCCCGCGCTGCTGTTCGCCGGCGTGCTGGTGTTCTTCCTCGGCTTCGAGGTGTTCGGGCTGCCGCTCGTGCTCGGCGATCCGGAAGGCCACCTCGTGCTCGCGACCTACCTGTACAAGCTGACCAACAAGCTCGGCGTGCCGTCGTATCACCTGATGGCCGCGGTCGCCGTGTGCATCGTCGCGATCACGTTCCCGCTCGTGCTGCTGCAGCGCCGCCTGCTGAAGACCGCGAGCCGCTTCGTCACCGTGAAGGGCAAGGCCGGCCGCGCGACCGTGCTGCCGCTCGGCGTGTGGCGCTGGGTCGCGCTCGCGATCGTCGCGCTGTGGCTGATGCTGACCGTGATCGTGCCGATCTCGGGCATCGTGCTGCGTGCGTTCGTGACCAACTGGGGCGAAGGCGTCGCGCTCGCCGAAGTGCTGACGCTGTCGAACTTCATCGAACTGTTCGAGCAGGACAACCTGGTGCGCGCGATCGTCAACACGCTCGGCATCGGCGTGATCGGCGGCGCGCTCGCGATCGGCTTCTACTCGCTCGTCGCGTTCGCCGGCCACCGCCGCCCCGACTGGGCGACCAAGCTGCTCGACTACCTCGTGCTGCTGCCGCGCGCGGTGCCGGGTCTCCTCGCCGGTCTCGCGTTCCTGTGGATCTTCCTGTTCGTGCCCGGCCTTCGTGAGCTGAAGAACTCGATGTGGAGCATCTGGATCGCGTACACGGTCGTGTGGCTCGCGTACGGGATGCGGCTCATCCAGAGCGCGCTGCTGCAGGTCGGCCCGGAACTCGAGGAAGCCGGCCGCAGCGTCGGCGCGACGCGCAGCCGCGTGTCGCTCGACGTGACGCTGCCGCTCGTGCGCTTCGGCCTGCTCGCCGCGTGGCTGCTGATCTTCATGATCTTCGAGCGCGAATACTCGACGGCCGTCTACCTGCTGTCGCCCGGCACCGAAGTGATCGGCGCGCTGCTCGTGTCGCTGTGGGCGACCGGCGCCGTCGACCAGGTCGCCGCGCTCTCTGTCATCAACATCGCGATGGTCGGCGCCGGTCTCGGCGTGGCCCTGCGTTTCGGAGTGAAACTTCATGGATAAGCTCATCGTCGACGATCTGCACCTCAGCTACGGCGCCAACCCGATCCTCAAGGGCGTGTCGTTCGAACTGAAGGCCGGCGAAGTCGTGTGCCTGCTCGGCGCGTCGGGCAGCGGCAAGACCACGCTGCTGCGTGCGGTGGCCGGCCTCGAACAGCCGTCGGACGGCCGCATCCAGCTCGACGAGCGCGTGTTCTTCGACGGTGCTCGGCGCGTCGACCTGCCGGTCGAACAGCGCTCGCTCGGCCTCGTGTTCCAGTCGTACGCGCTGTGGCCGCACCGTACCGTCGCCGACAACGTCGGCTACGGCCTCAAGCTGCGCCGCGTCGCGCCGGCCGAACAGAAGCGCCGCGTGCAGACCGCGCTCGACCAGCTCGGCCTCGGCCATCTCGCGGAACGCTTTCCGCATCAGTTGTCGGGCGGCCAGCAGCAGCGCGTCGCGATTGCCCGCGCGCTCGTCTACAACCCGCCGGTGATCCTGCTCGACGAACCGCTGTCGAACCTCGACGCGAAGCTGCGCGAGGAAGCGCGTGCGTGGCTGCGCGAGCTGATCGTGTCGCTCGGGCTGTCAGCGCTCTGCGTGACGCACGACCAGACCGAAGCGATGGCGATGTCCGATCGCATCCTGCTGCTGCGCAACGGCCGCATCGAGCAGGAAGGCACGCCGGCCGAGCTGTACGGAGCGCCGCGCTCGCTGTACACCGCCGAATTCATGGGCAGCAACAACCGGATCGACGCGCGCGTCGCCGCGATCGACGGTGAATGCGTGACGCTCGCCGGCGACGGCTGGGAGCTGCAGGCGCTTGCCCGCGACACGCTCGCGCCGGGCCAGGATGCGCAGGCCGTGATCCGTCTCGAACGCGTGCAGGTCACCGACGGCCCGGGCGCGAACCGCCTGCAGGCCGACCTCGTCACGTCGATGTATCTCGGCGATCGCTGGGAGTACCTGTTCCATTGCGGCGAGATGCGCCTGCGTGCGTTCGGCCATGTACCGCGCGCGGCCGGCAAGCACTGGATCGAATTCCCGACCAACGATTGCTGGGCGTTCGCGAAAGCGGGCTGACCCAAGCGCGGCGGCCAGCGTGCCGCCGCCTGTCACTCCACGCAGCCGCCTTCCTGCCCGGCGGACGCTTCCCGGCGTCCGCCGCGGGCAATTGCGCGGTTGCGCGCCGTATCCGTTTCACCCAACCCACAAGAACCAAGGAGACACCGTCAATGAAGTCACGCGCAGAACGTTCGATTCGAACAGTAGTCCTCACCGGCTCAGCCGCGGCCGCCTGTCTCGCCGCGCCGGCCGCGCACGCGCAGTCGTCGGTCACGATGTACGGGATCATGGACGCCGGCATCGAATTCACGAACCATGCGGCACCGGAAGGCGGCAATTCGGTCAAGCTCAAGTCGGGCAACAAGAACACGTCGCGCTGGGGCCTGCGCGGCGTCGAGGATCTCGGCGGCGGGCTGAAAGCCGTGTTCCGGCTCGAAAGCGGGATCGACCTCGCGAACGGCGCGTCCGACGACGGCCCCGACTCGATCTTCGCGCGCCGCGCGACGGTCGGCCTGAAAGGCAAATGGGGCGAGCTGTCGCTCGGCCGCAACTTCACCGTCACTTACGACTACATGCTGCCGTTCGACCCGATGGGTTACGCGCAGAACTACTCGTGGGCGACCTCGTCGATGGCGACCGGCGGCCGCAAGGACGGCCTGTTCACGCGCTCGTCGAACGCGGTGCGCTACGACGGCGAATTCAGCGGCTTCAAGTTCGGCGCGCTGTACGGTTTCGGCAACGTGCCGGGCAGCATGAAGACCAGCTCGAAATACGATTTCGCAGTGGGCTACGAGACGGGGCCGTTCGCGGCGGTCGTCACGTTCGACCGGCAGAACGGCGCGGCCGACAGCGTCACGCCGGCCGATACCGTCAACTACATTCAAGGTATCCACGCGGGCCTCAGCTACGACTTCGGCAACCTGAAAACGATGGCCGGCTATCGCAACTATCGGCGCACGTTCCACACCACGGCCGCGAACCAGTTGAGCGACATGGTCTGGCTCGGCGGGTCGTACCAGTTCACGCCGACGTTCTCGCTGATCGCGGCCGTCTATCACCAGAACATCAAGGGCGGCACGGATGCCGACCCGACGCTGGTGTCGGTGCGCGCGCAGTACGCGCTGTCGAAGCGCACGGTGCTGTATGCGGCCGGGGCGTTCGCGATCGCGAAACACGACCAGAAGGTCGGCGTGTCGCGCGATTTCAACGGGTATGGCACCACGCAGGTCGGGGTGACGGCGGGGATTCAGCAGCGGTTTTGATCGTTGCGACGTGACGGCGGGCGGATGACGCGGTGTATGAGTTTTGCAGCGCGTCATCCTCCGCTTCGTCGCATGTCGGCGCACCGGCACAGACGACCGAGGAAACGCATTGGAACAGGCATGCGAACAACGCGCCGGCGATTCGCTGCGCACGCGAATGCCATCGCGGCTCGTCCAAAGAATCGCCCGGTAAGCTTCGAGCGCCTTGCAGGTCTGAACCATGCCCTGCCGCTGCAGGATGTCGAGGTAGCGGTCCACCATCATCGGAGGATGCTTGAGCATTTCGCGTTGTCGCCGTGCCGCGCCGACAACCGCAGCCGGCTCGAGATCGAAGAGATTGTCGACGAATACGTCGGGATGCTGCGCTTCCACCCCATACGTCGACAGCACTGCGTCGGGAAAGTCCTTCTGATTGAACGTCACGATCACACTGGCGTTGCAGCGGATCGCGGCGGCCAGGACATGCCGATCATCAGCATCCGGCAACCTCAGACCCTCGATCAGCGCTTCGTACCCGGTCACCAGCGCATCAGGTATCGCCCGATCCATCAGACTCGCGGTACGGTCGAGTTGCGCGGCACTGAGGTCCACGCGCTTGCGCAGCAGATTCCGTTTCCATTCGTTGTGGATATCGGCACTCCAGCGAGCCCTGAAACATCCGCTCAATGCGAGCCACATCAGGAAATCGCGTAGCGGGGCCGGGTACAGCACGCAGGCATCATAGACCGCCGTGAATGGCGAACCCGTCATTCGTAGCCCATCCCGAACTCCTGCGCTTGCCGACTCAACTCTTCCATCGCACTGGCGCTCGCCTGCTCGCGTTCGGTCTTGTAACGCATCAGATCGGAAAAGCGCACACGACGGTGCTTGCCAGTCTTGTGATACGGCAGCGCCTTCGATTCGAGCAGCTTGATCAGGTGTGGGCGGGACACATTGAGCAGGTCGGCTGCTTCCTGCGTGGTTAGTTCCGCATGAACGGGCACGACCTTGACCGCGTTGCCATCTGCAAACTCCGCGAGGATGTCGACCAACAGACGCAGCGCAGAAGTCGGAAGCTCGACCTGATGCGCACGATTGTCGTCATCGAAAATCTGGATGCGCTGTATTTCCGTTCGCGTGGCCAGATAAGCCGCCAGCGCACGCTGGCCTTCGACAGCTGCCTGCACCTCGCGCTCCACCGGCAAGATCGTATCGGACATCGAGGTATGGGGCATCGCGCACTCCCAAACGGGTTCTCAGATGCGCCATCTTATTCGAAACAAACGAAATTCGCAATAAACGAAAACAGATAGAACCCTTATAAGGCCGCCGAACCTCGATATCAGTCAATACGCGCCATCACCCAGCTTCTGGTCCTTACTCTTGGCGGGCGACGATCGCTGCACGCCGATCGCCGCTTACTCGCCACGCATCGTGAACACCGGACGCACGACGCTGCTCGCATCGCCCCAGTGTTCACCGACCGCCGACAGCGGCACCATGCGCGTGTCGATCGCGAGGCCCGCATCCCCGGCCGCCTCGAACACGCCGCGCACCGACGCCAGCAAGCGCGGCAACGGCACGCTGCCCAGGCCGCTGCCCATCAGTTCGATCGCGGTCGCGCGCAGCACGGCGCCCGGCAACAACACGTCCGCGCCGCTGATCGAGCCGATCTCCACGAAACGCACCCGCCGTCCGCCGGGGGTCGCCTTCGCGGCGGCAACCAGCAGCGTCTGCGCGCTGGCGCCCCACAGATAATCGAGCACGACGTCCACGCCCGCGCGAAAATGCGGCTCGAGGGCCCGCGCCAGATGCACGTCGTCCTGCTGCAGCGACACCACCGCGTCCGCGCCGGCACTCAGCAACGCCTGCAGCGCGGCCGCGTTGCGGCCTGTCGCGATCACCTTCGCCGCGCCGAGATGCTTCGCGATCCGCACCGCGAGCCGCCCCGACGTCCCCGTTGCGCCGTTGACGAGCACCGTCTCGCCCGCAACGAACCTCGCGCGCTCGGTCAGCGCCGCCCACGACGACATCCCCGGAATCGCGATCGCCGCCGCCGTGACATCGTCGAGCGCGTCCGGCAGCGGCACGCACTGCGTATCGGGCGCGATCGTACGTTCAGCCATCGCGCCGAACGGCGCGGGCGCACCGAAGAAGTAGACGCGCCGACCGTCGTCGAGGCGCCCCACGCCGTCGACACCGACGACGAACGGATAACCGCCAACGGACGAATAATGCGTCCCCGCCGCACGCCCCTGCGCGATGCGGCTCAGCGCGGACGCCGTCACGTCGATCAGGCTGTGGCCCGGCATTGCGCCCGGCGGTTCGAACTCCGTATAAACCGGACGTTGTCCAGCGCCTTCAACGACTGCTGCTTTCATGGTGATTCCTTCAATTCTGGAGGGGTGGGCCTTTATCGGGCATCGAGCCATGCGCGCAGCGCGGGATCGCGTACTTCGAGCACGTCGAACAGGCCGAGCGCACGCAGCGCGGGCAATGCGTCGATCGCATCGGCCTCCGCGCGCGCCCTCTCGGCCGGCGCGGCGTTCGGGTCGATCAATACACGCGCATTGACCAGAAACGCGCCGACGGTCCCCTTGCGGATCGTCGTTCCGCCGGCATCGACTTGGTTGGCATGGTCGGGAAGCATCTGTTCGGCTCGCATCGCGTCTTGCTCCGGTTGTCATCGATGGACGCAGTGTAGGCGTGCGAAACCGGCCGATCTCCGGTATAACAGCCATTCGATACCGATATCCGGCCATGTCCGATCCGCTCCTGCCCGCCCGCTTCGTCACGTCCGACGACGGCCCGTTCGTGGTCGCCGCCGTCCTGTCGCAACGCGACCCGCGTATCACCGCGCCGCATTCGCATGCGCGCGGCCAGCTCGTCGGCGCGCTGAGCGGGCTGGTGACGATCGGCCTCGACGATCAGGAGTGGGTCGTGCCGGCGATCCATGCGATCTGGATTCCGCCGCATTGCCGGCATTCGCTGCGTTCGTTCGGGCCGATTGCCGGCTGGTCGGCGTTCATCGCCGAAGCCCGCTGCGCGGCGTTACCGGCCACGCCGCGCGCGATCCGCACGACGCCGCTGCTGCGCGAAGCCGTGCAACGCGCGGCGAGCTGGGGCGATGCCGATCTGGATGCCGCTCAAACCCGGATCGCCGACGTGATCCTCGATGAAATCGCGGCGTCAGAAGCCGAGGCGCTGGGGCTGGTCCGGCCGCGGGACCCGCGGCTCGTGAAGATCACCGATGCGCTGGCCGCGGATCTCGCGAACGACCGGCGGCTCGAGGAATGGGCCGAATGGGCCGGCATCGGCGCACGGACGATGAGCCGCCGCTTCGTCGCCGAGACGGGGCTGACGTTCGCGCAGTGGCGTCAGCAGGCCAGGCTGCTGCGGGCGCTGGAGCGCATTGCCGACGGCGTGCCGGTGACGACGATCGCGCTCGATCTCGGATACGACAACGTGAGCGCGTTCATCGACATGTTCCGGCGTGCGCTGGGCACGACGCCGGGAAGGTATCTGGAGGCCGGACGGCAAGCACCGGGATAAGTACGGCCGCCATGCGCGGGCATGACGCCGCACGACGAACGGCCGGCAGTCGGCACACGAAAACCTTCCGCCGCCGCGTCAATACGTGCCGTCGCCCTGCTTCACGGCGTCGCCGCCGTTCCGTTTGAACTGCGCGGCGAGCCGCTCCGCGCTCCGTGCCAGCAGCGTCGTATCGACACCGACCGCGACGAACAACGCGCCCGCTTCCAGATAGCGCCGCGCGGCCGCTTCATCCGCGCTCAGGATGCCCGGCGCCTTGCCGGCCGCCTTGATCGCGTGGATCGCACCGTCGATCGCGGCCTGCACGTCCGGGTGCCCCGGATGGCCGAGATGGCCGAGATCGGCCGCAAGATCAGCCGGCCCGATGAACACGCCATCGACGCCGTCGACCCGCGCAATCGCATCGATCGCATCGAGCCCTGCGCGCGTCTCGACCTGCACGAGCACGGCCATCTCGTCGTTCGCGCGATGCAGGTACTCGCCGACGCGATTCCACCGCGATGCGCGCGCCAGCGCGCTGCCGACACCGCGCATCCCGTGCGGCGGATAACGCGTCCCGGCCACCGCCGCCCGCGCTTCGTCCGCGCTCTGCACCATCGGCACGAGCAACGTCTGCGCGCCGAGATCGAGCACCTGCTTGACGATCACCGGATCGTTCCACGGCACGCGCACGACCGGATGCGACGGATACGGCGCGATCGCCTGCAGTTGCGCGAGGATCGTCGGTACCGTGTTCGGCGCATGTTCGCCGTCGATCAGCAGCCAGTCGAAACCGGCGCCCGCGACCACTTCGGCGCTGTACGGATTCGCGAGGCCGAGCCACAGGCCGACCTGCGCGTCGCCGCGCGCGAGCGCGGCCTTGAAGACATTCGACGGAATCTGCATCGTTCGCTCACCTCATTCGAAGTAGCACTGGATCGTCCCGAGCGGACCGTAGTCGACGCTGAACGTGTCGCCCGATCGCGCCGCGCAGGGCCGCGTAAACGACCCGCCCAATACGATCTGCCCCGGCTCCAGCGCGACGTCGAAACGCGACAGCCGGTTCGCGAGCCACGCGACACCGTTCGCCGGATGGTTCAGCACGCCGGCCGCGACACCGGTTTCCTCGACCACGCCGTTGCGCGACATGATCGCCGCGACCCAGCGCAAATCGACGTCCTGCGGGCGCACCGGCCGGCCGCCGATCACGACGCCCGCGTTCGCCGCGTTGTCGGCGATCGTGTCGAACACCTTGCGCGGCCGCTTCGTATCGGGGTCGATCGACTGGCTGCGCGCGTCGATGATCTCGAGCGCCGGCACGACGTAATCGACCGCGTCGTACACATCGAAGATCGTGCAGTTCGGCCCCGTGAGCCGCTTGCCGAGCACGAACGCGAGCTCGACCTCGACGCGCGGCACGATGAAGCGGCCGGTCGGGATCGTGCCGCCGTCGTCGAAGAACATGTCGTCGAGCAGCGCGCCGTAGTCGGGCTCGTCGATCTGCGACGAACTCTGCATCGCCTTCGACGTGAGGCCGATCTTGTGCCCCTTCAGCGTGCGGCCTTCCGCGAGCTTGAGGGTCACCCACGCGCGCTGGATCGCATACGCGTCGTCGATCGTGATGTCGGGATGGTCGAGCGAGATCTGGCGGATCTGCGTGCGGGCGCGCTCGGCGTCGTGCAGACGGTGCGCGAGCTGGTCGATGAGGGCGGGTTCGAGCATGGTCGGATCGGGAATGGGGTTCAGCCGGCCCGCTTGTAGCGGGCGTGGATGTTGTTGTGCTTGTACGAGCCGCTTTCGCTGAACTCGGTCAGCTCCATCGACAACGCGAGATAGCGTTTCGCGTACAGCTCGGCGAAATGGGCCTTGATCGCGTCGAACAGCGCATCGCACGCCGCTTGCTTCGTTTCGTCGCTGCGGCCCGAGCCGATCTTCAGCGTCACGTGGACGAACGCGTCGTCCTCCGTACCGTCCGCGACGCAATAATCGTGCAGCTCGATCGCGCGCGAACGGATGCCGCCGGTCGGAAACACGCCGCCCTGTGCAATCAGCGTCGCGTTGATCGTGCGCAGCAGCGCGGGAATGCGGGCGTCGTCGCGGATGTTCGCGGTGTATTCGACGACGATGTGTGGCATGGCAACTCTCCGGTCGGATTCGAAGGCGTGGCGGGTGGCAACGCTCAGGGCAGAGGGAAGATCGCGTTGATCTGCCCGGTGCCGGAGCTCGCGAAATAGTCGGTGACGATCTCGACCGGCTTGTCGTAGCGATCCCAGCCGAGCAGCCCGAGCAGCATCGCCGTGTCGTGCATGCCGCCTTCGCCGTGGCAATGCGTGTTGTATTCGGGCAGCATCGCGCAGAAGGTCTTGAAATCGCCCTGCTTCCACAGCTCGACCACGCGTAGGTCGACCTGCCGGAAGAATTCGCGGCTGATCTGGTGGATCGATTCCTCGGGGCTGCCGTTGTCGTTGAAGCGGTGCGACAGCGAGCCGCTCGCGAGGAATGCGACGTTCGAATCGCTCTTCTCGATCGCCTCGAGCAGCGCCTCGCCGAAGCGCCGGCTTTCGTCGAGCTGATGCCACATGCACCAGCCGGCGATCGACACGACCTTGAAGTGCTGGTCGCCGTTCATGTAGCGCATCGGCACGAGCGTGCCGTATTCGAGCTCGAGGCTGTCGATCTCGTGCGCCCGCGTCGCGACGCCACGCTCGGTGGCCGTTTCCGCGATCAGCCGGCCGAGCGCCGGGTTGCCCGGATACGCGTATTGCATGTCGCGGATGAAATGCGGCAGCTCGTTGCTCGTATAGGTGCCCGCGAACCGCGCATTGCAGTTCACGTGATAGCCGGCGTTGACGAGCCAGTGCACATCCGACACGACGATCGTGTCGACGCCCAGCGCGCGGCAGCGCTCGCCGATCAGCTGGTGGCCGCGGATCGCCGCTTCACGACAGCCGTGATGCTTGCCGGGCAGTTCCGACAGGTACATCGACGGCACGTGCGTGATCTTCGCGGCGAGGGACAGTTTGCCCATCGTTCAAGTCTCCTGTCGGCCGGAGTTAGCGCTTTAGCGGTTACTCCGGCCCCATGCTTGGCCGGCGTGCCGGCCAAGGAATCGTTCGTTCTTGCGGCAACACGGCCGGCGCCCGTCACACGCCCCAGCGCGGAACATGATGCGAACCCATCGAGATGCACACGTTCTTGATCTCCGCGAACACCTCGAAACTGTACTCGCCGCCCTCGCGCCCGGTGCCCGACTCCTTCACGCCGCCGAACGGCTGGCGCAGGTCGCGCACGTTCTGGCTGTTCACGAACACCATCCCGGCCTCGATACCGCGCGCGAGCCGGTGCACCTTGCCCACGTCCTGCGTCCAGATGTACGACGCAAGGCCGTACGCCGTGTCGTTCGCGAGCCGCAGCCCTTCGTCTTCGTCGTCGAACGGGATGATGCACGCGACCGGCCCGAAGATCTCTTCCTGCGCGATGCGCATCCGGTTGTCGACGTCGGCGAACACGGTCGGCCGCACGAAGTTGCCGTTGCGCAGATGATCGGGCAGCCCGGCCGGCTTGTCCGCGCCGCCCGCGACCACGCGCGCGCCTTCCTGTTCGCCGATGCGAATGTAGCCCGTCACCTTCTCCCAGTGCTGGCGCGTGATCATCGCGCCGAGATTCGTGCCCGGATCGGTCGGATCGCCGACCACCAGGTTATTCGCGCGGCGGGCAAATTCCTGCACGAAGCGGTCGTAGATCGTGCGCTGCACGAAGATCCGCGAGCCCGCGGTGCAGCGTTCGCCGTTGATCGAGAAGATCGTGAACAGCGACGCGTCGAGCGCGCGGTCGAAATCGGCGTCGTCGAAAATGAGCACCGGCGACTTGCCGCCGAGCTCCATCGAATACTTCTTGAGGCCCGCGCGCTCCATGATCCGCTTGCCGGTGACCGTGCCGCCGGTAAACGACACCGCACGCACGTCCGGATGCCGCACGAGCGCATCGCCGGCCGTCGCGCCGTAGCCCTGCACGACGTTCAGTACGCCCGGCGGGATGCCCGCTTCGAGCGCGAGCCGGCCGAGCTGGTCGGCCGTCAGCGGCGACAGCTCCGACATCTTCAGCACGGCCGTGTTGCCGAGCGCGAGGCACGGCGCGGTCTTCCACGTGGCGGTCATGAACGGCACGTTCCACGGCGACACCAGCGCGCACACGCCGACCGGCTGGTACAGCGTGTAGTTCAGCATCTGGTCGTCGACCGGATAGGTGCGGCCGTTCATCTGCACGCACACTTCCGCGAAGAAGTTGAAGTTCTCGGACGCGCGCGGAATCAGCTGCTTGCTCGTCTGCGCGATCGGCAGGCCGGTATCCTGCGTTTCCAGCGCGGCGAGCATCGGCACGTTCTTCTCGATCAGCTCGCCGAGCTTGCGCATCAGCTTCGCGCGCTCCTTCGCCGGCGTGTTCGCCCACTTGGGGAACGCTTCCTTCGCCGCGCGCACGGCCGCGTCGACCTCGGCCTCGCCGCCCGACGCGACGTCGGTGATGACGTCGCCCGTCGCCGGGTTCAGCGTCGTGAAGGTTTCGCGGCTCTCCACTTCGCGGCCGCCGATCCAGTGCTTGATGGTCATGTGCTCTCCTTCCTTGGGCGACGGGCTCAGCCGGCGCGATAGTAGTCTGCCTCGCCGACGATCGTGTTCACGAGCCGGCCGATTCCTTCGATTTCGGTCACGACCTCGTCGCCCGGCTTCGTGTCCGCCAGCCCCTCGGGCGTGCCGGTCAGGATCAGGTCGCCCGGCGAGAGCGTCATGAAGCTGCTGATGTGCTCGATCAGCGCCGGCACGTCGAACACCATGTCGCGCGTGCTGCCGCGCTGCGTCTCCCGGCCGTTCACCGTCGTGCGCAGCGTCAGGTCGCCCGCGTCGCCGATCTCGTCGCGGCTGACGAACCACGGCCCGAGCGGCGTGCAGGTGTCGCGGTTCTTCACACGCAGGTTCGGGCGGTAGTAGTTCTCGAGATAGTCGCGGATCGCGTAGTCGTTCGCGACCGTATAGCCGGCCACGTAGTCGATGGCCTGCGCGCGGCCCACGTCGCGCGCGGGCCGGCCGATCACGACGGCCAGTTCGCACTCGTAGTGCATGTGCGTGGCGTCCGCGGGACGCACGGTCAGCGACCGGTGACCGACGAACGTATTCGGCCCCTTCAGGAAAATCAGCGGCTCGCTCGGCGCGTTGAACGCGAGCTCCTTCGCATGGTCGGCATAGTTCAGGCCGAGCGCGAACGTCGTGCGCGGCGCGACGGGCGGCAGCCACGCCACCGCGTCCTCGGCCACCACGCGGCCCGTATCGAGGCGGATCGCGCCGTCGCCGGCCGGTTCGGCCGCATGCAGTGCGCCGTTGTAGATCACACGCGCCGTCTTCATGAAAATGTCCTCTGAGAAGCCCCACCATTTCCCCGAACGGGACTTCCTTTGGAGCGGATGGCTGGAAGGAAAGGAGTACTGTTGACAGGCAGCTTCTTCCACGGGTTAGGATCACCTGCATGATCCTTGTCTACCGCTACCGCGTGAAGTCGCTCAATGGACTGCTCAACAAGCAGAGCCGTGCGGTGAACTACGTCTGGAACTTCTGCAATGACACGCAGAAGCATGCGCTCAAGTGGAGCAAGAAGTGGCCGACGGGTTTCGACCTGAACGTGCTGACGACCGGTAGCAGCAAGGAACTCGACATCCACTCCGGCACGATTAACGCGACGTGCGAGCAATATGCGAAGTCGCGCAGTCAGCACCGTCGGCCCTACCTGCGCTATCGCGGCAGGAAATCGCTGGGCTGGGTGCCGCTGAAGGGCCGCGACCTGAAGCGCGAGGGGGACGCGTTCCGTTTCGCCGGCAACACGTTTCGCGTGTTCAACAGTCGACCGCTTCCCGAAGGCAAGATCAAGGATGGAACCAACTTTGCGCAGGATGCACGCGGCAACTGGTTTCTCAACATCGTGATCGAGATGCCGGATGTTCAGGCTCGTCCGATCCGTTCCGGCGTTGGCATCGATCTTGGCCTGAAAGACTTCGCCACACTTTCGACCGGCGAGAAGCTGCCCAATGATCGGTTCGGTCGACGCGCGGCGGAAAAGCTCGCGAAAGCGCAGCGGGCGCGAAAGCACAAGCGGCATATCGCGAAGCTGCACGCCAAGGTCGCGAATGCGCGTGCCGACTTCCAGCACAAGCTCGCGCTCGATCTGGTGCGGCGCTTCGATTACATCGCGGTCGGCAATGTATCTGCCATCAAACTCGCCAGAACCAGGATGGCGAAGAGCGTCTACGACGCATCCTGGTCGTCCTTCCGAGACAAGCTCCGCTACAAAGCGATCCCGCATGGAGTCACGTTCGAGGAAGTCGACGAAAGCGGTTCCACCCAGTCCTGTTCGGCGTGCGGGTCGAAAGGCAGCACGACGCGGCCGAAAGGTATCGCGGGACTGCGAGTAAGAGAGTGGGCCTGCAGTGGATGTGGTGTCGTGCATGATCGTGATATCAACGCTGCTCTAAACATTCTCCGATGCGGACGTGCATCGCCAGCTGTGGGAATCGCCTCCCTTTAGGGGGCGAGGACGTCAACGTGCTTCCTCCGCCATCAGCGTATGCCGCAACGTGCCGATGCCGGCCGCGGCGATCTCGATCGTGCTGCCCGCGCGGGCATGCGGTGCGCCGCCCGCGACGCCGAGCAACAGCACATCGCCCGCGTCGAACGACATGAAGGCCGTCACGTCGGCGATCAGCGCGCGCACCGGGCGAATCAGCGTCGCGGTCGATGCGGATGCCGCCACTTCGCCGTCGATCCGCACCGTCAGGCCGATCGCGTCGACATCGGCGAGCGCGGCGGCCGGCACGATCGTGGGCCCGAGCGGGCAGAAGCCGTCGCGGCACTTGAAGCGCACGGCCGGACGGTAGTAATCGGGATGCGGCACCGACACGTCGCTCGCGAGCGTGAAGCCGTGCACGTAGTCGGGCGCCCGCGCGGCCGTCACGCGCGTCGCGCGCCGGGCGAACACGACGGCCACCGACGCGCCGATCTCCAGCGCGTCGACACCGGCCGGCACGACCACGGCGGCGCCGTCGGCCGCATGCGTGTTGGCGGATTTGATGTACAGGATCGGCGCCTGCGGCGGGCGGCCGTAAGGCGGCGCGTTCACCGCATCGCCGAGCGCGTCGAGCGCCGCGCGCTCGTTGAGCAAGGCCCCGTAGACGGTACCGATGGCGACCGGCAACGGCGGCGCCGCGGCGGTCGTGCAAGACAGCTCCATGCGTCATTCCCCTGCCGCGCGTCGCGGCGCATCGTCAATAGTTAATATCTTAAGTAAACAATCGAGTGGTGGCAACCTCGATTACCCTGAGATGCGAAATTCATCAGCTTCGGCTGTTAAGATTGATGCGTCCCCGTCCTCTGCTCATCCCGATGAACCGTACGCTCGACCATCGCAACCTGGCCATGCTGCTGCTCGAGGCCCGCGAAACGCTGATGGGTCTGTTTCGCCCCATTCTCAAGGAATTTTCGCTGACCGAACAGCAATGGCGGATCATCCGCGTGCTCGACGGCGAACCGACGGAGGCGCTCGAAGCCGGACAGATCGCGAAACGCTGCTGCATCCTGAGCCCGAGCCTGACCGGCGTGCTGGAGCGGATGGAGCGCGACGGCCTGATCACGCGCACGCGCGCGCAGGAGGATCAGCGCCGGCTGCTGGTCAGCCTGACGCCGCAAAGCAGGAAACTGGTGACGGAGATCGGGCCGCGCATCGACGAGCAATATCGTCAGCTCGAGTCGCGGTTCGGCCAGGACGGCCTGGAAGACATCTACCGCGCGCTCGACCGGCTCATCGAGCTCGGCAGCCAGGCGTAAAGACGGCGCCCGCCCCCGCTATGGGCGGGAGCGGACGCCAATGCGACGCGGGCGGTCAGCGGGCGATCAGTATCAGTGGATCGCGCCGCGCATCAGCTCGGTCACGGCCACGCCGCGCGACGTGCGCATGCACTCCTCGACGTAATCGATGAACGGCAATGGCTCGAAGTCGATTTCGTCGCGCACGCGACGATTGTCGAACACGCGATCGACCGTCGCGAATTCCCCGCAGCGCTGCAGGGCCCGGCCGATCACGCGCTCGAGTGCCGGATCGGGGCGCCCCAGCACGTCACGCACGACGAGCGGCAGTTCCGCCGGCGCGCACGCCGCGTAGCGCGGCGCCCCGGTCATCCCCGCCGCCTCGTCCATCGCGCGCACGATCTGCGCGACCTGCGGCGCCTCGTCTCCGGCCGACACGTGATAGACGTCGTGCGCGAGCGTCGGCTTGACGGCCAGCAGCATCGTCGCGCGCGCCACGTCGTCCACCGACACGATGTCGATGCGCGTCATCGGCCGCGCGGTGAAGCGGCGC
>Ga0209371_1000347_pt1 | contig 50544 bp, 39 predicted proteins | sample AgamicAtAmrz_FD_187165 | JGI IMG/M metagenome (GOLD analysis project Ga0209371, IMG submission 187165) | Agave microbial communities from Guanajuato, Mexico - At.Am.rz (SPAdes) (version 2) | ecosystem: Host-associated > Plants > Roots > Rhizosphere | place: Guanajato, Mexico | collected 2012-06-07
CCGCAGGTGTCGGCCGTGATCGATCGCGTGAACGGCTGCAAGGCCGTGCTCGCGAAAAACGCGGGCATCAAGCTGCTGTCGAGCGACCAGGACGGCAAGGGCTCCCGCGAAGGCGGGATGAACGCGATGCAGGGCTACCTGACGCGCTTTCCGAAGCTCGACGGCGTGTTCACGATCAACGACCCGCAGGCGATCGGCAGCGATCTCGCGGCGAAACAGCTGAACCGCCCGAACATCGTGATCACGTCGGTCGACGGCGCGCCCGACATCGAGGTCGCACTCAAGTCGAACACGCTCGTGCAAGCGTCGTCGAGCCAGGACCCGTGGGCGATGGCGCAGCAAGCCGTCAACGTCGGCTACGGGATCATGAACGGCCAGAAGCCGGCCAATCCGATGATCCTGATCGAGCCGACGCTGATCACGCGCGACAACGTGAAGACCTACAAGGGCTGGAGCTCCCCGCGCTGATCACGCCGATCGCCCTCAAGGCCGGGCAGTGCCGGGCCGCGTCGCCACGCGCGACGCCCCGCACCGCCCGGCTGTTCAGATTCAGATCAACCGCTGTACGGCCGCGCGCGATGCCGCGGCACAAGGTTTCCACATGACGACGACGTTTCCCCGCCTGATCGTGTTCGGCGAAGCGCTGACCGATTTCATCCGCGACGACGCGCAGCACTGGCACAGCGTCGCCGGCGGCTCGTGCTGGAACGTCGCGCGCGTCGGCGCGCGACTCGGCGTGCCGACGGCCTTCGCCGGCACGGTCAGCCGCGACACCTTCGGCGACGAGCTAATGCGCAAGAGCGCCGACGCGGGGCTCGACATGCGTTTCATCCGGCAAGTCGACCGCGCACCGCTGCTCGCGATGGTCGTCTCGAAGCAGCCGCCCCACTATTTCTTCATCGGCGAAAACAGCGCCGATCTCGCGTTCGATCCGGCCGATTTGCCGGCCGGTGCGTTCGACGCGGCCGACATCGTGCACGTCGGCTCGCTCGGCGTCGTGCGCGAGCCGCTCGCGTCGCGCCTGATCGAACTCGCGCAGGCCGCGCGGGCGGCCGGCAAGCGGATCTCGTTCGATCCGAACTTCCGTGCGCCGATGGCCGCGCCGTCGTATCGCGACACGCTGCGCCGGCTGACCGCGCTCGCCGACTGGATCAAGGTATCCGACGAGGATCTGCGCGGGCTGTTTCCCGAACTCGACGAAGCGGCCGCGCTCGCGCAGTTGCGTGCATGGGCGCCCGACGCGACGATGCTCGTCACGCGCGGCGCAGCCGGCATGCAGCTGCTGCATCGCGATACCGTGCTGTTCCAGCCGGCGTTTCCGGCCGAGGTGGCCGACACGGTCGGCTGCGGCGATGCGAGCATCGGCGGCTGGCTCGCGAGCCAGCTCGCCCGCCCCGACGCGTCAGCCGCCGAGCATCTGCGCTACGCGGCCGCGTGCGCGGCCGTCGCTTGTGAACATGCAGGCGCCTATGCGCCGACGGCTGCGGAAGTAGCCGACATGATCGAACGCACCACCGCCAACGCCGCGCTTTCGCAATAGGCGGCGCCGACGCGCCGCGCCGTTACGCGACGCCCGTGCCGTCGCCGCCGTCCGGCGGTTTGCCGGCCTGCAGCAGTTGCAGACTCTCGTCGACGCTGAGCTCCGACATCGCGTCGTCGTGCAACGTATCGTCCGCCGCACGGCGCAGCGCATGCAGCGCGTGCGTCTTGAGCCGCACGAGCGCGAGCCGCAGCCCGCGCGCCGCGCATTCGGCCGCGAACGTGCGCAACGATTCGATCGTCGTGCCGTCGACGTCCGGCGTTTCCTCGAGGCTCACCATCACGATATGGGTGTCCGGCGCGGCCTTCATCAGCGCCCGCACGCGATTGAGCATCCGGTCCGCATTCGCGAAGAACAGCTGCGCCTCGGGCCGCACGATCAGCACGCCGGGCACCGGTTTCGCATCGGCGTGACTCGCGACGTCGACGAAATCGTGGCTGTCGCGCAGCCGGCCGAGCACGCTGACGTTCGGCTCGGACAGCTTGCGCAGCGTCAGCAGCAGGCTCACGCCGATCGCCGCGAGCAGGCCGTGCAGCACGCCGAGCACGAGTACCGCGAGCAGCGCCGCGATCACGACGAGCCGGTCGCGATGCCAGGCCCAGTACGGCCGGAACACGGACGGATGCAGCGAATGGCTGACCGCGAAGATCACGATGGCGGCGAGCACGGGCTCGGGCGTACGCGCGAGTTGCGGCAGCAGCAGCCAGACGATCAGCGCGACCACGCCGGCCGCCCACATCCCCGCCAAACGCGACTGCGCACCGGCCGCCTCGTTCGCCGACGTCGCCGAATAGCCGGCGCCGACCGGCATCCCGTGCAGCAGCCCCGACACGAGGTTCGCGCAGCCGAGCGCGACGAGGTCGCGGTTCGGCGACGCGGTATCGCCATGCTTCAGCGCGAAGTTGCGGATCGAGCCGTACGACTCCGCATACAGGATCAGCATCAGCGCAAATGCGAGCTCGACCGTCTGCATCCACGCATTGCGGTCGAGATGCGGCAAGCCGAATTCGAGGTGCCGGAAGTCGATATGGCCGACGATCGCGATGCCGTACCGCTGCCAGTCGATCACGTAACCCGCCGCGATCGACAGCACGATCACGACGAGCGTCGCGGGCACGCGTGCGCCGCGGCCGAGCACGAACAGCAGCGCAAGTGCCGTCGCACCGACCACGACGCTCGCGAGATTCGCGTGCGGCGCACCGGCGAGCAGGTCGAGCGCGACGTGCGGCGCATCGCTGTGCTGTACGGAAATCGCGAGAATCTTCGGCAACTGTTTGATGACGATCGTCAGCGCAAGACCGAACGTGAAGCCGCGCAGCACGGGCCGCGCGACGAAATCCGACATGCCGCCGAGCCGCGCGACACCGGCCAGGATGAACAGCACGCCGGTCATCGCGACGAGCGCCGCCGCGAGCGCGAGCTGCGCGGCCAGCGCCATCCCCGATTCGGCGAGCACGGTCGCCGCGAGCACCGCGGCCGACGATGACGTCGACGACACGATCGCGAAGCGGCTGCTGCCCGTCAGCGCATAGACGACGAGCCCGGACAGCAGCGCGATCAGGCCGGCCTGCGGCGGCAGGTTGGCCAGCCCCGCATACGCGACCGCCTCGGGAATCAGCAGGCCGGCAATCGACAGGCCGGCCAGCGCATCGAGGCCGACGCGCCGCGGGCGCGGCGCGGGCGGCGTGTCGAGCGCGACGAAATGGTCGGGATGCTGCGGGCCGGCGTCGGGGCGAATCGGAGCGGTCGTCATGAGACGGCGGAGCCGTGAGCCGGTCAGGGCTTGACGGCAATCACGCCCGACCAGCCGGGCAGATAGCGCGCATCCTGCTCGTGCGCGCGATGCAGCGCGATATCGAGCGCCTTCGCGAAGTTCTTGCGGATCTGGTCGAGCGACACGTGCTGGCGCAGATAGTCGGCCCACAGGAATTCGCTGAACGGCGTCGCGTCCTTCGCGTAGCCGCCCGCCGTGCGCAGTTCGCCGGCGAGGCTGCGGTACGGATCGTCCTCGAGCCCCGTCAGCACCTTCGGCAAATGCGCATAGTCGCGCCGCGAGCCGTCCGGGCCGAACGGATGCACCCACTGGTTATGTTCCATCATCCGCCAGAAGATCGTGTCGTCGAGCCACGACAGATCCTTCAGCAGCATCGCGTTCACGCGTGCCTCACCCTCCTCGATCAGCGCGAGGCCGAGATGGTGGTGATCGGTGATGTAGTGCAGCCCGTCCGGGCCGAGCACGGCCGGGAACCAGTGCGATTCGATCGCGGCCTTGCGGGCGCGCTTGTTCAGCGCCTTCCAGTGCTTGCGCTTCGCCTTGACTTCGCGGTAGCCCACCGTCATCTGGGTCGGACGCAGCGCGTCGAGCCTGACGGGAATGAGATGAACGTCGTTGCCGAGTGCCATGGTCGTACCCCATGTTTGCAAAATTCCGGCAACGATACTCCTGATCCCGGGCGCCGTTAATCCGTCACGACCGCGATACGCGTCCGGTTGACGATCTCTGACACCTGGCCTGCACGACGCCGCGCTACGCGCGCAAATCGTCGCGTTCGAGACGATGACGAATGTAAGGAATGCCGTCGTGCACGATGCTCACGCGCCGCATGCCGAGCTTGCGCGCCACGTTCAGCGAGCCGCTGTTGGCCTGCGCGATATCGGCGATCACGCGCGGCAGGCGCACGGTGTCGAACGCGTGCCGCACGACGGCCGCCGCGGCTTCGCTCGCGATGCCGCGCCCCCACGTCGCACGCACGAGCCGCCAGCCGATCTCGACGTCGCGCGATCCGTCCTTGTAGTCGGGAATCAGCAGCATCCAGCCGATGAACACGTCGGGCGCGGCCTTCTCGAAGATCGACCAGTAGCCGAGGCCCGGCGGATAGTCGCACGTGATCCGGTGCGTGACGAAGCGACGATGCTCGACGGGGTCGTGCCACGGGCCCGCGATGTGGCGCGTGACTTCGGGATCGCGATCCATCTCGATGCACGCATCGAGATCGGCCAGCACGCGCGGACGCAGCCACAGCCTCGCGGTTTCGAGCACGGGCAACGGGTCGGCGGAACGGTCATTCATCCGGACTCCTGAGTCGGTGACGATGCGCATCGAGCGCATTACAGAACGGATACAAAAAGCCTTCCACCATGATACAGATGCCTGTCGCGTGCCTGTAGCAGCGCCGTTTCAGATTCCGAAACAGTCCATTTCGTAGGGATTATTCCTGATTCGCGCTTATCGCGCCCCACCTCGCGCAGCGCGGAAGCCTACACTCGATCAGTGCCCCCGCGCCGCGCTCGAGCCGGGCCGGCATCCGCATGCCTATCGCGAGCGCGCAAGCCAACGAGGAGACCCGCACATGAGCTGGACCCGCGAGCAACGCAACGTCACGATCGCCGCCTACCTGGGCTGGACGCTCGATGCTTTCGATTTTTTCCTGATGGTTTTCGTGCTGAAGGACATCGCCGCGGAATTCGCGTCGACGATCCCCGCCGTCGCGTTCGCGCTCACACTGACGCTCGCGATGCGCCCGCTCGGCGCGCTGATCTTCGGCCGGCTCGCCGACCGCTTCGGCCGCCGCCCGACGCTGATGGTCAACATCGCCTGCTATTCGCTGCTCGAACTCGCGTCGGGTTTCGCGCCGAGCCTGACCGCGCTGCTCGTGCTGCGCGCGCTGTTCGGCATCGCGATGGGCGGCGAATGGGGCGTCGGCTCCGCGCTGACGATGGAAACCGTGCCGACCCATGCGCGCGGCTTCGTGTCCGGGCTGCTGCAGGCTGGCTACCCGAGCGGCTATCTGCTCGCGTCCGTCGTGTTCGGCCTGTTCTACCAGACCATCGGCTGGCGCGGGATGTTCATGGTCGGCGTGCTGCCCGCGCTGCTCGTGCTGTACGTGCGCGCACACGTGCCCGAATCGCCGGCATGGAAACAGATGGAGAAGCGAGCGCGCCCGAGCCTCGGCGCGACGCTGAAGCAGAACTGGAAGCTCACGATCTACGCGATCGTGCTGATGACCGCGTTCAACTTCTTCTCGCACGGCACGCAGGATCTCTATCCGACCTTCCTGCGCGAACAGCATCACTTCGATCCGCATACCGTGTCGTGGATCACGATCGTGCTGAACATCGGCGCGATCGTCGGCGGCCTGTCGTTCGGCACGATCTCGGAGCGGATCGGCCGGCGCCGCGCGATCTTCATCGCCGCGCTGATCGCGCTGCCCGTGCTGCCGCTGTGGGCGTTCTCGAGCGGCCCGGTTGCACTCGCCGCCGGTGCGTTCCTGATGCAGATCTCGGTACAGGGCGCGTGGGGCGTGATACCGGTTCACCTGAACGAGATCTCGCCCGACGAGATCCGTGCGACCTTCCCCGGTGTCGTCTACCAGCTCGGCAACCTGCTCGCGTCGGGCAACGCGACGATGCAGGCGTCGCTCGCCGTGTCGAACCACGACAATTACGGCTTCGCGCTCGCGCTCGTGGCCGGTATCGTGGCCGTCGCGATCGCCGTGCTGATCCTGTTCAGCCGCGAACGGCGCGGCATCGACATGACGCAATCGGTCAATACGCGTAGCACCGTCGCGTGAACCCGCGCGTTGCGGCACCGCATCATCGCGCGCGCCCCGCCCCGCCGTGAGCGGGTGTCGCGCTTTCCGCACCCGCACATCGAACTAGAGGAATTGATCCAGATTCCGCGCTTGCCCGGTCCGGCCACGATTTTTTATCTTAATAAAAACGACTGTTTGAATCAGATAATCAAATCACCTGTTCGCGGCCGGGAAACCGGCATGGGAGGCGGAACATGGCAGTAAGTCAGGAGGGGCGGCCATCTGCGGGACGGCCGTCCGGGGCGCGGTCATCCGGCACACGGCAGACCGGGGGGACGAAGGCGCGCATTCTCGATGCGGCCGAGGATCTGTTCATCGAGCATGGCTTCGAAGCGATGTCGATGCGGCAGATCACGTCGCGCGCGACGGTCAATCTCGCCGCGGTCAACTACCACTTCGGCAGCAAGGAAGCGCTGATCCACGCGATGCTGTCGCGCCGGCTCGACCAGTTGAACCAGGAGCGCCTCGGCATCCTCGACCGCTTCGATGCGCAGCTCGGCACGCACATCACCTGCGAGCACGTGCTCGGCGCGATGTTCATTCCGGCGCTGAAGGCCTCGCGCGATCCCGAACGCGGCGGGCCCGGCTTCCTGCGGCTGATCGGCCGCGCGTACACCGACCCCTCGCCGTTCGTGCGCAACTTCCTGACCGCGCACTATGCGAGCGTCGCGGGCCGCTTCTTCGATGCCTTCCAGCGCGCGCTGCCGCACCTGCCGCGCACCGAGCTCGGCTGGCGGCTGCATTTCGCGATCGGCGCGCTGTCCGGCGCGCTCGCGGGCGCCGAAACGGAAAGCCTGATCGACGAATTCTCGCAAGGCCGCACGATGAACGACGTGCAGATGATCGCGCGGCTGTCGTCGCTGATCGTCGCCGCGCTGAAGGCGCCGATGCCCGACACGGCGCAACTGTCGATCTTCGCGGCGGTGCTCGACGACGCGGGCGCCAGCGAAGCGTTCGGCCTGCCGCAGTCGGGCGCGGCGACCGCCGAGACGGCCACGCTGCATTCCACGAACTGAGCGCGCGAGGCCACGCGCGGCTTCCTGTTCATGATTTGATTGATACGCGCGGTCAGGCGCGGCGTCGAGACGCCCACGCCGGCCAGCCGCGAAGCACGGGGCATGGGCCGGCGCTGATGCGCCGACTCGCGCCGAGAGCCAAGACCGGAGACACGTCATGTCATCTTCCGCAGCAACCACCTCGGCCCAGATTGCGCCGAACACCGACGCCATCTGGTACGCGTCGTACCCGCCCGGCGTTCCGCACGAGATCGACGTCACGCAATACGCATCGCTCGTGCAATTCTTCGACGAATGCACGACCCGCTTCGCCGACCGCGTCGCCTACGTGAGCGCCGGCGCGTCGATGACCTACCGCACGCTCGCGCAGAAGGTCGACGCATTCGCGTCGTATCTGCAAAGCCTCGGCGTGAAGCCCGGCGACCGCGTCGCGATCATGCTGCCGAACACGTTCCAGTACCCGGTCGCGCTGTTCGGCACGCTGAAGGCCGGCGCGATCGTCGTCAACGTGAATCCGCTCTACACCGTGCGCGAACTCGCGCACCAGTTGAAGGACAGCGGCGCGCAGACGATCGTCGTGTTCGAGAACTTCGCGCGCACGCTGCAGGACGCGCTGCCGGAAACGCAGGTGAAGCACATCGTCGTCACCGCGCTCGGCGACCTGCTCGCCGACGGCTTCAACGCGAAAGGACGCCTGATCAATTTCGTGCTGAAGCACGTGAAGAAGCTCGTGCCGGCCTACCATCTGCCGCAGGCCATCCGGCTGCGCTCCGCGCTCGCGCTCGGTGCACGCGGCAAGCCGCAGCCGGTGCAGACCACGCGCGACGATCTCGCGTTCCTGCAGTACACGGGCGGCACGACCGGCGTCGCGAAAGGCGCGATGCTCACGCACGGCAACCTGATCGCGAACCTGCTGCAGGCGAAGGCGTGGATCGCCGACCAGGTGTCGGGCGACGTCGAAACCGTGCTCACGCCGCTGCCGCTCTATCACATCTATTCGCTGACGGTGAACGCGTTCATCTTCATGGGGCTCGGCGGGCGCAACATCCTGATCGCGAACCCGCGCGACATGAAGATGGTGATGAAGATCATCCGTCACGAGACGTTCACGGGCATCACCGGCATCAACACGCTGTACAACGCGTTCCTCGACAACGAGGAATTCCGCAAGCGCGACTTCTCGAAGCTCAAGCTCGCGATGGCGGGCGGGATGGCGATGCAGCGCGCGGTCGCGGAGCGCTTCCAGCAGGTGACGGGCCGGCCGGTGGTCGAAGGCTACGGCCTCACCGAGTGCTCGCCGATCGTCACGATGAACCCCGTGGACCTGAACGACATGGCCGCGTTCAGCGGGTCGATCGGGCTACCCGCGCCGTCGACCGTCGTGCGCTTTCGCCGCGAGGACGGCACCTGGGCCGCCATCGGCGAGCCGGGCGAGCTGTGCGTGCACGGCCCGCAGGTGATGCGCGGCTACTGGCAGCGACCCGACGAGACGGCCAAGGTGATCGACGCCGCCGGCTGGCTCGCGACCGGCGACATCGGCGTGATGGACGAGCGCGGCTTCATCCGCCTGATCGACCGCAAGAAGGACATGATCCTCGTATCGGGCTTCAACGTGTATCCGAACGAGATCGAGGAAGTGCTGGTGATGCATCCCGGCATCAGCGAAGCCGCGGCGATCGGCATTCCGGACGAGGTGCAGGGCGAACGGATCAAGGTGTTCGTCGTGCGCCGCGACCCGTCGCTGACGGCCGAGGACGTACTCGCGCACTGCCGCAAGAACCTGACCGGCTACAAGATGCCGAAATTCGTCGAATTCCGCGACGCACTGCCGCAGACGAACGTCGGCAAGATCCTGCGCCGCGCGCTGCGCGACGAGGAACTCGCCAAAATCAACGCCGCGAAGCAAGGCTGAACGATCCATCGCCTCGGGAGACGCTGTCGATGAACGAAGGAATGAAGCGCCACGCACGGCATGTCGCCACGGCGGCCGTCGCGTGCGTGCTGTCGCTCGCGCAGGCAAGCCTGCATGCACAGGAAACGGCCGGCGCCGCGAGCGCGGCCCAGGCCGCCGCGCTGCCGGCGGATCTCGCGAAAGTCACGCACGAGCCGCTCGCGCAACAGGCGCGCTGGCTGCGCACGGCAGCCCAGCGCGGCACGCTCGCGCAACTCGACGACGCGACGCTCACCGCGCTCTTCAAGGCGCTCGATCCGCTCGCCGTGCCGCTCTATATCCGCAATGGCCCGAACGGCTATCCGTCCTACCAGTTCACGATGGTGCGCCAGGAGCGCATCAGCGGAAAATGGTCCGACACGCCCGACCGCATGCTCGTGAAGACGACCCGCGAGCCGCTGCGCGTGTATGCGAAATGGCTGCCGGGCGGTGCGCATGCCGGCCAGGAGACCATCTACGACACGACGCAGCGCAAGGACGAGATGTACGGCCATCTCGGCGGCCTGCTCGGCAAGATTCCGCTGTGGACGGCGATCGACGGCGCGCTGGCGCGCGCGCAGTCGAATCACCAGGTGAAGGATCTCGGCACCGAGTTCATCGCGAACCTGTACCTGGCCGAAGGGAAGAAATACCTGGAAGCCGGCGTGCAGCGCCCGACCGACGTGGAGGCCAAAACGATCGGCGGCGTGCGCGTCGTCGCGCTCACCTACGAAACGCCGACCGGCCGCCCGCAGTTCTATGCGAAAAAGGAAGTGCTGGGGCTCGACCTGCACGCACCCTATTTCCGGACCGTCGAGTCCTATGACAACGACGGCAGGATCTTCGAGCGGATCGTCATCGAGAAAATCGCGCCGGTAACCCTCGACGACACCGCATTCGACCCGAAAAACCCCGACTACGCGTTCTGACGCGCGCCGCCGGGGCGGTCACGGGCTCAATCGTCATCGTCGTCGCCGTGGTGTCGACGCCAGTGCTTGTAATAGTGCTTGCGCCACTTGCGGTAGCGATCGTCGTCGTCATCGCCGTAATAGCCATATCCGTAGCCCGGATAGGCGACGACGGCGGGCTGCGGCGCCACATAGACCGGCGCCGGCTCGACATAGACCGGTGCGACCGGGACGCCGATGCCGACCGACAGGTCCACGTGCCCCGCCATTGCACTCCCGGAAACGAGCAACGCCATGCTCCCGATCACCCCTGCTATTTGCCTCTTGTTCATGCTCCGGATCCCTGATGAGCCGGCCCGCCCGGCTCGCGCGATCAATGTAAGCGCGGCGCGCGCACCGAGGTGATACGGGGCTGCGAGAGTCGTAACGCGACGTAACGAAACGAATTTGACCGTTCGGCCTAATCGCGAAAATGCGCCGGAACGTCTATAGTGGGTTACGGTTCGACACAATCACGACTGCGCGCTCCCTTATCGAACAGGGTAGAATTCCGCCAAACGGCTTGTGGACGAACACGCCACACACACGCACAACATATTCTCTGACGCAGGCTCCTGCCGCACCTCAATGGCCAATCCCGCAGAATCCCATCCGCAAAACGACTTCATCAATTCGGCGCGCAAGGAACGTAAGCGTGTTGAAATCTATCTCGTCAACGGCATTCGTCTGACGGGGTGTATCGAGTCGTTCGACCAGTATCTGGTGATGCTGCGCACCCCCGTGGGTCTGCAAGGCATCTACAAGCGTGCGATTTCCACGATCCAGCTCGACACGGGCGGCTCGCGCCCCGGCGGCGGCGGCCCCCGCGGCCCGCGCACCGGTGGTCGCCCCGGCGGCCGTGAAGGCGGCGGTCACAGCCCGTACGGCTCGCACGGCGGCCCGCGCGAATCGCGCGGCGACGGCGGCTACGGCTCCCGCGAGCCGCGTGAAGGCTACGGTTCGCGTGAACCGCGCGAGGGTTACGGCTCACGTGAGCCGCGCGAAGGCTACGGCGCACCCCGCGAGCCGCGTGAACCGCGCGAAAGCTACGGTGCGCCGCGCGACACCGGCGACGCATCCGGCAACGCCGCGCCGTCGGATTCCCGCGGCGGCAACGGGCCGGTCATCGTGACGCGCCGCCGGCGAATCGTGCCGGACGGCCAGTAAGACAAAAAGGGCAAGCCAACCGGCTTGCCCTTTTCACTTGTACGGCCGGCGCGGCACGTCGCCGCACCGTCGTTATCGGGTTCAGCGCGCCGTCGTCGGCAGGCCCGCGTCAGCCTCGCGCTGCAGCGAACGCACCTGCTGCTGCAACGCCCGCAGTTGCGACTGGAGTTGAGCCTGTTGCGCCTGCAACGCCGCCGTTTCGCTCCGCACGCTCTTCTGGCGATCCGCCACCGCCGCCTGCTGCTGGCGGGCGATCGAGATGTCCGCCTGCAGGCGCCGCGCGCGGTCCTGCGTGACCTCGATCTGCTTGTCCATTTGCGCCTTCTGCGATTCCAGCTTCGCCGCCCGCAACTCGTTGACGGCCAGCCGCTCCGCCTGATGCGAGAAATCGCGATAAATCGCTTCCGCACGCGTTTCGTCGTAAGTCTTGATCACGCGCCAGAACGCCTTCTGCTGGAACAACGCGACGAAATACGCACCATCCTTGACGTTGAACAGCAGGCTGGCGCCGTAGCTGCCGTTGTAGCTCGTGCGCATTTCCGTCAGCGAGTGCGCCTGGATCTGGCGCTGCAAGTCGTCGACCGTGCTCGGCCCCGTCGTCTCGCCGGCCTGCGGCTGCACCGACGTCTGTGCCTGCGAATCGATCACCGGAATCGCGGCCACCGGCGCCGACGCCTGCTGCACCGCCGACGGATCGCCGCCCGCCAGCCCCTGCGCGAACGCGCCTTGCATGCCTCCCACCATGGCGAGCAGCAATACGCTCACCCGCCCCAACCCCGTCATATGGCTCATGAAGTTTTATTCCCGCCCGAGTCGTTGTAATTCACCGCGATTTTATCTCATTAATTACTCACTTTCGCGGGTCTCGGGCTCTTCGTCGAAGATCTGATATTTGCGCATTTTTTCCCACAATACCTTGCGGCTGATGCCGAGCTGCTGGGCCGTGTCCTGACGCCGCCAACCGTTTGCGTCGAGCGCCGAGATCACGCGGTTGCGCTCGTTCATGTCCCACTTGCTGCGATCGACGAACACCTCGGACGCGCTCTCCGCCGGCACCGGCTGCGCCGCGCTGCGCGCATGCGCGATCAGCCGCTGCAGCCGCGCGGCATCCCAGCCGCCCGTCTGCCGTACCGTCACGCCGACCCGCTCGGCGAGGTTGCGCAGTTCGCGCACGTTGCCGGGGAAATAACTGTCCGCGACCGAATCCGTGAGCCAGTACGGCAGATCGGACAACTGGGCGAGCCGCTCCTCGCCTACGACCTGGGCGACGAACGACTTGAACAGCGCGATCTTGTCCACCGCACCGCGCTCTTCGAGCGACGGAATGCTCAGTTCGATCACCGCGAGCCGGTAGTAAAGATCCGCGCGGAACAACCCTTCCTTCACGAGCTGCGGCAGCTTCTTGTTGCTTGCCGCGACCAGACGGAAATCGACCTTGACCGGCGCGGTCGCACCGACCCGCAGCACCGCGCCGTCCTCGAGCACGCGCAGCAGCTTGACCTGCTGGTACAGCGGCAGATCGCCGACCTCGTCGAGGAACAGCGTGCCGCCGGCCGCTTGTTCGAAATAACCTTTATGCGCAACAACCGCGCCCGTGAACGACCCTTTCGCATGACCGAAGAACAGCGATTCGAACAGGCCGTCCGGAATCGCGCCGCAGTTCACCGGCACGAATTCGCCGTGCCGATAGCGCGAATGCTTTTCGTGCAGCAGTTGCGCGATGCGCTCCTTGCCGACGCCGGTTTCGCCGTGCAGCAGCACGTTGGTGTCGCAGTCGGCGAACGTATCGACTTCGTGCAGCAGCGCCTGCATCGATTCGGAGTGCGCAACGAGTTCCGACGGCTGCAACGTTTCGGCTGCGTGTGCCCGCAGTTGCGTGACGAGCTTGCCGATCATGCCGCGCAGTTCGGCACAGGTGAAGTCGAGCGGCAGGATGTGCGAATACTCGGGCGGATACTGCGACGCGTCGTGGTCGCGCGCCGCGCCGACCCAGACCACCGGCATGCCGATGTTGGCCTGCCAGTCGCGCAGGAATGCCGCGCCGCCCTCGATCATCGTCACGCTGATGATCGCCAGCGACCGCCGCAACGCGGCGCGCTCGGGCGAGACCTCCGCATTGTCGGCGCGGATCACTTCGACGTCGAAGCTCGCCATGCACCGGGCGACGCGGTCGACGATGTCCGCCTTGCCTTCCCAGACGTACAGGTCGAGCTCTTCGATTGCGGGCGTGGTTCTCATGTTTCGGGTGCGGCTTCAGTAATTGACGGGTTGCTTGGTATTGCAGATCAGTGACCGAATGCGGGCGACGGCGATACTGCCTGCTTCGATAACGGAACGTTCAGGCATTTATTGAACCAGCATGGGATCGCCACATTTGATCGAATCCGGTGTGTTCGTGACATAGGCATTTCCCAGGCTCAGGCCGAGGAGTCCCGTGACCGAGGTCAGGAGCGAATCGATCGGTTGCAGGAGCAGCGGAACGAGCGTGGTTGCCAGCGCGTTCAGGATCGGCCCGGTCACGACGTTTAATATAGGATTCGCGATGACGCTCAGCCACTGGAGCAAGCCACTGTTGGCCTTCACTTCCAACGACAGGCCGCTGTTCAAGATACCTTGAATAGCGGGCGACAGGAACTGATCCGTTCCCGTGCCGAGCATATATGGTGATGCCGGGGTCGGCGAAGCGGACGATCCAGGCCCGGGATACGTGAACACCAGCGGTATCGGACTTTGATTGGCGACGGGAACCGTCAACTGCCCGGGCAACAAGTTAACGTTGATCGAAACGTCGGTCAGGTCGACGATCCCCAGCGTCAGGGTTTTGACCAACGTCGTCAGTCCGGAAACCAAGTCGCCAAGGTTCAACAAATTGAGCAGGCTCTGCAGTTTGACGGACACCAGCGTAATCGGCGTAGCGCTGCCGGTGGGCGCATAACCACTGGGCGCACTGAGGTTGATCGGCGTATTCGCCGTGCCGCCGATGTAGACGGCCACCACCCCGGTCTGCACGTTCACCTGCGCCCTTTTCGTGCCGTCCGAAGTACAGGTAACAGACATCAAACCCGCCTTCGCCGGCGCCACATAGGCAGTGATCGGCAATTGCACCGCTGCAAGCGGCGTCGCAGCGCCGGACGCACAACTGCCGCCCGGAAAGACTAGTGAGCCGCTTGAGCATGTCGACAGCAGCGAGATCGACGTATTGAGGAACACGTTGCCCTGAGCAGTCGACGTGTTGGTTATGCAATCGGATGTCCCGCAATTCGACGGCCCGGGCGGACCGCTCGCGGTGGATGGCGGATTGGCCCCCAACTTGACTGAACCCGACACGGTCACGTTCAGTAGCGGTGACAGCACCGTAGGCGTCTGAACCGTGACGCTGGGAATGTTGACCGAATTCGTGCCGTTCGCGATCTGCAATGCCGTCGACAGCAAGCCGAGTGCATTGACGCTGGCATTGACGGCAGAGCTTCCGGTTGCGGTCGCAGCGGAAACCAGTTGACCGAGAGCTATCTGCGGCCCGCCACAGACTCCCCCCGGACAAAGGGCGATGACCAGTGCGTTCAGCACCTTCAGGTTCGCCGCGGCCACGCTTTGCTGTGTCGCCGCCTGCACCGCGGCATTGGCCAGTTGACCGAGCGTCACGGTGCCATTCAGCACTCCGGTACTGGAGCCGACAGGGAGATTGGCGAGAATGCCGGCCAGCTTCAAGTTGACTTGTGCGAGTCCCTGATAGTCGACCAGTTGGAGATTCAACGCATTGTCGTTCGATCCGGTCAACGCCTTGAGTAACTGGTTGGCCAATCCACCGTTCAACGCTGCAAGCGACGTGGTCAGCGTAAAAGTGTCGGCGGGTACGCTCTTGGCAATGGCAGAGCCGCTAATCGTAACTCCACCGCGAAAAATCCCGTCGACCGGCTCGGCCACCGTGACGCAAACGGCGTTGGTCGACTGGCCATTGACCGCTCCCACCGAGAGACCCGCGCACTGATTGCCGCTGATCGGGTCGCCCGACACCCAGGTGAACTGCGCGCTGCCGCTGCCTTGAGGTGCGGTCCAGATGCCGCATGACACGGAAATTTTCGAACCCGCCGGCAATGCATTCGTCGCCGGATTCGCGATTTGACCGGCTGCGGTCCTCGCTGCCTGGCAAGTCGAGTCGGTCGTAACCTGAGAGACCGCCGACAACGCGGCCAAATCGGCCGCCGCTTGCATCCGGCGTCTTTCGGCATAGAAATGGCCAACGTCGATCGCGCCCAGGATAATGATGGCCACCAGCGCCCAGATCGTCGCCATGATCGCGACGCTACCGCGCTGGCGACTTCTCCCGGGACTGCCGGCGTTCCGCCGCCGCGCCGCGTGCGATTGATCTGCGCGCATGGTCATCTCGCTTATTGCGCGCCCTGCCCGCCGCCCGACATGCCACCCACTGCGCCGAGCTGCGAATTCATCGAATCCGGAATCTTGTTCTTGAACGAATCGAGATAGCGCTGGTACGCAAGCGACGCGACGTCGCCGAACACGGGTTGCGTCGGCGCCGCCGCACGGTTGTCCCGCTGCATCGCGAGCCAGTCTTTGGTCGATCGGCCGACGTCCGACGCACCCTGTATCACGGTGTCTTGACCGTATGCGGCGCCGGAATCCGTCAAGATGCAGACGACCGCGACCAGTGTCGCAATCCGGCCCGCGCATGCGCTTCGATTGTGTGAGTTGTCGTTCATGTCGTTCCCCGGATATCTGTTCATTGTGCAAATCGTTGCAGCAACGGCACTGTCTGGTCGTAACCAAAGTTGTTCGCCATCGGCGTGATCGGCGTCGTCGCGCCGCGCCGCGACACAACCGGCGGCGTCGCGATTGCACGCTGCTGCGCACGCACTGCCGCAGCAATCTTCGCGGCATCACCGTTGATGTCCTTGCGAATCTCCGTCGACAGATGCTGCTGATTCATCAGCCGTTGCGCATCCTGCGCACGTCCTGCCGCAAACAGATACAGCGCGAGATTGCTGACGATTTTCGGATTGCGCTGATCGAGTTCGGCAGCTTTCATCAGCGGCACTCGCGCGCCGACGACGTCGCCACTGCGCAACTTCGCGTAAGCAAGATCGGACAGCAGCGACGGATCCGTTGGCGCGAGCTCCGACGCTTGCGTCAGGGCCTGCACGGCACGGTCGAAATCGCCCGCGGCGCCCGCAAGCAGCCCCAGCCCGCGATAACCACGCGCAGCAAGCGGCGTCTTCAGCAACTGTGCATACACAGCCGCGCTTGCAGCCGGCTGGTCGGTCATCCGTAGCGCATCTGCGCGCAACAGGATCGATTCCGGCATGACACCGTATGTCTTGTCATATGCATCGATGTGCGCGAGCGAAGCGTAATAGAGGCCCTGCGCTTGCATGCGCTGAATCAGACCCAGATACATCCCCGGTGTATCCGGCACGGACTGCTTCTGATCTGCTGCCTGCATCAGTGCCGCACGCTCGGTCTGCGCGCCGACGCCATACCCGCTTTCCTTGGTTGCGCATGCGCCGAGCAGCAGCGCCGCCGCCAGCATGCCCGCCCGGGTCACCGCTTCGCCGATTCGCTTCATCGCCTGTCCTTCCATCCTTCAATGCTGCGACGACAACGCACGCATCACCGCCAGCATGCCTGGCCCCGCCGTCACGATCAGCAGAGCAGGCAACAGCGTCAACACCATTACGCCCGTCATCTTTACCGTCAATCTACCAATCCGTTCGCGCAGCATCGCACGACGCGTCTCGCGCAAACGGTCCCCAAACTGTTTGAGTGGTTCCTGGACCGCGCCGCCATGCTTGTCGACCTGAATCATCAACCGCACGATCGCGCGCAAATCCTCGTTGTCGAATCCACTGGACAGCCGTTGCAGCGACTGCTCACGCGTACGGCCCGCAGCAAACTGACGCTGCGCGATTCCCACTTCCGACGACAAGACCGGCAGCATCCCGCGAAAATCGTTCGTCACGACTTGCAGGCTCTGATCGAGCGACAGGCCGACGCCTTGCAGTAAGCGCAGCATGTCGACGAGCAGCGGCAGTTCATCGACGACGCTCTGTCGCCGCGACGCTGCACGGCGCTGCACATAAAGTTTCGGCAGCATGAAACCCAGCCCGAGGGCGGCGCACATGCCAACCATCCAGATACTGCCTTTCATGCGCCCACTCGCGCAGATCGCGAACAGCAGTGGCAACGCGATCCCGCATGCGACGCGCGCACTCAGAAACAGCCCACGCGTGCGTGCATCGATATATCCGCATTGCTCCAGCAGACGACGGTCTTCCTCCGCGACGGCGTATTTTCCGAATCCGGTGTCCAGCCAGCGCATGCCTGCCGCCGACAGGCGATCCAGCCAACGCTCGACACGTTGCCCGCCGCGCACGTTGGCTTTCGCCGACACATTGCCATCCTGCGCGGGCCGCGCTTTCGCCGCCTCAAGTGCAGCCATGCGCCGATCCAACGCATCGACCAACGCTCGTTCTGCACGCGCCGCGGCATTCGCACGCAACATCGCAACCATACCGAGCAGCAGCACCCCAAGCGCGCCCACGGCCAACGCAATCGCCCCGATTTGAGTTGCGGTCATAGTCTCACCTGAGCCGAGCCATTCGATACAGCCATATGCTGCCTACCACTTGAGCCAGGAACGCGATCATGAGCAGCGATCGTCCGCTCGGATCTCCCCACATCCCGTACAGATACTTCGGATTGGTCATCACGACAAAGCTCCCGATTGCGATCGGCAGCATGACGAGGACGAATGCGGACAACCGTGTCTCCGACGACATCGCGGTCAATTCACGTTCGGCCTGTTCGAGATCGCGCATGAATACGGCCATCCGCTCGAGCATCACATCCGCGCGACCGCCGTATTTGACCGACAAGCGCAGCACCGAGCCGACGAGTTCGAACTCTTCGGTCCGATAGATCTTCGCGATGTGCATCATGGCGCGGTCGATCTCGATACCGCCGCGCAGCATCCGCGACACGACATCGAGACAGCCGCGCAGCGGCTCCTCGGTCGTCAGCAACGCGGACTGGAAAGCAGCCGGCACACTGTTGCCCAGCGTCACGAGACGCACGATCCCGTCGAGGAACGACGGGATCTGCCGAACGATCTTCAACCGTCGCCGTTGAATCCGCGACGCGAGCCAGACGCCGAGTATCGCGCTTCCGCAAATGATTGCCGCAAAACACGCCAGCATACCGCCGCGACTACCCGCGATGACCGCAACCGCGACGAGCGCTCCGAGCGCGACGAGCGCCTTGCCGCGCGCATCGTCGATCCCCGCACGACTCGCAAGATTGGACAGATACTCGGAAACGGTCGCATACCCGTGCGCCCAGAAAGCATCGGACGATATCGCTCGTGCTGCACCCGGTTGCTGCACGGCACGCACGGCACCAGCGGCCTGCGCACGTGTCGCCTGTGCGGCGACGCGTGCCCCCGGCTCGAGCCGGCTGTCGATGAAGCGCTTGGCGTCGGTCCGTACACGCCGGGTCTCCGCGTGACGCCACAGCATCATCGCAGCCGCGACGCACAGCATCGCGATCGCCAGCACCCATACCATCGCGCTATACATTGAAGCCCCCGCCTCCGCGGCCAAACCCGCCACCGCCAAAGCCTCCGCCACCGAATCCGCCATCGCCGAACCCGCCGCTCGTCAGCGTCTGACGGAAGCGCGCGAGCTTCGGTGAATGCGGATGAATGCCTAGGGTTTCCCAGTGATCGACTTCCTCGCCCTCCGGCGTCACGCGCGCTTCGTAACGGTAAAGCTCCTGGGTCGCGATGATGTTGTCGGACAGCCCGGTCACTTCGGTTATCGACAGAATCCGGCGCCGCCCATTCGACAGGCGTCCGATTTGCACGATGAAGTCGATAGCGTTCGCGATCTGCCGGCGCAGGCTCGACTCGGTGCCCTGGAAACCTGCAAAGCCGGCAAGCATCTCGAGACGGTACAGACACTCGCGCGGCGAACTCGCGTGCACGGTGCCCATCGACCCGTCGTGCCCCGTGTTCATCGCCTGCAGCATTTCCAGCACTTCGCCGCCGCGCACTTCGCCGACGATGATCCGGTCCGGACGCATCCGCAACGTATTGCGCAGCAAATCGCGAATCGACACAACACCGGTACCGTCGAACCCGCCCGGCCGGCTCTCGAGTCGCACGACGTGGGGATGGTTCAGCGACAACTCGGCCGTATCCTCGATCGTCACGACACGCTCAATCTCCGGAATATGGAACGCGAGCGCGTTGAGCAGCGACGTCTTGCCGGAACTCGTACCGCCCGACACGAGAATGTTGCAGCGCGCCTCGACCGCCGCCTGCAGTAACGTGTTGATCTCTTCGTTGAACGTCCCGTTACCGAGCAGGTCGGACGGCTTCAGCGGATCCTTGCGGAACTTCCGGATCGATACGACCGGGCCGTCGATTGACAGCGGCTCGATCACGACGTTCACACGGCCGCCGTCGGGTAACCGTGCATCGACCATCGGATTCGACTCGTCGAGACGGCGGCCAATGGGTGCGAGAATTCGCCGCACGATCCGCAACAGGTGCGCGTTGTCGGTAAAGCGCACCGGCAGCTTGGCAAGGATCCCATGACGCGACACGTACACGTCGTTATAGCCGTTGATCAGGATGTCCTCGACCGCCGGATCCGCGAGCAGATCCTCGATCGGTCCGAAACCCGCGAGTTCCTTCGTCAGCGCCTCCGCGATCGTCCGTACTTCGTTCTCGTTGAGCGGAATGCGACGCAGGCGCACGAAGCTGTCGATCTCGAGATCGACGAACTGGTTGATCGCCTGGCGGGACCATCTGCCGAATTCGGCGCCCAATTCTTCGATGCGCGTCAACAAATGTTCGTGCGCGGCATTCTTGATGTCGTGGAATTGCTGCGTCTGGGAGAACGGCGCTGCGCCGTCGGCAAATTGAATGTCGTGTGCCATCGCTTACGACCGCTTGGACGAGGGTTGAATGAAACGCTTCAGCGCGGACAGGCCAGGCGCCGGACGCGGTGCAGCCGGACTAATCGACACGCCCGGCAACCGCGCGGCGAGCGATTCGAGCGCGCGCACGTACGGGTCGCGCTCCGCCATATCGACGATGAGTCGCCCCTGGTTCGCCGCATGACCGATCGCAATACGTCGCGACGGCAAGGTTCCGACCAGCGACAAGCCGAGGCGCTCCGCGATTTGCGCGGGCGTCAGATCGAGTGCGGGGTCGTACTGGTTGACGACGAGCCGTATGCGATCGGTCTCGACACCCGCATCACGCAGCCCGGTGAGCAGATCGGCCGCCGATACGATTGACGCGACGCCCTGATCGCAGACGAGCCACGCTTCGTCGGCCGAACTCGTAATCTGTGCAACGAACTCGCGGTTCGAAAAACCGCCGAGGTCGACGATCTGCTGATCGAAGAATGCGCGAAACCGGTTCAGCAAACCGGCGCACGACGCGTACGACACGTCGCGCAGCCCGCCGAGATCCGCCGGCAGCGTCGTCAAGGCGACGCCGCTCTCATGCCGGGTCAGCGCGGTATTCACGAAGGTCCGGTCGATGCGGCGCAGGTTGTGAACCGCATCGATGAAATGGAATTCGCAGCGGGTATTCAGGAACAGCGCGCCATCGCCTGCCGGCAACCCGAGATCGACGAGTGCGGTCTGGCGACCGGCCGGCGTCCCGCCGTTCGGCACGCCGCCCCCCTCGGGGCTCACTGCGCGCTTCTGCAACCATACGGCCAGATTCGCTGCTAGCGTGCTCACCCCCATACCCGCACGCGCGCCGAGCAATGCAACGAGCTTGCCGTGGCGGCTCGCCGGCTCGCCGACGTTCGCCAGCAACCCACGCGTCGTGCGCAATGCATCCTCCGCCGGCGCCGACACGTCGATGAAATCGCGGACGCCGGCGCGCAATGCAGCGAGCGTGCTCTCCGGTTGTGCGAGCGAACCCAGCGCGACAATCGGCAGACCCGGATGCGTGGCGCGAATCGCAGCCGCGGCAACGCTCGCCGCCGTGCTGCCGTCCGAGAAATCGATGAAGACGAGCGCCGGATTGAGGCCCGTAATGCGCTGCGCCAGCACACCCGGCTCGAGCGATGCGGCCTCGACCGCGCCGGCCGCTACGAGCGTATCGGCCAGCCAGCGGACATGCGCCTCGTGCTGCGACGCACACACGAAATAGTCGGTCACGGCGGGTTCACACAATGATTGAATTCGCGCATTCATGTCGGACACCCCCGGTTACACAAGGCGTGGCGATGCATCGCAAGCCGCGAGACATAGCACTCATTTCGAAAATCCGGGAGCAGCGTCCGGCGACGCGGCTCCGCCCAGATACGATTTCCAGACCGGTCCGTCGCGCTGCTCGGACAACTCGCCGGGCGTCGCGGGCAACACTGCGCCCTTCGCGATCGGCGCGACGAGATGCGGCGTCACGATGATCAGCAGTTCCTTGTCGTTCTGCTGATAGCTCAGATTCTTGAAGAACGTCCCGATGATCGGCAGATCGCCGAGCAACGGCACCTTGCTCACGTTAGACATCGTCTGGCGATCGATCAGGCCACCAATCACGAAGCTCTCCCCATCACCCAGTTCGACGGTCGTGTCCGCCCGGCGCGTCGTAATGCCGGGCACCGCAACACCGCTGATCGTCACGCTGTTTACGAAGTCGAGCTGACTCGATTCCGGCGCGACCTTAAGTGCAATCCGGCTCGGACTCAGGACCGTCGGCGTCAACGAGAGCCCGACACCGTATTGCTTCCACTGGATAGCCGTCGAACCGAGTCCCTGCGGCGATGGCACCGGAATCTCGCCGCCAGCGAGGAAACTTGCGCTCTGCCCGGACAGCGCAACCAGTGTCGGCTCCGCCAGCACGCGGGCCAGGTTGTTCGCCTCCAGCAGAGACAGGTCGGCAAAGATGCCGCGTCCGGCCGCGTTCACGACCAGGTTGAATGCGGACGCGACCGGCGATCCGAGTGTCGGAACGTATCCGCCGGTCCCCGGGCCCGAACCGCCGCTATAAGATTGCACGCCTCCCGGCGAAAACGATCCGAACGAAAAACCGTTGCTTTGCTTGAAGAAATTGAACCCGACCTGCTTGAGCACCGAACGGCTGAACTCTACGACCCGCACGTCGACTTGCACTACACTCTTGCCGGGAACCGTCGAGCGGTCGATCACGACGCCCTTTCCGCTCATGTTCTTGCCGACCGCGGCCGCACGCGCATGCGCCTCGAGCGACGCGGCCGAGCCTTGCAGCACCGCCGTACCGCCGTATGCATTCACGCGCGGCGCAGCGCCGTCGAGCACCGCTTGCGCGGCCGCGTCGACCACCTCGACGTTCCAGATCGTTGGTTCATCGCGGCCGCGCTCCCACAGCATCACGTTGGTTGCGCCTGGAGCCTTTGCAGTGAGCAGCACGGAACCCGAGCGGCTGCCCTTCATGATCAGCACGTCGGCAATTGCCGGATCGCCAACCGCGACGCGCTGCAGGGTGCGGCCCGCCGAAATCTGCCGTTGTGCGCCGACCGCGAGCTCGATCGTAGCGCTCGCGCTCGCGAACGAGGTGAAAGTCATGGTGCAGATAGCAATCGCGAATGCAATCAGTGTGTTTTTCATCGTTTGGTAGACCGTCGCGCGGCCTTTTGCTTGTCGTCGCTGATATCGATGGCCGTCGACCTGGTTCAATAGGCAACCGTTTCCGACCGGCCGCCGCGAATCACTTCGATACTGCCGCCGCCCCCGCTCGGCCGCACCGGCGGCGGCAGATGCGACGGCAACGGCGGCACGTTCGCGCTGGCTACCGGCGTTCTCGGTGTACCAGACAGTTGTTGCAGCGAGACGCCTGCCGCAGCCAGCGCCGAGGGCGACAGTTTGTTATCCGTACGTACCGCAACCGTCTGTAGCGCAAGCTCGTCGTCACGCGGATTACGCAATGCAAAGGTCAGCCGGCCGCTCGCCTCGCCGAGCGTCAGCGCATCGACCTGCGCGGTCGGCACCGCGAGTACTGCGATGCGGGCGCCGGTCGGCTGCCCGTTACCACCGTTGTTGTTGCCGCTGTCGCGCTCGGCGGTCGCATCGCCGAACGACAGCACCCGAACCTTCGACAACAGAAGCCGCGCCTGGGTCTGCGAAACCTCGCCGTCGAGCATCGTGGTGCCAACTTCGCGTTTCAGGTTCAGGAACACGTCGACGAAATTTCCGGGCCGCAGCCGGTTGCCGACCGCGTTCGTTTCGTCGACGCGAACTGCAACTGCACGCTCTCCAGGCTGCACGTCCTCGGCAAGCCCTGACACCAGGGCATCCGCAACGACTGGAGTCGAGGCCGGAACGTCACGAATCGGCATGCGGCCAACAAGCAGAGCCGGATCGTTGAACACGCCTGCCGGCGCCGGCACAGTGGATGATTGAACCTTCAGCGCATCGGCCGGAATCGGCTGCCCCCCGGGCAAAGTACGCGTTGCAATCACGATCGGCACGGCAGTTACCGCCGTCATCGGCTGTGCCGGCGGGGGACTGGAAGCGCTGCGTCCGAGCACCCATGCATAGATTCCGAGCAGAACGGCGATCGCAATTAGCAGCCCCGCAATGATCTTCGTTAAGTTGTTGGCCATGTTGTCGTATGGATGCCGGAATAAAGATCCAATGAGTTTCTTCTTGTCGCGCGATTTGCGTGTGCCAGGTCTATCGCGTCATGATGCCCACCTCACAGCATGGACTGCGGGATTTGCACCACCGCCGTACCGGTCAGCGGTTTGGTGATGATGGCCCCCAGAAATGGCATGATCGTCATCCAGCTATCTGGCGTATAGCTCACCGTAACTGTCAGGCAGTACAACAGCGGCGTAGGCGTGCCGTTGTAGTTGCATTGCTGAGCCACCACGTTGGGCGGACTGCTGTTCAGCCAACCGAGGACGTTCTGCGTAGTTGTTTTTGCGTTCGCGACGCGTGTCGTGAGATTCGGTGCGTAGCTCAACCCTGCGCGTGCCCCCTCGCTGGCAGCCAATGTCAAGCTTTGCTGAATGACGAAAATCATCCCGAAACTCAGGATCGCGTAAAAAATCACGAAGAACAGCGGAAACACGATCGCAAACTCCACCGCTGTCGCTCCATGTTGCCGTCCCCGACACGCGCTCTGTCGTTTCATCGCACGCCCCCTGTTGCGATCAGATAGATCAACCATGCAGCAGCCGGTACCGCGAGGCATGCGGCATAGGGTGTCGCCCGATATCTGCCAAGTATCAGCGCCGGCTCGCGCCGCCACAAGCCTCCGAGCGACGTGCGCGACAGCAGCATCACGGCGAGCGCGTGCAGCCCTGCAGCCAGACTGGCAGCCACCCAGAGCCAAAGCAGCGCATGCGCACCGCACCAAATACCGAGTACAGCGAAAATTTTTACGTCTGCTGCGCCCATGACGCGCAGAAGGAAGAACGGTATCAGCCCGATTAGGCCGACCAGCATGCCGACCACTGCTTGATGCACCGAAATACCAAATGGACTCGCGGCCACGCACGCGGCGCCCAGCCCACCGATTAATCCGGCCACGACAAGCACGTTCGAAATACGGCGGAAACGAATATCGCTGACCACGACCAAAGCCGCCCAGGTCAGAAATACCCCGCTAGAAATGAGATGTCCCATCACACCACGACCCGCAGCAGATGCAAGGGCGGGCGGATTACCGAGGCAGTCCGCCCGCTACTGCGCAACAACGACTTCCGAAAAAGAAGAAGTCGGCTTAGGTCGACGGGGTTGCTCGAATCGCGGTGGCAGAACAGTTCGAAGACGAAGGAGACGACACGCACGTGCCGAGATTGGTAAACATGTTACCGAGACTGCTGCCGATGTTCGTCACCCCTGCGACGATCGCGACAGCGATCAGACCCGCGATCAGCCCATACTCGATCGCGGTAACCCCGTCGTTTTCCTTAAGGAAACGCTTGATGATTGCTTTCATTTTATTCCTCGTGCCTGTATTTACGTTTTCTGGCCTTTTATACGTATACGTCCCCGCATATCTGGCCGTTTGCCCCGACCGTTCGCCACATCTGCTGTAACGACAACCGGGTGCGCTTTCTTTATAGGTCGCCCCGAAGGGCATTGCTCACGATTTGATGCAAGTTAACATTCGCGATAGCGCTCCTCCTCGAACGTAGTGTACCGAACCGTACATTTGCTTACATCTGCTCCCGATTCTATATCCGTTCCCATTTAAATTCCAACCTCTTTTAACCACTCTGGCGGAAAAAAATGACCGGGAGCACAACGTATTTGTACGGCGTTTCGGTACGACTTACACATAGGATTTACGATAGGTTAGATGTGCACACCTAATCCATCAGTAAAACAATTGCCTCGTCCAGCAAGCCTCCCGGGCCCCCGCGTTACGCCGCACGCGTAACGCCAATGTTGTGACGTTACGTTACGAAACGACCGAAACCGTTCTCATTCATCCGCACTTAAACAGATTCAACAATCTTTCAAGTCCCGTAACTTCCTTTTCCCACAAGGAATTGCCTCGTTTAAAACCTGTTGTCGAACCGTCGGCCATCGAAATGGCACGACAGTTGCAGAGTAGTCCTCGCACCACTCAACACAACGCAGTTCACAACACATTTTTAATGCGAGGAAGAAATGGACATTAAGGTTATCCCTCATGGCGTGTTCCGGACGACTCTGATCGCGGCCACCGTTGCAGCCATGCTTTCCCTCTCCGCGTGCGGCGGCTCCGGCTCCATCAGCCAGGGTCTCGGCGGCGGCGGTTCGAGCTCCGGCGGCGGCGACACGATCTCCACATCGGGCGGCAACGGCTCGAGCGGTACCTCGGGTACGAGCGGCACCTCCGGCACCAGCGGGACTTCGGGCACGAGCGGCACGTCCGGTACGTCCGGCACCAGCGGAACCTCTGGTACGAGCGGCACGTCGGGCACCAGCGGCACCTCGGGCACGAGCGGGACGTCCGGCACCTCGGGTGTGTCATCGAACGCAGTGGGAACTGTCCTCGCAAGCAGCAGCAACATCATCACGAACGCCGGCAGCACCGTCTCCGGTCTCGGCTCCGTCATCGGCAGCCAGACGCTGCCGGGCGTCAATCCGGCCACCACGCAAGCCGCGGGCGGCATCGTGCAAAGCGTCGGCGGCGCGGTCACCGCACTGGGCAACGGCCTCGGCAACGGGCTCGGCCAGCTCGGCGCGACGAAGGACCCGGTCGGCACCACGATCGCCAGCACCGGCGGCGTGGTCAATCAGCTCGGCGGCGCAGTCACGCAAACGGGCAACCTGGTCACGAGCCTCGGCAGCGGCCCGCTGTCGCCGCTCGCGCCGGTCACCGGCGCCGTCGGCGGACTCGTCACGACGCTCGGCGGCGCCGTGTCGAACGGCGGCACCACGCTCACCAACGTACTGTCGACCGGCCCGATCCAGCAGGTCACGCAAACGGTCAGCTCGGCCATCACGCCGATCACGACGATGGTCGGCCAGACGACCCAGACGATCGGCACCGCAACCGGCCTCGGCGCACCGGTCAACACGCTGCTCGGCACGGTCGGCAACGGGCTGAACCAGGCCGGCGCCCTGCTCGCATCGACGGGCGGCAACCCGGTCACCACGGGTCTCGGCAACACCGTCTCGTCGACGGGCAACACCGTGAAAGCAGTCGGCGGCCTGCTCACGGGCGGCACCGGCGGCGTGACCAACCCGCTCGCACCGCTCACGGGCCTCGTCTCCACGGTTACCGGCGCACTCGGTGGCGCGACGGGTGGCGGCAGCGGTCCGCTCGCCCCGGTCACGGGTCTTGTCTCCACGGTTACCGGCGCGCTCGGCGGCGCAGCAGGCGGCGGCAGCGGCCCGCTCGCTCCGGTCACGGGCCTCGTCTCCACGGTCACCGGCGCGCTCGGTGGCGTAGCAGGCGGCGGCAGCGGCCCGCTCGCTCCGGTCACGGGCCTCGTCTCCACGGTCACCGGCGCGCTCGGCGGCGTAGCAGGCGGCGGCAGCGGTCCGCTCGCTCCGGTCACGGGTCTCGTCTCCACGGTCACCGGCGCGCTCGGCGGCGCAGCAGGCGGCGGCAGCAGCCCGCTCGCACCGGTTACGGGCCTCGTCTCCACGGTCACCGGCGCGCTCGGCGGCGCAACGGGCGGTACCAGCGGCGGCCCGCTCGCGCCGGTCACGGGTCTCCTCGGCGCAGTCACGGGCGCCCTCGGCGGCGCGACGGGTGGCGCAGGCGGCAGCAGCCCGCTCGCCCCGGTGACGAACGCCGTCTCCACGGTGACGAGCACGGTCGGCGTACCGGCACTGAGCGGCGGCACGGGTGCCGTCACGAACTCGGGCGCGGCGTCGAATCCGCTTGCGCCCGTCACGTCGCTGATCGGCGGCCTGCTCGGCGGCACGCACGGCAAGTAATCCGACATCCATTCATCGAAAAGACAGCGAGGAGTCCATCATGTCCCAGCCACGTTCCATCCCGACGGTCGCCCTGCGCCAGTGGCGCGCGCCCCTCACCGCCTTCGCCGCGGCGTGCCTGCTGGCCGCCTGCGGCGGCGGCGGCGTCAGCTCGCCGCCGACCAGCAGCAACGACAACAACAACCCGAGCACGAGCGGCACGTCCGGCACGAGCGGTACCAGCGGCTCGTCGACCGGCACCAAGGGTGTCATCAGCACGGTCGGCCAGACGGCCACCGACCTCGGCAGCACGGTCGGCAACATCAGCCTGCCGGGCCTCGGCGACGGCGTGACGAAGGGCGTCGGCAGCACGCTGTCCAGCACCGGCACGATCGTCGGTGCGGCAGCCGATGCGGTGAGCAACGGGCTGGGACAGATCGGCTCGACGAAGGACCCGGTCGGCACCACGGTTGCCGGTCTCGGCAACGTCGTCGGCGCAACCAGCAACACGGTCTCCGGCCTGAGCTCGACGGTCAAGGCGCTGGGCACGGGCCCGCTGGCACCGCTCGCGCCGGTCACGACGCCGGTCGGCACCGTGCTCGACACGGTCGCCAACGGCCTGACGGCCGCCGGCACGACGATCGGCTCGACGCTGTCGTCGGGCGCCGTGCAGCAGGTCACGCAACCGATCAGCTCGGCGATCACGCCGCTCGTGATCACCGCCGGCCAGGTCACGCAGCAGGTCGGCACGACGACCGGCCTCGGCCAACCCGTCTCGGGGCTGCTCGGCCAGATCGGCGGCGCCATCAGCTCGGCCGGCAAGCAGGTCGGCGGCACGTCGAGCCAGCCGCTCGTCGGCGACGTCGGCCAGCTCGTGACCGCGGTCGGCAACACCGTGACCAACGCGGGCGGCCTCGTCAACCCGAACGGCCCGAATGGCGCGGCACCGATCCCCGGCCTGATCACGAGCCTCGTCGGCGGTTCGACGGCAACCGTCCAGAACGGCTCGTCGTCGGGTTCCGGTTCGACGAACCCGCTCGGCGGCCTGCTGTCGGGTCTCGGCTCGACGCCGCTCGGTTCGCTCACGGGCGCCCTCGGCGGCGCAACGGGCGGCTCGGTCAGCGGCCCGCTCGCACCGGTGACCGGCCTCGTCTCCACGGTGACCGGCGCACTGGGTGGCGCGGCAGGCGGCAGCAGCGGTCCGCTGGCACCCGTCACGAATCTCGTGTCGACGGTGACGGGCACGCTCGGCGGCGCAACAGGTGGCGCAGGCAGTGCAAACCCTCTCGCGCCCGTCACCGGTTTGCTGAATACTGTCACCGGAGCTGTTGGCGGTGCAGCGGGGTCCGGGGGTTCGAGCCCGCTCGCGCCGGTCACGTCGCTGGTCGGCAGCGTGTCGGGTACGGCATCGTCGGGCAGCGGTTCGACGGGCCTGCTGGCACCGGTCACGGGGTTGCTGGGTACGCTGGGTAGCGTTGGCAAGTAAGGAGGACGGTCGCGTCATCGCAGCCGGAGCGAATGGCGCGGCCGTACAAGCACAACCGGCATGGCGGCACGCGGCGTGCGACATCCAGGTGTCGCGCGCCGGCATTACAAAGAAGACGAAAAGCAAGGCCTACGAGGAAGAACAATGAAATCCAGACTCGACAGATGGATGATGCTGCTCGCCATCGCGGCGGCAGGCACGGCACAGGCACAAACGCGCGTCGGCGGTAACCCGCTCGACTCCCTTCCCCAGATCAACGCACCGAAGACGGGCCCGAACGTCACCGTTCAGGTCGCGCCGCAGGCGCCGCAATTGCAGGAGCTGCTGTCGCGGCACCTGATGCCGAAGACGTTCCAGGTCGAAGGTGTGAAGTCGGTACCGTTCGAGGAAATCACGCGCCGCTTCACGCCGCTCGTCGGCAAGGACATCACGATCGGCGAGCTGATCGAAACCGCCAACGGCGTGACGAAGCTGTACCAGGAGCGCGGCTACGCGCTGTCGTTCGCGTTCGTTCCCGCGCAGACGTTCGAGAACGGCGTCGTGCGCATCACGGTGGTCGAAGGCTATGTGTCGGACGTCAAGGTCACCGGCAAACCCGGCGCGATGGAACCGAAGATTCGCGCGATTGCCGCGCACATCACGGCGGACCGACCGCTGCGCCGCGCGACGTTCGAACGCTACGTGAACACGTTCGGCCTGCTGCCCGGCCTCACGGTGAAGGCGAATGTCCCGCCGCCGCAAACCACCGACGGCGCGACGACGCTCGAGCTCGCGGTCGACCGCAAGCCGTTCAACGTCAGCACGGGGATCGACTTCAACCACCCGGGCGTCCAGGGCCTCATCACCGCGACCGAAAACGGCCTGACGCGGTTCGGCGAGCAACTGAGCATCTCGGCGCTCGCGCCGCCGGGACGCGACAAGCAAACCTACTTCGCGTTCAGCGGCGCCCTGCCCGTCGGCAGCAGCGGCCTGATCACGCGACTCGATGCCAGCACGTATCGCGGCAAGCCGACCGACAACCCGGGGTTGCCGTCGTACGTCGAGCGGACGGTCAAGAACGAAAAACTCGGTCTTTCGGCCTCCTATCCGATCCTGTTGAACAATCAGCGCAGCCTGCTCGGCACCGTGTCGGGCTATGCGTCGCACAACGAGGACCGCTACCAGAACCAGATCAACGGTGCGAGCCTCGATACGCGTTCGCAGGTTCGCGTGCTGCAGATGCAGCTCGACTACACGAGCGTCCAGCCGAAACAGGTACAGAAGCTGAGCGTCAACGTCGCGAAGGGGTTCAATATCCTCGGCGCATCGAAAGCGCAGGACATTACCGTCGGTACGACGACGACCTCGGTGGATAGCCCGATCTCGCTGACCTTCGTTCGCACCGGCGCGACTTTCACGCAGACGAACGAATGGCCGTTCCGGATCGGCACGTCGGTTTCGGTGACCGGGCAATACAGTCCCGACTCGCTGCCGACGTCCGAACAGATCTCGTTCGGCTCGACCCGTTACGCGCTCGGCTACCAGCCGGGCGAAACGTCGGGCGACTCGGGCTGGGGGATGTCGCTGGAAGTCAACCGCGGCTTCACGCCGGGCTGGACGTATCTGAAATCGATCACGCCGTACATCGCATACGACATGGCGCGCGTGTATCTACACTCGGGCACGCCGTCACCGAACCGCATGTCGTCGGTCGGCATCGGCGTGCGGCTCACGGACAGCCGCTACTACAGTCTCGACCTGAACGTCGCCAAACCGGTAGGCGACGCGCCGGTCGAAAGCGCGTCACGCAGCCCACGCATCAACGCCGCGTTCTCCTATCAGCTCAACTGATCGGTCACCAAAGCCTCGAAACAGCCCGCATCACGCGGGCTGTTTCGATTAGAGTCCCCTCTATCAAACGTGGCGCGCGGTTTCACGTATTCTGGCGAAGCTCGCAACATGCCCGCCCCATGCAGACGGGCGTGCGGGCGAATCGAACAGACATGCAAAACAAGGAGGATGACAATGATTCAACTGACCCGCCCGTTGCGCGCAATCGCCATTGCCGGCGCCCTGCTCGCGTGCGCAGCCCCCACCTTCGCGCAAGCCGACAGCCCCATCGGCATGTGGCAAACGATCGACGACAACACCCATCAACCGAAGGCACTCGTGCAGATCGCCGAGGACGGCGACGGCGCGCTGACCGGCAAGGTCGTCAAGGGCCTCGGCGCGAACGATACGCCCGATCGCCGCTGCACCGCGTGCACGGACGAGCGCAAGGATCAGCTCATCAAGGGCATGACGATCATCAAGGCGATGAAGAAGGACGGCGACCACTGGGACGGCGGCAACATTCTCGACCCGGAGAACGGCAAGGTCTACAAATGCAAGATGACGCTTGAAGACGGCGGCCAGAAGCTCGTGGTGCGCGGCTACATCGGCGTGTCGCTGCTCGGTCGCTCACAGACCTGGGTTCGCCAGCAATAACGCACCACGCGCCAAAACGCGCGGCTCAATAAAAATCGGCCTGCGACAACGTCGTCAGGCCGATTTCTTTTGGTGCGCGCACAACGAAAAACGATGGAATCACGCTGCGTGCTTCATTGCACCCGATGCATAGCTGCCTGGTGCACGATACGCGGGTGCTGCGTTGCTACGCGCCTCCGCCGCTTTCGATTGCGTGTGCTTGCGCATCCGCGCGGAGAGTTCATTGCACAGATTCATACCGGCTTCGCCATAAAGCTCACGCATCACATTCATCAGCGTGCCCGTTTCGTGCCACACCTTGAAGCGGCGATGGCATGTTTGATACGACGGGTAACGGCGCGGCATGGCCGACCAGGTCGCGCCGCTGTAGATCACCCAGAGCACCCCGTTCAGCACGGCGCGCGTATTGGCTAACGGCCGGCCGCGCAACTCGGTGCGCGGCTGCATTTCGGGCAGAAGCGGCGCGACGCAGCGCCATTCGTGGTCGGTCAAATCGCGATACGGTGTCATGGACATCTCCAGCCTTAATAACCATGACACCACAATATCGGCTCACCTCACCGATGAATATAAGACAAATCCGAAAATACCCGTAGATCGACTTAATTTAACCGAAATTGACGTTTAAATCCCGCCAATTACCCGAGCCCGCATCCACTCAGGTCAACGACGTATCGACGATGCGGCGCGGTGTTTCGAGATACTCCTTCGACTGCATCTCGACGATGCGCGAGACCGTACGCGCGAATTCGTTGGCCATCGGGCCTTCGACGTACAGTTCCTCGGCCGGCACCGCCGCGGACATCAGCAGCTTGACCTTGTGGTCGTACAGCACGTCGATGAGCCACGTGAAGCGGCGCGCTTCAGACGCCATCCGCGGCGACATCTGCGGCACCTCGGACAGCACGATCGCATGGAAGCGGCTCGCCAGTTCGAGGTAGTCGTTCTGCGAACGCGGGCCGCCGCACAGCGTCGCGAAATCGAACCACACGACGCCGTCCGCCTTGCGCAGCGCCTTCAGTTCGCGCTTCTCGATATGCAGGATCGGGCTCTCGTCGGGCACGGCCGCGAGCTTGCCGAATGCATGACGCAGTTCGCGATCGGCATCCGCGCCGAGCGGCGTGTGATACATCTTCACCTGCGCGAGCGTGCGCTGGCGATAATCGACCCCCGCATCGACGTTGAGCACGTCGAGCTTGTCCTTGATCAGCGCGATCGCCGGCAGCATGCGGTCGCGATGCAGGCCGTCCGGATACAGATCGTCGGGATCGTAATTCGACGTCATCACGAACTGCACGCCGTTGTTGAACAGACGATCGAGCAGGCGGTACAGGATCATCGCGTCGGCGATGTCCGACACGTGGAACTCGTCGAAACAGATCAGCCGGTAACGCTTCGCGATGCGTCGCGCGAGTTCGTCGAGCGGATCGGCCTGCCCTTTCAGTTCCTCGAGTTCGCGGTGCACTTCACGCATGAATTCGTGGAAATGCAGGCGCGTCTTGCGCTGCACGGGCACCACCGCGTAGAAGCTGTCCATCAGGAAGCTCTTGCCGCGACCGACACCGCCCCACATGTAGACGCCGCGCGGCAGGTCCGGGTGATTGATGAGCTTCTTGAACGCGTTCGAGCGACGCGCCTTGTAGTCGACCCATTCGTCGAAGCAGCGCTGCAGGCGATCGACGGCCGCGCGCTGAGCGGGATCGGACTGATAGCCGCGCGTGGTCAGTTCGCGCGTGTAGTATTCGGTGACGTTCATCGGGGCAAACCGGAAAAAACAAAGGCGAGCGGGAAAAACCCGCCCGCCTTCGTCATGAGACGGTTGCGCCAGCCGATGGCCGGCCGGCGCTATACCGCGCTCAGCTGTTCAGCGAGCGCTTGTCGACCGCGAGCGCCGCTTCGCGCATCACTTCCGACATCGACGGGTGCGGATGGCAGATGCGGGCGATGTCTTCCGACGCCGCCTTGAACTCCATCGCGACCACGGCTTCCGCGATCAGGTCCGACGCGTTCGCGGCGATCACGTGCACGCCGAGCAGCTCGTCGGTCTTCGCATCCGCGATCATCTTCACGAAGCCGTCCGGCGCGTTCATGCCGAGCGCGCGGCCGTTGATCGAGAACGGGAACTTGCCCGTCTTGATCTCGCGGCCTTCCGCCTTCAGCTGCTGCTCCGTCTTGCCGACCCATGCGATTTCCGGGTACGTGTAGATCACCCACGGAATGCAGTTGTAGTCGATGTGCGGCTTCTGGCCGTCGATCACTTCCGCGACCAGCACGCCTTCGTCTTCCGCCTTGTGCGCGAGCATCGGGCCGCGCACCACGTCGCCGATCGCGTACACGTTCGGCACCGCCGTGCGGCAGTGGTCGTCCACGTCGATGAAACCACGCTCGTTCGCCTTCAGGCCGATCGCCTCGAGGCCGAGGTTGTCGGTGTTCGGCACGCGGCCGACCGACACGATCAGGCGGTCGGCGTCGAGCGTCTGCGCGTTGCCGTCCTTGTCCGTGTAGGCGATCGACACGCCGTCGGCGGTCGTCTTCACGTCGCCGATCTTCACGCCGAGATGGATGTCGAGGCCCTGCTTCTTGAACAGCTTGGCCGCTTCCTTCGCGAGCGCTTCGTCGGCTGCGCCGAGGAACGCCGGCAGCGCTTCGAGCACCGTCACTTCGGCACCCAGGCGACGCCACACCGAGCCGAGCTCGAGGCCGATCACGCCCGCGCCGATCACGGCGAGCTTCTTCGGCACCGAGTCGAACGTCAGTGCACCTTCGTTGTCCGACACGATCTTGTTGTCGACCGGGATGTTCGGCAGGTGACGCGCCTTCGAACCCGTCGCGATGATCACGTTCTTCGCGGTGACGACTTCGGCTTCACCCTCGCCGCTCACTTCGATCTGCACGCCGGCATCGGTCTTGCCGGTGAACTTGCCATGGCCCTTCAGCCAGGTGATCTTGTTCTTCTTGAACAGGAACTCGATCCCGCTCGTCATCTTCTCGACGATCGCATCCTTGCGGCCGAGCATCTTCGCGACGTCGATCTTCACGCCGTCGACCGTGATGCCGTGGTCGGCCAGGTGGTGCGACGTGTTCTCGAACTCTTCCGACGACGCGAGCAGCGCCTTCGACGGGATGCAGCCGACGTTCAGGCAGGTGCCGCCGAGCTTCAGCGCGCCGGCCGGGTTCTTCCACTTCTCGATACAGGCAACGGTCTTGCCGAGCTGCGCGGCGCGAATCGCGGCGATGTAGCCGCCGGGGCCGGCGCCGATCACGACGACGTCAAATTCCTTGGACATGACAATCCTTTCTACTTGTACGCCCGCAGGTTCGCACGTGGGCGCGAACCTGCGGAACGGGTCGATGCGGTGAGACTCGGCTTACAGGTCGAGCAGCAGGCGGGCCGGATCTTCCAGCGCATCCTTCATCGCGACGAGCGACAGCACGGCTTCGCGGCCGTCGATGATGCGGTGGTCGTACGACAGCGCGAGGTAGTTGATCGGGCGGATCACGATCTGGCCGTTCTCGACGACCGGGCGCTCCTTCGTCGCGTGCACGCCGAGGATGGCCGACTGCGGCGGGTTGATGATCGGGGTCGACAGCATCGAGCCGAACACGCCGCCGTTCGAGATCGAGAACGTACCGCCCGTCATTTCCTCGATCGACAGCTTGCCGTCCTTCGCCTTCTGGCCGAATTCGGCGATCTTCTTCTCGATCTCGGCGAGGCTCAGTTGATCCGCGTTGCGCAGGATCGGCACGACCAGGCCGCGCGGCGAACCGACCGCGATACCGATGTCGAAGTAGCCGTGATAGACGATGTCGTTACCGTCGATCGACGCGTTCACGAGCGGGAACTTCTTCAGCGCATGGACGGCCGCCTTCACGAAGAACGACATGAAGCCGAGCTTCACGCCGTGTTCCTTCTCGAACTTGTCCTTGTACTTGTTGCGCAGTTCCATGACCGGAGCCATGTTCACTTCGTTGAACGTCGTCAGGATCGCGTTGGTCTGCTGCGATTCGAGCAGACGCTCGGCGATACGCGCACGCAGGCGCGACATCGGCACGCGCTGTTCCGGACGGTCGTTCAGCCAGGTCGCTGCCGACGCCGGCACCTTCACTTCCGGCAGCGCCGGCTTCGCGGCGGCGGTCTTCGCCGGTGCGGCGGCCGGAGCAGTCTTCGGTGCGCTGCCTGCTGCCAGCGCGTCGCCCTTCGTAACGCGGCCGTCGCGGCCCGAACCTGCGACGTCGCCCGTCGACAGGCCCTTCTCGGCCAGCAGCTTCGCTGCGGCCGGCGATGCGGCGGCCGAGCTCGATGCCGTTGCGGCTGCCGGCTGAGCGGCCGGTGCGGCGGCGGCTGCAGCGGGCGCGGCTGCCGGCTTGACTTCGGCAGCGCCTGCCGCGGCTTCAGCGGCACCTGCCTTCGCTTCGGTGTCGATCGTCGCGATGATCTGGTCGGCCACGACCGTGTCACCGTCGTTCTGCAGCACTTGTGCGAGCACGCCCGCTGCCGGCGCCGGCACTTCGAGGACGACCTTGTCGGTCTCGAGTTCGATCAGGATTTCGTCCTGCGCGACTGCTTCGCCCGGCTTCTTCTTCCACTGCAGCATGGTGGCTTCCGACACCGACTCCGACAACTGGGGGACTTTGACTTCTACGATAGCCATGTGATTTTCCTGGATGCTTAATCTGGGGTGTGACGAGGTTCGTGCGATTCCTTCGGCCGGTGCGGCGCGCGACGCGCCCGGCGGGCCAAAAGGAACGGGAAAGCGCCGCGCGCCTTCCCGTTTCGCTTCCGTCGGTTATTTCGCGATCGATGCGCTCTTCAGGCGGCCGAATGCCCCTTCGATCAGGGCCTTCTGCTGCTCGTAGTGCTTCGCGTAGTAGCCGACCGCCGGCGAGGCCGAAGCCGGACGGCCGCTGTATGCCAGCTTCTGCCCTTCCTTCATGCCTTCCTTCAGGTGGTGCTCGACGTAGAACCAGGGACCCTGGTTCTGCGGCTCGTCCTGCACCCAGACCACTTCAGTCGCGTTCTCGTACTTCTTCATTTCGGCTTCGAACTGCTTGTGCGCGAACGGATACAGCTGCTCGATACGGATGATCGCGACGTCGTTCGCCTTCGCTTCGCGGCGATGCGCGACGAGGTCGTAATACACGCGGCCCGAGCATGCCAGCACGCGCTTGACCTTCTTCGCGTCGATGCCGCCGTCGGTTTCGCCCAGCACCGGCTGGAACGAGCCCTTCGCCAGTTCCGACAGGTCCGACACCGCTTCCTTGTGACGCAGCAGCGACTTCGGCGTGGCGACGATCAACGGCTTGCGGAACAGGCGGATCATCTGGCGACGCAGCAGGTGGAAAATCTGCGCCGGCGTCGTCGGCTGGACGACCTGCATGTTGTGGTCGGCACACAGTTGCAGGAAACGCTCGATACGCGTGGACGAGTGTTCCGGACCCTGGCCTTCGTAGCCGTGCGGCAGCAGCATCGTGAGACCCGACACGCGGCCCCACTTCACTTCGCCCGACGAGATGAACTGGTCGATCACGACCTGCGCGCCGTTGACGAAGTCGCCGAACTGCGCTTCCCACAGCACGAGCGTGTTCGGCTCGGCGGTCGAGTAACCGTATTCGAAGCCCAGCACCGCTTCTTCCGACAGCACCGAGTCGATCACCGTGAACTTCGCCTGACCGTCGGCGATGTTCTGCAGCGGCACGTACGTGCCGTCGTTCCAGCGCTCGCGGTTCTGGTCGTGCAGCACCGCGTGACGGTGCGTGAACGTGCCGCGGCCCGAGTCCTGGCCCGTCAGGCGCACCGAGTAGCCCGATGCGACGAGCGACGCGAATGCGAGGTGTTCGCCCATGCCCCAGTCGAGCGGCTGATCGCCGCGCGCCATGTTGCGGCGGTCGTTGATCACGCGCTCGACGAGCGGGTGAACCTTGAAGTTTTCCGGGACCGTCGTGATGCGTTCGCCCAGGCGCTTCAGTTCGGCGAGCGGCACGGCCGTATCGGCTGCGTCCGTCCACTTGCGGTTCAGGAACGGAACCCAGTCGACCGCGTACTTGCTCTTGTAGTTCGACAGGACCGGATCGACGGTGTGGTGGCCGTCGTCCATCGCCTTGCGGTACGCCTTCACGTAGTTGTCGGCGTCTTCCGCGGTGATCACGCCCTGCTGCACGAGCTTCTCGGCGTACAGCGCACGGGTGCCCGGGTGCTGCGCGATCTTCTTGTACATCAGCGGCTGCGTGACCGCCGGCGTGTCCTGCTCGTTGTGACCCAGCTTGCGGAAGCACACGATGTCGATCACGACATCCTTGTGGAACTGCATCCGGTAGTCGATCGCGATCTGGATCGCGAGCACGACGGCTTCCGGATCGTCGCCGTTCACGTGCAGCACCGGCGCCTCGATCATCTTGACGACGTCGGTACAGTACAGCGTCGAGCGCGCGTCGCGCGGGTCGGACGTCGTGAAGCCGATCTGGTTGTTGATGACGATGTGCAGCGTGCCGTGCGTGCCGTAACCGCGCGTCTGCGCGAGGTTCAGCGTTTCCATCACGACGCCCTGGCCGGCAAAGGCCGCGTCGCCGTGGATCTGCACCGGCAGCACTTGCAGGCCGTCTTCGTCGCCGCGACGGTCCATCCGCGCCTTCGCGGAACCTTCGACCACCGGGTTGACGATTTCGAGGTGCGACGGGTTGAACGCGAGCGACAGGTGGACCGGCCCGCCTTCCGTCGACACGTCCGACGAGAAGCCCTTGTGGTACTTCACGTCACCGGCCGGCAGGTCGTCGACGTGCTTGCCTTCGAATTCGGCGAACAGGTCGGCCGGCATCTTGCCCAGCGTGTTGACCAGCACGTTCAGACGGCCGCGGTGGGCCATGCCGATGATGATTTCCTGCACGCCGCTCTTGCCTGCGTGCTGGACGACTTCGTCCATCGCGGCGATGAAGCTTTCGCCGCCTTCGAGCGAGAAGCGCTTCTGGCCGACGTACTTGGTGTGCAGGTAACGCTCGAGGCCTTCGGCGGCCGTCAGGCGATTCAGGATGTGCTTCTTCTTCTCGACCGAGAAAGCCGGCGTCGCGCGGGTCGATTCCAGGCGCTCCTGCCACCAGCGCTTCTGTTCCGGATCGCTGATGTACATGTACTCGGCGCCGATCGTGCCGCAGTACGTGTCGCGCAGACCCTTGACGATGTCGCGCAGCGAAGCCTGGTCGAAACCGAAGTACAGGTTGCTTGCGCTGTACGTCTGGTCGAGGTCGCCTTCGGAGAAGTCGTAGAAAGCCGGTTCGAGTTCGGGAATGGCGGGACGTTCGCGACGCTTCAGCGGATCGAGATTGGCCCATTGCGAGCCGAGGAAGCGATAGGCGCTGATGAGCGACTGGACGTGCACCTGCTTGCGTGCGGTCGCGAGATTGCTGGTGCTTTCGCGGGGGATGAAGGCATTGGCCTTCGCACGCTCGGCGAACGATTCGACGATCGGGAAGTGAGCGACGTCATTGGCATTCGAGCCGTCGGTTGCAGGCACGTTCTGCAACGCGTCGAAATACTCGCGCCAGTTCTCCGGCACCGATGCCGGATTGTTGAGGTATGCATCGTACAGTTCTTCAACGTACGAAGCATTGCCGCCGAACAGATAGGAGTTCAGCTGAAACTGCTTCATTACATCTGACATTTTACGCTCACCTTTCTTCGAGCTTCTCGAGAAATAGCGGGTTACTCAACCTTCCGCGACACGGCCTGACCGTTTAGCGGATTGCGAATCAAGTCTTGCTTGGAAGGACCTAAAACTTGCGTGCGCGCAGCATATCACAGAACCGATACCGGAGTTCACGGCGAAATGTGCCTGAAAGCGCCGCGCGGCGGGGTTTTGCCGGATTGCGCCGACCTGCGGGAACAGTGTTTTGCAGGCAATCCGGTTGCACGACGCGCAGATGCAAAAAAGGCTGCCCGAAGGCAGCCTTTTTCGTCGTACTCGGGAACGATCGATGCTTAGTCGACCGCGCCTTCGCGGCTCGCGCGGCGACGCTCGTGCTCCTTCAGGAAGCGCTTGCGCAGGCGGATCGACTGCGGCGTCACTTCGACGAGCTCGTCGTCGTCGATGAATTCCACCGCGTACTCCAGCGACATCTGGACCGGCGGCACGAGACGCACGGCTTCGTCGGTGCCCGACGCGCGCACGTTGGTCAGCTGCTTGCCCTTGATCGGGTTCACGACGAGGTCGTTGTCGCGGCTGTGGATGCCGATGATCATGCCCTCATACAGCGCGTCGCCCGGCTTCACGAACATGCGGCCGCGATCCTGCAGCTTCCACAGCGCGTAGGCAACCGCCGCGCCGTCGTCCTGCGAGATCAACACGCCGTTGCGGCGCTCGAAGACCGAGCCGTCCTTGACCGGCGCGTACGAGTCGAAGATGTGGCTCATCAGGCCCGTGCCGCGCGTGAGCGTCAGGAATTCGCTCTGGAAGCCGATCAGGCCACGTGCCGAGATCTTGTACTCCAGGCGCGTGCGGCCGCGGCCGTCCGACGCCATGTCGAGCATTTCGCCCTTGCGGCGGCCGAGCTCTTCCATCACGCCGCCCTGGTGTTCGTCCTCGACGTCGACCGTGAGCAGCTCGTACGGCTCGTGACGCACGCCGTCGATTTCCTGCATCACCACGCGCGGACGCGACACGGCCAGCTCGTAGCCTTCGCGACGCATGTTCTCGACGAGAATCGTCAGGTGCAGTTCGCCGCGGCCCGACACTTCGAACACGGTTTCGTCGCCGGTATCCTTCACGCGCAGCGCGACGTTGTGGTTCAGTTCCTTCATCAGACGGTCGCGGATCTGGCGGCTCGTCACGAACTTGCCTTCGCGGCCGGCGAGCGGCGACGAGTTGACGAGGAAGTTCATCGTCAGCGTCGGTTCGTCGACGGTGATCATCGGCAGCGCTTCCGGCGTGTCGACCGCGCAGATCGTCGCGCCGATGCCGACGTCTTCAATACCGTTGATCAGCACGATGTCGCCCGCTTCCGCCGATTCGACCTGCACGCGCTCCAGCCCCTTGAACGACAGCACCTGGTTGATCTTGCGGTTCAGCACGTCGCCTTCCGGGCCGAAGCGCATCACGACCGGCTGGCCCGGCTTGATGCGGCCGCGCGTGATGCGGCCGACGCCGATCCGGCCGACGTACGTCGAATAGTCGAGCGACGTGATCTGGAGCTGCAGCGGCGCCTCCGGGTCGGCCGGGCGAACCGGCACGTGCTCGAGGATCGCCTCGAACAGGGGACGCATGTCGCCTTCGCGCGCGGCCGGGTCGAGCGACGCATAGCCGTTCAGGCCCGACGCATAGACGATCGGGAAGTCGAGCTGCTCTTCGGTCGCGCCGAGCTTGTCGAACAGGTCGAAGGTCTGGTTGATCACCCAGTCGATCCGCGCGCCCGGGCGGTCGATCTTGTTGACGACGACGATCGGCTTCAGGCCGAGCGCGAGCGCCTTCTTCGTGACGAAGCGCGTCTGCGGCATCGGGCCCTCGACCGCGTCGACGAGCAGCAGCACCGAGTCGACCATCGACAGCACGCGCTCGACTTCGCCGCCGAAGTCCGCGTGCCCCGGGGTGTCGACGATGTTGACGTGCGTGCCTTCGTATTCGACCGCGCAGTTCTTCGCGAGAATCGTGATCCCGCGTTCCTTTTCGATGTCGTTCGAATCCATCACCCGCTCCGCAATCTGCTGGTTGTCGCGGAAGGTGCCGGACTGGCGGAGCAGTTGGTCGACGAGCGTGGTCTTGCCGTGGTCGACGTGGGCGATGATGGCGATATTGCGAAGGGCGCGGGTCATAGAAACCTGGAAATCCGTTTGAACGCGCAAACGCGCGCGCTCGTTTTTCACGGGCGCGCGCCGTTGCAGCTTGGTGAGCCTCAAATTATAGCACGTGCGAGTGGCGAGAGCTGGCCTACACGTTGCAACGCAACAAAACGGGCCGCCCCGCCTTCCGCTTCCGACCCGGCCGAGCCTCTTCTGCATCACGACCGGCGCGCTGAAAAACCTTATCTGGACAAGGGATTCTCGCCGGACGGAGCGCGCGTTTCGCGGTTCGATTAACATTTGCCGCGGCAAGCAATTGTGCCTATACTGCTGCCTAGTCAACTATTGCAGCTTCAGGGTTTTATGTCGGATTCTCCTCCCCCACCGCCCGTTTCGTCGCTGTCTACGTATCAGATGAACGACAGCGTCGGTTATCTGATGTCGCGCGTGAAGTCGGTGATGACCAATCTCGTCACACAGCGCACGCAGGAAGAGCTCGGCATCACGGGCACGCAGGCGAGCATGCTGTTCATGATCGCGGTCGGCAAGTGCTCGACGGCCGCCGAACTCGCACGCGAATACGGCATCGACGCAAGCGCGGTCACGCGCCTGCTCGACCGGGTCGAGAAACGCGGCCTGCTGTCGCGCGTGCGGAGCGTCGAGGATCGGCGCGTCGTGCGGCTCGAGCTCACCGACGAAGGCCGCGCGCTGGCCGAACGGCTGCCGCCCATTTTCCGCAGCGTGCTCGACCAGGTGCTGGACGGGTTTACGCCGGAAGAAGTCGGGTTCCTGAAGAGCATGCTGCGCCGCATTCTCAGCAACTATTGCGAGACGACCGGCGGTAGCATCACGTAATAGTTGCCATAACAATTACTTTTGACAGATTAATGTAAGGAAATCCTTGCAGTGTCCATCATTCATTCCGAGTCAGGGGTTAGCGCGATGAAAACCTCCCCGTTGTCCGTGCGCGCCGGGTCGTGCCGTGCCGCCGTCGCCGCCGCGGTCACCGCGCTGGCGCTGGCGGGCTGCGCGAATTACATCGGCATCAAGAGCGACAAGCAGATCGCCCCCGCGTCGCAATTCGAATCCGCCCAGAGCCTGCCGGCCCAAGGCGGCCAGTGGCCGGCGCTCGATTGGGCCAACCAGTTCGGCGATCCGCAACTGCCGAAGCTGATCGACGAAGCGCTGCAGGGCAACCCGTCGATCGCGCAGGCCCAGGCGCGCATCGCGAAAGCCTCGTCGTACATCGAATCGTCCCGCTCGAACCTGATGCCGAAGGCCGAAGCCAGCTATTCGTGGACGCGCGAGCTGTATTCGTCGAACGCACTGTTCCCGCCCCCGTACGGCGGCCAGTGGTACAGCGAGAACAATGTGCTCGCGAGCGCCTCGTGGGAACTCGATCTGTGGGGCAAGAACCGCGAACGCCTGCACACGGCCGTATCGCAGGAAAAAGCCGCCGAAGCCGACATGCAACAGGCGCGCATCACGCTCGCGTCGTCGGTCGCGCGCACCTATAACTCGCTCGCGCAGCTCTATGCGCTGCGCGACATCGCGCAGCGCGAGATCACCAACCGCGAGACGGTCGGCAAGATCACCGACGGCCGCGTATCGGCCGGCCTCGACACCAACGTCGAGCGCCAGACGGCCCGCGGCAACATCGCGACGACCCAGGCTTCGCTGTCCGACCTCGACGGGCAGATCACGACGGTGCGCTACCAGCTCGCCGCGCTGCTCGGCAAAGGCCCGGATCGCGGGCTGCAGATCGCGGCGCCCGTACTGAACCCGAGCGGCGACGTCACGCTGCCCGGCAACCTGCCGGCCGATCTCGTGTCGCGCCGCCCCGACATCGTCGCGGCGCGCTGGCAGGTCGAAGCCGCGATGCACGACGTGAAGGAAGCGAAGGCCGAGTTCTACCCCGACGTGAACCTCGCGGCCGGCTTCGGCTTCGATGCGTTCGGCTGGGGCAAATTCCTGAATTTCGCGAGCCGCCAGGCGCAGTTCGGCCCGGCGATCCACCTGCCGATCTTCGATGCCGGCGCGCTGCGCGCTCAGCTCAAGGGCCGCTACGCCGACTTCGACCTGTCGGTCGCGAACTACAACCAGACGCTGATCAGCGCGCTGAACGACGTCGCGACGCAGGTCGCGTCGATCCGCGCGATCGATCGGCAGATGGGCGACGCCCAACGTGCGCTCGACGCATCGACGCGCGCGTACGATCTCGCGGTCATTCGCTACAAGGCCGGCCTGTCGCCGCAACTGCAGGTGCTGACGGCGGACAGCAACCGCCTCGCATCGGAGCAGACGGTGACCAACCTGAAGATGCGTCGCCGCGACATGCAGCTCGCGCTGATCAAGGCGCTCGGCGGCGGGTTCGACGCAACCGGCACGCCGCTCGCCGCGCCCGATGCCGCCACGCCGACCAAACAGGCCGCCAACTGAGCCGGCGCCACCACTACGCAGACACTCGAAATAACGGACGGAGAAAATCGCCATGAGCGACCAACAAAACGCCGCCAGCGCGCAGCCGCAGAACAACGGCAAGCGCAAACGAATGATGACGCTGCTCGTCGCGGTCATCGTGATCGCGGCCATCGCATACGGCCTGTACTACTTCCTCGTCGCCCGCTTCCATGAAGATACCGACGATGCCTACGTGAACGGCAACGTCGTGCAGATCACGCCGCAGGTCACCGGCACCGTGATCGCCGTGAAGGCGGACGACACGCAAACGGTCAAGGCCGGCGATCCGCTCGTCGTGCTCGACCCCGCCGATTCGCAGGTCGCGCTGCAGCAGGCGGAAGCCAACCTCGCGCAGACGGTGCGCCAGGTGCGCGGCCTGTTCGTCAACGACGACCAGTACCGCGCGCAAGTCGCGCTGCGCCAGTCCGACCTGTCGAAGGCCCAGGACGATCTGCGCCGCCGCCTGGCCGTCGCGCAGACGGGCGCCGTGTCGCAGGAAGAAATCTCGCACGCCCGCGACGCGGTGAAGGCCGCGCAGGCATCGGTCGACGCCGCGCAGCAACAGCTCGCATCGAATCGCGCATTGACCGCGAACACGACGATCGCATCGCACCCGAACGTGATGGCCGCCGCCGCGAAGGTACGCGACGCGTACCTCGCGAACGCGCGTAACGTGCTGCCGGCGCCGGTCACCGGCTACGTCGCGAAGCGCTCGGTGCAGGTCGGCCAGCGCGTGTCGCCCGGCAACCCGCTGATGTCGGTGGTGCCGCTCAATGCCGTGTGGGTCGACGCGAACTTCAAGGAAGTCCAGCTGAAGCACATGCGCATCGGCCAGCCGGTCGAGCTGACGGCCGACATCTATGGTTCGTCGGTCACGTACCACGGCAAGGTCGTCGGCTTCTCGGCCGGCACGGGCTCGGCGTTCTCGCTGCTGCCGGCGCAGAATGCGACCGGCAACTGGATCAAAGTCGTGCAGCGCCTGCCGGTGCGGATCGAGCTCGATCCGAAGGATCTCGACAAGCATCCGCTGCGTATCGGCCTGTCGATGCAGGTCGACGTGGACATCAAGGACGAACGCGGCGACCAGCTCGTCAACGCGCCGAACACCGTCTACGAGACCAACGTGTTCGCGAAATACGGCGACGAAGCCGACGCCGAAATCGCGCGCATCATCGCCGAGAACGCGGGCGGCAACACGTCGGCGCCGGTCGCGGCGAAGCAGAACACCGCTGCGAAAATGATGTAACCGTTCCGACTCCGGAAAGACAACCGACATGGCACAGGCTCCTGCCTCCTACCCGCCCTTGCAGGGCGGGCAACTCGTACTCGGGACGATCGCGGTGTCGCTCGCGGTGTTCATGAACGTGCTCGACACGTCCATCGCGAACGTCGCGATCCCGACCATCTCGGGCGACCTCGGCGTGTCGTCCGACCAGGGCACGTGGGTCATCACGTCGTTCGCGGTCGCGAACGCCATCTCGGTGCCGCTGACCGGCTGGCTGACCGACCGTTTCGGGCAGGTGCGCCTGTTCCTCGCGTCGATCATCCTGTTCGTCATCTCGTCGTGGATGTGCGGGCTGTCGCCGAACCTGCCGTTCCTGCTCGGCTCGCGCGTGCTGCAGGGCGCGGTCGCCGGCCCGATGATTCCGCTGTCGCAAGCGCTCCTGCTGTCGAGCTATCCGCGCGCGAAAGCACCGATGGCGCTCGCGCTATGGGCGATGACGACGCTGATCGCGCCGGTCGCGGGCCCGATTCTCGGCGGCTGGATCTCGGACAACTACTCGTGGCCGTGGATCTTCTACGTCAACATCCCGGTCGGCATCGCCGCCGCCGCCGCGACGTGGATGATCTATCGCAACCGGGAGTCGGCCGTGCGCCGCGCGCCGATCGACGGCGTGGGCCTCGCGCTGCTGGTGGTCTGGGTCGGCTCGCTGCAGATCATGCTCGACAAGGGCAAGGATCTCGACTGGTTCGCGTCGACGACCATCGTCGTACTCGCGCTGACCGCCGTCATTGCGTTCGCGTTCTTCGTGATCTGGGAGCTGACCGCCGAGCACCCGGTCGTCGACCTGTCGCTGTTCCGCATCCGGAACTTCACCGGCGGCACGGTTGCGCTGTCGATCGGGTACGGCCTGTACTTCGGCAACCTCGTGCTGTTGCCGCTGTGGCTGCAGACGCAGATCGGCTACACCGCGACCGACGCCGGCCTCGTGATGGCGCCGGTCGGGCTGTTCGCCATCCTGCTGTCGCCACTCACCGGGAAGTATCTGCCGCGCACCGATCCGCGCTTCATCTCGACGGCGTCGTTCCTGACGTTTGCGCTGTGCTTCTGGATGCGTTCGCGCTACACGACGGGCGTCGACGAATGGTCGCTGACGCTGCCGACGCTCGTGCAGGGCATCGCGATGGCGGGCTTCTTCATCCCGCTCGTGTCGATCACGCTGTCCGGCCTGCCCGGCCCCCGCATTCCCGCGGCGTCCGGCCTGTCGAACTTCGTGCGGATCATGTGCGGCGGCATCGGCACGTCGATCTTCCAGACCGCGTGGGACCACCGCAACAACTTCCATCACGCGCAACTGGTCGAGCAGGCGAACCCGTACAACCCGACGTTCAACCAGGCCGTCACGCAGATGGGCAACCTCGGGCTGTCGCAGAGCCAGGCACACGGGCTCATCAACAACATGGCCACGCAACAGGCCGCGCAACTCGGCGTGAACGATCTGTTCTATATCTCGGCGGTGATCTTCGTGCTGCTGATCGCACTGATCTGGATCACCAAGCCCGAGCGCGCGGGCGGCGGCGATGCCGGCGCGGCGGCGTCGGCAGCGCACTGAGCGGCCAGGTTCAAGGCAGCGCACCAAACAAAAAGCCCGGTCGGAATCGACCGGGCTTTTTGCATTCTGCCGCGCGCACTTGCGTGCGCTGCTGCGTCATTGAGCCGTCACGACGAGCCGTTCCGGGGCGAGCACGCCATTCGCCTTGCGCGCCACGCCGAGCAACCGGGTGGCGTCGTACACGCGCACGCGCTCGCCATCGGCCGCGTCGATCGACTCGAGCGCCGACAGCGGCAGACGCTGGCCGTGCAGGAACCGCTTCGCGCTGGCTTCGTCGAGACGCACCAGCGGAAACGTCGACAGCAACGCATCGACCGGCTGAAGCCATGCATCGCGCGCCGCTTCGGCAGCGTCCGACAGCGCATCGAGCGTCACCGCATGCTCGAGCGTCAGCGCGCCGACGCCCGTGCGGCGCAGCATCGTCAGATGCGCACCGCAGCCGAGCGCTTCACCGATATCTTCCGCGAGCGTACGCACGTAGGTGCCCTTGCTGCAGGTCACGCGAAACGTCACCTCGGGCAGCTCGCAAGCGAGCAGATCGAGCGCATGGATCGTCACGTTGCGACCCTCCCGCTCGACGGTCTGACCGGCCCGCGCATATTCGTACAGCGGCTTGCCGTCGCGTTTGAGCGCCGAATACATCGGCGGTACCTGCACGATGTCGCCGGTGAAGCGCACGAGCGCGGCCTCCACCGCCGCGCGATCGCATTCGACGGGCCGCGTGTCGATCACCTCGCCTTCCGCGTCACCGGTGGCCGTACGCTGGCCGAGACGCATCGTCGCTTCATACGTCTTGTCGGCGTCGAGCAAGTCCTGCGAGAACTTCGTCGCCTCGCCGAAGCACAGCGGCAGCAGGCCCGAAGCCAGCGGATCGAGCGTGCCGGTGTGACCGGCTTTCTTCGCGAGAAGCAGGCGCTTTGCGCGAATCAACGCATCGTTGCTCGACAGGCCGATCGGCTTGTCGAGCAGGAGAACGCCGTCCAGCACGCGCCGGGGCACGCGTGGACGTGGGGGTGCTGCATTCGTCATAGGGCGGTCGAACTCAATCGTCCTTGGCAGGCGTGTCGGCCTCGTCGTCGTCCTTCGCGCGCGTCGAGTTCGCTTCCTTGATCAGGCGCGACATTTCGACGGCCTTCTCGATCGTCTGGTCGTAGTGGAAATGCAGCGTCGGCACCGTATGAATGTGCAAGCGCTTGAACAGCAGGTTGTGCAGGTGACCCGACGCATGGTTCAGCGCCTCCTGCGTCTTCTCCGGATCGCCGGTGAGCGCCGTGAAGTAGACCTTCGCGTGCGCATAGTCCGGCGTGAGTTCCACGCTCTGGATGGTCACGATGCCGATGCGCGGATCTTTGACCTCGCGCATGATGAGTTCGGACAGATCGCGCTGAATCTGGTCGGCGATCTGAACATTGCGATTGGGGGAAGTGCGTTTCCTGGACATGATCGATCCGTGATCCGTTTATCAGGATGAAGCGGCGGCCATTGTCGGCACGCCACCATGAAAATGGGCGGGACAGGCCCAAGCCTGCCCCGCCCAAGAGCCGATACGCGACGATTACAGCGTACGTGCGACTTCGGTCACTTCGAATACTTCGAACTGGTCGCCTTCGGTGACGTCGTTGAAGTTCTTCACCGACATACCGCACTCGAAGCCTTGCTTGACTTCCTTCACGTCGTCCTTGAAGCGCTTCAGCGATTCGAGTTCGCCCGTGAAGATCACGACGTTGTTGCGCAGCACGCGAACCGACGACGAGCGCTTGACGATACCGTCGGTGACCATACAGCCGGCGACCGTGCCGATCTTCGGTACCTTGAAGACCTGGCGCACCTCGACCATGCCGGTGATGACTTCACGCTTCTCCGGCGCCAGCATGCCCGACATCGCCGCCTTCACCTCGTCCACTGCGTCGTAGATGATGTTGTAGTAGCGGATATCGATGCCGTTCGCCTCGGCCAGCTTGCGTGCCTGTGCGTCCGCACGCGTGTTGAAGCCGATGATGACCGCCTTCGATGCCGTCGCGAGGTTGACGTCGTTTTCGCTGATGCCACCGACCGCGCTGTGCACGATCTGCACGCGCACTTCGTCGGTCGACAGCTTGAGCAGCGACTGCACGAGCGCTTCCTGCGAACCCTGCACGTCTGCCTTGATGATGAGCGGCAGGTTCTGCACTTCGCCTTCGCCCATCTGCTCCAGCATGCTTTCCAGCTTCGCGGCCTGCTGCTTCGCGAGCTTCACGTCGCGGAACTTGCCCTGACGGAACAGCGCGATTTCACGCGCCTTGCGCTCGTCCGGCAGCACGATCACTTCCTCGCCCGCGCCCGGCACTTCCGACAGACCCTGGATCTCGACCGGGATCGACGGGCCGGCTTCCTTCGTCGGCTTGCCGTTCTCGTCGAGCATCGCACGGACGCGACCGTAGGCCGTACCGGCCAGCACGATATCGCCGCGGTTCAGCGTACCGGACTGCACCAGGATCGTCGCGACCGGGCCTTTACCCTTGTCGAGCTTCGCTTCGATCACGATACCCTTGGCCGGCGCCTCGACCGGTGCCTTCAGTTCCAGCACTTCGGCCTGCAGCAGCACGTTCTCGAGCAGATCGTCGATACCTGCACCCGTCTTGGCCGACACCGGCACGAACGGCGAATCGCCACCGTATTCTTCCGGCACGACGCCTTCCGCGACCAGTTCCTGCTTGACGCGATCCGGGTTCGCTTCCGGCTTGTCGATCTTGTTGATCGCGACGACGATCGGCACGCCACCCGCCTTCGCGTGGGCGATAGCTTCCTTCGTCTGCGGCATCACGCCGTCGTCGGCCGCCACCACCAGCACCACGATGTCGGTCGCCTTCGCGCCGCGTGCGCGCATTGCCGTGAACGCTTCGTGACCCGGCGTATCGAGGAACGTGATGACGCCACGCGGCGTGTCGACGTGATAAGCGCCGATGTGCTGCGTAATGCCGCCCGCTTCGCCCGCGGCGACCTTCGCGCGGCGGATGTGGTCGAGCAGCGAGGTCTTGCCGTGGTCGACGTGACCCATCACCGTGACGACCGGCGGACGCGGCAGCTGCTCCGCATCGGTACCGGATTCGCCTTCGACCAGCAGCGCTTCCGGATCGTCCAGCTTCGCGGCAACCGCGCGGTGGCCCAGTTCCTCGACGATGATCATCGCCGTTTCCTGGTCCAGCACCTGGTTGATCGTGACCATCTGGCCCATCTTCATCATCACCTTGATGACTTCCGAGGCCTTGATCGACATCTTGTGCGCGAGATCGGCAACCGACACGGTTTCCGGCACGTGCACTTCACGGACGATCGGTTCGGTCGGCGCCTGGAACGTCGAGCTGTCCTGGTGACGGCCGCGACCCTTCGGGCCGCCGCGCCAGCCGCGGTCGACGCCGCCGCTCGAGTCGCCGCGCGTCTTGATGCCGCGACGCTTCGCCGCGTCGTCCTGCCAGCCGCCCTTGCCTGCGCCCGGCTTCTTGTTGCGGTCGCCCGCGCCTGCCGGCGCCTGCGTGGTGGCCGGAGCCGCCGCGCCAGCCGGCTTCTTCACGGCCGGACGCGCCTGCGCACCTTCCGGCTTCGCCGGCTTGTGCAGCGTGCCCTTCGCTTCGGCCGGCTTCGGCGGTTCGACCGGCTTCGGCGGCTCGACTGCCTTGACCACGGCCTTGCGCGGCGTGTTCATCATTTCGCGGATCGCGCGGGCTTCGGCTTCCGCCGCCGCGCGACGCTTGCTGATCTCTTCCTGCTCGGCGCGCGCCTTGTCGGCTGCCTCACGGGCAGCGTCCTCGGCCTTCTTCGCCGCTTCGCGCTGGGCCGCGCGTTCGGCGGCTGCGCGTGCTTCGTCCTGCGCGGACTGCGTCGGCGTCGCTTCCTGCTCGGCAGCAGCCTGCTGCGCTGCCGCCTGCTGCTGGGCTGCGGCGGCTTCCGCCGCGGCACGCTTCGTCGCCGCTTCTTCCTCGG
>Ga0209371_1000350_pt1 | contig 50342 bp, 49 predicted proteins | sample AgamicAtAmrz_FD_187165 | JGI IMG/M metagenome (GOLD analysis project Ga0209371, IMG submission 187165) | Agave microbial communities from Guanajuato, Mexico - At.Am.rz (SPAdes) (version 2) | ecosystem: Host-associated > Plants > Roots > Rhizosphere | place: Guanajato, Mexico | collected 2012-06-07
GCATGAACCCGACGCCGCCCGATCCGACGCAGGCGATGATCTTCAACTGGATGCCGCTGATCTTCACCTTCATGCTGGCCTCCTTCCCGGCCGGTCTGGTCATCTACTGGGCATGGAACAATACGCTGTCCATCACCCAGCAGGCCGTCATCATGAAGCGCCAGGGCGCCAAGATCGAGCTGTTCGACAACATCAAGGGGCTGTTCAAGCGAAAGCCGGTGCAATCGAAATGAGTGAGACCGGCACGGCAACCGAAAAGCCCCTGTTCGGGCGACCCTGGATTTTCATTCGCGGCGTTCCCGCAATGAAATTCCTGCCGCCCGAAGGCCCGCCGGAGATTGCCTTCGCCGGTCGTTCGAATGTCGGCAAGTCCTCGCTCATCAATGCGCTGGTGGGCCATAAGGGGCTCGCCCGCACATCCAATACGCCCGGACGCACGCAGGAACTCAACTATTTCGTTCCGGATGGTTATTCCGGCGAAGCGGGCGATCTGCCTCCGATGGCGCTGGTCGACATGCCCGGTTATGGTTATGCGCAGGCCCCCAAGGATCAGGTCGACGCCTGGACCAAGCTGGTCTTCGATTATCTGCGCGGCCGTGCGACCCTGAAGCGCGTTTACGTGCTGATCGATTCCCGTCACGGCGTGAAAAAGAACGACGAGGAGGTTCTGACCCTGCTCGACAAGGCGGCCGTTTCCTATCAGATCGTGCTGACGAAAACGGACAAGATCAAGGATGCCGGCGTTCCGCGTCTGATCGGCGAAACGCTGGAGAAAATCCGCAAGCGTCCCGCCGCCTATCCGGAAGTTCTCGCCACATCCTCAGAAAAATCATTCGGGCTGGATAGCCTGCGGGCCGAGATCGTCAGAACGATCTCTCTTTGAGAGACACGCCTCTCAGGCGATGGTGAAAAGCAGAACGGCGGTCCAGAGCGTCGCCGTCAACGCCAGAAGGCGCCAGAAGCGCACGGAATGCCAGACCTCTGAAAGCATGGCTGCGAACATGCTGCCACCCCGCAGCGGCTGGCCCCTGAATGGCAGGCCGGAGCGGCTTGGGTCCCGTTCCAGCAGCGCGGCGACGGTCGCGTTTTCGCGATATTCGGTTTCCGCCAGATTGTCCCGCCAGCGCCTGACCATGGCCGCGAACTGGCGGTCGCGTTTGACGCGCTTGGCAAGCTCCGCCATGCTTTCCGGCGGCAGGGCACCCAGCACATATTCGCCCGCAAGGACTTCATCCCGCAAACCGCTTTGCTTGTCTCGATCGGGTACCGTCATGTGGTCTCTCGCTCCTCGGTCGTTCAGGTCAGCATCGCTCCCGCGGCGCGCGACATCCCATATCGCCCTGAATTAACCCCTCCCCTTTCCCCTGCAAGGCTGGTCCCATTGGGCCTTTATGTCAATCGCATTACAGCGCTGGGACAGCCAAAAAAAAGAAATTTGACCGCTGCCGACACAATAAGGCCAGGAGGTTATTTCATCCGTCAAAGACTTGCTTTAGAGCGGTGACAGGCTTTCAACGGCCGCAACCACAGACCGAGGTTTTTAGATGACGTCTTCCGAAAGCGAAACTCAGGCGCGGCTGCTCGCACAGGCTCTGCCTTTCATGCAGAAATACGAGAACAAAACCATCGTGGTGAAATATGGCGGCCACGCCATGGGGGATTCCACGCTCGGCAAGGCTTTCGCGGAAGACATCGCCCTTTTGAAGCAATCGGGCATTAACCCCATCGTCGTGCATGGCGGCGGCCCGCAGATCGGCGCGATGCTGACCAAGATGGGCATCGAATCGAAATTCGAGGGCGGACTGCGCGTCACTGACGCCAAGACGGTCGAGATCGTCGAAATGGTTCTGGCCGGCTCGATCAACAAGGAAATCGTCGCCCTCATCAACCAGACGGGCGAATGGGCCATCGGCCTGTGCGGCAAGGACGGCAACATGGTCTTCGCCGAAAAGGCGAAAAAGACCGTCATCGATCCCGACAGCAATATCGAACGTGTGCTCGATCTCGGCTTCGTCGGCGAAGTCACCGAAGTCGACCGCACCCTGCTCGACCTGCTCGCCAAGTCGGAAATGATCCCGGTCATCGCCCCGGTCGCGCCTGGCCGCGATGGCGCCACCTACAATATCAACGCCGATACCTTCGCCGGCGCGATTGCGGGTGCGCTTCACGCCTCGCGTCTGCTGTTTCTCACCGACGTTCCCGGCGTTCTCGACAAGAACAAGGAACTCATCAAGGAACTCACCGTCTCGCAGGCGCGTGCGCTCATCAAGGACGGCACGATTTCCGGCGGTATGATCCCGAAGGTCGAGACCTGCATCGACGCCATCAAGGCCGGTGTTCAGGGCGTGGTGATCCTCAATGGCAAGACGCCCCACTCCGTCCTTCTGGAAATCTTCACGGAAGGCGCCGGCACGCTCATCGTGCCCTGATAGGCTTCAGGTGGCGGACGGCAAACCCGTCCGCCACGACAGGCATTCAGCCGAATGCCAGCAGCGACAGCACGCCCACGACAATCAGCAGGCAGCCGGACAGTTCGAGCCGGTTGATCTTCTCCTTGAAGAAAAGCACGGTCGAGGCGAAGGCGAAAAGCATCTCAACCTGCGCCAATGCCTTCACCACGGCGGCCTGCTGCAGGGTCATCGCCGTGAACCAGCCGAACGAGGCCGTAGCGCCCACGAAACCGACCGCAAGCGACGGTTTCCACACCCTGGCGATCCGCCGCAACTCTTCCCGCTCGCGCCAGACGATCCACAGGAACATCGAAACCGTCTGCATGACGATGACGACAACGAGGGTAAAACCTGCCTGCATCATCGCGTCCGGAGCGGGAAGGCTCGGCGCAAGCGCGAGCGACGCCGATCGATAGGCGACCGACGACAGGCCGAAGAAAGCGCCCGAGGCAAGGCCGATACCCGCCGTCCGGCTGAAGATCGAGGTGAAGAAGGAAGCGGGCGTGACTTCCGTGCGCGCCACCGAAATCAGCATGACGCCGGCGACCGAGATGGCGATGGCCGCCAATGTGCCGCCATTGACGCTTTCACCGATGAAGATAAGCGCGAACAGTGCCGCCTGCGCCGGTTCTGTGCGGGAATAGGCCGTTCCAACCGCGAAGTTGCGAAACGAGAACAGGTGCACCAGCAGGAAGGTGGCGGCAATCTGCGCCATGGCGCCGACCGTCGCCCACACGGCAAAGGACATGTTCGGCACCGGCAGAGGGCGACCGAGCCCGAAATGCAGGAAAGCAAGATAGGCGAGAGCGAAAGGCATGCCGAACACGAAGCGCACGAAGGTTGCGCCCGTGGTGCCCATCATGCCCTTGAGGTGCTTCTGCAGGGTCGAGCGCAGGTTCTGCAAGAACGCGCTTGCGAAAGTGATGCCTATCCAGAGTTCCATGGCTTTGGCGGTATCATGGGCCGGAGGCCGCAGCCAAGCCCGATTTTCTGATCAATCGTCGTCTTTTCGATTTTCTTCGGCCTTCGAAACGGGCATAAAGCAGGCCATGGACACAAAGCCGAAAAACCTGCCCGAAGCCGCCGATTTCGACCATGTGAGCGAATGGGTCTTCGATCTCGACAACACCCTCTATCCGCATCACATCAATCTGTTTTCGCAGATCGACCGTAACATGACGGCCTATGTGGCGGAGCTTCTGAAGCTCGATCCCGACGAGGCCCGGGCACTGCAGAAGCGCTATTATCATGACCATGGCACGACGCTTCAGGGGCTGATGATCCATTACGGCATCAGCCCGGACGAGTTTCTGGAACGCGCCCACGCCATCGATTATTCGGCGCTGAAACCGCATCCGGAACTCGGTGAGGCAATCAAGGCTTTGCCGGGCCGCAAATTCATCCTTACCAACGGCAGCGTCAAACATGCGCAGGCCGCCGCCGGTGCGCTCGGCATTCTCGATCATTTCGAGGATATTTTCGATATCGTCGCCGCGGGCTATCTGCCGAAACCGGCCAGCGCGACCTATGAGAAGTTCGCGGCGCTTGCGAAACTCGACACGCAAAAGGCCGCCATGTTCGAGGATTTGCCGCGCAATCTCGCGGCGCCCAAGGCGCTCGGCATGAAGACCGTTCTGCTCGTCCCCGCCAATCTCGAGGGCATCATCATGGAACGCTGGGAAATCCCCGCCGCCACGGATGAGCATATCGACTACATCACCGACGACCTGGCCGGCTTCCTGACGAAAACCGTCGCAGGCTGAGCAGCAAACATTACCGAAGCTTCATCCACCTTACGGATGTTTAAGTGGTGAGGGGAATTGGACGTCACTATCTTCTCTTCAGGGACACCAAAGAAAGGTAATGACGATGACCACACGAAAAATCGCCCTGTCTGCTCTTGGCGCAGCCCTTTTGATCGGCACGGCCGCGACGGCAAGCTTTGCCGCCCCGCCCGCTCCGGGCAAAGGCCATGGCGAGCGCATGCCGATCCGCCAGGAAGCGGCCTTCGTTCACCTGCTGAAGGTGGCTGACACCAACAAGGACGGCAAGATTTCCAAGGAGGAATTCGCCGCCCGTCAGGACACGCTCTTCACCGAGATCGACAAGGACAAGGACGGCTCGATCACGCCGAAGGAAATGCGTGAGTATCGCCAGGCGAAGATGGAAGCTTTCCGCGCCGCCAATCCCCGTCCCGAGCGTGAGGACGCCAAAGCCGAAGACGGCAAGGGCCCCGAGGGCAAGCGCGCCGAAAGACATGCCGAGCGCGAACATGGCGGCCGTTTCGGCCATCAGGGCTGGGGCAAGCATGGCGGCAAGGGCGCAGGTTTCGCGCTGATCCGCTGGGCCGATACCGACGAGAACGGTCAGGTCAGCAAGGCCGAGTTCACCGCCGCCGGCGAAAAGATGTTCGAACGGCTGGACAAGAACAAGGACGGCGTCATCTCCATCGACGACATGCCGGACCGCCCGTTCCTTTAACCCGCTCAAGAAAAAGCCCGCTCAAAAGCGGGCTTTTTTCTTCAATGCAGGCTGACGGTCTGGAGATCGTCTTCGGCAGCCTTGAAAAACGTACTGGACCGGTTGTCCGTCAGGAGGATCGGCGTACCATCTGCACCGAACAGCGCCCAAAGGTCCAATTGCGGATCGAGATCGGGCGCTTCCGGGAAACAGCGGCTGACGTCTTCCGCGCGGATCTTGCGGATATATCCCACCTCTCCTTCGCCGATATGGGCGAGCTGGGATTGGGTGAGACGCGCATGCGCTTCTTTCAACAGCATATTTCAGCCTCCTTCTTCACGCCGAGCGATTCGTGTCGGATTCCGGCGTTCACGTTCTACTCTGAGACGGAAATATTAATTTTCTTCACCACGTTTGAAATTTCCGGCCGGACCAGATCGATGGAAAGAAGGCCGTTGCGCAGGCGCGCTTCCCTGACCTGCATGCCATCGGCAAGCACGAAAACCCGCTGGAACTGGCGCGCCGCGATGCCGCGATAGAGAAAATCGCGTTTCTCCTGCTCCTGCTGGCGTCCGCGAATGACGAGCTGGTTATCGGCCGTCGTCACATCCAGATCGTCCTGCGAAAAACCGGCAACCGCGATGGTGATGCGCAGGCGTTCCGGCACATCGCCGCCGCCCGGCAGGCGCTCGATATTATAGGGAGGATAGCCGTCATTGGCCTTCGCCATGCGCTCCAGCGTTTTTTCCATGGCATCAAAACCCAGCAGAAGCGGGTGGGTGAATGGCGTCATGCGGCTCATGTCTCTTTTGTCCTTGCAACCAAGCGACGTTTCGCGGTCCCGCTTCCGGCAACCTCGCCGGTCAATCGCACCGGCCCCTGCAATATGGGAAGCACAACCGCAATACGCAAGACGCGGCGACGAGCAAAGGGGACACCGGGGAATGAGGCTTGACAAGTGAGCATCCGCCGCTCGAAAAAAGCGCTCATCTCAACGGCGGGCAAGACATGGCAGAACGCAGAAAAATCATTATCGACACGGATCCGGGCCAGGACGACGCGGCGGCAATCATGCTCGCCTTCGCAAGCCCGGAGGAAATCGACATTCTCGGATTGTGCGCCGTCGCCGGCAACGTTCCGCTGAAGCTCACCAGCCGCAACATCCGCATCATCAGCGAATTGTGCGGCCGCACCGATATTCCCGTCTATGAGGGCGCCGAGAAGCCGCTGGTGCGCAAGCCCATCACCGCCGAGCACGTTCACGGCAGCACCGGCCTCGACGGCCCGGTTCTCGATGAGCCGACCATGGAAGCGCAAAAGCAGCACGCGGTCGATTTCATCATCGAAACGCTGATGCGGGAACCCTCAGGCACCGTAACGCTCTGCACGCTCGGCGCGTTGACCAATGTGGCGCTGGCGCTCCTGAAGGCGCCTGAGATCGCCGACCGCGTCAAGGAACTGGTGATGATGGGCGGCGGCTTCTTCGAGGGCGGCAACATCACACCGGCGGCGGAATTCAACATCTATGTCGACCCGCAGGCCGCCGATATCGTTTTCCGCTCCGGCATGCCGATCGTCATGATGCCGCTCGACGTCACCCATCAGTTGCTGACGACCAAGGCTCGGGTCAGCCGCATTCGCGACATTGGCACACGGCCGGCCATCGCCATGGCGGAAATGCTGGAATTCTTCGAGCGTTTCGACATCGAAAAATATGGCTCGGATGGCGGCCCGCTGCATGATCCGACCGTCATTGCCTATCTCGTCAAACCCGAACTGTTTCAGGGTCGCGAGTGCAATGTCGAAATCGAGGTCCATTCGGAACTCACCATGGGCATGACCGTGGTGGACTGGTGGAATGTTACCGAACGGCCCGCCAATGCCCGCGTGATGCGCAATGTGGATGCCGACGGTTTCTTCGAATTGCTGACGGAACGTTTCGCCCGTCTGTGACGGAAGCGGACATGAAAAAGGGCCGCTGGCCATACCAGCGGCCCTTTTCATTTGAGGCGGAAATGGCGCGTCAGAACTCCGTCCAGTCATCCTGCGCCAAAGCGTTTGCACCGTTGGTTCTCGGGCGGGCGCGGGGGTTAGCGGCACGTGCAGGTGCGTGCGCCTGCGCCGGAGCGGCGGGTGCGCGCATTGCCGCCGCCGTGGCGCGCAACTGCTGGCTGGAATGGTCGCCGGAGACGGAGAAGCCGGCAACGAGCGATTTCAGCGTTTCGGCTTCGCTGTTCAGCGTTACGCTGGCCGCCGTGGTTTCCTCCACCATCGCCGCATTCTGCTGGGTAACCTGGTCCATCTGCGTGACGGCGGAATTGATCTCCTTGAGGCCGACCGCCTGCTCGCTGGCGGAGGCGGAAATCTGCCGTATCAACTGGTTGATCTGCAGGACCTGATCGGCGATCTTTTTCATCGTCTCACCGGCCTTGCCGACCAGCTGGACGCCCTCGCCCACCTGCATGGCCGAGGTGTTGATGAGGCCCTTGATCTCCTTGGCGGCGGTGGCGGACCGCTGCGCCAGTTCGCGGACTTCCTGGGCGACGACGGCAAAGCCCTTGCCGGCATCACCCGCACGCGCGGCTTCCACGCCCGCATTCAGCGCCAGAAGGTTAGTCTGGAAGGCGATCTCGTCGATAACCCCGATGATGCGCGAGATTTCTGCCGAGGATTGCGCGATGCCTTCCATGGAGCTCACGGCCTGCTGCACGACCTCACCCGACTTGCCCGCGTCGTCGCAGGCATGGCTGACGGCTCCGGCCGCCTCTGCGGCGTTTTCCGCGCTGGAATTGACCTGCGCGGTCAGCTCATTGAGGGCGGCGGCGGTTTCTTCCAGGCTTGCGGCCTGCTGTTCCGTGCGGTGCGAAAGATCGCTGGCGGCGCGGTTGATCTCACCTGTGCCGTTGCCGATGCTGACGACGGTTGCGTTGACGGTGGAAACCGTTTCCTCAAGGCTCGCAAGCGCCGAGTTGAAGTCCTCGCGCAGCTTCGCATATTCGCCGGGGAACTCGTCCTCGATACGGTAGGTGAGATTGCCCTGCGAAAGCGCATTGAGGCCAGCACCCAGCACGCCGACAATGTGCTGCTGCATGCGGCTGTTTTCAGTACGCTCGGATTCCGAGCGCTGGCGCGCCGTTTCCGCATGGCCACGCTGGGCCTCGGCTTCGGCCTCCATCTCGCGGATGCCGGCAAGCTTTGCGCGGAAACCTTCAAGCGCGGTAGCAACGGCGCCCGTCTCATCCCGGCGCTCCTGTCCGGAAACCGGCACATCATAGCGACCGTCGCTCAGCGTTCTGACGTCGGAAACCAGCGAGGCGAGCGGATTGCGGACGAAATGACGCACGGCGAAATAAAGCGCGGTGATGACGGCGGCGAGAATGACGATCGCGCCGATGATCATCATGTAGGTCTGCTCCTGAACCGGTGCGTTCAGGGCCTGATGGGGAATATCCACCAGCACCACCCAGGTCGCGTTGAGGCCCGGAACGGCGAAGGGATAGACGAGACGGTTATAGGGCGCGTCCGTATCGAGGCCGAGATTTTCGATGAGGCCCTGCTTGCCGGAGGTGATCGCCGCCTGAACGGTGCTTGCACCGTCTCCGTCATAGGCTTTCATGTTCTGCGCGGGCGTGGGCGGCACCAGCCACTGGCCGCCCTGCGAAACGAGCGTCACGCGGCCGGTCTCGAAAGGATGCAGCGCCTGCAGCTTCTGCGACAGCGAGGCCAGCGAGATATCGACACCCGCCACGCCGATCATCTTGCCGTCCGACATGACCGGATAGGCAAGCGAGGTCATGGTTGTGGGTACTTCCGTGCCTTCGGCGAGATAGGGCTGGGTGATAGCGCCCTTGCCGGATTTGGAAGCGAGCGCATACCATTCCGCCGCATAGTCATTCTTGAAGGTCGAGAACTGGATGTCGCCCTTCTGGGTCTTCGACCAATAAGGCGCAAACGCACCGTTTTCATTGGTGCCGAGATCGAGCCTGCCCGCAATCTCCTTGCTCTGCCCGTCAAAGAGACCGAGCTGCTCGCAGAACCAGCTTCCGAAAGCAAAGGCATTCTGCTCGACATTGGCCTTGAGGATGTTGACGATGCCGGGGCGATCCATCGATTTCGCCTGATGCGCACGGCCGATGACGCCGGCCATGGAGCGCGCGGCGCTGCCGAGTTCACCAACATCGGCGGCGATGACGTTGGCGATGGCGCGCGCTTCGGTATTGGCCTGATCCATGGTCAGCGCGTGCACACGCTCACTCGTCTGGGAAATGAGGAAAGAATTCGATGCAACGAGAACCGTGGTGATGGCGCAGCCGGTTACGAGGATCAGCTTGGTCGCAAGCGACTTCACTTGGAAATTGAACATTTTGGCCTCGATCAAATCGCCCGCCCGAAAAGGCTGACGTCAACGGATGATAAATCTCCGTCATGGAGGCCCGTCCACAGGGGACAGTGCGCTGCAGCGCGACGGGGCAAAATTAGAAGAAGATTGCTAATTAAGCCCTAAAATTACTTCGTCGCTCCAAGCATAATCAGTGTTCGTAGTGGGCCGAGATGATTTTCCATGCATCGTCGGCCGTTTCGGCGAAATGCAGAAGATTCATATCTTCAGGCGCGATGGTGCCGAAATCCGCCAGGAATTCGAAATTGATCACCGATCGCCAGAATTTCTCGCCGAACAGGATGAGCGGAATGGGCTCCATGCGTTTCGTCTGGATCAGCGTCAAGGCCTCGAACAATTCGTCCAGCGTGCCGAAGCCGCCCGGGAAGATCACCACCGCCTTCGCCCGCATCAGGAAATGCATCTTGCGAATGGCGAAATAGTGGAAGTTGAAGCTCAGTTCCGGCGTCACATAGGGGTTCGGCGCCTGCTCGTGCGGCAGGACGATGTTGAGGCCGATAGACGGGCCGCCGGCATCGGCAGCGCCGCGATTGCCCGCTTCCATGACACCGGGACCGCCGCCGGTGACCACGACATATTCGAGGTGGTCGGATTTCGCGGCATAGTCGGTGCAGAGACGGGCGAATTTACGCGCCTCGTCATAATAGACCGAGGATTGCTCCAGATTGCGCTTCTGCGTCTCGTTGCGCGCCGCCCAGGCCTCGCCGCCGGGTTCGGGAATGCGGGCGCCGCCGAACATGACGACGGTGGATTTGATCCCGCGCTCGGCCAGCGCCATCTCCGTCTTCAGCAGTTCCAGTTGAAGCCTGACCGGGCGCAATTCCTCGCGGCAGAGAAAATCCATGTCCACATAGGCGAGGCGATAGGACGGGGAATCCGACTGCGGTGTTTTTTGAACGACCTCGGCCTGCTGCTTGTCCACGGCACTGCGCTTCAAGGGGTCCCATACCCCGTCCTTGCGCCGCAACTTGCCGTTTTTCAGTCGTGTCATTTCCATGCCTTTCGTCTGACGCGCCAAATCACCCAAATCACATTGACGCCTTTCCAACACTCCCTTAGATCAAATGACCAAAGCCTTCCAGCGGCGCGGGACCATCCGTGACCACGAACACCACGCGACTTTAAGGAATTTTCCATGAGCCTTACGGATCTCACCTCCCTCGAAACCATCATCGAAACCGCCTTCGACAACCGCGATGGTGTGAACGTATCGACGAAGGGCGAGGTTCGCGACGCCGTGGACACATCTCTTCAACTTCTCGATAGCGGCAAGGCACGCGTGGCCGAAAAGCAGGCGGACGGCAGCTGGAAGGTGAACCAATGGCTGAAAAAGGCCGTGCTGCTCTCCTTCCGCCTGAACGACATGGAAATCGTCACCGGCGGACCGGGCGAATCCACCTGGTGGGACAAGGTGCCGTCGAAGTTCGAAAACTGGGGTGAAAACCAGTTCCGCGCCGCCGGTTTCCGCGCCGTGCCGAACGCCGTGGTGCGCCGCTCCGCCTATGTCGCCAAGAACGTCGTGTTGATGCCCTCCTTCGTCAATCTCGGCGCCTATGTCGATGAAGGCACGATGGTCGACACCTGGGCGACTGTCGGCTCCTGCGCACAGATCGGCAAGAATGTCCACCTCTCCGGCGGCGTCGGCATCGGCGGCGTTCTGGAGCCCTTGCAGGCGGGCCCGACGATCATCGAGGACAATTGCTTCATCGGCGCCCGTTCGGAAGTCGTGGAAGGCTGCATCGTGCGTGAGGGCGCGGTTCTCGGCATGGGCGTCTTCATCGGCAAGTCCACCAAGATCGTCGACCGCGCCACCGGCGAGATCACCTATGGCGAAGTGCCGCCCTATTCCGTCGTCGTTGCCGGCACCATGCCGGGCAAGCCTTTCCCGAATGGCGAACCGGGCCCGAGCCTCTATTGCGCCGTCATCGTCAAGCGCGTCGATGAAAAGACCCGCTCCAAGACCGGCATCAATGAGCTTCTGCGCGACTGATATAAAGCGACTGCCATGACCACGACCGATCCCGTTGCCAATCTCGCCGCCCTCATCCGTTGCCCTTCGGTGACGCCTGCGGAAGGCGGCGCGCTTTCCCTGCTCGACACCCTGCTTTCGCCGCTTGGTTTCCAGGTGGACAGGATGGTGGCGAGCGAGGCGGGAACGCCTGACGTGGAGAACCTTTACGCCCGGCTCGGCACCGAGGGTCCGCATCTGATGTTTGCGGGCCATACGGATGTCGTTCCAGTGGGCGATGAGGCCGCATGGAGCCATCCGCCCTTTGCGGCCGAAATCGCCGGCGGCGAAATGTTCGGTCGCGGTGCAGTGGACATGAAGGGTGGCATCGCCTGTTTCGTTGCCGCCATTGCCCGCCATATCGAAAAACGCGGCAAGCCGCAGGGCTCCGTTTCTTTCCTGATTACAGGAGATGAGGAAGGCCCGTCGATCAACGGCACCTCCAAGCTGCTGGAATGGGCGGCCGCCAAGGGCGAGACATGGGACGCCTGCGTGGTTGGCGAGCCGACCAATCCCGACCAGCTTGGCGACATGATCAAGATCGGCCGCCGGGGATCGCTCTCCGGCCGCATCACGGTCCATGGCGTGCAGGGCCATGCCGCCTATCCGCATCTCGCCGACAATCCCATTCGCGGTCTGCTGCAACTGACCCATGCGCTGATGCATCCGCCCTTCGATCATGGCACCGACAATTTCCAGCCCTCCAATCTGGAAGTAACGACCGTCGATACCGGCAATGCCGCCACAAATGTGATCCCGGCGCGGGCGACGGCCTCCTTCAACATCCGTTTCAACGATACGTGGACTGCAGAGAGCCTGCGCGCGGAAATCATCCGCCGCCTCGATGCCGCCGCGGCGGAAGGCGAACTTCGCCCCGACCGTGCACCGGTGAAATACGACATCATCTGGGCCGACCGCCCGGCCCATGTCTTTCTTACCCGGAACAATGCCCTCATCTCGTCGCTTTCCGGCGCGGTGGAGGCCGTGACGGGTAAGGAACCGAAGCTTTCGACCACCGGCGGCACCTCGGATGCGCGTTTCATCAAGGATTATTGCCCGGTGGTGGAATTCGGCCTCGTCGGACAGACCATGCATATGGTCGATGAGCGTGTGGCCGTTGCCGATCTCGAGACGCTGACGCGCATTTACGAGACCTTTATCGAACGCTGGTTCGCCCATGCCGACGGCAAGTGAAATAAGGCTTTATCTGACGGGCCTTTGGCTTCTGCTGCTCGGCGACCATAACGGCGCGCGTTATCTGGACCTCTCCGAACGCGGCATGTGGCGGTCCTTCTATTCCGCCCTCTGGTGCCTGCCGGCCATGCTGGTTTCATGGCTGTGGCTGCGCGCCGCCTTCCTCGCCAGCTATCCGCCCGGCACCGGAACGGGCTTCATTTTCTTCTTCCGTCTGGCGATGGTCGAGGCCATCTGCTGGATCGTGCCGCTGCTGTTGATCGGCATGCTGCTGTTTGCCTTCGGCGCACGGGAAAAATTCGCGCCGCTCGTCACCACCATGAACTGGCTGTCGCTGCCATTTTCCTATGCCTATGCGGCTCTGATCCTGATCGCATTCTTCCTGCCGCCCTTGCAGGGGCTGATCGCCATTCTCTGGCTGGCGCTGCTTCTGTCGCTGGTCTTCGCCTTTTCGCGGATCGTGCGGTTCTTCATCCGCGACCAGTCGCTGCTCGTCTCGGCCATCGTCATGACGCTGCTGGTGCCCGGCATGCTTCTGTCGGAAGCGCTGCAGCGTTTTCTCGGCGTTTATCCGGCCTGAGAACCTGCCTCGGTTTTAGCGGTCAGTCCGCGTCCTCAGCCATATCGGCTTCAGGGTACCTGCGACGCGGCGGAATGACGTCGGGATAATCGACCTGCATGAAATAGAGACCGTCCGGCGGCGCGACCGGGCCGCAGGCCTTGCGATCCCGCGCCTCCAGCGCGGCACGCACATCCTCGGGCGTCATCGTGCCTTCGCCCGCCAGTTTCAGCGTGCCCGCGAAAGAACGGATCTGGTTATGCAGGAAGCTCTGCGCCGTCGCACGTATCTCGATGAGATCGCCGGTGCGCGTCACATCCAGCCGGTCGAGCGTGCGCACGGGGCTGTTCGCCTGACAATGCACGGAGCGGAAGGTGGTGAAATCATGCCGGCCGACGAGCATCTGGGCCGCTTCATGCATGCGCTCATGGTCCATGTCCTTCGACACCCACCATGCCCGCTTGTGCTCCAGCGCCAGCCGGGCCTTGCGGCAGATGATGCGGTAAAGGTAGTGCCGACGAAGGGCGGAAAACCGGGCGTCGAAATCCTCGGTCACGGAAGCGGCATCGAGGACGGCCACGGCTTCGCCCGCCATGGCGAGATGCGCATTGAGTGCGTTGCGCAGCTTGTAGGGCTCCCAGTCTCGGGTAAGATCGACGTGGACGACCTGCCCGACGGCATGCACGCCGGAATCAGTACGGCCCGCACCGCGAATGGAGACGCTCTCCCCCGTCAGTGAAAAAACCGCAGCCTCCAGCGCACCCTGGACCGAGGGGCCGTTATCCTGTCTCTGCCAGCCATAATAGGGCGTGCCGTCATATTCGACGGTCATGCGGAAACGTGGCATCAGCCGAGCCTCGTTGTGGTCGGAACCGGTGTGCCGCGCACGAAATCGGCCGCCGACATCGGCTTGCCGCCCGCCTTTTGCAGACGGGTGAGCCGCACGGCGCCGCTGCCGCAGGCAATGGTAAGGGCGTCATCGAGCGCCGCGCCCGCCTCCCCCATGCCGCTAGCCAGTTCGGAGGCCAGAACCTTCACGCGCTCCGCCTTGCCGCCGATGTCCATTTCCAGCCATGCGCCGGGAAACGGCGAAAGGCCGCGAATGTGATTATGCACGTCCTGCGCCGGCCTCGAAAAATCGATGCGGGTCTCGCCCTTGTCGATCTTCGCGGCGTAGAGAACGCCTTCTTCCGCCTGCGTGACGAGCGGCAGGTCGCCGGATTCCAGCTTGTCCATAGCCTGCCGCATCAGCCGCGCGCTGGCCAGCATCAGGCTGTCGTGCAATTCTCCGGCGGTCATGTTCTCATCGATCGCGACCTTTGCGGTCAGCGCGACGGGGCCGGTATCTAACCCCTTCTCCATTTTCATGACCATCATGCCCGTTTCGGCATCGCCGGCCATGATCGCGCGCTGGATGGGGGCAGCGCCGCGCCAGCGCGGCAGCAGCGAGGCGTGACCATTATAACAGCCAAGGCGCGTGCCGCTGAGGATCGCTTCCGGCAGCAGCAGCCCGTAAGCCACGACAACCGCCACATCGGCATTGAAATCCCGAAACTTCTGGCGATCTTCCTCTGCCTTGAAGTTCACCGGCGTCAGTACGGGCAGGCCCAGCAGTTCGGCGGCCTGATGCACCGGGGACTTCTGTAGATCGAGGCCACGACGGCCGCCGGGACGCGGCGGCTGGGTGTAGACCGCAACGATCTCGTGGCCGGCCTCCACCAGTGCACGCAGGGTGGGAACGGAAAAATCCGGCGTACCCATAAAAATGATGCGAAGAGCCATCGTCGCCCCCTGCCCTGTCGTCCAGTCCGGTCCAGAGAGGACGGATCAGATCTTTGCGCGGGCCGCTTTCGTGAATTTCTTGATGACCATGTCGCGCTTCAGCCGCGAAATATGGTCGATGAAGAGAACGCCGTTCAGGTGATCGATCTCGTGCTGCAGGCAGGTGGCGAGCAGGCCATCCGCCTCCACCGTCTGCTGCTTGCCGTCACGGCCGACATATTGCACCGTGAGCGACGCGGGACGCTCGACCTCGGCGTAATAATCAGGGATGGAGAGGCAGCCTTCCTCATAGGTCGAGACATCGTCCGACACCTTGAGGATTTCCGGATTGATGAAGACGATCGGGGTCTTTTCCTCGCCCTCGCGCGCAACGTCGATCACCAGCATGCGGCGCGCCACGCCGATCTGAATGGCGGCGAGGCCGATACCCGGCGCATCATACATGGTTTCCAGCATGTCGTCGGCAAGACGCAGCACCTCGGCATCCACCTTTTCGATGGGTTTCGATTGCTGGCGCAGCACGGGATCGGGCAAAATGATAAGCGGTTTGATGGTCATGGCTTCCCATAACGTATCTCTTGCGCGGAGGAAATAAAAAACACGAGGTTCAAACCGCCTCCGGTATCCGTCCCGCCCGACTCATTTCCGCCGCAGGAATGTTCTTGTTTTGATCTTCCGAATCACAAGAAACCTGCTAGATTTAATCATGAGCATAGATTTCTCCGTTCTCCTCGATCCCGCGCTGCGGGCCGGCTCCGTCGACATCAGCTTCGGCGCGCTGCTCGCGGCTCTGGTTTTCGGTCTGGTCGCCACCTGGCTGGTGACGGCGAGCCGTGGGAAAAAAGCGGGAGCCGATGGCGAAATCTCCGACCTCCTGAAAACACAGTCCGAACTGCATGGCCGCATCGCCGCCATGGCGGAAACGCTCGGCACCCGCCAGACCGAGATGAGCCAGACGCTGAACCAGCGCCTCGACGGCATGTCGCAGCGCCTTGGCGAAACACTGACGGAGCAGACCCGGTCGACGCATGAGAATCTGAGCCGCCTGCAGGAGCGCCTCGCGGTCATCGACGCCGCGCAGGGCAATATTCAGGATCTGGCCAAGGACGTCGTCGGGCTGCAGGCCATTCTTTCCAACAAGCAGACGCGCGGCGCCTTCGGACAGGCGCGCATGGAGACGCTGATTGCCGATGCGCTTCCGGCCGGGGCCTTCCAGTTGCAGCCGACGCTTTCGAACGGTTATCGGCCGGACTGCACCATCAAGATGCCCAACAATGCCCCGCCGCTCGTCATCGACGCCAAGTTTCCGCTGGAGGCATGGAACGCCATCAAGGCGGACGAGACGCCCGAAACCAAACGCGCCGCCGTGCAGCAGTTCCGCCGCGATATGGAAGTGCATATTCGCGATGTGGCCGAGAAATACCTCATCCGCGGCGAGACGCAGGATACGGCCTTCATCTTCGTGCCATCCGAATCGATCTTCGCCGATATCCACCAGCATTTCGAATATCTGGTGCAGCGCGCCCACCGCGCCCGCGTCGTCATCGTTTCGCCATCGCTTCTGATGCTGTCGGTACAGGTCATCCAGTCCGTGCTCAAGGATCAGCGCATGCGCGAGCAGGCGCATCTCATTCAGGGCGAAGTCGCCCTTCTCATGGACGATGTGCGGCGACTGGACGACCGGACGCGCAAGCTGCAGGCCCATTTTGGACTGGCCCAAAAAGATATCGACATGATGCTGATCTCCTCCGACAAGGTGCTGGCGCGCGGTCAGAAAATCGAAGGTCTCGATTTTTCACCGACGGAAAAAGAGACTTCGCATGGGGAAATCGAGCAGGCCCGACGCTTTGCCGAGAACAGGGCGGGAACGGCAAAGTTGCGGGTGGTTGACGACGAGTGATCCGCTCGGGCAAAGTCGCCGCCTTGCTTGAATTCTATACGGATACGCCCTCCATGATTACTGTTTTCGGCTCCATCAACATGGACCTCGTCGCCACCGCCAAACGCCTGCCCAAGCCCGGTGAGACCGTGACGGGCGAGACCTTTTCCACGGCCGCCGGCGGCAAGGGAGCCAACCAGGCGCTGGCCGCACGGCGTGCGGGCGCCACGGTCAAGATGGCAGGGGCTGCGGGCGATGACACCTTTGCCGCGCCGGCGCTGACATTGCTGCGCGACGCCGGCACCGATCTCTCACTGGTAAAGACCACGCCCGGCCCTACGGGGACGGCAGTGATCCTTATCGGCGAAGGCGGGGAAAACATGATCTCGGTCATTCCCGCCGCCAACGGTGAAGTCTCCGCATCCGACGCCACGAAAGCCCTGGCGGAAATGTCGGCGGGCGATATTTTGATGCTGCAGTTCGAGATACCCGCGTCCGCTATCGAAGCGGCGCTGACGGCTGCGAAGGCAAAGCGCGTCACCACCGTCATCAATACCGCGCCACTGACCGCCGATGGGCCGCGCCTTGCGGGCCTTGCCGATATCGTCATCGCCAACGAAACCGAGTTCGAATTGTTGCTCGGAAAGAACGGCCTTTCCGGTTCTGAGCGGGAAAACGAACTGAAAGCCCTGCATGACAGGACCGGCCAGACATTGATCGTGACGCTTGGTGCCGATGGCGTGATCGCGATGCGCAACGGTAAGGTCTTCCGGGCTTCCGGCCTCAAGATCGAGCCGGTCGATACGGTCGGTGCGGGCGACACCTTCTGCGGTTATCTTGCCGCGAGCCTCGATCAGGGGATGGATTTCGAGAAGGCGCTGAAGCGCGCCGCCGTCGCAGGTTCGCTCGCCTGCACCCGCGGCGGCGCCCAGCCTTCCATTCCGCTGGCAGCGGAGGTGGATGCGGCCCTCTGAGGGATCAGCCGCTCAACGGCGAATGAAGGTGAGATAGGCCGAGCTGCGGCCTTCTCTTTTCGCCTTGTTCTCATAACGCGTGCCCGGCCAGTTGGCGTAGGGCGTGCGCCAGTCATCAGCACTCGTCGCCGTCCATTCGAAGCCGCCATGGCGGGCGCAATGCTGTAGCGTCCAGTTAACGTAAGTATCGATATCGGAAGCGAAGCAGAACTTTCCGCCGGGTTTCAGCACACGATGGAAGCGGGCAAGGTTGACGTCCGAAACGAAACGACGCTTCCAGTGCTTCTTCTTCGGCCACGGGTCAGGATAGAGAAGATCGATATGATCGATCGATCCCTCGGGCAGCCAGTCCAGCAATTGCGTCGCATCGTCGTCGTAAAGGCGGATATTCATCAACTCGCGTTCGCGCACGGCGGCCAGCAGCTTGGCCATGGAATTGACGAAGGGTTCCACGCCGATGAAACCCGTCTCCGGGTTTTCAACCGCGCGGTGGGCGAGATGCTCGCCGCCGCCAAAACCGATCTCCAGACGGATCGATCGCACATCCGCGGGAAAAAGAGCGGCGAGATTGTGCGGCGGGGCGCTTTCCAGATCGATTTTCAGCAAAGGCAACAGGTTCTCGATTGTATCGACCTGCTGATTGCGCAGGGGCTTGCCCTTGCGTCTGCCAAAAAAAGCTTCCGTCGCGCGCGAACGCCGTTCTTCCGTCATCTCATACTCTCAAGAACAAATAGACTTAACCCGCACAGCGCCACATGAGGCGCTGTGCGGGTTACAAAAGTTGGTGACGGTATCTCTCAATCGCCGTCAAATAACAAGCGCGATATCTGGTTGACGCATTTTCCGGACGTAAAACCGCTACGCAATTTTACTGGAATGCTTCAAGCGCTCAAAGCTTCCTTGAGCGGCTTCACCAGATCGAGCTTCTCCCAGGAGAAGGAGCCGTCACGGCCAGCCTTGCGGCCGAAATGGCCGTAGGAAGACGTCTTGGCGTAGATCGGCTTGTTAAGATCGAGATGACGGCGAATGCCCGACGGCGAAAGGTCCATGACCTTACGGATCGCGGCCTCGACCTGATCTTCGCTGACCTTGCCGGTACCATGCAGATCGACATAGATCGACAGCGGCTGGGCGATGCCGATTGCGTAGGAAATCTGGATCGTGCAGCGCTCGGCAAGGCCGGCAGCCACGACGTTCTTGGCGAGATAACGGGCGGCATAGGCGGCGGAACGGTCGACCTTGGTCGTGTCCTTGCCGGAGAATGCACCGCCGCCATGGGGCGCAGCGCCGCCATAAGTGTCGACGATGATCTTGCGACCCGTCAGGCCGGCGTCACCATCGGGACCGCCGATGACGAACTTGCCGGTCGGGTTGATATACCACTGGCAATCGTCAGCGATCTTCAGGTCGCCCAGAGCTTCGCGGATATAGGGCTCGACAACGGCGCGAACCTTCTTCGAATCCCAGCTTGCATCGAGATGCTGCGTGGACAGAACGATGGATACGGCTTCCGCCGCCTTGCCGTCGACGTAACGAACCGTGACCTGACTCTTGGCGTCGGGGCCGAGCTTTGCCGCTTCGCCTTCGCCGCTTTTACGGGCGGTGGCGAGCAGCTGCAGAATACGGTGGGAATAATAGATCGGAGCCGGCATGAGGTCCGGCGTTTCCTTGCAGGCGTAACCGAACATGATGCCCTGGTCGCCGGCCCCCTCGTCGCCCTGCTTGTCGGAGGCGTTGTCCACGCCCTGCGCGATATCAGCGGACTGCGGATGCAGGAGAACGTCGATCTTGGCGGTCTTCCAGTGGAAACCATCCTGCTCGTAGCCGATGTCGCGGATCGCCTTGCGGGCGGCGGACTTGAACTTCGAGGGGTTGATGACCGGATGGCCAGCGGCGTCCTTGAGAACCTTGCCGTCCTTGTCCTTCTTCAGAAGCGTATCGGGAACCCGAACCTCACCGGCGATAACGACGCGGTTGGTCGTCGCAAGCGTTTCGCATGCGATGCGCACGGTCCACGGGTCAACGCCCGTCTTGGACGCTTCACGATAGATGAGATCCACAATTTCATCGGAAATACGGTCACAAACCTTGTCCGGATGACCCTCGGCCACGGACTCGCTGGTGAACAGATAATTGGCACGCATGCGGGATTCCCCTCAAAGAACGGTCTTGGAGTTTGTTAGTCATTTCGGCCGCGAAAAACAAGGACACAACCACATAAATATATCTTTATGTGAGAATTCCTTTCTAATCGCGCACAAAAAAACGGTCCTTGCGGACCGTTGAGTGCCCGGCATCCCGTGCCGGAAATTTTCTGCGTCGCGCGGGCTGCGCTTACTCGGCGTCACCCTCGGCGGCCAGCGCCTTGACGAGATCCACGAGGCGGCGGCGAACCTTCGGGTCGGCGATCTTCACGAAGGCGCGGTTCAGTTGCAGACCTTCAGCCGAGGACAGAAAGTCGACCACGTAATTGGAGCTCGACGCTTCCGCCATGCCGGTCGTACCGCCGACCTGATCGCCGGGTGCATCTTCGAAGAAAAAGGAAACGGGCACATTGAGGATCGCGGAAATGTTCTGGAGGCGGCTGGCGCCAACGCGGTTCGTGCCTTTTTCATATTTCTGGATTTGCTGAAAGGTAATTCCGAGACTTTCACCCAGCTTCTCCTGGCTCATTCCGAGCATGGTTCTGCGAAGGCGAATTCGGCTTCCGACATGAATGTCGATGGGGTTAGGCTTTTTCTTATTCTCGGTCATCATGCGGTCCTGACACTCGGAAAGGGTTGATATCTCGCTTCATTACTATTCGAAGAAATGAGTCGGCAATTCGACAGCGTCTAAACTTGTTTTACGACTGACGTATTCACTATGCAATTACAGGGGTTCCCGGTCAATTCTGGCGCCGAGCGAAACTCAAGGCGGGAAATACCGCAACGATCATCAAGATAGAAAAAATCAACCAGAAATACGTCCGATGTGTGTCGTAAGTAAATGCGTCGTTTGACCCACCACTCAAAGTGGCGTCAACAATTCCCACCCGACCGTAATCGAGCCCCGCAATAATGCGGCCATAAGGATCTATGACGGCGGAAATTCCGGTATTGGCACCGCGAATCACCGGCACGCCCGTCTCAACGGCCCGGACCCTCGCCTGCAGAAAATGCTGATAGGGGCCGGGCGTGTCGCCGAACCAGCCATCATTGGTCACATTCAGGATAGCGGCCGAGCCGGCCAGCCCCGGCGTCATCTCACCCGGAAAAATGATCTCGTAACAGATGAGAGGATAAAAGGTCTTGCCCGAGGGAAGCGTGAGCGGCGTGCGCGAGGAAGCGGCGGAAAAGCCCCCCGGCAGGGCAATGACATTGTCGATGCCGAATTCCCGCAGGATACCTTCAAAGGGAACATATTCGCCAAAGGGGGTCAGATGCACCTTGTCGGTCGCGCCGATGATCTCGCCCTGGCTGTCGATCGCATAGACCGAATTGTAATAACGCGGCGGGCGGCCGGCTCCCTGATCTTCCATTCTGACGGCGCCGGTGAACAGCACCTGTCCATCCTCCAGGGTTTTGGCGATTTCCGCCAGAGCATCCGGGTTTTGCGTCAGAATGAACGGCACGGAGGTTTCGGGCCAGACGATGATATCGGGGCGCTTTTTCCCTTCGCCCGGCGGCAGGGCCGAGAGCCGCAGATGCTCACCAAAAATCTCCGCCCTGTCCGCGTTCAGCATCTTGCGTGACTGATCGATGGAAGGCTGCACGATCCGAACGGTCAGTGCGTCCGCTGGCACCTCCGCCGGCGTCTGGAGACGGTAAAAGCCATAGCCGAAATGGCCGGCCAGCAGCAGCCCCGCCACGGCGAGACCCGGCCACATGCCTTTTTTCGTGCCTGTCAGCGCGGGCGAGGCGAAGATGAAAACCGCAAGCGTCGTTATGCTGAAAAGGCCAAGCAGATGTGCCGACTGCATCATGATCGGGATAGGCATGATGCCGTAGCCGATGGCGTTCCACGGAAAGCCGGTGGCCAGAAAGCTGCGCAGCCATTCCGAAAAGCCGAATGCGGCAGCAAGTGCAGCGATACGGCCGAGGCCCTCCGACCAGAGGAGATTGGCTGCGGCAACCGCAAAACCGTAGAACAACGCCAGAAAAGCGGGAAGGCCAAGAATGGCGAGCGGCAGCGCCCAGGCGAATTCATCGGCCTCCAGCAGGAGAGCATTGCCGAGCCACCACAGGCCCGCGACGAAGTAACCGAGCCCGAAACACCAGCCGATTCCGAAAGCCGGCAGGATGCGGCTAAAGAGGCCGCCGCCCGGCTTACCGGTGCAGCCATCCACGAGCCAGACAAGCAGGGTGAAAGAGAAAAACAGCGCCGCGAAAAAGCCGAATGGAGGCAAAGCGAGCGCCCCGACCGCACCTGCGGCAATCGCCATAACTGCGCGGCTCATGCCGCCGGCCAGCATTACCCTGCCTGCAAGACGCTCCATGCCATCTCCGTTTATGCGCGTCCGGAAAAGCCCGCAGCCGACAAGGCCGCGCCACGGAATTTCCCCTCAGACCCGACGTAAAGGAAAAAAGATTCGCAGTCCACAGGAGGCATGGCGACCGAAGCGCCATGTGTTCTTTTCGACGCCGAACACGGGCGTTCATACCTGTCGAATTGATATATCGAAAGGTAGAAGCGACGGGGAAAAACCCCGTCGACCTTCCTTAATCGGCGTTCTGCTGATGCGTGATAAGGCGAACATCCGGCGCAGGCAGCGCAATCACCTCATTGGCGCCCGCTTCACCCGGGGCGCGATCATCCTCACCTTCGGAGCCGTGATCACGGACGATACGAACGCCCTTGATGCGCCTGCTATCCGCATCGAGAATCTGGAACTCGAAACCGGGCACGGCACGGACCACCTCGCCCTTGGCCGGAATGCGGCCGAGCGCGAAGAAGATGAGACCGCCGAGCGTATCGATTTCCTCCAGATGTTCACGAACATCGAATTCCGGCCCGATCACCTCGGCAAGTTCGGTGAGTTCCGCGCGTGCATCCGCGACAAGCACATCGGCGGAAAGACGCGAAAACATCGCCTCGTCCTTGTCGTGCTCGTCGTCGATGTCACCCACGACCATCTCAACGATATCTTCGTGGCTGACGAGACCATCGGTGCCGCCATATTCATCGATCACCAGCGCAAGCTGAGTTCTCTGGGCCTGCATCGTCTTCAAAAGGTCGGACGCGAGCATCGAGGGCGGTGCGAAAAGAATTTTGCGCACCAGCCCGGCAGCGGCGACCGTCTGCTCCAGATCGACACGTGCCAGGTCGAAATTCGGCCGCGGTGAACGAGGCGCCTTCACCTCACCGTAAGCGACGCTTCGCGAACCGGCCCGGCGTTTATTGCGGGCCTGCTTGGCGACATAGGCCAGCAGATCGCGAATGTGGATCATGCCCTTCGGATTATCCAGCGTCTCGTCATAGACCGGCATGCGGGAACGCCCGGTCTCCTCGAAGAGGATCAGCGCATCGCCAATCGTCATATTCTCATCGAGACCGTCGATGTCCACACGCGGGATCATGATATCTTCGACCCGAACCTCGCGGAAACGCAGGATATTGTTCAGCATCGCCCGTTCTTCGGGCGAAAAGGCCGCACCGATTTCGGTGTCGTCCATCAGCGCGTCGGTCAAATCCTCGCGCAGGCGCTCGCCCTGGGATGGTTTCAGCAACCGTGCGATGCGTGACCAGATGGTCGATTTCGGCTTGGCGTTGTAGTCGTGACGTAAGTGACTACTGCCCTCCTCCGAAGAGGACTGCTCGCCGTTTTCTCTGCCCTCATTGGCAGGTCGTGCAGAATGTTCGTTCATGGCTCCAGACAATATTCAAAGCGGTTCCTGACCCGCGTATGGATCAGATAGGCCAAGCACCGCCAAAATGCGAGTCTCAAGCGACTCCATTTCTTCCGCTTCTTCCTCGTCCATGTGGTCGTAACCGAACAAATGCAGGAACCCATGAACGAGCAGATGGGTCAGATGATCCCCGAAACTCTTCTCAAGTTCAAGGGCCTCGCGTTCAACCGTCTCGCGCGCGATGACGATATCGCCCAGCATGGGGCCTGGCATTCCGCCCGGTTCCAGCGGAAAAGCGGGGAAAGACAGGACATTGGTCGCCTTGTCCTTGTCGCGCCACTCGGCATTGATTTCCCGAATATTTTCATCGTCAGTGAAGACCAGCGACAGCTCCACCGGCATTTTCGGGAAGGGTTGGCCCTCTTCACGCTTCAGAAAATCGACCGCCGCGTCCAGCACCTTGGTAGCAAAGGCCAGCAGATCCTCTTCCGAGGACCAACCTTCGGCCTCGACGCTGATTTGAATATCCAGAGCTGTCATTGTCTTTACGTCAGTTGCCCTTCACAAGGCTTTCATCCGGCACCGCCGTGTGGGATTCGTAAGCCCGGACGATGCGCGCCACCATCGGATGACGCACGACATCGACATCCTTGAAGCGCACGACCGACACGCCTTCCACATCGCCAAGGATTTGCAGTGCCTCGACAAGACCGGATTTCACGCCGCGCGGCAAATCCACCTGGCTCGGGTCACCCGTCACGATCATGCGGCCGTTCTCGCCAAGGCGGGTCAGGAACATCTTCATCTGCATGGTCGTGGTGTTCTGGGCTTCGTCCAGAATGACGGCGGCATTGGCCAGCGTGCGACCGCGCATGAAGGCCAGTGGCGCGATTTCGATGACGCCCGCCTGAATGGCGCGCTCCACCTTGTCGCCCGGCATCATGTCATAAAGCGCGTCATAAAGCGGACGCAGATAAGGATCGACCTTTTCCTTCATGTCGCCCGGCAGAAAGCCCAGACGCTCACCCGCTTCGACAGCGGGGCGCGACAGGATGATGCGGTCAACCGCGCCGCGCTCCAGAAGCTGCGCCGCATGAGCGACGGCCAGATAGGTCTTGCCGGTGCCGGCGGGGCCGACGCCGAAAACCAGTTCGGATTGCTCCAGTGCCCGCATGTAGACGTCCTGTGTCGGCGTGCGGGCAGCGATGGTCTTCTTGCGGGTGGAAATCTGCGCCATGGAAATCTTCGCCTTGCGTTCCATCGTCGGCAAGGTCAGCTGGTCGTCTGCGGCCATGGCCATGCGGATCGCGCCTTCGACATCGGAGACCTCGGCGGTTCCGCCCTTGAGCAGCCGTTCATAAAGGAAATCCAGCGCCCGACGAGCCTGATTGGTGGCAACGACATCGCCGGTGATGGCGACGGAATTGCCGCGCGGGCGAGCGTCGATATTGAGGCGCTGTTCCAGAAGCTTCAGGTTCTGATCGAACTGACCGAATAGCTCTCCCGCTATCCTGTTATTCTCGAACGTGAGGACGAAGTGATTGGCGTCGGTCGCGGCTTGGCGTGGCTGGCGCGATGAATTTGATACCAATTCGTGTGCGTTCAAGCGGTCAGGCTCCTGTCCCAATCAGTGTCGGCTCCCCACTCTAACTCTCTGCCACCTCGGCAAACAAGCTGTTTGGACCCGTTGCGGTGATTCGTACATTAACAATGTCACCGATTTTCAAAGTCTTTGCATCAAGATTCACGGATTGCAGCCACGGAGAACGACCTATCAACTGCTCAGTCATGCGGCCGGGCTTTTCCAGCAGCACATCCATGGTCTTTCCGACCAGCGACTCCGCAAATTCCTTCTGTTGCCGCAGCAAGAGAGCCTGCAATCTTTCCAACCGCTCGGCCTTCACGTCTTCCGCAACCTGGTCCGTGAGGTCGGCCCCCGGCGTGCCGGGACGGGTGGAGTATTTGAACGAGAAGGCCTGCGCGTACTTCACCGTTTCGACCATCGCCATCGTATCTTCGAAATCGCGATCCGTCTCGCCGGGGAAACCGACAATAAAGTCTCCAGACATGGCAATATCAGGGCGGGCGGCGCGGATTTTTTCAATAAGCTGGATGTATTCCTCGCCCGTATGGCGACGGTTCATCGCTTTCAGAATTCGGTCCGAACCGGACTGAACCGGCAGATGCAAATAAGGCATCAGGATGCGCAGGTCGCGATGGGCGCCGATCAGGCGATCGTCCATGTCGCGCGGATGGCTGGTGGTGTAGCGAAGCCTCGCAAGGCCCGGAATTTCCGCCAGCCGGTAAAGCAGTTCGGCAAGGCCCCATTTTTCGCCCTTCGGGCCTTCGCCCTGCCAGGCGTTGACGTTCTGGCCGAGCAGCGTGATCTCACGCACGCCGGCATCGACAAGCTTCATCGCCTCATCAACAATCTGGCGCACGGGACGGGAAACCTCCGAACCGCGCGTATAGGGCACGACACAGAAGGTACAGAACTTGTCGCAACCTTCCTGCACGGTCAAAAAAGCCGTAACACCACGCGTTCGCAGCGTGGATTTCTCGGCAACCGGCAGGTGTTCGAACTTGTCCTCAACCGCGTATTCGGTCTCGATGACGCGCTCGCCTCCACGTACCCGTTTCAGTGCTTCCGGCAGGCGGTGATAGGTCTGCGGGCCGATAACGACATCCACGGCGGGCGCCCGGCGAAGGATTTCCTCGCCTTCCGCCTGCGCCACGCAGCCGGCAACGCCGATCATGAATTCCCGACCCTGCTCTTCGCGCGACTTTTTCATGTCCCGCAGGCGGCCAAGCGCGGAGTAGACCTTTTCCGCCGCCTTTTCGCGAATGTGACAGGTATTCAGCAGAACCAGGTCCGCCTCGCCCATATCCTCCGTCTGAACATAACCGTCCTTCGCCAGCGCATCGCTCATGCGGACGGAATCGTAGACGTTCATCTGACAGCCATAAGTCTTGATGAAGACCTTTCTGCTGTTTGCCCCATCGCGCGCGATGGGTGCGGGCTGGCTGTTCGAACCCTCGCGGGCGATCATGGGTGGGGCGTCAAGGCCAAGCGTTTCCTGGGTCATGGCGGCTATCTAGTGTTTTTCACGGCCAGATTAAACAGAAAAATGCCGGAAAAGCTACGATCTCACGAATTCCGCCAGCCGCCGCGCAGGCTGAAGGCCAGCATTGAGCGGATGGAGGCGGCGATATCGGTCGCCAGTCGCTTGCGGTTGTCGGTGCTGTGGAACGGGACGCTGTCCCCAAATGTCACGTCGACATCGATGGCGCCCGCTTTGATGATGCCGAGCAGATGCGGCACGAGCGTGATGCTGCCCGGCCAGGCGGCGATGACGCGATGGTAGCGCCCCATCGCCATGCCATGCAGCCGCGTATAGGCGATGGCGACCGGCTGGACATAAACAAGCTTGCCCTGTACCTGTTCTGCGGCGGTGGACGCCGCACCGAAGAGGGAGGATTTGACGGCCAGCATGCGGTTTCCGTCCGAGGTGGTTCCTTCGGGAAAGAGGACAACGATCTCGCCATCGGCCATGCGGCTGGCGATCTCGCTCACCTGCATGCCGGTGCTGCGTTTCTGCTCGCGTTGAACGAAGATGCTTTTCTGCAGCCGCGCGAGCCAGCCGAAAACCGGCCAGTCGCGCACCTCGGTCTTGGCGATGAACACCACGTCGGCAATGCTGCCCAAAACGAGGATGTCTTTCCATGAGGCGTGATTGACCGCGAGCATTAACGGCTTTGCCCGCTCCACTTCCCCGTGGACATGCACGCGTATACCGAGAACATGGCAGGCGATACGATGCCAGACGCGTGGAATGCGGCGGCGGAGCCGCCAGTCGAAGGCAAGGCCCAGCAGTTGAAGCGGCAGCAAAACAAGCGTGACGATCAGGAGTACGACCGCAATATAGGCTGTCCGCAGCCACATCATGATGGGAACGCCCGCTTGTTCACCGGCGTCTCAGTGTTCGCCAGGCTTCAATGGCACGCCGTAAAGTTCCAGCCGGTGATCCACGAGCCTGAAGCCGTGTTCGCGGGCGATCTTCTCCTGCAGAGCTTCGATCTCAGCCGAGTGAAATTCAATGACGACGCCATTCTTCAGGTCGATCAGGTGATCGTGATGCTCTTCGGGCACGGTCTCGTAGCGTGAACGGCCGTCGCGAAAATCGTGACGCTCGATGATGCCGGCATCCTCGAACAGCTTCACCGTTCTATAGACGGTGGAAATCGAGATGCGCGGGTCCACGGCGGAGGAACGGCGGTAAAGCTCCTCGACATCTGGATGGTCGGCCGATTCCTGAAGGACGCGGGCGATGACACGGCGTTGGTCGGTCATCCGCATACCGCGTTCGGCACAAAGCTCCTCCAGCGTTTTCGAAAGGTCTGTCACGTCTTATGGCCTTTTGAGAATTCCGGTTTGCGGCTTTCGCCGAAAAAATGCCTGTCGCAGGGAACTAGCGAAGATCGCGGCGCATGACAAGCGCCGTCGACTTCGTTCCATCCTTGGCGGTGTAATAGGCCTTGCGTTCCGCGACGGTTTTGAACCCGAGCTTCCTGTAAAGACCCAGAGCGGACGCGTTGTTATTATCAACTTCAAGGAACATGGTTTCTGCGCCGCGCATCATCGCCTCGCGGATGGCCGACTGCATCAAACGCCAGCCGAGCCCCGCACGTGCGAACTTTTCGGCAACGGCCACGGTCAGGATTTCAGCTTCGCCCGCCACTTCCCTCGCCAGCACGAATCCACCGAGCGGCTTGCTGAAAAAGGCGTTTGTCTGTCGGGCAACGGCACCGAAAACCGATCCCTGCGTCAGCAGTCCCGAAAACTCCCCGTCGTTCCACGGGCGCGGAAAGCGCAGCGCATGCAGTTCCGCAACCGCGGCGCAATCCTCATGCTGCATCGGCACGATCTCGAAATAGGGCTTCCAGCTTAGATATTCGTCAAACATAACAGGAATCGGGAATCAGAAACATGCACTCATGCATGCCGTATCAGGCAACGTCCTGACGTGCCAGCGCAAAACCGGTTTGTGGCCGGGCATCCGGCCCACGCAGATAAAGCGGTGCCGGTTTCGGCCGCCCTTCCGGCTTGCACGCGCCAGCACGGGCAACGGAGGCAATCGGAAAGTGGTCCGGCCCGGACCCGCTTTCCTCTCCTGCAAACAGCGGCGCGGCGGAGCCGATGACGGAACCATTAAAACCGGAAAGAACACTCTTGGCGTCATCCAGAGACAGAAGCGCCGCCTCGTTGAGTGGTAATCCGTCCATGCCGAATGTCTGGAGATAGGTTTCGCCACGTTTGGCATCCAGACCGACCGCCACTGGCCGGTCGGGGTTTTGCAGCAGATGATGCAGGGCAAGCGTTTCTAGCGTGGTGACGCCGACGGCCTCGACGCCGAGCGACAGGGCAAAACCGCGCGCCGCGGCAACACCGACCCGGATGCCCGTGAAGGACCCGGGGCCGATGGTCACAGCAATACGCCCGACATTCCGCAGCGACAGTTGCGCCTGCTCCAGAGCCCCATCGATCACGGCCATCAGCCTTTCGGCATGGCCCTTGCCAATTGTTTCGCAGACTTCTCCAAGCACCCTGTCCGAGGTGCTGTCATAGATACAGGCGGAACAATCCACACCTGCGGTGTCGAGTGCGAGAACAATCATGATCTGGCTTTACAGCATTATACCGCTTCGACTTCGCGCACTTCCGGCACGAAATGGCGAAGCAGATTCTGAACACCATGCTTCAGCGTGGCGGTGGAGGATGGGCAGCCCGAGCACGCGCCCTTCATGTTCAGGAACACCGTGCCGTCGCGGAAGCCGCGGAAGGTGATGTCGCCGCCGTCCTGCGCCACGGCGGGACGGACGCGGGTTTCCAGCAGTTCCTTGATGGTGGCGACGATGGTTTCATCACCCTCTTCGAAGAACTCGCCTTCCTCATCCGATACTTCGGCCGCAATGGCAGTGCCCATGATCGGGCGGCCGGACATGAAGTGTTCCATGATCGCGCCCAGAATGGCGGGCTTCAGGTGCTGCCATTCCGCGCCGTCCTTGGTGACGGTGATGAAATCGAAACCGAAATAAACGCCGGTCACACCCGGTATCAAGAAGAGGCGCTCTGCCAGCGGCGAAGCCTGGGCCTGCGACGGGTTGAGGAACTCCACCGTTCCGCTTTCGAGCACGACCTTGCCCGGCAAGAACTTCAGCGTTGTCGGGTTCGGCGTGGCTTCCGTCTGAATGAACATCGTCTGTCTCCTTCGAGGTCGCCGTTCACGCCCCGCAATTTAGAATTCTTCCAAAAAATACGCCCGGCGAAGCTACACTTCAAGCCCTGACATGATAATTACATTCAAGAAATCGTCAGGCCCTGAATCTCGCCCGAAACCGGATCAGCAGAGAGCGTCGATTTCCTCATCGGACAAAGTATCCGGCAACACGGTGACGGGGATCGGGAAGGCTGCCCCTCGCCCGGCGATGGAGGAAACGAGCGGTCCCGGACCTTCCTTCGTCGATCCCGCCGCCAGAACGAGAATGGCGATATCGCGGTCTTCCTCGATCAGCCCGTGGATCTGCTCGGTGGCGCTGCCTTCGCGGATCACCGCTTCCGGCTCGATGCCGATCGTCTCGCGCACCTTCTGGGCGATCTTGGCAAGCGTGGCTTCCGCCTCCTCGCGCGCCTCGGCCCGCATGATCTGCTCGACGCCAAGCCATTGCTGGAAATCGCCTTCCGGGATCATGTAAAGCAGCACCAGTCCGCCATTGGAGTTCTTGGCGCGACGACCGGCATAGTGCACGGCCCTCTCGCATTCCGGCGTGTCATCGATAACTGCAAGAAACTTGCGACGATGCCCTTCCAGACGCGACAGCCGTTTTGAAACCATTCTGCACTCCCTAGGTCCGCCGTGATCCGTAAACCGCCCGACGGTTCGGGCGGAGATTATATCAAATCACGACAGGCGCAAACCGCCCGACGCATTCGAGCAGAAGCGACCTGTCAGCGCAGGAAGCCGATGATGTCGCGCACCTCGTTCATGGTCTTTTCGGCAATGGCGCCCGCCCGTTCGCCGCCCTGCTTGAGGATGGCGTCGATATGGGTCGGATCATCGAGAAGGCGGCGCATCTCATTGTTGACGGGAGCCAGCACATTCACCGCGAGCTCGACCAGGGCCGGCTTGAAAGCCGAGAACTGTTGTCCGCCAAACTCGGAAAGAACGTCGGCCTTCGTCTTGTCGGAAAGCGCGGCATAGATGCCAACGAGGTTGTCGGCCTCGGGGCGACCTTTGAGGCCTTCCACTTCGCTCGGCAGCGCATCAGGATCGGTCTTTGCCTTCTTGATCTTCTTCGAGATGGCATCGACATCATCCATCAGGTTGATGCGCGACAGATCGGACGGGTCGGACTTCGACATCTTCTTGGTGCCGTCCTTCAACGACATCACGCGCGGGGCCGGACCGCCGATCAACGGCTCCACCATCGGGAAATAGGCGTGTACCGGCTCATCGCCGACCGTTATATCGAGCCCGAGGCCCGCCTTGCGGATATGGTCGCTGAAATCGATGTTGAATTTCTGGGCGATGTCGCGGGCGAGTTCCAGATGCTGTTTCTGGTCGTCACCAACAGGAACATGGGTGGCACGATAAACGAGAATGTCGGCAGCCATCAGGCTCGGATACGCAAGGAGGCCGAGCGACACCTGTTCGGCATTCTTGCCGGACTTGTCCTTGAACTGCGTCATCCGCTCCATCCAGCCAATGCGCGCCACGCAGTTGAACACCCAGGCCAGTTCCGCATGCTGCGGCACGGCCGACTGGTTGAAGACGATATGCTTCACCGGATCGATGCCCGAGGCGATGAAGGCGGCCGCGATAGAGCGGGTCTGCGCCTTCAGGTCCGAGTGAACGAGCTGGGCGGTGATGGCGTGCATGTCGACGACGCAATAGATGCAATCATTATCTTCCTGCAGCGCCACGAATTTGCGGATCGCGCCGAGATAATTGCCGAGATGCAGATTGCCGGTCGGCTGGACGCCCGAGAAAACCAGCGGCTTGAATGCGTTCATTGTCGTCCTCGAAAAGGCTTGTGGAGGGCCCCGCCCCATGGTTGGAATTGCACGCGCGCTTATGCACCCGCAGCCCCCGGCAATCAAGCGGTTTCAGGGCCTGTCAGCCGCGCGGTTCCAGAAGATCCCAACGATTTCCATAAGGATCGGCAAAGACCGCAACGGAGCCGTAAACCTCGTGGCGCGGTTCTTCCAGAAAGCGCACGCCGCGGGCGAGCATGGTCTCATAATCGCGCTGGAAATTATCGGTATGCAGGAAAAACCCGACACGCCCGCCGGTCTGGTTACCGATGGCAAGCCTCTGCTGTTCACCGTCCGCCTCGGCAAGCAGCAGGCCGCCGCCCTCGGTGCCTTGCGGCTTCACCACCAGCCACCGCTTGCCGTCGCCAAGCGGCTGATCGGAAAGGCATTCGAACCCGAGAATGTCACAATAAAACGCCTTCGCCCGGCCGTAATCATCCACGACAAGCGTGACGAGCGCGATGCGGCGGTTCTCGGCGAAGGACATCAGCCCGCCTCCGTCTCGATGTTCTTCTTGCCGCGCTTGCGGATGGCTCGTTTGACCATGCCGATATCGGCACCGCCCGAAACGAAAGCGAGCACGAAATAAACCAGCATGGCCGCAAAGACGAGAGCCATGATGGTGCCGGCCCGCACGAGAATGGACGAGCCGGAAGACAGTTCGAAAGTCAGCCAGGTCAGCGCATAGTGCACGAAACCGGCCATCAAGGCCGCTGCCAGCAGCAAACGCGGAATGCGGGTGAGCAGCGGAATATCCACATGCCAGTGTCCACGCCACAAAAGCATGCCGAACAGCAGGGCGGCATTGACCCAGCCGGCAGTGATTTCGGCAATGGCGATGCCCGGACCGCCAAGGCGCGGGAAGAGCGTCAGCGCCAGGGAGACGTTCACGACGACGGAAATCGCCGCGAAGATCATCGGCGTGCGCGTATCCTCACGGGCGAAGAAGCCGGGAATGAAGGCCTTGATCAGCACGAAAGCGGGCAGACCAAGACCATAGATGCCGAGGATTTGCGCGACGGTGACGGTGGCCGAGGGCGAGAAATTGCCGCGCTCGTAAAGGAAGCGCACGATGGGTTCCGCCATGACGAGAAGTGCTGCGGCAGCGGGCAATGTCAGGAACAGTACGAATTCCACCGAACGGTTCTGCAGGCTTCCGGCCTCCACCATATGCCCGCCGCGTAACGCCCGCGCCAGCTCCGGCAAAAGCACGGTGGCCACCGCGATGCCGACGACGCCGAGCGGCAGCTGGTAGATCCGGTCCGCATAGGCAAGCGAGGAGATTACGCCTTCGCCGGCAGATGCGATATTGGTGTTGATCAAAAGATTGATCTGGGTGATGCCGCCGGTGATGGCCGCCGGCAGGGCAAGGACCAGAAGGCGCTGCACATTCTTCGTCAGACGGGGCCTGCGGAAACCGATGCGCATGCCGGCATTGCGCACGGCGATCCAGACGATGGCGAGCTGCACCAGGCCTGCCGCCATGACGCCCCAGGAGAGCGCATAACCTACCTGAAGCGGATCGTAATTCTTCCACCATGCCAAAGCGAGCACGCCGATGAGGATGATGTTGAGGAATACGGGCGCGATTGCCGCTGCGAAATAACGATGCAGCGAGTTCAGCATGCCGCCCATCATCGCCGCCAGAGACATGCAGGCGAGATAGGGAAACATGATGGTGGCGAGATGGACGGTGTTTTCGAACTTCACCGGGTCTTCCAGAAAGCCCGGCGCGATCACCGTGCGCACGATGAACGGCATCGACAGTTCCATCAGGATCGTCAGGGCCAAAAGCACGGTGAAGAGAACGCCGAAGACCTCTTCGGAAAAGCGTCTGGCGCCCTCCATGCCATTCGCCTCGATTTCCTTGGCGAAAAGCGGCACGAAAGCCGAGTTGAACGCGCCTTCGGCAAACAGGCGCCGGAAGGTGTTCGGAAAACGGAAAGCGGCGTTGAAAGCATCCGCCACCGGACCGGTGCCGACGGCGGCGGCCATCAGGGTTTCGCGCAGGAAGCCGAAGATGCGGCTGCCGAGCGTGGCGGTGCCGACGGTGGCGAACTTGCCGATCAGGCTCATAATCTCAAGCCTTTGCCGTGCGCGCGGCCGGCAGGGCCGCCACGTCTGGGTGGGCGATGATGCCGTTGGGCATACGGTCTCGCAATTCGTCTTCCTGCTCGCTCATCACCGCCTTCAGGCGCGTGGCGATGCTGGCCTGCCGGTTGTCATTCGTCACCTTCTGGCCGAAGAGGTCGGTCACATAGAAGGTATCAATGACCTTTTCGCCGAAGGTGGTGATGCGGGCGGAGTGAATATCGAGCGACAGATCGGCGATCACAGCCGTCATGTCAGCCAGAAGACCCGGCCGGTCAAGGCATTCCACTTCGATGACGGTGAACTTGTTCGACAGCCCGTTGGAGATGATGACCGAGGGCGGAATGGTGAAGGCGCTCTTCTTCTTGCGGCTTTTGGTGCGCGTGGCGATCATTTCCGGCAGGCGCTGCTTGCCGGAGAGAACCTCCTCGATCAGCTTGCCGACATTGTTGCCGCGCCGCGTCTCGTCCTCATCGATCGGAAATTCGCGGTTGATGAGGATCGTATCCAGCGCCCGCCCATCGGACGTCGTGAAGATTTGCGCATCGGCGATATTGGCGCCGGCGGCAGCGCAGGCGCCGGTGATGATGGATAGCAGGCGCGGATGATCCGGCGCCAGCACGGTAATTTCGGTGATGGCATGGAAGGAATGGGTGCGCACCATGGTCGACAGCGCTTTTTCCTGCTTGTCGGCCTCGCGGATGAAGCGGGTATGGCGCACCTGGTCTTCCAGCGCCACCGTCAACAGATAGGGCTCGTAGTGCAGCTTGGTATATTTGCGCCGCGCCTTCTGGCCCCAGTCGTCGAGGGCGTCGTAAAGCGCCTGCCGGGCGATCTGCGCGCGCTCCTTGCGGGAGACCTCCGAGAAGCCGCCCGACAGCAGCAGTTCGGTCTCGTAATAGAGCGAACGCAGCAGCTGTCCCTTCCAGCCGTTCCAGACGCCCGGACCGACGGCGCGGATATCGCAGACTGTCAGGATGAGCAGCATCTTCAGCCGCTCCATGGACTGCACCTTGTCGGCGAAGTCGGTGATCGTCTTGCGGTCGTGCAGGTCGCGCGTCTGGGCGACCATGGACATCAGGAGATGTTGCTCGATCAGCCAGACGACGGTTTCGGTCTGCTTGCCGGTAAGGCGAAAACGCTGGCAGAGTTTGCGAGCCACGCGCGCGCCGGCAATCGAGTGGTCTTCCTGCCGGCCCTTTGCCACATCGTGCAACAGAACGGCGACATAAAGCGCCTCACGTTCCTCGACGCTCGGCATCAGCTGGTTGGCGAGCGGGTGGGCATCGACAGCCGTTCCCTTGTCCACTTCCGAGAGCACGCCAACGGAGCGGATCAGATGCTCATCCACCGTATAGTGATGATACATGTTGAACTGCATCATCGCGACGATCTTGCCAAATTCGGGGATGAACTTGCCGAGCACGCCTGCCTCGTTCATGCGGCGCAGGGTCAGCGCCGGATCGCGCCGAGACGTCAGAATCGACAGGAAAAGCCGGTTTGCCTCTTCGTTCTCCCGCAGCTCGTCATTGATGAGCGAAAGCGAACGCGTGACGACACGCAGCGCATCGGGATGCAGTTCCAGATTGTTGATATCGGCAATGTGGAACAGCCGGATCAGATTGACCGGGTCGTTCTTGAAGACATCCGGCTTGGCGAGCGCGATGCGGCCGCGATCCTCGACGAATTCCACCGAGCCGGGAATCTTGCGCACGCGGTGGGCGAAGCGGCTGAGGACGCCGGAAAGGCCAGGCACGTCCTTCGCCTGCCGGTCTTCAAGTGCTGCGCAAACGATGCGGGTCAGGTCACCCACATCTTTCGCCACGAGGAAATAATGCTTCATGAAACGCTCGACGGCGGAAAGGCCGGGGCGCGGCTGGTAGTTCAACGCATCGGCGATCTCGCGCTGAATGTCGAAGGAAAGGCGCTCTTCCGCCTTGCCGGTGATGAAATGCATCTGGCAGCGGACGGCCCAGAGAAAATCATCGGCCTTTTCGAACAGCCGGAGTTCAGGCCGTGACAGGACACCAAGCTTCACCAGATCGGCCGTATCGCGGACATGGTAATAATATTTGGCGATCCAGAACAGCGTGTGCAGGTCGCGCAACCCGCCCTTGCCTTCCTTGACGTTCGGCTCCACCAGATAACGCGTGTCGCCCGCCTTGCGGTGGCGCTGGTCGCGTTCGGCCAGCTTTGCGGCGATGAATTCCGGGCCGGTGCCGGTGACGACTTCCGACTCGAAACGTTTTTCGAGATCGTCGGTCAGGGATTTTTTACCGCAGATCGCCCGCACTTCCAGAATGGCGGTGCGGATCGTCATATCGGATTTGGACAGGCGGATGCATTCATCCACTGTGCGGGTGGCGTGGCCGACCTTGAAACCGAGATCCCAGAGCAGGTAGAGCACGAACTCCACGGCCTTGTGCATGTCCGGCGTATTCTTGGCCGGCAACAGGAACAGGAGGTCGATATCCGATCCCGGCGCGAGCGTGCCGCGACCGTAGCCGCCGACGGCAGCAACCGCTATCTGCGGTGTATCTTTCGGATAGACATATTGGCAGGCGAGATCATAGAGGATTTCGATCAGCCGATCCTGAAGCCAGGAGATGCGTCTGGCGCAATCGATGCCGCTGCCATCGGCTTTCAGCAGTTCCCTGGCCTTTTCCCGGCCTTCCGTGCTGGCCTTGCGAAAGATCGGCAGCAGATCGGAGCGAATATCGGCAATGCGTTTGCCGTCTTCCTTGAAGATGATGTCGCATTCGCGCTTCAGCGCCGATACATCGAGAATGTCGGAAAAATCCAGGTCCTTGATGGCCATCTATGCCGTATCCATGTCCTGTGGGAAATCCCACCACTTGCGATGGGAGTGTCCTATAGCGAGTTTTAAAGGCGATGGACAGGCAATCTATCCCCTCAAGCCTTGCCAAGTTCTTTCTTCAACGCATAGAGCGCGTCCAATGCCTCACGCGGCGTCATTTCGTCGGGGTTGAAGCCTTTCAGAGCTTCCTCCAGCTTCGACGGTCCGGCCTTGCGGGTTTCCTCGCGGCGAACCGCTATCTGGAACAGCGGCAGGTCGTCGATCAGCTGGCTCGCCGGGTTCTTGCGGTCGGCATCTTCGAGCTTCGTCAGCACCTCGCGGGCGCGCTCCACCACCGAGGCAGGCAGGCCCGCAAGCCGTGCGACCTGAATACCGTAGGAACGATCCGCAGCGCCCGGTCCGACTTCGTGCAGGAAGATGACGTCACCTTCCCACTCCTTCACCCGCATCGTGGCATTGGAAAGGCGGCCGAGTTTTTCCGACAGCACGGTCAATTCGTGGAAATGGGTGGCGAAGAGACCACGGCAACGATTGACCTCGTGCAGATGCTCCACCGCCGCCCAGGCGATGGAAAGACCGTCAAAAGTTGCGGTGCCCCGGCCGATCTCGTCCAGAATGACCAGAGAGCGATCCGTCGCCTGATTGAGAATGGCGGCCGTTTCCACCATTTCCACCATGAAGGTCGAGCGGCCGCGCGCCAGATCGTCCGATGCGCCGACCCGGGAAAACAGCCGGTCGACGACACCGATATGGGCGGCTTCCGCCGGAACGAAGGAGCCGATCTGCGCGAGGATGGCGATCAGCGCATTCTGGCGCAGGAAGGTCGATTTACCGCCCATATTGGGGCCGGTGAGCAACCAGATCGCGCCGTTCTTGCCGCCATTGACGGCCGACAGGTCGCAATTATTGGCGATGAACGGCCCCGCCGATTGCCGCCGCAACGCCTGCTCCACCACCGGATGCCGCCCGCCTTTGATCGCGAAGGTCATGGAGGCATCGACGATCGGTCGGCAATAGGCCTGTTCGGTTGCGAGATAGGCGAGGCTCGAGGCGACATCGATCACCGCCAGCGCCAGCGCGCCGGCCTTTATCGCTTCCGCCTGCTGCACCACAGCCTTGACCATGCGCTCGAAGGCTTCCAGTTCCATGGTCAAAGCCTGCGCAGCGGCATTGGCGATGCGGCTTTCGAGATCGGCAAGCTCGGTGGTGGTGAAGCGCATGGCGCCCGCCATGGTCTGACGGTGGATAAAGCGCGCCTTGGCCTCGTCCGTCGCCGTCATCACATCGGCATTGCCCGCCGTGACCTCGATGAAATAACCCAGCACATTGTTGTGCTTGATCTTGAGCGACTTGATGCCGGTCTCATCGGCATATTTCAGTTGCAGCCCGGCAATCACCCGGCGTGACTGGTCGCGCAGCGCCCGCACCTCGTCGAGTTCGGGATTGGCGCCTTCTCGCAGGAAACCGCCATCACGCTTCAGAAGCGGCAGATCGTCGGCAAGCATCGAGCCGAGCATGGCTTCGAGACCACCGGGCAAGGCTTTCAAATCCGCGAGCGCCGCCGCCAGCTCATCCGGCAACAATCCCTGATCCAGAATCGCGGCGATGCTTTCGGCAGAAGCCAGCCCCTGCCTGATGGCACCGAGATCGCGCGGGCCGCCGCGCTCCAGCGCAAGGCGGGAGAGCGCACGCGGCATATCCGCAACCTGTTTCAGCGCATCACGCAGGCCATCACACAGCGAGACGTCATCGATGAGATAGGCCACGGCATCGAGGCGGGCGTTGATCTTTTCCGGGTCGGTCAGGGGCGACATCAGTCGCTCCGCCAGAAGCCGCGCGCCACCGCCTGTTACCGTGCGGTTCAGGGCATGCAGCAGCGATCCGTCTCTTTCACCGGACAGCGTCTTCACCAGCTCCAGATTGGCGCGGGTGGCCGGATCGATGAAAAGCGTGGAGGCGGCACTTTCGCGCTCCGGTGCACCGAGCGGCGGGCGCTCGGCGATCTGGGTCTTTTCGACATAGGCGACGGCAGCGGCGGCGGCCGCCATTTCCACCCGTGAAAAGGTGCCGAAACCATCCAGTGTCGAGACGTTGAAATAACGGGCGATGCGCCCTTCCGCCGTGGCGCTGTCAAAGAGGATCGCCGGCTGCGGCACCGCCACGCGGCCAAGCACATCGAAGACCGGCCGCAGTTCCTCGTCATGGAACAGGCTGTCGGCGACGATCAGTTCGCGCGGATCGATGCGCCAGATATCGGCGAGCAGCCGCGTCAGCGTGGTTTCCGCCAGACGGAAGACGCCGGTGGAAATATCGATCCAGGCGAGCGCAAACTGCGCCTCGGCACTGCCGCGAATGCGGGCAAGCGCCATCAGATAGTTGGATTCCGTCGGCGACAGCAGTTTTTCCTCGGTCAGCGTGCCGGGCGTGACAAGCCGCACCACATCACGCTTGACCACGGATTTCGATCCACGCTTCTTGGCTTCCGCCGGATCTTCCACCTGCTCGCAGACGGCGACGCGATAACCGCGCAGGATGAGTTTCTGAAGATAATCATCCGCCGCATGGACGGGAACGCCGCACATGGGAATATCATGCCCCATATGCTGGCCGCGTTTCGTCAGCGTGATGCCGAGAGCACGGGAAGCCTCAACCGCATCGTCGAAGAACAATTCGTAAAAATCGCCCATGCGGTAGAACAGCAGCGAACCAGGATTGTTCGCCTTGATCTCGATATATTGCTCCATCATCGGAGTGGCCGTCGCGCGGCTCTCTTCCGAGATCAGGGAAGCGGTTGTCAGAACGTCCGTCAATGGCCTGCCGATGTCATATCGTGTTGCGGAAAAGGAGCGCCGACACTAGCGGCAATCTCCACCTCAACACAACACGCGCGGGGACGCTGCCCACAGGAACATCCCGCGCGGCTGCGCCAAAACCCGGTCAGCCGTTGATGCGCTCGGCCTCGCCGCCGTAATAGCTGATATAGCGACCGGCGATGGACGAAACCGGCAGGACCACGAGGACGTCTGTGGTGTTGAAGGCATGGTCCACGACCGCGCCGGAGCCGAACATGGCGCCAAGGCGCATATAGCCCTTGATCAGCGGCGGCATGGCGTTCAGCGCCTTGCGGGCGTTCAGCGCTTCGGCCGGGACGAGATCCATCTCATGGTAAAGCTCAGGAAGGGCGGAAGCTTCCCACTCGCCCTTGGCCACGCAATTATGGTGCAGGAAAGACAGGGCAAGAGCGTGGGCTTCCGGCTGCACGCCGGGGAAGGAGGCGCAGCCGATCATGGCATCCATGCGGTGTTTCACGGCATAGGCCCAGTTGCCCTGCCACAGAAGTTCGACGGTGCGCTTGGTGCGATATTCGGGTAGCACGCAGGAACGGCCAAGCTCCATGAAGCGCTTGCCCGGATGGCGCGCAACGAGACCGGCGATGTCGAATTCGCTGGCGGAATAAAAACCGTTATTGGCAAGCGCGATTTCCTGCCGCAGCAGGCGATAGGTGCCGACGATCTGGTCTTCGCTGTCGCCTTCGATCGCCTTGTCGAGCACGAGCAGATGGTCGCAGACGCTGTCCCAGGCATCGATGTCGCGCTTGCGGCGCATGGCTTCCGCGGGAAGCCTCGCCTTCATTTCCTCGACGAAAACCCGGTAACGCACGGATTGCGCGGCATCGATCTCGCGTTCATTTCTGGCGAGCCGTGTTTCCAGCGTGCCGATACGGCCGAAAAGACCCTCATTGTCCTGAGCTGCCTCGGGACGAGGATTAATGACAACATTGTTTTCACAAATGTCGTGATTGAGGATTTCGGCAACCATGGGGAATCGCTCCGCCACCAAAGAATTTTCCTGTCATAAATCACTAATTGACGACAGAATAGTGACAAAATGCCGCCAGCGCGAGTCTGTCAAGTTATGATAGCGACAGGCGTTTCGCCTCCAGCAGATGGCGAATTTCCTCAACCAGCCGTCGCGGGTCGGCAGGCTTGGTCAAAAACGCACCGACACCGGCCCCAAGCAGGATTTCGGCGGTTGCGTCACTCGCATCTGCGCTGAGCACGATGACGGGAATATTTCTTTCGCCCTTCAGCATATGGAGAAGGTCGGGAAGCACATCGAGCCCCTCGCCGCCCGGCATGTTGAGATCGGAGACGATGAGGTCAGGCAAGCGGGATGCGCCCGGCTCCACAGATTGCCGCAACGCCTCAAAGTCCTCGACAGCGCGGACGATATAGCCGCTTTTTTCCAGAACGGCGCGGATGATACGCTGATTGACGGCATCGTCTTCGGCCACGAGTATCTCGATACCGCTCGCCCCTTCCGCCACCCGCGAGGAAAATCCCACATCCGGGTGGTTGTCGTTGATGGCGTCGCGCCGCTCAATGCCGCGCAGACGGCCGCACAGGACGTCGATCAGGGATTTTTCCCGCAATGGCCGGATCAACCAGGCGTCGAAGGCCACATGCATGGTCGACGGCCGCTCTTCGGGGCTGACCAGCAGCGTGCGGCGGACATTCTGTTGCGGCCAATCCTTCAGGACGTCCCTGAACAGCGGCGAAATGCGCCGGTCGACGATGATATCGGTAAGGTCGGCCGCCCGTGCGGCAGAACCCTTCCTCAGCTTTTCCAGATCTTCAGGCTGATGGATGAGAGTGCATTGACCGCCGAAAGCCTCGATCGCCTCCATCGTCACCGCCGCCGCCACGCCCTTCGGTGCGATGAGCAGAACATTTGTATGCCGCAGACAATGACGCCTTGCCGGATCCGCCATTTCGGCCGGGGCGCCCGCCGGGCGAAATGCCAGTTTGAAAGTGCTGCCCTTGCCCTTGCGGCTCGAAACCGTGAGGCGGCCGCCGAATTCCCGCACGATACGGGCGGAGATCGCAAGTCCAAGGCCCGTGCCGGCACTTCGCTGCGACAACGGGCCCGCCTGCTCGAACTCCCCGAAAATACGGGCCTGTTCCGCCCGGCTCATGCCCGGGCCGGTATCCTCGACGGCAATGTGCAATTCGTCGTCGACCATGCGCGCCCGGATGACGACGCCGCCTTCCTGCGTGAATTTGACGGCATTGCCGAGGAGATTGAAGAGGACCTGACGTAGCCTCGCCGGGTCGAAATCGAGATGATCGGGCACATTCGGCGCGACGAAGGAGGTTATTTCTATGCCTTTTTCATGGGCACGATGGGCCAGCATCTCGACGATGCTCTCGATCAGCCGGCGCAGGTTTTCCGCGCGCGGGTTGAGCCTGAAGCGGCCGGCCTCCATGGTCGAATAATCCAGCAGATCCTCGACAAGCTGCACCAGCGACTGGCCGGATTGCCGCATGCCATCGAGATAATTTCGCTGCTCCTCGTTGAGCCTCGTCTGCGACAGAAGATGGTTCATGCCCAGCATACCGGAAAGCGGCAGGCGGATTTCATGGCTTACCGTGGCAAGCAGCCGCGCCTTTTCGGCATCGGCCTTTTCGGCGCGCTGCCGGGCGTCTTCCCTTTCGGCCAGCGCAAGCCGCTCCTCGGTCACATCCCGGGCAATGCTGCTGATGAGAAGACGGCTGCTTGCCAGATCGCGGGTCACGACATCATGCCAGGAAAAGATGCGCTGACCGAACGGGGTCGCGATCTCCACATCATAGGCATGGACCTTGTCGCCCGGACGGAAAGCGATGCCGATTTCCTCACAGCTCAGCCCTTCGGGCGCCGCACAGCCGGTCATTTCACGAAAGACCCGGTTCGCCTCGACAATGCGCCGGTTCATGTCGCGGATCACGACGATATCGCCCATGGATTCCTGCATTTCGGCAATCAGCGAGCGGTTTTGCGTTTGCCGCAGCCGAAGATCGGAATCCGCAGCCCGCACGGCGGGCTGATGGAAAGATTCATCAAAGAGAGCATAGAGCAGGACACCGACGAGCACGGCGCCAAAGAAGGTCGCCAGCGCAACGGTAACCGCATAGGGCACAGCAAGCGCGATCAGGGCTGCGGAAAAAGCCCCGACCGATAACGACACGGCGACATAGAGCGCAATCGACCTGGTATCGGTCGCATGTTCTTCATCCGCATGGCGAGTTGTTGCCTCGACACGATCCGCCGGCTGCGCCGCCGTGGCGGCCAGGCCCAGCTCATCTGAAACTTTTTGCCGAAGTCTTGCCAGTTCGCTCATAGGCAACCGCTACCACGGCAGCGGTTTTGATATGTTTGGCCGAAACCCTAAAATTTTACTTTTTAGCCGTCCGGGCGTGCAAAAACTCGTCGAGAATGACGCAGGCTGCGCCGATGGTTATGAAACTGTCAGCCAGATTGAAGACCGCGAAAGACCATGTCTGCGTATGAAACAGGATATAGTCGATGACATGTCCATAAAAAAAACGGTCGAGCAGATTGCCGGCAGCACCCGCGATGATGAAGGCAAAGCCGAGATGGGCAAAGGTGCGGTCCGCCGCCGTCTTGCGCCACAGCCACAAGACGAAGACCACGATGACGAGCCGCATGCTGACGATGAACCAGCCATGCATGTCCTCCAGCATCGAAAAGGCCACGCCGAGATTGTAGGTGCGATAAAGCGCCAGGAACGGGGCAACGGGAACCATCTCCTGCAGCGGCAAATAGGCTTCGACCAGTTGCTTGACGATCTGGTCCAACACCAGTGCGGCGACGATCAGAGCGAATGCCGGGCCGAATTTCGAGAACAAAGCCGCTTTGGTCATTATGTCACCGGTGCGAGTTCGAGGAGATGTCGCCGCGCCTCAAACAGCATGACGGCAGTTGCGATGGCGAGATTAAGGCTGTCGGCGCGGCCCTGCTGGGGAATGCGCGCGAGCTGGTCGGCCTTGCCGGCGAGTTCCGGCGGCAGGCCGGATTGCTCATTGCCCATCAGGAGCACGACCGGCTTTCCGGCATAGTCGATCTTTCGGTAATCCACCGAGCCGGCGAGATGGGTGGCGACGACGCTGACCTGCGCCGATTTTTTCCAGGACAGGAATTCCTCGACCGAAGCGCGGGCGACGGGCGTGGCGAAGACCGAACCCATGGTGGCGCGCACCGTTTCCAGCGAAAACGGATCGGTGCAGTCGCCGACGAGAATGACGCCCGAAGCACCCGCCGCATCCGCGGTGCGGATGATGGTGCCGAGATTGCCGGGATCGCGGACCCGGTCGAGCGCGATATAGGTCTCGCCCTTTTCCGGGCGGATATCCTTCAGCGGCTTCCATTTCTGTTCGAAAATGCCGACGACCATCTGCGGATTGTCGCGGCGGGTGATCGAGGCGATGACCTTTTCGCTGACTTCGAGCACCAGACCGCCCGATGCGACCGTCTTCACCGCCGCCTGCTCCACCAGCGGCTTGCCCTTGGCGGCCTTGGCATAAACCAGCGTCTTGATCGTCCAGCCCAGTTCGAGCGCGTCGATCACCAGCTTCAGGCCTTCCGCCATGAAGGTGCCGGTCTCTTCCCTGCCCTTTTTCTGGGTGAGCGCCTTGATATCCTTGATGATGGGATTGGCAAGGCTGGTCACTTCCTTAACCTGGCCAACCCGGCGCGTGGTGTTTTCGCGCATATCTTTCATCATTTCGGCTCCCAGCGGCTGAATAGCGATGTGGAAAGCACACGACCCGGCGTCTTGCCATCAAGACCGGCCTCGCGAATGACGAGTTCGCCGGACGCGACAACGCCACCGGCGCCGCGCATGGTTTCACGCATCAGCTCATGCATCGAATAGAAGCTGGCCCTGATGGAATAGGCCGTCAGCACAAGGCCAAGCGCCTTGGGCGACAGGATTTCCCGGCAGATATCCAGCATCAGCGGCAGATGATCGAATAATTGCCAGACTTCACCATGCGTGCCACGGCCGAATTTCGGCGGATCGGTGAGGATGATATCGTAGCTATTGCCGCGGCGCTCCTCACGCTGGATGAACTTCATCGCGTCTTCGCAGATCCAGCGGATGGGCGCCTGCTCGAGCCCGGCGAGCGCCTGATTTTCCTTGGCCCAGCCAATCGCCTTCTTGGAGGCATCGACATGGGTGACTTCAGCGCCTGCGGCCGCCGCAACCAGCGACGCGACGCCGGTATACCCGAAGAGGTTCAGCACTTTCAGCGGACGGTCGGCGGTCTCGACGGCGTTTTTCAGCCATTCCCAATGGACGATCTGTTCCGGAAAGACACCAACGTGACGGAAAGCGGTGAAACGGCCAAGAAAGTCGACCCCGAGCAGGGATAGTGGCCAGGTTTCGCCAAGCGCCGCCTTTGGAAAACGCCAGCGGCCCATGCCGTCCTCATCTGTATCGCCGGTGAAAATGGCGTCGGCATTCTGCCATACACGGTCGGGAACCGACGGTTGCCACAGCGCCTGCGCCTCGGGACGGACGACGCGATATTCGCCGTATTGTTCGAGCTTCAGGCCGTTACCACTGTCGATCAGGTGAAAATCGCCAGCACCGCTCGATTCCAGAATAATCGGAACCTGTTCAGCGGGACGGTCGCCGGTGCGGGGCTTGAGCGGTCGCGCAGGCACCTGCTCAACGGCTGTCGCCGGAGTAACCTTTTCCCTCGGCGCAGGCTTTGGCGCGCTGCGGACAGCGTCTGGCTCGCGCTTTTTCGGTGCCACTTCCGCCCGTCGTGCCGGCTTTGCGGCATGAACCTGTTTTTTCTCGCTCCCGGCACGTGCACGATTGCCCGGCCGGCTGTCTTTTTTCTTCAATGGAAATCTTTCCGCTTCTGCCGCGTCTTATGGCGCAGCAAATAGCATTCCATGCGCCGCTCGCCTAGGGCGGGATGGCGAAAAGTGTAAGCGGTTTTCGCCTGAAATCCCGCCCTAGTTCTTTGATTTAGGTCCTGATGACTTTAGGCCATTCCGGCCTAAAGTCATCAGGACCGGGAGCCGGAACGAATGTCGGCTACATCACTTTGCCGGGAATTGTCCGGCATTTGGAAGATGGCCTGTCGCAGCGGCTTTTTGCCGGTTCGCCTCATCATGCCAGCGAACGGCTTCCTTCGCCTCGATACGGGCGCGTTTGCGATGTTTGCCCTGGGCGAACCATGTAGCCGCCGATCCCAGCAGCACACCGAAAATGACCGCCAGAAACAGGAATACGAAAAACGGCGCGGTGAAGGACAGAACGCCATCTTCCGGTCGGAACGGATTGAGCGCCAGCGTCACGGCCTGACGATTGGCCACGCACAGGATGACGAGAATAATCGCCAGCGGAAGCAGGATGATGAGGTTGATGATTTTTTTCGACATCCGAGAATACTCCATCGCTGCGGGGCTCCGCTAGCTCCGTTTCCGGCGCGGGCAGTGAGGACGATCAATCGTCCTCTTCGTCACCCATGCCGGGGTTCAGGCGCTCGCGCAGTTCCTTGCCCGTCTTGAAGAAAGGCACCCATTTTTCTTCGACAAAAACCGACTCACCCGTGCGCGGGTTCCGACCGGAACGCGACGGACGGTTTTTCACCGAAAATGCGCCGAAACCACGAAGCTCGACACGATTTCCTGCCGCAAGGGCGTCGGTGATTTCATCCAGCACCGCATTGACGATGTTTTCCACGTCACGGTGATAAAGGTGCGGGTTACGCGCAGCAACGATCTGCACCAGTTCAGACTTGATCACGGTTGCCCCCTGAAAGAATTGGATTTTTAACGCGGCTCAACCTGCCAAACGGAAACAAGACCGTCAAGAAACAACTTGTCCGTACCGAGCTGGCCGGGGCCTGCGAAGGGAATTAAATCGTCATATCCCAGAAACTTCGCTATTTGCGCAACACTGAAAAGCGCAAAAGGCGAGCGGGATGACGGCGCGCGCCATTCGACGATCGGCAAATCCTTGGCAACACCGCGTGTTTCGAAATAGCTGCGAATTTCCTTTTCGCCGCCCAGCGTATCGACCAGCTTGTTGGCGAGCGCCTGCCTGCCGGTGAAAATCGATCCATCCGCCAGTTTCAGCACGTCTTCGCGCGGCAGCTTGCGGCGATCAGCGACAAGATCGACAAACCAGCCGTAGCTGTCCATCACCATGGCGCGGATCATCGTCTTCGCCTCCTCCGGCGCCTCGTGGAACGGCGAAGGCTCCGCCTTCATCGGCGACGACTTGATTTCCTGCAGCGAGACGCCGAGCTTTTCCATCAACTGGCCAAGCTGGGGGTACTGGAAGATCACGCCGATCGAGCCGGTGATCGAGGTTTCGCCGGCAACGATGACATCGCCTGCCGATGCGATCATATAACCTGCAGAAGCGGCGAGCGTGCGCACATCCGAGACAACCGGCTTCTTTTCCGCGACGCCTCGAATGGCCTTGAAGATGCGCTCACCGCCATAGGTGGTGCCGCCTGGCGAGGAAATCGACACGATCAGCCCTTTGACATTCTCGCTCTTGGCGATCTTGTCGAGCCGCTCGAGAAGTTCGGTATTGTCGGTGATCAGGCCGGAGACCTCGATGCGGGCAATATGGGGTTTCGCACTTTGCTGCGGTCCATCCCATAAAAACCGGTAAAGACCGAAAGCGCCGGCGACAAGCAGGAGAACGGCGGCAATCCGCCAGAAAGTCAGCTTGCGGCGCAACCGCCTGCGATCCGCTATCGCCATATTGTCCATAAAAACCTCTGTCATCCGCTTTTGCGCTTCAGGCCATATGGTTCTTCTAACGCGAAGCCGCAAGGAAACAATAAGGAAACCAGAATTACGATAAAATTCGCATTTCCCTTGCACCTCTCCAGACAAAAACCATATTGGCAGGACAAAGCACTCATGCCAAAGACATTTAGATAGAGACACAAGCTTCGATTGTGCGCCAGAATGGTGCCCTAGAAGCATTCCGGACCCACTCTTATGCTCGAAAGACTCCGCGAACCCGCGCCAGCATTTTCGCTGCCCAATGACCAGAACGGCGCCTATGACACCGCGCTGCGGCATTCTGCGCGCGTGAAGCGGCTGAAAATCATTCTGCCGCTCGGCGCGGCAATCATTTCGTTCGCCTTCATCGCCGTTTCGGTTATCCGAACCTGGGCGCCCGACGAGGTCTCTCTTGAGAGCGCACGAATTGAAGACGGCAAGATCGTGATGGAAAAACCCGCTGTTGCCGGCCGCAACGAGAAGGGGATCGATTATTCCATGAACGCCGACCGTGCGTTGCAGGACATCGCCAACCCCAATCTCATGACGCTTGAGAAGGTTCTGGCGGCAGTGCCGGTAAACGACAGCGTCGCGCAGGTGATCGCCCAGGAAGGCATTTTCGACCGCGCGACCAACAAGCTGAAGATGACCGCCCCTTTTGACATCAATCTCAGCAATGGCATACAAGCGAAGTTCCAGTCTGCGGATGTCGATCTGAAGGCCGGGAAAATGAGCAGCCAGGAGCCGGTTTCGATCAAAACAAACGACGGCTCGATTGTTGCGCAATCGATTGACATCGCCGATAATGGCAAGACAATTACATTTTCGGGGCAGGTACGGGCACGTATCGCTGCATCCAATATCAAGAATGAAGGCAAGTGAGAGCCCGGTCCAGATGATGCAAATTTCCCGTCCCGTTTCCCTTGGCAAATCCGCCGGCCTTGCAGCCGCAGGCCTTGTTTTTTCGTGTCTTGCAACTGTGGCTTTCGCCCAGAACACCACAAGCAACATGCAGGGCGTCAAGCTCTCCGGCGACCAGCCTATCGCGATTGAAAGCGATCAGCTCGAGATTCGCGATCAGGAGCGCAAGGCCTATTTCACCGGCAATGTGAAAGTGGTGCAGGGAACGACCACCCTTCAGGCCGGCAAGATGACCGTGAATTACAAGGGCGAGGGTTCTTCGCTCACCAGCGGCGATGCCAATATCGAAAAAATCTTCGTCGACAATAATGTCTATCTGACGTCCGAGACCCAGAAGGCGACGGCCGATCACGGCGAATTCGACATGGCGGCGCAGACCTTCATTCTGACCGGCAAGCAGGTCGTGCTTTCGGAAGGCACGAATGTGTTCACCGGCTGCAAGCTCACCGTTCTGATGAATACGGGGCAGGCCAAGCTGGAAAGCTGCGGCGGTCCTGTCCGGATCATGCTCGATCCGAAATCGCAGAAAAAACAGTAGTCTTTCCTCGTGAAGATACCCTCGATCTCAAAGATATTCGGCGGCGGGCGCAGCCGATCCGCGGACGCGGCCTCGCCGGCGGACAAGACCCCCTATCAGGGCACGCTGATCGCGCATGGCCTGACGAAGACCTATAATACGCGCCGTGTCGTCAACGGGGTTTCGCTGGTCGTGCGCCGAGGCGAAGCCGTGGGACTGCTCGGCCCGAACGGTGCCGGTAAAACCACCTGTTTTTACATGATCACGGGCCTGGTGCCCGTGGATACCGGCAAGATTGCCATCAACGGCAATGATGTCACCACCATGCCGATGTACCGTCGCGCGCGTCTCGGCGTCGGTTATCTGCCGCAGGAAGCATCGATCTTCCGGGGCTTGACGGTCGAGGAAAACATCCGCGCCGTGCTGGAAGTGCATGAGCCGGACGCTGCCAAGCGCAACCGCAAGCTCGATGAGCTGTTGGAAGAGTTTCATATCGCGCAACTGCGAAAATCGCCTGCCGTGGCGCTTTCAGGTGGCGAGCGGCGGCGTCTGGAAATCGCGCGCGCACTCGCGACCGATCCGACCTTCATGCTGCTCGACGAACCTTTCGCGGGCGTCGATCCGATTTCGGTCAGCGATATCCAGAATCTGGTGAGACACCTGACAGCGCGCGGCATCGGCGTTCTCGTGACTGACCACAATGTCCGTGAAACGCTCGGTCTCATTGACCGCGCATACATCATCCATGCCGGCGAGGTGCTGACGCATGGACGTCCGGACGATATCGTCAACAATCCGGATGTACGCCGTCTCTATCTCGGCAATAATTTTAGCCTTTAAACGCCTAGAGCGGGATAGCAAAAAGGGTGTGCGGTTTTCGCTTGAAATCCCGCTCTAATTATATGATCTAGATCGTGATTTAAGATTTCAGGTCGTTTCGGCCTAAAATCATCATGATCGGCGCGCGAAAGATTCTTCATCGCGCCCCGCCCTGACGCTTGACCAAACAAGATAAAAAAGCAATTTTTGGGCCAAGTTCCGTCGTCTCAGTAAAATTTCTGGAAAATCAGGCGACGGAGAAGCTGTAAGGGGAGTTTCGCGTCCGCCATGGCATTGTCTGCCAGCCTTTTGCTGCGTCAAAACCAGTCTCTTGTGATGACACCGCAACTGATGCAGTCCATCCAGCTGCTTCAGATGACGCATTTCGAGCTGACGCAGTTCATCGCGCAGGAGGTGGAGCGCAATCCATTGCTGGAAATTGTGGCAAACGATGGCGATTTGAGCAGCGATGCCCCGGTAGAGGCGGAGAATTTCGGCGACGCGGACGGCGAAGGCTCGGAGAGATCCGCCACGGTGACGCCCGACAGCGACGACTGGTATGGCGACCGCGCCGCAAATCTCGGCGAGCAACTGGACACCAGCTTCGAAAACGTCTTTCCCGACGATGCCGAGCCACGAAAGGCCGATGCGCCCGAACTGGCCGGCCAATGGAAATCCATGCCCGGCCAGGAGTCGGGGGAAAGTTATGATCTCGACGATTTCGTCGCGGCCAGACAGAGCCTCGGCGACCATCTCAATCAGCAACTGCCGCTCGCCATATCCGCCGCCGAGGACCGGATGATCGCCGATGCGCTGATCGGCCAGCTTGACGAGACCGGTTATATTGCGACGGATGCCGTCGACGACGTGGCCGAACGGCTGGGAGCGGCCCCATCAGCGGTCGAGCACGTTCTGAAGACACTTCAGGGCTTCGACCCACCGGGTGTAT
>Ga0209371_1000354_pt1 | contig 49531 bp, 36 predicted proteins | sample AgamicAtAmrz_FD_187165 | JGI IMG/M metagenome (GOLD analysis project Ga0209371, IMG submission 187165) | Agave microbial communities from Guanajuato, Mexico - At.Am.rz (SPAdes) (version 2) | ecosystem: Host-associated > Plants > Roots > Rhizosphere | place: Guanajato, Mexico | collected 2012-06-07
AACGCGCCAAGCTGGGGCCTGGACAACCGCACCGTGGCGGTACGCGTGCCGACCGGCAGCAGCGACGCGATCCGCATCGAGCACCGGGTGGCCGGTGCCGATGCCAACCCGTACCTGATGATGGCCTCGATCCTCGCCGGTATTCACCACGGCCTGACCAACAAGCTGGAGCCGGGGGCGCCGATCGAGGGCAACTCCTACGAACAGCTGGAACAGAGCCTGCCGAACAACCTGCGCGATGCCCTGCGCGAGCTGGACGACAGCGAGGTGATGAACAAGTACATCCGCCCGGAATACATCGACATCTTCGTGGCCTGCAAGGAAGCGGAAATGCACGAGTTCGAGACCACCATTTCCGACCTCGAATACAACTGGTACCTGCATACCGTCTAAGGGAGTGATGAGCATGACCACCATGACTCGCCAGGATTGGGAGCAGCGTTACCAGGACCTGCGCATCGAAGGCCGGGCCTTTATCGACGGCAGCTATCGCGATGCCGTGGGCGGTGCGACCTTCGACAGCATCAGCCCGGTGGATGGCCGCCAGCTGGCCAGCGTGGCCAGCTGCATGGCCGAGGATGCCGAGCTTGCCGTCAAGGCCGCTCGCGCCGTTTTCGAGCGCGGCGACTGGGCAAAACTTGCCCCGGCGCAGCGCAAGCGCGTGCTGATCGCCTTTGCCGACAAGCTGCTGGCCAATGCCGAGGAATTGGCGTTGCTGGAAACCCTCGACATGGGCAAGCCGATCAGCGATTCGCTGAGCATCGACGTGCCGGCGGCGGCCAACGCCATCCGCTGGAGCGCCGAGGCGATCGACAAGCTGTATGACGAAGTGGCGCCGACGCCTCATGACCAACTCGGCCTGGTGACTCGCGAAGCGGTCGGCGTGGTGGCGGCCATCGTGCCGTGGAATTTCCCGTTGCTGATGTCCAGCTGGAAGCTCGGCCCGGCGCTGGCCAGCGGCAACTCGGTGATCCTCAAGCCATCCGAGAAGTCGCCGCTGACCGCCATCCGTGTCGCCCAGCTGGCGCTGGAAGCCGGCATTCCGGCTGGCGTGTTCAACGTGCTGCCGGGTTACGGCCACACCGTGGGCAAGGCATTGGCCCTGCACATGGATGTCGACACCCTCGTGTTCACCGGCTCCACCCGGATCGCCAAGCAGCTGATGATTTACGCTGGCGAATCGAACATGAAACGCGTGTGGCTGGAGGCCGGCGGCAAGAGCCCGAACATCGTCTTCGCCGATGCGCCAGACCTGCAGGCCGCCGCCGAGGCAGCGGCCACCGCCATCGCCTTCAACCAGGGCGAAGTGTGCGTCGCCGGCTCGCGTCTGCTGGTGGAAAATTCCATCAAGGAGCGCTTCCTGCCCATGGTGGTCGAGGCGCTGCAGAGGTGGAAACCCGGTCACGCCCTGGAGCCGGACACCCGCGTCGGCGCACTGGTCGATGACGGCCACCTGGCCACCGTGCTCGGCTTCATCGAGGCCGGTCGCGAAGAGGGCGCCGAGATCCTTACCGGTGGCGAACGCGCCCTGCAGGAAACCGGTGGCAGCTACGTGCAGCCGACCCTCTTCGCCGGCGTGAACAACGCCATGCGCATCGCCCGTGAGGAAATCTTCGGGCCGGTGCTGTCGGTGATCACCTTCGACAGCGACGAGGAAGCCATCCGCATCGCCAACGACACGCCCTATGGCCTGGCCGCAGCGGTGTGGACCCGCGACATTTCCCGCGCCCACCGCACCGCGCGGGCGTTGCGCGCCGGCAGCGTGTGGGTGAACCAGTACGACGGCGGCGACATGACCGCGCCGTTCGGCGGCTTCAAGCAATCGGGCAATGGCCGCGACAAGTCGCTGCATGCCTTCGACAAGTACACCGAACTGAAAGCGACCTGGATAAAAATCTAAGTAAGGGATGCGGCCCTCTGCCACAGCGGGGCGCCTGTGCTTTGGCCTCATATTTAGGCGCTTTGGGAGATATTCCATGACTCAACACGTCGACAGTTACTACGCCGCCTCGCGCAACCCGCGGGTCGATTACCCAGCGCTCACGGACGTCGTCGAGACGGATGTATGCATCATCGGCGCCGGCTACACCGGCCTTTCCACCGCACTGTTCCTGTTGGAAAACGGTTTCCGGGTGACCGTGCTGGAAGCCGCCAAGGTCGGTTTCGGCGCCTCGGGCCGTAACGGCGGGCAGATCGTCAACAGCTACAGCCGCGACATCGACGTCATCGAAAAGCAGGTCGGCGCACGCCAGGCCCAGCTGCTCGGCGAGATGGCCTTCGAAGGCGGGCGCATCATCCGCGAGCGGGTCGCCAAGTACGGCATCCAGTGCGACCTGAAGGACGGTGGCGTGTTCGCCGCCATCACCGGCAAGCAGCTGGGCCACCTCGAAGCCCAGAAGAAGCTCTGGGAGCGCTACGGCCATACCAAGCTGGAGCTGATGGACGAGCGGCGCATCCGCGAAGTGGTCGGCACCGACCGCTATGTCGGCGGCATGCTGGACATGAGCGGCGGCCATATCCACCCGCTCAACCTGGCCCTGGGTGAAGCCGCTGCGGTGACCTCACTGGGTGGCGCCATCTACGAGCAGAGCCCGGCCACCCGCATCGACCGCGGCCCGCAGCCGGTGGTGCACACGCCCAACGGCCAGGTGAAGGCCAGGTTCGTGGTGGTCGCCGGCAACGCCTACCTGGGCGGCCTGGTACCGGAGCTGGCGAGCAAGTCGATGCCCTGCGGCACCCAGGTGATCGCCACCGAGCCGCTGAGCGACGAGCTGGCCCACAGCCTGCTGCCCCAGGACTACTGCGTAGAAGACTGCAACTACCTGCTCGATTACTACCGCCTGACGGCCGACAAGCGCCTGATCTACGGCGGTGGTGTGGTCTATGGCGCCCGCGATCCGGCGGACATCGAAGCGATCATCCGCCCCAAGCTGCTCAAGACCTTCCCGCAGCTCAAGGACGTGAAGATCGATTACACCTGGACCGGCAACTTCCTGCTGACCCTGTCGCGCCTGCCCCAGGTCGGCCGTATCGGCGAGAACATCTACTACTCCCAGGGTTGCAGCGGCCACGGCGTGACCTACACGCACCTGGCCGGCAAGGTGCTGGCCGAGGCGCTGCGCGGCCAGGCCGAGCGCTTCGACGCCTTTGCCGGGCTGCCGCATTACCCATTCCCGGGTGGGCAACTGCTGCGCGTGCCGTTCACCGCCCTGGGTGCCGCCTACTACCAGTTGCGTGACCGCCTGGGTTTCTGATGCTGCGCCTGCCGACGTGTGCCGTCGGCAGGCTTTTCCGGAGAGAACACCATGACCCGCATGCCCCTAATCGGCGTGACTGCTTGCCGGCAGCAACTTGGCAAATACGATTCCCACACGGTTGGCGACAAGTACGTCGAAGCGGCGGCCTACGCCGGCCTGCCACTGGTGTTGCCAGCGCGCAGCACGCCGAGCGACCCGCAGCAGCTGCTCGAGCAGCTCGATGGCATCCTGTTCACCGGCTCGCCGTCCAACGTCGAGCCGCGGCATTACCAGGGCACGCCGAGCCTGGAAGGCACCCAGCACGACCCGAGCCGTGATGCCAACACCTTGCCGCTGTTGCGCCTGGCGATCGACAACGGTGTTCCGGTGTTCTGCATCTGCCGCGGCTTCCAGGAACTCAACGTGACCCTGGGCGGCACCCTGCACCAGCGTGTGCAGGAGCTGCCGGGCTACCTGGATCACCGCGAGCCGCAGCGCGACTCGGTGGCCGAGCAGTACGCGCCGCAGCACGCGGTCGCCGTGCAGCCGGGCGGGGTGTTCGAGCGGATCGGCCTGCCGGCGCAGTTCCAGGTCAACTCGCTGCACAGCCAGGGCATCGACCGCCTGGCCGAGCGCCTGCGTGTCGAGGCGCTGGCGCCCGATGGCCTGGTGGAAGCGGTGTCGATCCCCGATGCGCCGGGCTTTTTGATCGGCGTGCAGTGGCACCCGGAGTGGCGCTTCGCCGAGAACCCCGAGTCGCTGAGGTTGTTCCAGGCGTTCCGCGATGCCTGCCAGGCCTACGCTCGGGGGCGCGACGCCCGCTGAATCCGCCCTGAACCCGCCTGGGTTTCGGGTGCTCTGACCTGAACGGGTCGGGATCTTCTCCAGGCTCCAGGGCCGCAGGCTGAAGCCCGCTGGTACGCTGCCCGCCCTGCAGATCCCGACCACGTTCGGAAACAATTCCAAGACGATGGCAGAGACTTATGAGTGATTACACAAATGCGTCGGCAACGCCCGTCGCTGGCGCCGCCGCCGTGGTGTCCGGCAAGGGCCTGGCCCAGGGCAAGGTCGGCCTGCTGGCCTGCGTGGTGCTGGGCATCTCCACCATCGCACCGGTCTATACCCTGACCGGCGCATTGGGCCCGACGGTGCGCGAGGTCGGTGTGTACCTGCCGGCGGTGTTTATCGTCGGTTTTCTGCCGATGCTGCTGGTGGCCCTGGGTTACCGCGAGCTGAATGCCGCGGAGCCGGACAGCGGCACTTCGTTCACCTGGTCGGCGCGGGCCTTCGGGCCGATGATCGGCTGGATCGGCGGCTGGGGGCTGGTCACCGCCACCACCATCGTGCTGTCCAACCTGGCCGGCATCGCGGTGGACTTCTTCTACCTGTTCCTCGCCCAGCTTACCGGGCTGGACTGGCTGGCCGACCTGACGCGCAACCTGCTGGTCAACATCGTCACCTGCTGCGCCTTCATCGCCATGGCGGTGTGGGTGTGCTGCCGGGGCATCGGCATGACCATGGGCGTGCAATACACCCTGGTAGCGCTGCAGCTGGTGGTGCTGATCGGCTTTTCCATCGCCGCCTTCGCCGCCGCGCCGGACAGCTCGCCAGTGGTCTTCCATCCCGAGTGGTTCAACCCGTTCAATATCGATTCGTTCTCGGCCTTCGCGGCGGGCCTGTCGCTGTCGATCTTCATCTTCTGGGGCTGGGACGTGTGCCTGACCGTCAGTGAGGAATCGGTCGGTAGCGAAAAGGTGCCGGGGCGCGCCGCGACCCTGACCGTGCTGCTGATTCTCGCCCTGTACCTGTTCACTGCGGCGGCCACCCTGCAGTTCGCCGGCACCGGCGACAGCGGCCTGGGGCTGGGCAATGCGCAGATCCAGGAAAACGTCTTCGCCCACCTGGCCGGCCCGGTGATGGGCCCGCTGGCGATCCTGATGTCCATCGCGGTGCTGGCCAGTACCGCGGCGTCGCTGCAATCGACCTTCATTTCGCCGGCGCGCACGCTGCTCGCCATGGGCTACTACCGGGCGGTGCCCAAGCGCTTCGCCAGCGTGCACCCGCATTCGCAGACGCCGCGCTACGCCACCATCGCCGCCGGCATCGCCACCGCGGTGTTCTACGTGACCATGCGTACGCTGAGCGAGAACGTGCTGGCCGATACCATCACCGCCCTGGGCATGATGATCTGCTTCTACTACGCGCTGACCGCCTTCGCCTGTGTCTGGTACTTCCGCCACAGCCTGTTCGACAGCGCGCGGCACTTCTTCATGCGCGGCCTGTGCCCGCTGGTGGGGGCGGTGATGTTGTCGATCATCTTCTGGCAGACCACCCTGGACAGCATGTCGCCGGACTTCGGCAGCGGCTCGCACGTCGGCGGCCTCGGCCTGGTGTTCGTGATCGCCGTGGTGATCCTGCTGCTGGGCCTGGTGCTGATGTTCATCGCTCGCTGGCAGGCGCCGGCGTTCTTCGATGGCAACACCCTGCAGAAGCAGGTGAAGCCGGTGAAGGCGCGGTAGCGCGTACTCGCGAAGCAGTACGCCGTTGCCGTTGTGTCAGGATCGATAGGGAATGGCGGACTGTTCGCTTCGCTACGAGCGGCCGCGTCCCGGCCCGCCCTACGAGCTGTGCTCAGCGCCAGGCCACCTGGTCTCGGAAACGACAAAGGGACGCCGAAGCGTCCCTTTGTCGTTTACCGCAGGCCGATCATCACGCGGCCTGGGACTTTTCCTCGGCCTGTTTCACCGCGCGGTTCAGGGCGCTGAACAGGGCGCGGAAGCTGGCCGTGGTGATGTTCTCGTCGATGCCGATGCCGTGCAGCGGGCGCTGACCGTCGAGGCGGATCTCGATGTAGCAGGCGGCCTTGGCGTTGGCGCCGCCACCGATGGCGTGCTCGTGGTAGTCCATCACCTCGACGGCGACCGGCAGGCTCGAGGCCAGGGCTTCCAGCGCGCCCTTGCCCGAACCGCTCCAGCGCTGTTCCTGGCCATTGACCTGCACCTTGGCGTCGACGCGGCTTTCGCCGTTCTCTTCTTCCAGGCGATGGCCCTTGAGCTCGTAGGGCGAGGTGGCCTTGAGGTATTCGCTGTCGAGCAGCTTGTGGATCTGCGAGGCGGTCATCTCCAGGCCCAGGCGATCGGTTTCCTTCTGCACCACCTGGCTGAACTCGATCTGCATGCGGCGCGGCAGGTTGATGCCGTATTCCTGCTCGAGCAGGAAGGTGATGCCGCCCTTGCCGGACTGGCTGTTCACGCGGATCACCGCCTCGTAGTCGCGGCCGATGTCGGCCGGGTCGATCGGCAGGTACGGCACTTCCCACAACGCGCCTTCCTGCTGCTGGGCGAAGCCCTTGCGGATGGCGTCCTGGTGCGAGCCGGAGAAGGCGGTGTGCACCAGGTCGCCGACGTACGGATGACGCGGGTGCACCGGAAGCTGGTTGCAGTCCTCGACCACCTTGCGCACCGCATCGATGTCGGAGAAGTCCAGCTGCGGGTTGACGCCCTGGGTGTAGAGGTTCAGCGCCAGGGTCACCAGGCAGACATTGCCGGTACGCTCGCCGTTGCCGAACAGGCAGCCTTCGACGCGATCGGCACCGGCCATTACCGCCAGCTCCGAGGCCGCGACGCCCGTGCCACGGTCGTTGTGGGTGTGCACGCTGATCAGCACGCTGTCACGCTTGCTCACGTGGCGGCCGAACCACTCGATCTGGTCGGCGTAGTTGTTCGGCGTGGCGCACTCGATGGTGGCGGGCAGGTTGAGGATCAGCGGGTTGGCCGGGGTCGGCTGGAATACGTCTATCACCGCGTTGCACACCTCGACGGCGAAGTCGATCTCGGTGCTGCTGAACACCTCCGGCGAGTACTCGAAGCCCCACTGGGTTTCCGGCGCGGCAGCGGCCAGGCGCTTGATGGTGGTGCCGGCGGAAACGGCGATGGCTTTGACGCCCGCCTTGTCCTGGTTGAAGACGATCTTGCGGAAGCTCGGCGCGCAGGCGTTGTAGTAGTGGACGATGGCCTTCTTGGCGCCCTTGAGGGACTCGAAGGTGCGCTCGATAAGGTCGTCACGGGCCTGGGTCAGCACCTGGATGGTCACGTCGTCCGGGATGTGGCCGCCTTCGATCAATTCGCGCACAAAGTCGAAGTCGGTCTGCGAGGCGGACGGAAAGCCCACTTCGATTTCCTTCAGGCCGACCTGCACCAGGCACTTGAAGAAGCGCATCTTCTTCTCGGCGTCCATCGGCTCGATCAGCGACTGGTTGCCGTCGCGCAGGTCGGTGGACAGCCAGATCGGCGCCTTGTCGATGATCCTGTCCGGCCAGGTGCGGTCCGGAATCTGGATCTGGGTGAACGGGCGGTACTTTTGCGACGGGTCTTTGAGCATGCTCATGAATCGATCCTGAAGGCGAGGGCCCGCGTGGGCCGTGCTGAAAAAGAGAGAAGCGAAACGCAAGAAAGGGGGCCGGCAGACCCTAGCGCAGTCGCTGAGCGACCAGGCAAAGATTGGCGTGTTGCCGAAGCAGGATGAGGGTCTGGGAGATGGTCATGGGCTCAACCCTAACCATTGGGGGTAAAGCTGGCAAGTCTGTCTTTGAAATTGGTGGAAACCACCAAGGTATGCGCCTTGGTGGTTTTTTATTGCGTGCCTGACGGACTTTTTGCGGTTGCGTTGCGCAGTATTCAGGCCGGAGAAGAGCCGCTGCCGTGCAGGGCGGGGCGCAGTTCGCGCATGTCCGCCCCGCTCGGGTGCTGGAACACCCGCAGGCCGAACTCCGGGAGGATCGCCAGCAGGTGATCGAAGATGTCCGACTGGTAGCCCTCGTACGGCACCCAGGCCACGGTATTGGTGAAGCAGTACAGCTCCAGCGGCAGGCCGTCGGCGGTGGGCTGCAGCTGGCGCACGATCTGGGTCATGTTCTGGTTGACGCCCGGGTGCTGGCGCAGGTAATGCTCGACGTAGGCGCGGAAGGTACCGAGGTTGGTCACCCGGCGGGTATTGGCCGGCTCCTGGGCGGCATCGGCCAGTTCGGCGTTCCAGCTTAGCAGCTCGCTCTGCTTGCTGCTCAGGTACTGGCCGAGCAGCAGGAAGCGTTGCAGGCGGGCGATCTCGTCCGGGCTGAGAAAGCGCACGCTGGTCTGGTCCAGGTAGATCGCCCGCTTGATGCGGCGGCCACCGGATTCCTGCATGCCGCGATAATTCTTGAACGGGTCGCTGATCAGGCGTTTGGTGGGGATGGTGGTGATGGTCTTGTCCCAGTTCTGCACCTTGACGGTATGCAGGGCGATATCGATGACATCACCGTCGGCATTCAGCTGTGGCATCTCGATCCAGTCACCGACGCGCACGATATCGCTGGAGGAGATCTGCACGCTGGCGACCAGCGACAGCAGGGTGTCCTGGAAGATCAGCATCAGCACCGCGGCCATGGCGCCGAGGCCGGACAGCAGGATCAGCGGTGAGCGATCGATCAGGGTGGCGATCATCAGGATGGTGGCGATGGCGTAGATGACGATGGTCACCACCTGGATGTAGCCCTTGATCGGCTTCAGGTGCGCGTTCGGGCGGCGCTGGTAGAAGGCGTTGACCAGATTCAGCACGCCGCCGATGGCCAGGGCGATGGTCAGGATGATGAAGGCGCTGCAGACGTTCTCCACCACCGTGACCACGGCCGCGGGCAGGTGCGGGATCACCTTGATGCCGCTGGCCAGGATCAACGCCGGCACGATGTTGGCCAGGCGGCGCACTACGTGGGAGTCGGCCAATGCCTTGTCCTGGCCCACGGTGGTGGAGCGCAGCGCCCGGTACAGGCCGCGTACCAGGATGCGCTTGACCACCCAGTTGGCCAGCCAGGCGCCAGCGAGCAGCAGGCACAGGCTGATCAGGGTATGCAGTTCGGGGTATTGCTGCAGCCACGCGAGTGTGGCCTGGTACTGTTCTTTCATCGCATCTCTCGCTGGTTTCATGACCGCCACCGTCGGCGCACCGGGCGATGGCGCGCGTACCTTAGCAAACCCAGGTTGCCGGCGGGCATCTGCGCATCTCTGGTAACCATTGGCTCAGTGGCTGCGCAGGGGGCGAGCGGTGCTGCGGTGACGGGCGCCCTTGGCAGGACGCCGATCATGGCCTCACCTGGCGTAGGCGTATTCGCCGCCTTTCTCCAAGGCGCGGCGGTAGGCGGGGCGGGCGTGGATGCGTTCGAGAAAGGCCATCAGGCGCGGGCGGCTGGCGTCCAGGCCGGCGCGCGCGGCGGCGGCTTCCAGCGGAAAGCTCAGCTGGATGTCGGCGGCGCTGAACGTTTCGCCGGCGAACCAGGTGCTCTTGGCCAGCTCGCTTTCCAGGTAGTCCAGGTGTAGCTTGAGTTGCGGCGTGACGAAGGCGCTCTTGACCTTCCGGGCGATGCCGCGGGCGATGGGTTTGACGAAGAACGGCATCGGGCTGCTTTCCACCTTGTCGAACACCAGCTTGAGCAGCAGCGGTGGCATGGCCGACCCTTCGGCGTAGTGCAGCCAGTAATTGCAGCGCAGGCGTTCGGGGCTCTCGGCAGGGGGCAGCAGGTGCGGGCCGTAGCGGTTGGCGAGGTAGTCGATGATGGCGCCGGACTCGGCCAGGGTCAGGTCGCCGTCGGTGACCACCGGCGACTTGCCCAGCGGGTGCACGGCGCGCAGCTCCGGCGGGGCGAGCAGGGTCTTGGGGTCACGCTCGTAGCGCTTGATCTGGTACTCGACGCCCAGTTCTTCGAGCAGCCAGAGGATGCGCTGCGAACGCGAGTTGTTGAGGTGGTGGACGGTGATCATCAGGGCTCCTCGGGAAGGTCGGGCGACTGCCGCTCAGATTAGACGTGAACCTGCAGCGCCGCCCAGCTTCAAGGCTTGAAGGCACCAATGAAGATCGCCGGGTCGACCCGTGCGTCGTTGAGGCTGACGTTCCAGTGCAGGTGCGGCCCGGTGGCGCGGCCAGTGGCGCCGACCTTGCCGAGCACGCCGCCGCGGGGCAGTTCGTCGCCGACCTTCACGCCGATCTCCGAGAGGTGGCAGAACATGCTGATCAGGCCCTGGCCATGGTCGACGAACACCGTCTTGCCATTGAAGAAGTAGTCGCCCACCAGGATCACCTTGCCGGCCGCTGGCGCCTTGATCGGCGTGCCGCGGTTGGCGGCGAAATCCAGCCCGGAGTGCGGGTTGCGTTCTTCACCGTTGAAGAAGCGGCGCAGGCCGAAGGGGCTCGACAGCGGCCCATTGACCGGCTTGTCGAACAGCAGGTTGCTCGGCTGGCGTGGGCTGAATTGCTGGTAGGCGCGGGTCTGCTCGGCCAGCTCCTTCTCGATGCGCGCAAGGTTCTTGGCGTTGGGGTTGACCTGCTGCTGGTTCTTGATGGTGATGCGCTGCTCGACGTAGGTCTTGCTGCCCACCTGGAAGCTCAGGCGCTGGCCGGCGGATTCGATCTGCTGGATGCCGGGTTCGACGCTCAACGGAATGCCGACGATGGCGATCCAGCGTTGCCCTTCCTCTTTTACCACCAGCACCGGCTTGCCCTGATAGGTGGCGCTGGGTGCACTGGCGCTGTTGCCCAGGTCGACCACCGCCACGCCGCCAGGCACCGGTTTGTTGAGCAGCCGGCTGATGAAGCCTTCGGCGTGGGCGGGCAGGGCGAGGCACAGGGTGAGCAACAATATCAGCGAACGCATTGGAGTCCTTATCGGTATCAGTCGAGCAGCGACAGGGTAACGGGGGCGAGGTGGTTGTCTTCGACACGCACCTCCAGCTCGCCTTCGCCCAGGCGCGCCTTGAGGCGTTGCCCGGGCTGGGTGGCGGCGGCGCTGCGAATCGCCCGGCCGCGCTCATCGAGCAGAATGCTGTAGCCACGCCCGAGGGTCGCCAGCGGGCTGACCACGTGCAGCGTCTGCATCTGGCTCTGCAACGCCAGGCGACGAGCCTTGAGGCCTTCCTTCATGGCCCGTGGCAGGCGCTCGGCCAGGCTGTCGAGGCGCTGGCGCAGTAATTTGAGGTGGCGACCGGGGTGTTGACCGGCCAGGCGGGCCTCGAGTTGCGCCAGTCTGTGGCTGCGCCCATTGAGCTGCTGGGTGAAGGCGCGGCGCAGGCGCATGTCCAGATCATCGAGGCGCTGGGCCTGCTGGCGCAGCCGCTCGCCAGGGTGGCGCATGCGCCGGGTCAGGCCGTCGAGGCGCATGCGCTCACGGGCCAGGCGGCCGTTCATCGCCAGGGTCAGGCGCCGTTGCAGCACGCTGACGCGCTGCGCCAGGTCATTGCTGTGGGGCGCCAATAGCTCGGCGGCGGCTGACGGCGTGGGCGCGCGCACGTCGGCGACGAAATCGCTGATCGACACATCGGTTTCATGGCCCACCGCGCTGACGATGGGCGTTACGCAGGCCGCCACGGCGCGGGCCACGGCTTCCTCGTTGAAGCACCAGAGGTCTTCCAACGAGCCGCCGCCGCGGGCCAGGATCAGCGCATCGAAGCCCTGGGCATCGGCCAGTTTCAGGGCGCGAACGATCTGCGCAGTCGCCTCGCGGCCCTGTACGGCGGTGGGAATCAGGCTCAGCTCGACCTGCGGGGCACGGCGGCGAAACACGCTGATGATGTCGCGGATCACCGCACCGGTCGGCGAGCTGACGATGCCGATGCGCCGCGGGTGGGCGGGCAGGGCGCGTTTGCTTTCGGCGGCGAACAGCCCTTCGGCGCCGAGCTTCTCCTTCAGCGCCTCGAAGGCCAGGCGCAGGGCGCCATCGCCGGCGGGCTCCACCGCGTCGAGAATCAGCTGGTAGTCGCCACGGCCCTCGAACAGCGAGACCTTGCCGCGCACCTTGACCGCCAGGCCGTCGCGCAGCGCCTGGCGCACCCGCGCGGCGTTCTGCCGGAACAGCGCACAGCGCACCTGGGCCTGGCTGTCCTTGAGGGTGAAGTAGATGTGCCCGGAAGCCGGGCGCGCCAGGTTGGAAATCTCGCCCTCGACCCAGATGCCACCGAAGACATCTTCGAGCAGCAGGCGCGCGCGGTTGTTGAGCTGGCTGACGCTGAGCACCTCGCGGTCGAGGTTCAGGCGTTGGAACGGGTCTTTGATCATGGCCGGCATGATAAGCCGCGGCGTACGCGCCGCGAAACCGCATGTCAGTAAATGGTATGGCCGGCGAGCTGCACCGCGGCGACTCGGCAGGCTGGATGGCTCTGGTTTATCATCGCCATGCAAATGATAATCCTCCGCATAACCAGCCCTGCGCGCCATCATGAATCCACGCTCTCCGTTTTCCGCCCCGCGCGTGCTGGTCGTCGATGACCACCGCAAGATCCGCGAGCCGCTGGCCGCCTACCTGCGCAAGCATGGGTTCGACGTGCGCACCGCGGAAAGCGCCGAGGGCATGTGGCAACTGCTCGACGGCCAGCCCTTCGATGTGCTGGTGCTGGATGTGATGCTGCCCGATGGTGACGGTTTCGAGCTGTGCAGCCGCCTGCATCGGCGCAGCGGCATGCCGGTGATCCTGCTTACCGCCCGTGACGCGACCTGCGACCGCATTCGCGGCCTGGACCTGGGCGCTGATGACTACCTGACCAAACCCTTCGAGCCGCGCGAGCTGGTGGCGCGCCTCAACAGCGTGCTGCGCAGGCGCGGCCCGGCCGCGGCAGAGCCGCAGCGGGTCGAGCCTTCCGCGCAGGTGCGCCAGTACCGCTTCGCCGGCCTGGCATTCGCCAGTGGCAGCGCCAGCCTGTGCGACAGCGCGGGACAGACCACGCGCCTGAGCACCACGCAGGGACGTCTGTTGCAGGTGTTTCTCGACCATCCCCATCAGTTGTTGAGCCGCGCGCAACTGATCGACCTGACCGCCCGGGCGGACAGCGACCTGTTCGACCGCACCGTCGACCGCCAGGTCAGCCGCCTGCGCCGCAAATTGATCGACAGTTCCGGACGCGATGACCTGCTGCGCACCGTATGGGGCGACGGCTACATGCTGGTGGCGGATGTAACCTCTGCATGAAGTGCTTGGTGCGGTTGTGGCCGCAGCGCTTGGTTCATCAGCTGGCGGTGTTGCTGATCATTGCGCTGCTGGCGTCTCACGCCATCGCCGTGCTGCTGTTGCAGCGCACCGGCGAGCTGGTGCATCCGCTGTCTCGCGATCAACTGCTGGAGCGGCTGAGCACCGCCTACCACGCTGCCACGCAGCTGGCCCCGACTGATAACGGGCGGCTACTGGCAGCCATGGGCGACGCCGAGGCGCGGTTCTGGGTGGCCGGTGCGGCGGATGTGCAGCCTTTCTCGATGCATGCCGAAGAACGGCGGCTGACCCGTCAGCTGGCCACGCGGCTGCAGGTACCGCCCGAGCGGATCCATATGCAGCTCGAGCGTGTCGGCGGCGGCCCGGCCCGTGAACAGGTGTTGAGCCCGGCGGGCTGGGAGCCGCTGCGGCTGCGCAGCAGTATCGCGCTGCCGGGCGGGGCGTATCTGAATGCCCTGCAGCATCCGTCCGGCGCGTACGAATGGGGCCGCCTGCTGGCCTATGCGCTGCCGGTCAGTATCGTGCCGATCCTGCTTATCCTGTTGTTCTTCATTGGCCGTGTGGTGCGGCCCTTCGCTGCCTTGGCCGCGGCCACCGAGTGCATCAGCCGGGGCGAGCGTATCGCTCCGCTGCCGCTAGCGGGGCCCCGCGAGGCGCAGGAGCTGGGCCAGGCGTTCAACCGCATGCAGGAGCGTGTCGCTCGCCATGTGGAGGGGCGCACGCGCATGCTGGCGGCGCTCAGCCATGACCTCAACACGCCGCTCACCGAGCTGCGCCTGCAACTCGAGCTGCTCGATGAGGGGCCGCTGCGTGAGGATCTGCTGGAAAGCCTCGACGAGCTGCGCGCCATGGTCGCCGAAACGCTGGATTTCATTCGCGACGATGCGGTGCAGGAGCCGATGGTGCGGCTGTCCCTGAACCGGCTGCTGGCAGACCTGGCGCAGCGTTATCGCACCCTGGATCAGCCGGTCGTCTGGCGGCTCGGTGATGAGCTGTTCTGCCGCTGCAGACCGCTGGCCCTCAAGCGGGCGTTGACCAACCTGATCGACAACGCGCTGCTGCATGGTGGCGATGCGCAGGTCACCCTGCAGCGGTATGCGTCCGGGGAGCTGTGCCTGGAGATTCTCGACCATGGCCCGGGCATCGACCCCGGGAAGCTGGTGCAGGTGTTCGAGCCATTCGTGCAGTTGAGTGGCGAGCGGCGTGGCAGAGGCCTGGGTCTCGGGCTGGCCATCGCCCGCGCCTGCGTGCAGGCCCATGGCGGCGAGCTGAGCCTGGAAAACCGCCCGCCTGCCGGCCTGTGCGCGGTGGTGCGCTTACCGGCGCAGGGGTGAGCCGGCTCAGCCCTGGTTTTCGGCCTTGAGAAAATCCACGAACGCCCGGAGCGGCGAAGGCACGTGGCGGCGGTCGTTGTAGTAGAGGTAGGGGCCGTCGAACGCCTGCCACCAGTCTTCCAGCACCGGCACCAGCGCGCCTTGTGCGAACAGCGGGCCCAGGTATTCCTCGAAGGTGTAGATGATGCCGACACCAGCTACCGCGGCGCCCACTTCCAGGTCCTGGGACGAGGACAGCAGCGGCCCCTGGGGTGGCACGCGGACGATCTCGCCATCCTTCTCCAGCTCCCACACACCCAGCTTGCCGCTCTCGAAACGATGGCCGATCAGGCGATGTTCGAGCAGGTCGCGCGGTTGCTGCGGCGTGCCGTGGCGCACGAGGTAGGCCGGCGCGGCGCCGGCCACGAAACGCTGCCGGCGGGGCCCGATGGGCACGGCGATCATGTCCTTGGCCAGGCTTTCCTCGTAGCGCACGCCGGCGTCATAGCCGGCGGCCACCACGTCGACGAAGGTGTTGTCCATCGTCACCTCGACACTGACGCCGGGGTAGCGCTCGAGAAAGGCGGGGATCAGGCGCGGCAGCACGAAGCGGGCGATGGGCACCGGCACGTTGAGGCGCAAGGTGCCCACGGGCTGTTGCGCCTCGTCGTCGAGGTCACTGAAGGCGGCGCCGATTTCATCCAGGGCCGGACGCAGCCTTTGCAGCAGGCGTGCGCCAATTTCGGTGGGGTACACGCTGCGGGTGGTGCGGTTGAGCAGGCGTACGCCGAGGTCGCTTTCCAGGCGACGCACGCAATCGCTGATCGACGAGGCCGGCATGCCGCGTTTCTGCGCCGCTACCCGGAAGCCGCCGGCTTCGACCACGGCAGCGAACAGGGCGACGTCCGTCAGGTTGGGCTGGCGCATGGCTGGACACCCTCGAGGTAGGTGGCTGGATTGTACGAATGGCCGTACATGGCGTCCAATTTTATACGGCTTATCGTGGAGCGCTACCCGTTGAACAATGGTTCACGTCGACGGGCCGCGCTGTGGCGAGCCGTCGGACTTCCCACCGACAAGAGGATTGAACAATGACAACCACCATCCTGCAAACGCCCGCCCTGGCCAGCCCCGGCGCCGCCTGGCGCAAGTGGCTGGCGACCCTGAGTCTGACCCTGGGCTTCGCCCTCGAGGCGAACAGTGCTTCTGCCCAGCAAACCGCACCCAAACCGGACTGGAGCCTGGCCGATATGCCATCCCAGAGTGGGCGCATCTTCCTGGTTACCGGCGGCACCAGCGGCATGGGCTTCGAAGACGCCAAGGCCCTGGCCGCCGCCGGCGCCGAAGTGGTGATCGCCGCCCGCAACCCGCAGCGGGGCAGGGAGGCGATGGCGCGCATCAAGGAGGAAATCCGCGGCGCCCAGGTGCAGTTCGAGGAAGTCGACCTGGCCGATCTGGCTTCGGTGAAAGCCCTTGGCGAGCGCCTCAATGCCAAGCTGCCACGCCTCGACGGGCTGATCAACAACGCGGCGGTCATGGCGCCGCCGGAGCGCAGAACCTCGGCCGATGGCCATGAACTGCAACTGGCCACCAACTACCTGGGGCACTTCGCCTTGACCGGCCATGTATTGCCGCTGCTGCGCAAGAGCACCGCGCCGCGGGTGGTCACCCTGTCGAGCATCGCGGTGTTGCGCGGCAACCTCGACTTCGATGACCTGCAGTCCGAGCGGGCCTACAACCCCTATGCCTCCTATGCGCAGTCCAAGCTGGCGACCCTGATGTTCGCCTTCGAGCTGCAGCGCCGCAGTGAGCAGCAGGGCTGGGGCATCCAGAGCATCGCTGCGCACCCGGGTGTTGCCGTGACCGAGCTGATCGCCCGGGGGCCGGGGCTGGACAGCGAGTTCGGCCGCAACTGGGCCAAGGATCGCGACGAATACCACTCCGCCGCCCAGGGTGCGCTGCCGACGCTCTATGCCGCCACCGCGCACCAGGCTCAAGGCGGCGCCTACTACGGGCCGACCGGCGAGGAAGAAAAACGCGGGCCCCTGGGCCTGGCCACGGTGCCGGCGGTTGCCCAGGATGCCGAGGCCGCCGCACGCCTGTGGTCGGTCGCCGAGCAACTGACCGGCGTCACCTACCGCTGACAAACCGCCAGGAGCGCCCATCATGTTTCCCACTGTTCTGGTGCGGCGCCTTGGCGCCGCCATCAACGCCGAGCGCCACGAGCTGGGGCCGGCGTTGGCCGGCTTCGCGCTGTTCTTCTGCCTGTTCTCCGGCTATTTCATGCTGCGGCCCATCCGCGAGTCGATGGGCATCATGGCCGGGGTCGAGAACCTGCAATGGCTGTTCACCGCCACCTTCGTGGTGATGCTGGTGGCCGTGCCGCTGTTCGCCTGGCTCAGCTCTCGGGTGCCGCGCATCCATTTCGTCGACTGGGTGTACGGCTTCTTCTGCCTGAACCTGCTGGCCTTCGCCGTGCTGTTCCAGGTGAGCAACGACAACGTCTGGCTGGCGCGGGTGTTCTACGTATGGATCTCGGTCTACAACCTGTTCGTGGTGTCGGTGGCCTGGAGCCTGATGGCCGACGTGTTCGACAGCCAGCAGGCCAAGCGGCTGTTCGCCTTTATTGCCGCCGGTGCCAGTGTCGGCGGCCTGGTCGGGCCGGCCATGAGCGCGCTGCTGGTCGGGTTGATCGGCGAAAGCGGCCTGGTATTGCTGGCCGGTGTGCTGCTGGGCGTCGCCCTGGCCCTCAAGGCGCCGCTGATGCGTTGGCGAGAAGTCGGCGGCGCGGGTCGGCCAGGCGCCGTAAAGGCCGAGAGCTCGCGCAAGCCGGTGGCCGGCAACCCGTTCAGCGGCCTGACGCGGGTGCTGCAATCGCCTTATCTGTTGGCCATCGCCGCATTCGTGGTGCTGCTCGCCACGGTGACCACCTTTCTGTACTTCGAGCAGGCGCGCCTGGTGGCCGAGCGTTTCCCGGATCGTGATGCGCAGATTCGCGTGTTCGGCATCATCGACGTGATCGTGCAGGCCGGCGCCTTGCTCTCGCAGGTGTTCATCACCGGGCGCATCGCCCAGAAGATGGGCGTGCGGGTGCTGCTGGCCCTGGTGCCGCTGCTGGTCTGCGTGGGCTTTATCGGCCTGGCCCTGGCGCCCAGCTTCGCCATGCTGGCGGCGCTGATGATCGTGCGGCGCATCGGTGAATACGCCTTCGTGCGCCCCGGCCGGGAAATGCTCTTCGCACCATTGGATGCAGAGAGCAAATACAAGGCGAAGAACTTTATCGACACCGTGGTCTACCGCGCCGGCGACGCGCTCAGCGGCTGGGTGAAGAGCTTTCTCGATCTGCTCGGCCAGGGCGCGGTGCTGGTGGCGCTGGTTGGCGCGGGCTGCGCCCTGGTCTGGGGCGCGCTTGGCTGGTACCTGGGCAGGCAGGCCGATGAGATGAGCAGGCAGGACGCGCGGCAGATAAAAGCGGTCGTTCATGGCTAGGCAAGGCGACCGGTTGGTGGGCCGAAGCGGATCGCCACCCGGCCTACCCATCTCGAAAATTACAAGGCGGTGGCGGCAGTTCGGCGATGTGGGAGTGGGCGGGGGCGCCCAGTCCACGCCCGCGATTCGCGCGCATGGCGCGCTCCCACGACAGGTTGGCTCTCCCTTGTGATCGCTCCCACGCTCCGCCTGGGAACGATCGGGTTATCAGAAGTCCAGCGACGCGCCCAGCCAATAAGTGCGGCCGTAATTGACCGTGCCGTCGTCTTCGTCATTCAGGCGCTTGTTGCCCAGGTTGTAGATCGCCGAATTGAGCGTCAGTGATTCGGTCAGCTTGTACGAGCCACCGACGTCGGCAGTGGTGTAGGCGCGGGACGATTGGCCGGTCAGCGTGGCGCCATACTCCTCGCCGTTGTAGTGGGTCGCCGCCCAGGCCAGGGCTCGGTCGGTGATGTCCCAGTCGGCGCGCAGGCTCGCCTTGCGCTTGGGCGTCAGTGACAGGGGGCGGCCCCGGTCGACGCCGCTCTTCTGCTCGGAGTCCAGGTAGGTGAAGTTACCCTTGATCGCCACGTTGCTCAGCGCCTGCCAGTTGCCGCTCAACTCCAGGCCGCGGATCACCGCCTTGTCGACGTTGACCCGCTCCATCACGGTCAGGCCCTGCCACTGCTCGGTGGTGGTGACGGTGGAGAGCTTGTCCTTGAAGTCGTTGTAGAACAGCGTGGCGCCGGCCGAGAGGTCGTCGCGGTTCGACCACATTGCACTCAACTCATAGTTGGTACTGCTCTCGGGTTTGAGGTTGGAGTTGCCGAACTGCACGAAGCGGTTACGGCGCACCACCGCGTAGTCGTCGATCACCGCACGCAGTTCGGGGGCCTTGAAGCCGCGGGCCACGCCGCCTTTCAGCGTCCATTCGTTGGTCAGGTGCCACACGCCGTAGACGCGGGGATTGACGTGGCTGCCGTACTGCTCGTGATGGTCCAGGCGCACGCCGGTGGTCAGGGCGAAATCGTCGGTGATCGACCACTCGTCTTCGGCGAACAGGGCCTTCTGCACCACCGAGTATTCCTCGTTTTCACGCTCGCGAGGGGTGCCGCGGTTGGCCTGGTTCCAGTCGGTCAGCGTGGCCTCGTTCCACTGCATGCCGGCAGTGGTGACGTGGTAGTCGGTCGGAATCACCAGCTTGCCGTCCAGCACACGGTTGCGGATCTCCGGCTTGCGGCCGAACACGTCGGCCTGGGCCGGGGTGGCCTTGCCTTCGCGGCTGGTGGTCTCTTCGGCGAACGACAGCGTCGAATCCGCCCAGCCCCAACGGCCCTCGTGGGTCAGCGACCAGTGATCACGGTTGTTCTTCTGCTCCCGGGTCGACCAGTTGGCACTCAGGCCATCGCCATTCTTCAGGCGCGAGGCGCCGGCTTCGAGCAGGAAGTCGTGGTTCTCGCTCGGTGTCAGGGCCAGGCGTGCGGTCAGGCTCTTGTTGTCGGACTTGGCGAAGCCCTCGTTGGCTTCGGCGTCGTCGTCGGCCTGGCGGTCGAGGTAGTTGCCCCACACCTGCAGGCCCAGCACCTCGTTGATCAGCGGGCCATTGAGGTAGAACTGGGTGTTGCGGGCATTGCCCTGGTCGCTGTTCGGGCGCGCCGAATAGTCGTAGGACACGTTGCCGCCCCACTCGGGCGACACCTTGCGGGTGATGATGTTGATGACCCCACCGATGGCATCGGAGCCGTACAGCGAGGACATCGGCCCGCGCACCACTTCGATACGCTCGATGGCCGCAGCCGGCGGCACGAAGCTCTGTTCGTAACCACGGTTGCCATTGACCCGCGAATCCCGCCCGCTCTGGCGTTTGCCGTCGACCAGAATCAGTGTGTAATCGCCCGGCATGCCGCGGATCTGGATGTCGGTCTCGTTGGCACCGCCGTTGACCACCACACCTTCCACGTCGCGCACCGCATCGGCCAGGTTCTGCACCGAGCGCTTGCGCAGATCGTCACCGCTGATCACGGTGACCGAAGCTGGCGCGTCTTCCAGGTTCTGGGCAAAACCGGAAGCGGTTACCACCATATCGTCCAGTTCGAAGGTATCGGCATGGGCGAGGGTGCTGCCGGTGGCCAGGCAGAAGGTTGCCAGGCGAATCAGCGTGCCGACAGGGCGGCGAGGGAAGGGTGCGTGCATGGAATAGTCCTTACGAATCGTTTGCAGGCGCGAATCGTATGCATCCATGGTCGCCAAGGTTGGACAAAGTGAGACAGGGTGGTAGCTGGGCGGGGGAACTCGAGGCTGTGCAGCGAGATGCGTTTAGCTTTGCCAATCAGGCAAAACCGCCAGCGAGTAGAGCGGATGACGCTCTTTTCATCCACCCGCGATCATCAGGCGGGGCCTCATTCGCCTTAAATGCTCGTGCTTGATATCGTCTAAATGTATCAGCCAGAGCAGGGCGTTGAATGCCTGCGTTGCAGGCACAGGGCGCAGTCAATAAAAACCTGCAGTCGCAGGTTTTTATCAAACCATGCCTAATCCCAGGATTAGACCCGCTCGGCCCACATATCGTACTCATCGGCATCGACGATGCGCACGCGCACCTTGTCGCCCGGCTGGAAATCGGTGCCTTCGATGAAGACGCTGCCGTCGATTTCCGGAGCGTCGGCCCAGGAGCGGGCGACGGCGCCCTGGTCGTCGACTTCGTCGATCAGCACGTCCATTTCGCGGCCGATCTTCAGTTGCAGGCGGGCGGTGCTGATGGCCTGCTGGTGGGCCATGAAGCGGTCCCAGCGATCCTGTTTGACGTCATCGGGCACGATGTCCACGTCCAGGTCGTTGGCCGGCGCGCCTTCGACGGGCGAGTACTGGAAGCAGCCGACGCGGTCGAGCTGGGCTTCGGTCAGCCAGTCGAGCAGGTACTGGAAGTCTTCTTCGGTTTCGCCAGGGAAGCCGACGATGAAGGTGGAGCGGATGGTCAGGTCCGGGCACTGTTCGCGCCAGGATTTGATCCGCGCCAGGGTGCGGTCTTCGAAGGCCGGGCGCTTCATCAGCTTGAGGACGCGCGGGCTGGCGTGCTGGAACGGGATGTCCAGGTACGGCAGCAGCTTGCCGGCGGCCATCAGCGGGATCACGTCGTCGACGTTGGGGTAGGGGTACACGTAGTGCAGGCGTACCCACACGCCCATGCTGGAGAGCGCTTCGCAGAGCTCTTTCATGCGCGTCTTGACCGGCTGCCCGTTCCAGAAATCGGTCTTGTACTTGAGGTCGACACCGTAGGCGCTGGTGTCCTGGCTGATCACCAGCAGCTCCTTGACCCCGGCCTTGACCAGGCGCTCGGCCTCGCTGAGCACGTCGCCGACCGCGCGGCTGACCAGCTTGCCGCGCATCGAGGGGATGATGCAGAAACTGCAGCTATGGTTGCAGCCTTCGGAAATTTTCAGGTAGGCGTAGTGGCGTGGGGTCAGCTTGACGCCTTGCGGTGGGATCAGGTCGACCAGCGGGTTGTGGTCCTGGCGCGGCGGCACCACTTCGTGCACGGCGTTGACCACCTGCTCGTACTGCTGCGGGCCGGTGACCGACAGCACGCTGGGGTGCACGTCACGGATGCTGCCTTCTTCCACGCCCATGCAGCCGGTGACGATGACCTTGCCGTTTTCCTTGATGGCTTCACCGATCACTTCCAGGGACTCGGCCTTGGCGCTGTCGATAAAGCCGCAGGTGTTGACCACCACCACGTCGGCATCCTGGTAGGTCGGCACGACCTCATAACCTTCCATACGCAGCTGGGTCAGGATGCGTTCGGAGTCCACCAGGGCTTTCGGGCAGCCAAGGGAAACGAACCCAACTTTTGGGGTGGCGGTGGTGGTCATGCAGGTGAACCTCAGGGCTAAGACGGGCCGGGCGCTTTGGGCGCCTCTGGTCAAAAAGTGCGCAATTCTAGCGGCGTGCGAGGCACTTTTCCAGCACTGCCGACAGGATGTGGATGCGGGCCACGCCCATTGCCTTGAAAGATGCTGTTGCAGACTCCGCCCATGGGCCGCGCCGGGGCCTGTTAGCGTGCCCGAGCGACCGGCGCGCGCCGCCGCGCATCCCCATAACAATGACAAAAGGGCTACCCGATGTTTTCACGAATCACGCTGCTGAGCGTCAATCTGGTTCAACGCTTCCTGCCGTCTCCCTTCGTGTTCGCCATGCTGCTGACCCTGGTGGTATTGGCATTGGGCATCTTCGCCACCGGCCAGAGCCTGCCGCAGATGGCCCAGCACTGGGGTGGTGGTTTCTGGAACCTGCTGACCTTCACCATGCAGATGGCGTTGGTACTGGTCACTGGCCATGCCCTGGCCAATGCGCCACCGGTGGCCCGGCTGCTGGATCGCCTGGCGCGTATCCCCAATACGCCTGGCCAGGCCATCGTGTTCGTCACCCTGGTGGCGATGGCCGCCTCCTGGGTCAACTGGGGCTTCGGCCTGGTGGTCGGCGCGGTGTTCGCTCGGGCCTTGGCGCGCCAGGTGCAGGGCGTGCATTACCCCTTACTGGTGGCAGCGGCCTATTCCGGCTTTCTGGTCTGGCATGGCGGCTTGTCGGGCTCGGTGCCGCTGTCGCTGGCCACCGGCGGCGCGGACCTGGAGCGGATCAGTGGTGGCGTGCTGACCGCCGCCATTGGCGTCGAGCACACGCTGTTCACCACCCTCAACCTGACCATCATCGCCTTGCTGGTGATCGGTGCGCCGCTGCTCAACCGGGCGATGATGCCGCGCACGCCCACGGTGGCCGCGCCGGAGTTGCTGATCGATCCACCACCGCCCGTCATCCCGCGAGAGACCGGCTCCCAGCGCCTGGACGACAGTCGCATTCTCGGGTTGCTGATCGTCGCCCTGGCCGCCATCTATTTCGTCTACCACTTCGCCAGCAACGGCTTCGGGCTGACCCTGAACCTGGTGATCGGCATGTTCCTGTTCGCCGGCCTGCTGCTGCATGGCTCGCCTGAGCGTTACGGGCGGGCGATTCAGCAAAGCGTTGGCGGCATCAGCGGGATCATCATCCAGTTCCCGTTCTACGCCGGGATCATGGGCATGATGGTCGGTGCCAACGCCGAGGGGCAGACGCTCGGCAAGCTGATCAGCGACCTGTTCATCGATTGGTCGTCGGCCGAGACCTTTCCGCTGCTGAGCTTCCTGAGTGCCGGGCTCTTGAATATGTTCATCCCGTCGGGCGGCGGCCAGTGGGCGGTGCAGGGGCCGATCATGCTGCCGGCCGGTGAGGTGCTCGGCGTGGCGCCGGAGATCACCGCCATGGCGATTGCCTGGGGCGACGCCTGGACCAACATGATCCAGCCGTTCTGGGCGCTGCCGCTGCTGGCCATTGCCGGCCTGGGCGCGCGGGACATCATGGGCTATTGCCTGATCATGCTGCTGTATTCAGGCGTGGTGATCGGCGGGGCGTTCTACTTTCTGGTATGAGCGAGGCGTGCTGCCGGCGGGCACCGGCAGCACCGGAGTCACTGCGCCGCAGGCTGGCGCTTCTTGATCGCAGCGATGAGACGTTCGGCCAGCGCCGGGTAATCCTTGTCGTAGTGGTGGCCGCCCGGCAGCTCCAGCTTCTCGCCGACGTTCTGCGGCTGGGTGCAACCGCTCTCCGGCGCCTCTTCGCTGCCGTACACGCACAGCACTTTCGCGGCGGGCAGCTTGACCAGCTCGGGGCCGGTGGCGGCTTCGTCGGCGTCCTTGCCCAGCCAGCCTTCTACCTGGATCTCGAAGGCGCCACTGCGCGCCAGGGCCAGCAGCAGCACGGCATCGACCTGCTGCTTGTCGCTGTCGGGCAGGCGGTTGTAGAGCGCCGGCATCACGTCGGCGCCGAAGGAGTAGCCGATCAGCACGAAGCGCTTGGCGTGCCACTTCTCGCGGTACTGGCGCATCATCTCGGACAGGTCGCTGGCGGCCTGATCCGGGCTCTTGCGCTGCCAGAAGTAACGCAGGGTATCGACGCCGACCACCGGGTAGCCACGCTCGGCCATCTGCTCGGCCACGGCCTTGTCCAGGTCGCGCCAGCCGCCGTCGCCGGAGTAGAACAGGCTCACCGTATCGCCCGGCGGCGTGGACGGCACCTCGACCACTGGCAGGTCGTCGCTGGCGCCCTGCAGCAGGCGGCGCAACTGGGCGATCAGCAGCACCTTGGGCGCGGTGTCGTAGTCACCGATCAGGGTCTCGGCCTTGGCCTGCTCGCGTACGAAGCGGGCGCTGGCGTCGTCCGGGTTGTCGTTCCAGGCGGCCAGCCAGTGCCCATGGCCGCTGCTCGCCGGCGGCGGGGCATCGCAGTCGGGTTTTTCCAGCGAGAAACCGACCGACAGCGCCTGGGCCTTGTCGTCTTGCTGGGTGGCGAGCCAGCGCCAGGCGAGCATGGCGGTGTTCTCGCTGCCGGCGACCAGGTTCAGCTTGCCGTCCAGTTGTGCGGCGGCGTCCTGCAGGGTCTTGCCTTGCGCCTCGCAGCTTTGCGCGGTGGCCGGGTACTGACCGATCAGCGCGTGGTTGGATTGGGCCAGTTCCAGCAGCTCTTCATCACCGAGCAGTTGATCCTTCGGCAGCACCAGCAGCACGCGGCGCTGGACCTTGCCGCCCGGGGTGGCGATCTGCAGGTCGCCGCCGGAGGCCAGCGCGTGGTAAGCCAGGCTGGCGGCAGCCGGTGGGCGCAGCCACAGGTAGAGGCCACCGGCAATCACCAGCAGCAGGGCGAGGATCGGTAGCAGACGTTTGGCAGTGCGGGTCATCAGCGTTTCACCAGTCCGGTAAAGCCGCCAGCAATCAGCGCGGCGGTGTCGGTCAGCGCCACCAGCGGGTCGAGCCCGGCGGGTACGGCCATGTAGCGCGGCTCCCAGTCGGGCTGGAACTTGTCCTTGAAGCGGCGCAGGCCCTGGAAGTTGTAGAACGCTTCGCCACGCTTGAATACCAGCGCGCCAAGGCGCTGTGCCAGCGGCGCGCCGCGGCGTGGTTGCAGGCCGGAGAGCGGCACCATGCCCAGGCTGAAGCGGGCGAAGCCGGCGGCCTTGAAGTGCAGGATCAGGCCAAGCATGAGGAATTCCATGGTCAGCTTCGGCGCATCGGGCAGCACCCGCATCAGGTCCAGGGTGGCCAGGTCGCGGCTGTCGGTTTCCAGCAGGTTGGCGAAGGCCACGGCGCGGCCCTCGACCCGGGCGATGACGATGCGGAAACGGTTCAGGTAGGCCGGATCGAAACGGCCCAGGGAGAAGCCTTTCTCGCGCATCTGCTTGCCGCCCAGCCAGGCATCGGAGATGGCGCGCAGCTCGTCGAACGGCGCCTGACCGGGTTCGTGGAACTCCAGCACCAGGCCGTCACGCTGGCCGCGGTTCCAGGTGTAGCGCAAGTCCTTCATGGCCTTGCCGGTGCTCTCCAGTTCGAAGCGGTTGAGGTCCACCCGCGCTTCTTCGCCAAGCTTGATGGCGGTCAGGCCGATGTCCATGTACAGCGGCAGGTTTTCGGCGCGCACCTGGTAGAACACCGGGCGGGTGTGATGACGGTCGCACAGGTCGCGGAACTGCCAGACCAGTTCGGCGCGGCGCTGGGCGGTGCCGATGGGGTCGAACAGCGCGACCATGCTGCGGGCGCGCCGCGAATACATCAGAAAGGCGTCGCCCTCCGGGTGCACCAGCAGGGCCTTGTCGCCGGTCAGCGCGAGGCCGCCGTCGGCCTGGTCGGAGGCCTTGACGATCTGAGCGGCACGGTCCAGCTCCTCGCTGCTTGGCAAGGTGATGGCCGGCGGTGCGGCGCGCAGCAGCCAGGCCAGGAACACCACGCCAAGCACCAGCACGCAGCCCAGCGCGGCGCGCAGGCCCCGTGGCGCATCGGCGTTCACCGCGAATTGCCACCACAGCTGCTTTTCGTAAGGCACGTCCTGGTAGGCGAAGAACAGCAGCCAGATCGACGCACCGAGCACGCAGGCGCTGGCCGCCAGGTGCCAGGGCGAGAGGGGCAGCTCCATCAGCCGGCTGGGGCGATAGAAGTAGGGGCGAAACAGGGCCAGCAGCCCAGCGGTGATGCTCAGCAGCAGCGCCTCTTCCCAGTCGAAGCCCTTGAGCAGCGACAGGATTGCGCCGGTCACCAGCAGGCCCAGGGTCATCGCCCAGGCCGCGGACAGGCGCCGACGCAGCCCCTGGGCGAGCAGCAGGCAGAGCAGGCCGATCAGGCTGGCGCCAAAGTGCGAGGCATCGATCAGTCGGTGGGGGATGAGGAAGTCGAGAATCTCCAGGCGCTCGTCCAGGCTCGGCGTCGCGCCGGAGAACAGCAGCACCATGCCGGAAATGAACACCAGCAGCGCGAGGATCGGCGCGGCCAGGCCGCTGGCTGCGCGGATGGCCTGGCGGGCGTTGACCAGCCGGCGAAGTTCCATGCCGAGCAGCAGCAGGCAGGCCACCAGCAGCGGCAGCACGATATAGATGAGGCGATAGAGCAGCAGCGCCGCCGCCAGGGGGGCGGCGCCCAGCTCGCTGGCGAAGGCGGCCAGCAGCACCGCCTCGAACACCCCGACGCCGCCCGGCACGTGGCTGAGCACACCGGCGGCCAGGGCCAGCAGGTAGACGAGCAGGAAGGTGGTGAAGGGCGGAGCTTCGGGCAGCAGCAAATACAACACGCCGGCCGCGGCACTGACGTCGACCAGGGTGATCAGCACCTGCAGCAGGGTCAGGCGGGCACCCGGCATGCGCAGCAGGTGGCGGCTCACGCGAACGGTCACGCAATCGGCGTTCGGCCGTTCGGCCAGACGCGCGCGGTGCAGCACCAGCAGCAAGGCCGCGCCCAGTGCCAGCAGCGCCATGGCGATGACTATCAATAACGCTTGTGGCAAGCGTAGCGCAGCGGCCGCGGCAGTCGGGTCGGCCAGTGCGGCGAGGGCGGCGAGAATGGGCAACGCGCAGCCCAGGGACAGGCTGGCGAACACCGTCATGCGGGCGATTTCGACGCCGCCGATGCCATGGCGGGCATACAGCCGGTAGCGGATCGAGCCGCCGGAGAGCATCGACAGGCCCACGGCGTTGCCGATCGCGAACGCGCAGAAGCCGCCGGTGGCCAGGGTACGGCCAGGCAGGCTGACACCGGCATAGCGGCTGGCCGACCACTCGTAGCCGAGCAGGGCGATAAAGCCAATGACGGTCAGGCCGAGGGCGCCGAACAGGTTGAGCGTGGGCACCGCCAGAATGGAGGCGTGCAGGGCGCTGGGGTCCAGCTCATCGAGCAAGTGCCGACAGGCCAGCAGGGCGATGACGAACAATGCCAGGGCGACACTCAGCCCCAGCGGCTGACGGTATCGATCCAGGCGTTGGCGCCAGAGCAGCAGTTTGGATTTGGGCAGAGAAGGTGGGGCAGTAGCGTCGGAGCTGGCGCGCATCGGATACCTCTTGGGCAGTGCGGCTCAGATTGAAGGGTGGAAGCCAAGTTCCATTTTGTATCAAGCAATGTATGAGCTTGAGCGAAGCGCTTCAAGGTGTCTACGGCAGACGCCTGGAAGATTAGTCGATCAGCGTGGAGCGTGTGCGGGAGCGGTTTTTTGCGCCCGCCATCCCTGGCGGCCGCCCTTCGGGCCGTCGGCTGCGCCGACGTCAAAAACGCTCCGGGCGTTTTTTGGCGCCCATAAACAAAAGCCCCGACAGCGAACTGTCGGGGCTTTTGTTTCGAAGGTGGTTGCGGGAGCCGGATTTGAACCGACGACCTTCGGGTTATGAGCCCGACGAGCTACCAGACTGCTCCATCCCGCGGCGGCCATTATATGGATAGAGCGAATACTGTCAACCGACTTTTGCGTTTTCAATCAATCGGTTAAATCAGCGGGGCGGAAAAGCAAAAAGGCCACTCGATTGAGTGGCCTTTTTGAGTATCTGGTTGCGGGAGCCGGATTTGAACCGACGACCTTCGGGTTATGAGCCCGACGAGCTACCAGACTGCTCCATCCCGCGGCCGCCATTCTATCCAAGATGAGGCTTCTGTCAATCGATTTCTGCTTTTTAATCAATTGGTTAAATCGAAGATGCAGCAAAACAAAAAGGCCACTCGATTGAGTGGCCTTTCTGGGTATCTGGTTGCGGGAGCCGGATTTGAACCGACGACCTTCGGGTTATGAGCCCGACGAGCTACCAGACTGCTCCATCCCGCGGTCGCCATTCTATTCATCTGAGGGCTGTTGTCAACGCTAATCGAGGAAAAATCTGTTTTCCGTTCAAATGGTTAGCGCAGGGAAGGGCATATCCATGCGGCTCAAGAGCGCGTCTTGCGGGCGATCCAGACGTGCTGTTCGTGGACCGTAGAGGGCGCCGTGCAGCCCAGGGAATGCAGCCTGGTACCGATTCCTCGATGCCAGGCCGCAGATCCAGTCGGTCAAATCACGAACTCGCCTACCACCCGGTTCAACCCGACCGCCAGTTTCGAGACTTCCCCACTGGCCATGGCGGTCTGGCTGGCGCCATCGGCGCTTTGCGTGGACAGTTCCCTGATACTGATGATGTTGCGATCGATTTCGCGAGCCACCTGGGCTTGTTCTTCCGCCGCGGTGGCAATGAGGATGTTGCGCTCGTTGATCAGGGTGATGGCCTCGGCAATCTGTTGCAGCGAGCTGTCGGCGTTCTGCGCGACCGCGGTGGAATCGCTGGCCATCTGCTGGCTGTGCTCCATGGCGCGGACGGCTTGCACCGAATCGTTCTGTATGCCGCCGATCATCTGCTCGATTTCCTGGGTGGACTGCTGAGTGCGATGGGCCAGTGCACGTACCTCATCGGCGACCACGGCGAAGCCACGGCCTTGTTCGCCGGCGCGAGCCGCTTCGATGGCGGCGTTGAGGGCCAGCAGATTGGTCTGTTCGGCAATGGCGCGAATCACTTCGACCACCTTGCTGATGTCCTGGGCGCGTGCCGACAGTTGCTGCACCTGGCCGCTGGTATTGCCCACGTTCTGAGTCAGGTCCTGAATGGCCTTGAGCGTGCGTGCCACGTTGTCGATGCCGGCGCTGGTGAGTGCATGGGTGCGCTGCGAGGCATCGGCGGCTTCGGCCGCATTGCGGGCGACCTCATCGACGGCGGCGCTCATTTCGGTTACCGCCGTCGCGGCCTGGTTGACCTCGTCGTTCTGGCGAACCAGGCCGCGGCTGGATTCTTCGGTCACAGAGGCCATTTCTTCCGCGGCCGAGGCCAGCTGGTTCGAGCTGTCGGCAATATGGCCGATGGTCTGGCGAAGATTCTCCTGCATCTGGTGCAGGGCGCTCAACATGGCAGCCGCTTCGTCCTTGCCGATCACCACGATTCTTTCCGTCAAGTCCTTCTTGGCGATGCGCTGGGCGATCTGCACCGCTTCGCCGATCGGCACGGTAATGCTGCGGGTCAACAGGTAGGCCAACAGAATGGTGGCACCGATGGCGATGGCGATCAGGGTGCCGACCAGCGTCAAACCGGTGGAATAGGCTTGGCTGGCGCGAGCGCCCGCCGCTTCGGCGCCCCGGTCGTTGTAGTCGCGCAAGGCGTTGATCTGTTCCTGCATGGCATTGGTCACGGGCCTGATCGTGGTGTTGATCAAGGCCACGGCCGCAGCGCTGTCGCCGCTGCGCATCATGGGTTCGAACTGATCCAGAAGCCGAGCGTAGGCCTGGGCACTGGTACGGGCATCAGCGTAGAGCTTGCGCTCGTCCTCGCTTGCCACCAGCTTCTCGTAGCTGTTCACCGCATCGAAGAAGGCCGCCCGGTATCCCGCGAAATCATCAAGGGTTTGCTGGCGAATCTGTGGGTCCGTGGTAGTGGTGCCCCGCAGGCTTTCCAGTCTTAGCCGCAACACGCCAGCATTCATCAACCCGGCCATGCGCACGCTGGCCATCCAGTTGGTTTCCACGTCCTGCTCGACCTCGCGCAAGGTCTTCATCTGGGTGATCGCCACTGCGCCCAGCAACACGACGATCAACACGATCAAGGAGAAAAACAAAGCTGCTCGCGGAGCCACGTTTATACGTCGTAGAAGCATGATGATCGCCTTTCGCTGGATGGACGCAGATACTCAGGCTATCGGCCATGGCAGTAGCGGCTTCACCCCATATCCGACGTGAGGTCGGCACTTCCTGGGATGGCAGGGAACTTTCCGATGGCCGGTATCAAGGCAATGGAAACCCCTGCCGCCCGGTGCATTCAGCTTAGCCAAGCCCGTGCAATCCGCTGGCCGTGTTGGCATGGAGGGAGGACAATGACGGCCCTGGGGCCTCGCCTGAATGGCCGTAAACCCCTTCAATCTGGGAGCACTCGATAGATCTACATGGATAGGCGGCAGAGAAAGATCATCCACATCGATTGCGATGCCTTCTATGCGTCGGTCGAGATGCGCGACAACCCGGCGCTGGCCGACAAACCCATGGCCGTTGGCGGCTCGGCCGATCGGCGCGGGGTGATCGCCACCTGCAACTACGAGGCGCGGGCCTACGGTGTGCGCTCGGCCATGGCCTCGGGGCATGCGCTGAAGCTGTGCCCGGACCTGCTGATCGTCAAACCACGCTTCGACGTCTACCGCGCGGTGTCCCGGGAGATCCACGGAATCTTTCGCGACTACACCGACCAGATCGAGCCGTTGTCCCTGGACGAGGCCTTTCTCGACGTTTCCCATTGCGAGCACTTCGGTGGCAGCGCCACGCGTATCGCCCAGGACATCCGCCGACGGGTGTCCAGTGACCTGCATATCACCGTTTCCGCCGGGGTGGCGCCCAACAAGTTCCTGGCCAAGATCGCCAGCGACTGGCGCAAGCCCAACGGCATCTTCGTGATCACCCCGGATCAGGTCGAGGATTTCGTGGCCGAGCTGCCGGTCAACAAGCTGCACGGGGTCGGCAAGGTCACCGCGGACAAGCTCAGCCGCCTGGGCATACGTACCTGCCGTGATCTGCGCGAGTGGAACAAGCTGCGCCTGGTGCGCGAGTTCGGCAGCTTCGGTGAGCGGCTGTGGAGCCTGGCCCATGGCATCGACGAGCGGGTGGTGCAGACCGACAGCCGCCGCCAGTCGATGAGCGTGGAGAACACCTACGATCAGGACCTGCCGGACCTGCAGGCCTGCCTGGCGCAGCTGCCGGCCTTGCTGGAAGAACTGGAGCGACGCATGACGCGCCTGGATGGCAGCTACCGGGCGGGCAAGCCCTTCGTCAAGGTCAAGTTCCACGACTTCACCCAGACCACCCTGGAACAGGCCGGCGCGGCGCGGGACCTGGAAAGCTATCGCCTGTTGCTGACCAGTGCCCATGCCCGGGGCAATCGGCCCGTGCGGTTACTCGGTGTTGGCGTGCGGTTGCAGGATTTGCGCGGCAAGCACGAACAGCTGGATCTGTTCACCACGTCCGAACGGTAGAACGAGGACGGCCAGGTGGGCTGGGCAGCCCGCCTGGCCGTCGGGCAGCCTACTCGTCAGGCCACAGGCGGATCGGTTTGCCGCTGGCCGGCCACAGGCGCAGTTGCTCGATGGGCGAGATATCCCAGCGCTCGATGGTCGTCAGGCTCTGCAGAAAGCGGTTTTCCTGTTCCATCAGTGCCGGCGCGCACAGTTTGCGGGTGCTGCCGGCGTTACCGAAGGTCAGCTTGTCGCCATCCCGGGTATAGCTGGCGAACCAGTGGTTGCAGCCGGCATTGCCGTAGGCGCGGCCATCCTCGCCAAGGATGATGGTCAGATGGCTGTTGTCGATCAGCGGTCGCTCGCCGATCCATTCCACGCGGTAGGTGCGCTCGTTTTCCAGCTGCACGGGTTTTGCCGCGCAGCCAGCCAGGGCTGCAGCGAGCAGACCAAGGGCGAGAAGCGGTTTCATCAGGCCTCCTTTTTAATACACGCAGGGCACAAGTGCTTGTCCTGCCGTTTGCGCCAGCCCAGCTCGGCAAGGCGGGCGTCGGCGGCTGGCGTCTGGGCTTTTTTGCCCAGTGCACTGTCGACCGCGAATTCGAAGTCCAGTTGCCTGGCGCAGCTGTCGCAGGTGACCTGCCAGTTGAAGATCGACAGCTCGGTGAACGCCGGCCCGTGGGCGACGGCGACCCATTGGCCGGGCGGGTTGATCAGGTGACGGACCTTGTCGACCTGCAGGCGCATGCTCAGGTCGCGGCTGCCCTTGAGGCTGACGACCAGGGTGTCGCTGCCCTTGATCGAACCGCCGTTGCCGGTGACCTGGTAGCGGCCGGGAGCCAGGGCGCGGCACTCGATCAGGGTGTGTTCGGGGTTGAGCAGGTTGTAGCGAAAATCGTGTTCGGCCATGGGTCCTCCGGGTAAGGGCGGCATTCTAGCAGGGCCTGACAGCGGAGGGCGGACGGCGACGCCCCGGGGTCAGCCCGACGTCGCAGTGAAGCATCAGGCAGCGGGAAAGATGTCCCGCAAGGCGGCGCGATAGAGATCGAATGCCGCCACGGCGCCGCCGACGGCTTCTTCACGCTGGTTTTCGCTCAGCGCCAGGCCGTCGAGCAGGTCGACGAACTGGCGCCAGTGCAGGCCGCGGCCATCCGGGTGGGCGGCCAGGTGGCGGGCACCCTTTTCAGCGCTGAGGCCGATCTGCTGGCCTTGTTTGAACAGAAAGGCGGCGCCCAGGTTGGACCCCTCGCAGCAGTACAGCCAGCCCAGAGCAGCGTGGGCGCTGGGCGGCGCCACAGCGGCGGGCGTGGGCGGGTGGGGCAGGCCCAGGTCGCTAAGATCGGCACGCACCGCTTCGAAGCGGGGCAGTTCGCGCAAGCCCGGCAGCAGGCGATTGAGCTCGATATCGTCGTACAGCCCACCGAGGGCGCCATGGAAGCGGTGCTGCAGGCGCAGGAAGCAGCCATAACGCGCGAGGCTCTCGAAGGGCCGCGACTGCATCACCAGTGTATCGACACTGTCGTGATCACGGCGGGTGCCGGCTTTCAGGCGCTTGCTCAGCGGCAGTTGCTCAGGCGCCGTCGCCAGCACGGTTGCCGCGCGCGCTAGCGATGCCTCGCCCTCAGACGGCTGCATCGTGCGCCTCCTCTTGCAGGCGCGCGATCGCCTGCTCCAGTTCGTCCAGGCCGCTGCTGCGGATCGGCTGGTCCTGCTTGAGCTGGGTTTCGCTGTGCTGGCAGGCGGCGCGCAGCTGCGGCACGCCGCAGTAGCGGGTGGCGCCGTGCAGGCGGTGGATGCGTTCGATCAGGGCATTGCGATCGCCGTCGGCGCGCGCCTGGCGGATGGCCTGCAGATCGCCCGGCAGGCCGGCCAGCAGCATGTTGAGCATATCAGCGGCCAGGTCGGCCTTGCCGGCGGCCAGGCGCAGGCCCTCTTCCTGGTCGAGCACGGCGGTGGCAGGCGCGGCGGCGGCATCGGGCTGCGGCTCCTGCGGGTTGCCCGCCAGGGTCAGGCCGGTCCACTTGAGCACCACCTGGGCCAGCTGGCGCTCGCTGATCGGCTTGGTCAGGTAGTCGTCCATGCCACTCTGCAGCAGCGTGCGCTTCTCGTTGGCCAGGGCGTGGGCGGTGAGGGCGACGATGGGCATCGGCGTACGGGCGTTGTCGTGTTCCCACTGGCGGATCGCCTCGGTGGTCTGGCGACCATCCATGCCGGGCATCTGCACGTCCATGAATACCAGGTCGAAGTCCTGCTCCTGGGTGATCACCAGGGCATCGAAGCCGCTGCTGGCGACCGTGACCTTGGCGCCCATGTCGTCGAGCAGGGTCTGCACCAGGAGCAGGTTGGCGGCGTTGTCGTCCACGCAGAGAATGGCTGGCGAGCGGGTCAGGTTGTGGCGCGCCGCCTGGCGGGCCTGTCGTGGCGCCACCAGCTCGACCAGCGCGCGTTGCAGGCGCCGGGTACAGGCCGGCTTGGCCTGCAGCTGGCTGTGCCAGTCCGGCACGTTGTCCTGATAGAGCGTCTGTTCGGTAGTGGGGCAGAGCACCACGCTCTTGCAGCCCTGCTGCTCGAGCGCCCAGACCTGCTTGTCCAGTGCGGCCGGCGACAGGTCGTCGCTGGTCACGCCCAGCACGGCGCAGCTGAAGGCTTGTGCGCTGCCGGCGGCGGCCGTGACCGCGTCGCACAGGCTGCCGAGATCGGCGAAGGCGCTGACCTGCAGGCCGCAATCCTCCAACTGGTGCTGAAGCGCCTGGCGGGCCAGTTCATGGGCTTCGAGGATCGCCACGCGGCGGCCGGCCAGGGCACGAGGCTGCTCGTCGGCCTCGCTGCGCGCCTTGGGCAGGTTGAGGCTGACCCAGAATTCGGAGCCTTCGCCCGGGGTGCTGTCGACACCGATTTCGCCGCCCATCTGCTCGATCAGGCGCTTGGAGATCACCAGGCCCAGGCCGGTGCCGCCGGCCTGGCGTGACATCGAGTTGTCGGCCTGGCTGAAGGCCTGGAACAGCGCGCGCAGGTCTTCTTCGCCCAGGCCGATGCCGGTGTCGCGCACGCTGATGCGCAGCTGCGCACGGTCGGCGGTCTCTTCCTCGACCATGGCGCGGATGACGATGCTGCCTTCACGGGTGAACTTGATGGCGTTGCTGACCAGGTTGGTCAGCACCTGCTTGAGGCGCAGCGGGTCACCCGAGAGCCACACCGGGGTGTCGCGATAGACCAGCGAGAGCAGTTCGAGCTTCTTCTCGTGGGCGGTCGGCGCGAGGATGGTCAGGGTGTCCTGCAGCAGGTCGCGCAGGTTGAAGGGGATGTTCTCCAGTACCAGCTTGCCGGCTTCGATCTTCGAGAAGTCGAGCACCTCGTTGATGATGCTCAGCAGGCTGTCGGCGGATTTCTCGATGGTGCTCAGGTAATCCTGCTGGCGCGGGCTGAGTTCGCTTTTCTGCAGCAGGTTGGTGAAGCCGAGGATGCCGTTGAGGGGCGTGCGGATCTCGTGGCTCATGTTGGCTAGGAACTCGGATTTGATGCGGCTCGCTTCCAGGGCTTCCTTGCGGGCGAAATCCAGTTCGATGTTCTGGATCTCGATGTTTTCCATGTTCTGGCGCAGATCTTCGGTGACCTGGTCGATGCTGTGCTGCATTTCCTCCTGGGCGGCCTGCAGGGACTCGGCCATGCGGTTGATCCCCGAGGCCAGCTCGTCCAGTTCGTGGCTGCCCAACGGCGGCAGACGGGTTTCCAGGTGGCCGTCCTTGAGCAGGGCGACGCCATGCTTGATGCGCAGCAGGGGGTCGTTGATGCTGCGGCTCATGCGCAGCGCCAGCAGGCCGGTGATGATCAGCCCGGTAACCACCAGCAAGAGGCTGGTGAGCAGGCTGCGGTAGCCGCTGAGCAGGGTGTTGTGGTGCGACAGTTCCAGCTCCACCCAGCCGATCGGTTCGGCCTCGGCGCTGGCACGTTCCTCGCCGCTGAGGGTCAGGTGCTGGGCCATCACCGGCAGCAGGAAGCGGGTGGCGTCCTGGCTGCTCTGTTCGGCGATGTCCACGGTGCTGCTGTCGATCACCGGGCGGCTGTTGAGCATGCTCGGGCCGGCGTGGGCCAGACGCTCGCTTTGCGTGGTCAGGAAGGTCACCGCACGCACGTCCGGCTGCTCCAGGGCTTCGGTGGCGATGCGCTGCAGCAGCGGCTGGTCGCCGTGCAGCAGGGCGGGGGCAGCCAGGGGCGCCAGTTGTTCGGCGATCATGTGGCCGCGTTGCAGTAGTTGCGCCTGCAGGCCGGAGAGCTGCATCCAGATGAAATAGCCGCCCAGTACCAATGCCAGCAGGCTGGTGGGCAGCAGGGTAAGCATCAGTACCCGACCCTTGATGCCGATATCCTTGAACACGCAATGCCCCCTTTCGACGATGCCAGGCAGTGTAGCGATTCCGGCCGGGTGACGCTTGCCCGTCGTAAGGCGGGTTACGGGGCCCCATGCAATAGGTAGAATCGCTCGCATTCGCTTTTCAGAGCCACATTGCCATGACGCCCTCAACTATCCCCGCCACCCGAATTCTCGCGGTCGAAGACGACCCGGCCCTGGCCTCCCACCTGCAGGCCCACCTGCAGGGCAGCGGCTTCGAGGTGACCCTCAGCCACGACGGCAGCGAAGGCCTGCGCCTGGCCCGGGAGCAGCACTTCGATCTGATCCTCATGGACATCCTGCTGCCTGGCAGCAATGGCCTGGACGTGCTGCAGCGCCTGCGCGAACAGCGCCATGTGCCGGTCATCCTGATGTCCGCCCTGGGCGCCGAGCAGGATCGCATCGCCGGTTTCAGCAAGGGCGCCGACGACTACCTGCCCAAGCCGTTCAGCCTGGGCGAGCTCAGCGTGCGTATCGAGGCCATCCTGCGCCGGGTCGCCTACGAGCGCCGTGGCCAGCCGCCGCTGCAGGCTGATGCGCTGACCTTTCATGAAGATCGCTGCGACGTCTGCCATGAAGGGCAGTGGGCCATGCTCACCTCTACCGAGTACCGCCTGCTGGAAACCTTTTCCCGGCACGCTGAGGAAGTGCTCAGCAAGGCCTTCCTCTATCAGCACGTGCTGCATCGCGGTTATTCCCAGCACGACCGCAGCCTGGACATGCACGTCAGCAACGTGCGCCGCAAGCTCAAGGGCATCGCCTACAACGGCAAGCGCCTGGAGTCGGTGTGGGGCAAGGGTTACGTGCTGACGGCCCGGGAAGCCTGAGGTGCCGGGGTGGCATTCGCTGTTCTGGAAGCTGATCGTCGGCCTGGCGCTGTTCTGCCTGCTGACCGTCAGCATGCACCTGGACCTGGAACGACGGGTGTACGACTCGATGTCTACGCTGTCCCCGCGCAGCCAGCAGGAGCTGAGCGTCATCGCCGGCGAGGCGGAAGCGGCCTGGCGTGAGCGCGGTCGCGATGGCCTGGACGAGTTTCTGCACGACTTCTACCAGCGTGAGCAGGTCTGGGTCGTGGTGGTGGACCAGCATCAGCGGTCGTTGTCTTCCTGCCCGCTGAGCGACGAGGAGGCGCTGCGCCTGAGCTTCGTGCGCCGGCTCGATCAGAAGGTCGGCCGGCCCGGTGGGCAGCCGGTGTTCTACATCCCGTTCAGCGACGGGCAGGCACGCCTGGTGCTGGAGTTGCCGCCGCGCCTGGATCCGCGCAACGCCCGGCCGATATGGGATTTTCTGCTGCACAGCGTCTTGCCCGCCTGCCTGGCCATCCTCCTGGGCACCCTGTTGTATCGCTGGCTTATCGCGCCCCTGGTGATCCTGCGCCGCCAGGCCAACAGTCTCAGCGCGGGGGACCTGAGTGCCCGGGTCGGCCCGCCGGTGGCGGCCCGCAAGGACGAACTGGGCGAACTGGGCCGCGCCTTCGACCATATGGCCGAGCGCCTGCAGGGCACCGTGGTGTATCAGCGGCGCCTGCTGCGCGACCTGTCCCACGAGCTGCGCACGCCGCTGAGCCGCCTGCGCGTGGCCAGTGACGGCGAGAGCGACCCGCAGGTGCTGCGCCAGCGCCTCGACCGGGAAATCACCATCATGCAGACCCTGGTGGAGAACTCCCTGGAGCTGGCCTGGCTGGATTCCGAGCGCCCGCAGTTCGCTCGCGAGCCGATCCGGGTGCTGCAGCTCTGGGACATGCTGGTCGAGGACGCCTGTTTCGAGGCCGCCTGGCCCAGCGAGCGCCTGCTGTTCGAGGTCGATGAAGACTGCACGGTGTACGCCAACCTGACCAGCCTGGCCCAGGCCCTGGAAAATCTGCTGCGCAACGCCATTCGCCACTCACCGGCCACGGGGCAGGTGCGCCTGACGGGCGTGCGGGAAGACGATTGCTGGCACCTGTGCCTGATCGACGAGGGCCCCGGTATCGAGGCGCGCTACCTGGAAACCATTTTCGAGCCCTTCGCCCGGCTCGACAGCGCGCGCCCGGGCGACGGCGGCTTCGGCCTCGGCCTGAGCATCGCCCGCAGCGCCATCGCCCTGCAGGGTGGTCGGCTGTGGGCCCAGAGTCCGCCCGGCAGCGGGCTGCAGATGCACCTGCTGCTACCGGCGGCCGAGGTGCAGGTGCAAAGTGTATAGTCTGTAAATGACGTTTACTCTCATATGATATTAACTATCATTTGCGTCGTTATCACGGCGGGAAGGCTCTAGGGCGAGCCTTCAGGAGATCCACTGACCGCCGTTTTCGCCCGTCTGGGCCTGACAATCATGCGGTATGGGGGATGATGTCGATGAATCCGAAGTACAAACCGAGTCTGCTGGCCACGGCCATCATGATGGCGTTCAGTGTGCCGACTGCCTATGCACAAGAGGTCGATAACGAGCCCGGAGGCGCGTCATCAGCTCTGCATCTGGATGAGAGTCAGGGCTCGCTGATGGAGCTCGGCTCCACGGTGGTGACCGCAGCAGGTACGGAAGTGGATTTGCGTGACGCTCCAGCCAGCATCAGCGTGGTCACCCGTGAAGACATCGAGCGCAAGCCGATGGCTAGCATCGCAGAGGTTCTGGGCACGCTACCCGGCGTTACCGGCGGGTATTCGGCAACCGGCGCGGGTTCCAAAATCTCCTTCCGGGGTATGCCGGACCGCTATACCCTGATTCTGGTCGACGGCAAGCGGATCGGCAGTTCGCAGCTGCTGGGTCATCGGCCTGACACCATCCCCCAGGATCTCGACTGGTTGTCGCCCGAGTCCATCGAGCGAATCGAGGTGGTACGTGGCGCCATGTCTTCGCTGTATGGCTCGGAAGCCATGGGCGGGGTGATCAACATCATCACCCGCAAGGTCTCTCCCGAATGGGGTGGCTCGATCACGTCCAACTACAGCCGCCCACAGCCCAGCGATTCTGGCGACACCTCGCAAATCGGCGTCAATGTCAGCGGTCCCCTGACCGACAGCCTCGGTTTGCGCCTGGGCGGCAGCTTCAGTGACCGTGAGTCCGACTCCGGCGCCACGGGCTCGACCGGCGCGCTGTCGAAGAACGTCAACGGCAAGCTCAACTGGCAGGCCTCGGAAAATCATAGCTTCAGCATCGATGCCTCGGCAGGCGAGGAGCGTGCCCGTTCGTTCGATGACGTGGAGGCTCGAGCGGCTGCTGGTGAGACCAATGAAACATTCGGATCCTCGAAAATGGTCAGTCGAGGGTTCGGCATTGGTCATGAAGGGCGTTTCGGTGAGGTGGGAACCAAGCTCGACCTGTACGTCAACACGTTCGAGAACAAGGCCGATCAGGCGGACAGCGCCAATGGAGGGGCGAAATCCAAGGAGGCGGTGGCGGATTTCAAATTCGACGTGCCCTTCGAGCTGGGTGTCAGCCAGTGGCTGACCGCCGGCCTGCAGTACAAGGAAGAGGAGGTTGAGAACCCGGGCAACATCGGCAATATCGCAGCCTTCATTCCGCCAGGCCAGGCGGAAGCGTTGACTGCGGAGAAGAAGCCTGAAGGCTGGGCTTGGGCAGTCTTCGCCGAGAATCAGGTATTCCTGCGCGACGACCTGACCCTGACCCTGGGCCTGCGCACCGATCGCACCGACGGATTCAGCGCCCATACCAGTCCCCGCGCCTATCTGGTTTACCACCCGACCGATGCCTGGACGATCAAGGGCGGTGTTTCCAAGGGCTTCCGTGCGCCGAACCTGAAGGAACGCTCCCTGAGCTCGGGCACCTCGTCGATGGGCATGGGTTGTAGCTCGCTGGCGCCGCTCGGCTACATGGGCGGGCAGTGCTTCATGGTCGGCAACCCGGATCTCGAGCCCGAGATCAGCACCAACTACGAGCTGGGTGTGGCGTTCGACGAGAACGAGTACCGCTTCGAGGCCACGTACTTCACCAGCAAGATCAAAGACATGATGCAGAATGGCTTTCTGGGTCAGGTCAATGGCATCTGGTACACCCAGCAGTACAACATCGAGGAAGCCAAGACCAGCGGCGTCGAGTTGTCGTTCGGCATGCCGGTCACCACTGCCGTGTCGTTCAGCGGTAACGCGACCTATATGATCGAGTCGGAAAACACCACGACAGGCGAAGCGCTGCTGATGACGCCGGAGTGGACCGCCAATGCGTTGCTCGAATGGCAGGTGGACAATCAACTTTCCACCTACCTGTCCGCGCAATACCTCGGCAAGCAGTTGTACCGGCCTTCCGCGACCGGCGCGGACAGCTTCGCCGAGGCCAATACCACTGTCGATCTAGGTGGCAACTATGCGGTGAACAGGAATCTGACGCTGCGCGCCGGCGTACAGAATGTTTTCAATGATGCTGTGAAAACCGATGACGATTATGGCGACGGGGATCCGCGTACCTTCTATGTAGGGTTTACCAGCCGCTTCTGACCACACCGCGTGCCGCTGTTATCCAGCCCCAGACGCCTGGCGTTATGGAGGCTGGATTTCTGCGTGTTGATGCCTGTGCTTTGTTTGACCTGGAGTTCGCAGATGAGCCGCCGAGAGGGCTATGTGATCGATGTACCCTATCCGCTGCATTTCCATAAGGAAATGCAGCCGGTTTGGATGAGCTACATAGCCACCAGCCTGGGCTGCGCAGCACCGGATATCCGTCGCTCCTACCGCTACTGCGAGCTCGGATGCGGTGCGGGCATCAACCTGCTCGTGGCGGCTGCGAGCAATCCACTCGGAGAGTTCGTCGGTGTCGATTTCAACGCGGGGCATATAGTGCTCGCTCAGCAGGCAGCACGCGATATCGGCTTGAAGAACATCCAGTTCGTCGAGGCCAGCTTCGGGGATTTCGCCAGCCGGGATCTGCAACCGTTCGACTTCATCGCATGCCACGGTACGTGGTCCTGGCTGCCTCCCCAGGCCCAGGCCAGTATCCTGCAGATCCTTCACCGCTACCTGGAACCCGGCGGTCTGTTCTATCTGCACTATATGTGTCATCCCGGTGCGACACGCTTGACCGCCATTCAGAAAATTCTCCATGAGGTGTCCCTCGCCATGCCGGGTGACTCGGCTGAGGCCGCTCGCCATGGCGTGGAATTGTTGCGTCGCCTGGCGGATAGCGGGGCGGGGGCATTCGAAGACAATCCCGGGCTGAAGGACGAACTGGCTGCTCTGGAGAAAGAACACCTGACCTATCTGGCCCATGAATTTCTGACCGATTACTGGCGGCCACAGCATTCTGCCGACGTGCACCGGATCGTCGCTCAGGCCGAGCTGACCTATATCGGCAGTGCAGACTGCTTCGAGAACATGGACAGCCTTTCCATCCCGGGCGATATCCAGCCGATACTGTCCGGCGTGGCTCAGAGCGCTTTGCGCGAGACGATCAAGGACACCGCCCGCAATCAACACCAGCGCCTGGACATGTTCCAGCGGCAACCCGAGACCTTGAGCAGCGAGCAACATCTGCTGCAGCTGGATGCTGCCCGTTTCATGGCGCTGGCAACCATGCCGCCTGCGGGGGCGCTGAACTTCTCCACGCCGATCGGGGCGATACCGGGGCCGGAGGCGATATTCGAGCCGTTGCTGAAAGCCTTGCAGGCAGGGCCCAGGTCATTTGCCGAATTGCGTGGCCTGAGTGTTTTTTCCGGCGAGCCGGGGGTACTGCTGCAGGCCTTGCAGATGCTGATGTGGGCCGGGCATGCGCATCCCCTGCGCGCCGATGGCGCCACTGCCCAGCAGGCAAGCGCATTCGGCGAATGGCTCAGCTCGAAGGCCGTGGCGCTGAGTCCGCTTCCCGAGTGCGGGACCGCTGTAATGCGCAAGCGGGGAGCGTAATGGTCATAGGTCTTCGTGCAGGCAGCCGTGGGCTCATGAACCGATGGTTGAGCATTCTTATCGTGCTGGCGACCTTCAGCGGGGCCGCCATGGCCAAGCCTGATCTGTCCCAGCCGCTGGGTCCGACCCTGGCCGATCAGGGCTCGGCCCATTACCGCTTCACCCGACAGGAACTCGCCTCGGCCGACGGCCAGCGCCACTACCACATCTGGACCGCCATTCCCGAGCAGGCCGCGCCCCCGGCGGGTTATCCGGTGCTGTACCTGCTCGATGGCAACGCCGCCCTGGGGGCCCTGCAGGAGGCGCAGCTGGCCGACCTGGCCAGGCGCGGCCCGCCGGTGCTGGTGTTCATCGGCTATGCCACCGACCTGCGCTTCGATGCGACGGCGCGTGCCTACGACTACACGCCGCCGCTGCCAGGCGGCGAGCCGGTGATCGACGATATCGCCCGGCAACGGCGCGGCGGCGGCGCGGATGAGTTTCTCGACCTGATCGAGCAGCGCATCAAACCCCTGGTGCAGGCGCAGGCGCCTATCGACCGGCAACGTCAGAGCCTCTGGGGGCATTCCTACGGCGGGCTGCTGACGCTGCATGCGCTGTTCACCCGGCCGGCGAGCTTCCACCGCTATATCGCCGCCGATCCGTCGTTGTGGTGGCAGGGCGGCTTCATCCTCCAGGAGGCCCGGGCCTTCGTCGCCCGCCCGCAGCCGTTCGACCTGACGCTGCTGACCGGTGGCGCGCAGCGCGAACGCTCGCCAGGCAAGAACGACGATCCGCAGGTGCGTGCCCGGCGTGACGCCGTCGCCGCGCTACCGGCCAATGCAGCCGAACAGCTCGCCGAGCAATTGGCGGCAGTTGGCCGTGGCCCGGTTCGCTACAAGCGCTACCCCGACCTCGGCCACGGGCCCATGCTGCCGGCCTCCCTTGGTCCGGCGCTGCGCCTGAGCGCCGGGGATGACGGGGGCATTGCCCAGTGGGGGGCGCAATGAGTCGCCCGGATTTACATATGTAAATGAAAATCCTGCGCATTTGTGATGCAGTATTGCCGCTGCCGCGTTACAGCCTACGACGCGGCGGCACGATTTTACCGTTGAAGAAAGGATATGTTGATGATCGCTCGCCTATCTCGCTGCTCCCGCCTGCTGGCGCTGTCCGGCCTGTTCGCACTGTTGCCGCTGGGAGGTGCACTGGCCGAGCCGCGCAGCCTGGATACCGCCTATGGTGAGGTCAGGCTGGAGGGCACTCCGCAGCGCGTGGTGACCCTGAGCGAGAACGCCCTGGATGTGGCCCTGGCCGTCGGCGTCAAGCCGCTGGGCAGCGTCGCCACCCGCGGCGGCAGCGACGTATCGGGCTACCTGAAAGACAAGGCGGGCGATATCAGGATCGTCGGCACCGCGCGGGAAACCAACCTGGAGTCGGTGTTCGCCCTGCAGCCGGATCTGATCCTGGCCGGGCCGGAGCTGACCCGGGATCAGTACCAGAAACTCAGCCTGATCGCGCCGACCCTGGTCCCCAAGGGCAATTCCTTCGCCGACTGGCGCAACAACGTCGCGTTCTATGGCCAGGCGCTCGGCAAGCAGCAGCAAGCCGAGGCTGCCGTCGCGGCGGTCGACGCACGTATCGAAAACCTCAAGGGCAGGATCGAGCCGGGCCAGGTCGCTTCCGTGGTGCGCTGGAGCCCGCAGGGCCCGGGCGTGATGTCGCAGCATTTGTTCGTGGGCCAGTTGCTGGGCCAACTGGGCTTCAAGGGCACGGCGATGGCCGCCGAGCTGACCCAGAAACCCCATAGCGATGCCCTGAGCCTGGAGAACCTGTCGCGCATCGACGGCGATTGGCTGTTCCTCGCCACCCTCAATGCCGATGGCGCCAGGGCCCTGGAACAGGCGCGCCAGCAGCCGGCGTTCGCGCGCCTCAAAGCGGTCAGCAGCAGCCATGTGCAGAGCGTCGACGGGCAGATCTGGAGCAGCGGCGCCGGCCCGCTGGCGGCCCAGGTGATTCTCGATGACGTGGAGAAGGCCGTCACCTCGCAATGAGCAGCGCGGCAAAACCCGCTCGCCTGACGCTGGCCGCTGCGCTGGCCTGGGTAAGCGCGGCGCTGGCATTGCTGTGCATCGCCAGCCTGCTGATCGGCGCGGGGGAGGTGGGCATTCTGCGTAGCCTGTCGGCACTGAGTGGCGGCGTGGATGACGAGGCACGCTTCGTGCTCCTCGAGCTGCGCCTGCCCCGTACCCTGCTCGGTGTGCTGGTCGGCGTGGCGCTGGGCGCCGCGGGCGTGGTGCTGCAAGCGGCCACCCGCAACCCCCTGGCCGAGCCCGGCCTGCTTGGCGTCAGTGCCGGGGCCTCGTTCGCCGTGGTGCTGGCGATCAGCCTGGGCGCCAGCGCGGCGACCCTGAACCTGGGCGTGGCCATCGGCGGCGCCCTGGTTGGGTGCCTGCTGGTATTGCTGGTCACCCAGGTACGCGGCGTCGGTGATGACCCGGTGCGCCTGGTGCTGGCCGGTGCCGCCTTCTCGGGCATCCTCACCGCGATCAGCACGCTGATTCTGCTGCACGACCAGCGCAGTTCCGACGAGATCCGCTTCTGGATCATCGGTGCCCTGGCCGGTCGCCCCCAGGACGTGCTGACCTGGAGCGCGCCCGGCCTGCTGCTCGGCTTGCTGCTGCTGGCGCCGCTGATTCGTCCGCTGGCGGCCCTGGCCTTGGGCGAGAAGATGGCCACCGGGCTCGGCCATCACCCCGGTCTGACCCGTCTGGGCGCCTTGCTCGGCGTCGCCGTGCTGGTCGGCACCGCCACGGCAGCGGCCGGGCCCATGGCCTTCGTCGGCCTGGTGGTGCCCTTCGTGGCGCGACGTCTGGTGGGGCCGGACATCCGTCGCACCATTGGCCTGTCACTGTTGCTCGGGCCGATCATCGTGCTGTTCGCCGATATCCTCTCGCGGCTGTTGGTCAGCCCCTACGAGCTGCCGATCGGCGTGGTCACCGCGTTGATCGGCGCGCCCGTGCTGATCGCGGTGGTACGCAGCCACAGGTTGCCGACCCTATGAAGGCAACGACTTCACCCAAGGCGCCCACGGGTTACTGGTTGCTGGTGGTCGGCTCGCTGCGCCTGCTGTTCAACCGCCGTGGCGTGTATGCCGCGCTGGGCCTTTCCCTGGCCATCGTGATCATCACCGGTATCAGCCTGGCATCCGGCGCCGCCGGCCTGTCGCCATGGACGGCGCTGGCCGCAGCCTTCGGCGAGGGCGAGCCGATGCACGTGTTTCTGGTGCAGGAGCTGCGCCTGCAGCGCCTGGTCGCCGGCCTGCTCACCGGTGCGGCGTTCGGCATTGGCGGTTGCCTGTTGCAGACCCTGGCGCGCAATCGCCTGGCCACACCCGGAGTGATCGGCATCGATGACGGCGCCACGGCCTTTGCGGTGGCGTCCATCGTCGCCGTGCCGACCACCCTGGCGCCGTCCGCGCTGGCGCTTACTGGCGCCACCACGGCCGCGGTGCTGGCCTTCGGGCTGAGTGCCGGCGCCGGGGCGCGGGGTTATCGCTTCATCGTGGTGGGCATCGCCGTGGGCGCGGTGTTCGGCGCGCTGACCAACCTGATGCTGGCGCGTGCCGACATCGACGCCGCCAACGTCGCCTATCCCTGGACGGTCGGCAGCCTCAACGCGCGCCCCGCCCAGGCGGTGTGGCTGCTGGGTGTCGGCCTGCTGCTGTGCCTGCCGCTGGTCAAGTACCTGGCCCAGCGCCTGGAGCTGATGCGCTTTGCCGACAGCGTGGCGGTGGGCCTGGGCGTGCGCCTCAAGGCCATGCGCCTGCTGACCCTGGTCACCACGGTGCTGCTCACCGCCCTGGCGGTGGCCGTGGCCGGCCCGGTGGGGCTGGTGGCGCTCGCCGCGCCGGAGATGGCCCGCTACCTGAGTGGCCACCGTGGTGTGCCGGTATGCTGTGCGGCCCTTGCGGGGGCACTGCTGATGACCGTCGCCGATTGGGTCGGGCGCACCTGGCTGGCACCCATCGAGATTCCCGTGGGGGTGATCACCGCCGTGGTCGGTGGGCCCTACCTGCTGTGGATCCTGTTGCGCCAGCCGTCGCGCAAACTGACATGAAAGGCCGCCCCGGGCGGGCGGCTGCTGTGGAGCTGAACCCATGACCACCTCCAACCTGTTCGCCACCAAGCCCGCGGTCGAGGTCACCCTGCAGGCCGAGCGCCTGAGCCTGGGTTACCCCCAGGCGGCGATCATCGACGACTTGTCCCTGCGCATTCCGCCCGGGCAGGTCACGGCCATCGTCGGCCCCAATGGCTGCGGCAAGTCCACCCTGCTGGCGGGGCTGTCGCGCCTGCACAAGCCCACGGCCGGCGCGGTGCTGCTCAACGGCAAGGTTATCGGCAGCCTGCCGTCCAAACAGGTCGCCCGGCAACTGGCGCTGCTGCCCCAGGACGCCACGGCGCCGGACGGCCTGACCGTCTCCGAGCTGATCCGCTTCGGCCGCCAGCCGCACCAGAGCCTGCTGTGCCAGTGGTCCGCCGAGGACCAGGCGATCGTCGACGAAGCGCTGCGCGTCGCCGACCTGCAGGCACTCGCCGAGCGCCCCCTGGAGTCGATGTCCGGCGGGCAGCGCCAGCGTGCCTGGATCGCCATGGCGGTGGCCCAGCAGACGCCCTTGCTGCTGCTCGACGAGCCCACCTCGGCACTGGATCTCGGTCACCAGATCGAAGTCTTCGAGCTGATTCGCGACCTGGCCTCGGCCGGCAAGACCGTGGTCATGGTGGTGCATGACCTGTCCAGCGCCTGCCGCTACGCCGACCATCTGGTGGCAATGAAGGCCGGCCAGATCGTCGCCGAGGGTGCGCCGAGCGCCATCGTGACGCCTGAATTGGTCGCGCAGCTGTACGAGGTGCAGTGCACCCTGATGCACGACCCGGTCAGCGGTACGCCAATCATCGCCGGCATCACCCGGCGTTAGATGAATCGGTTATCAGCTTAGACTCGCTGGTTCGCACGCTCGCGGTCGGCACCTGGGAATGCCGGTATTCGCGGGCTCTGGCCGCTCAGGCGGTTACCGCGGGAGCCGATTGAGGCCTGCAGTGGGGAGTAGGGGTTGCAACGATTTGCCGGTATCATGGCCGCCCCCTGCAGCCGTCTGGACCTGATCGACGCCATGACCCAGCAATACCCCACGATCGCCGAATGCGTCGGCAACACCCCGCTGGTTCGCCTGCAACGCCTGCCCGGCGCCACCAGCAATACCCTGCTGGTCAAGCTCGAAGGCAACAATCCGGCCGGCTCGGTCAAGGACCGCCCGGCGCTGTCGATGATCGCCCGCGCCGAGCTGCGCGGTGATATCCAGCCCGGCGATACGCTGATCGAGGCCACCTCGGGCAATACCGGCATCGCCCTGGCCATGGCCGCGGCGATCAAGGGTTACCGGATGATCCTGATCATGCCGGACAACTCCAGCGCCGAGCGCAAGGCGGCGATGACCGCCTACGGCGCCGAGCTGATCCTGGTCAGCAAGGAAGAGGGCATGGAGGGCGCCCGCGACCTGGCGCTGGCCATGCAGGCCGAGGGCCGCGGCAAGGTGCTCGACCAGTTCGCCAACGGCGACAACCCGGTCGCCCACTACACCAGCACCGGCCCGGAAATCTGGCGCCAGACCGGCGGGCAGATCACCCATTTCATCAGCTCCATGGGCACCACCGGCACCATCATGGGCGTGTCGCGCTACCTCAAGGAGCAGAACCCGGCGGTGCAGATCGTCGGCCTGCAGCCGATGGAAGGCTCGGCGATCCCGGGCATCCGCCGCTGGCCGGAAGAGTACCTGCCGAAGATCTTCGAATCCGAGCGCGTCGACCGTATCGTCGACATGGCCCAGGCCGAGGCCGAGGACGTGATGCGCCGTATGGCGCGCGAAGAGGGCATCTTCTGCGGCGTGTCGTCCGGCGGCGCGGTGGCGGCCATGTTGCGCCTGTCCCGGGAGCTGGAGAACGCGGTGCTGGTCGCCATCATCTGCGACCGCGGCGACCGCTATCTGTCCACCGGCGTATACGACGCCGTGGCGAACTGATGGCCCGCAAGAGCGGCGGCCTGCGCTTTCAGCCCAGCGGCGGCACCCGTGCCGCCCAGGTGCCGGTTGGCAAGAAGCAGCGCCTGAAGATCGAGCGCCTGGCCAACGATGGCCGTGGCATCGCCTTTATCGACGGGCGCACCTGGTTCGTCAGTGGCGCGCTGCCGGGCGAAGAGGTCGAAGCGCGGGTACTGGATGCACGCAGCAAGGTCGTCGATGCGCGTGCCGAACGGGTGTTCCAGGCCAGCCCCGGGCGGCGCGCCGAACCCTGTGTGCATGCGCGCATCTGCGGCGGTTGCAGCGTTCAGCATATCCCCCACGCCGAACAGCTGGCGCTCAAGCAGCGCCTGCTCGCCGAACAGCTCGACCGTCTCGGCGGCCTGCAGCCCGAGGCCTGGGCCGAGCCGCTGACCAGCCCGGAATTCGCCTACCGCCGCCGCGCCCGTATCGCGGTGCGCTGGGATGCCCGCAACAAGCGCCTGGATGTGGGCTTTCGGGCCGCGGCCAGCCAGGACATCGTCGCCATCAGTGAGTGCCCGGTGCTGGTCGAGCCACTGCAGCCGATCCTGCGTGCATTGCCGGCGCTGCTCGGTGGTTTGCAGGCGCCGCGTGCCATTGGTCATGTGGAACTGTTCCAGGGCACGGCCAGTGCCATTCTGGTGCGCCATACCGAGCCCCTGAGCGAAGTGGACAGGGCCCGTCTGCAGGCCTTCTGCTCGGTACAGGAGGCCCAGCTGTGGCTGCAGGGCGAGGGGGCGCCGCAACCGGTGGATGCCGCCCAGTCGCTGGGCTATCGCCTGGAGGCGTGGAACCTGCAACTGGCCTATCGGCCGGGCGATTTCGTGCAGGTCAATGCGGCGGTGAATGCCGCCATGGTGGCCCAGGCCTTGCAGTGGCTGGCGCCGCGAGAAGACGAGCGGGTGCTGGACCTGTTCTGCGGGCTGGGCAACTTCGCCCTGCCGCTGGCCCAGCGCGCCCGTGAGGTGATTGCCGTGGAAGGCGTGCAGGCGATGGTCGAGCGGGCGGCGGACAATGCCCGCAGCAACGGCCTGGCCAATGCGCACTTTTACCAGGCCGACCTGTCCAACCCGCTGGCCGCGGCCGGCTGGGCGGCTGGCGGCTTCGACGCCATCGTGCTCGACCCGCCGCGCGATGGCGCGCTGCAGGTGGTCCGGCAGGTCGGCAGCCTGGGTGCCAAGCGGCTGGTTTACGTGTCCTGTAACCCGACGACGCTGGCACGCGACAGTGGCGAATTGTTGCAACAGGGTTATCGCTTGAAGAAAGCCGGTATTCTGGACATGTTTCCGCAAACCGCGCATGTCGAAGCGATGGCGCTGTTCGAGCTCTAAGCTGTCAGATAATGCAGTGGCGCACAGGAATTGCGCCGATTGGTCAAACCGACCGGCTCGCAGAAGCCCGGCGACATTCAACGGGGCGTGCCCCGTGATAGGGAAGGTATTAGATGGTTCAGGTTAGAGTGCACCAGCCCATCAACGACGATGGCAGTATCAATCTCGAGGCCTGGCTGGAGCACGTCACGAGTGTCGACCCGGCCCTCGACCGTGATGCGTTGCGCGCCGCCTGTGAATTCGCCCGGGCGGCCGAGCAACAGGCCAATGCGGCGCAGAACCTGTGGACCGAAGGCACCTCCAGTTTCAGTGCCGGTCTGGAAATCGCCGAAATTCTCGCCGACCTCAAGCTCGACCAGGATTCCCTGGTCGCCGCCGTCATCTACCGCGGCGTGCGTGAGGGCAAGATTCCCCTGGCCGACGTGCGTCAGCGTTTCGGCCCGGTGGTGGCCAAGCTGATCGAGGGCGTGCTGCGCATGGCGGCCATCAGCGCCAGCCTCAACCCGCGCGGCGAATCCACGGTGCTGGGCTCCCAGG
>Ga0209371_1000358_pt1 | contig 49256 bp, 38 predicted proteins | sample AgamicAtAmrz_FD_187165 | JGI IMG/M metagenome (GOLD analysis project Ga0209371, IMG submission 187165) | Agave microbial communities from Guanajuato, Mexico - At.Am.rz (SPAdes) (version 2) | ecosystem: Host-associated > Plants > Roots > Rhizosphere | place: Guanajato, Mexico | collected 2012-06-07
GGTGACGGGCAACGTGGTGAGCGGCAGCAGCAGCGACGACACCACCCCGGTCATCAGCGGCACCGGCACGGCGGGCGACATCATCACCGTGTACGACACGCTGAACGGCACGCAGAGCGTGCTGGGCAGCGCCACGGTGGGCGCGGACGGCAGCTGGAGCCTGGCGGTGGACAGCGCGCACGCCCTGGCGTTGGGTACGCATGGTCTTTCGGCGGTGGAGAGCGATCCGGCGGGCAACAGCACCAGCGCAACCCCGGCGTATACCGTGACTGTTGTGGCGGAATCTTTACCGACACCGACCATTGATACTGTGATGGATGATGCAGGTGTCTATGTTGGAGCGCTGACCACTGGTGCGATTACCGATGACACGACGCCAACACTGTCGGGTACAGCAACGGCTAATAGTACTGTGCGTCTGTATGACAATGGCACGTTAATCGGTAGTGTTACTGCCGGCGCTGACGGTACCTGGACTCATACTGTATCGCCTGCACTGGCTGATGGTAAGCATGCGTTTACCGTTGATGCGGTGAACAGCGTAGGACAGCACAGTGAGCAGAGTACGGCGTTCGACATGACGCTGAATACCTCTGCTCCGGATGTAACGGGCATGACAACTACCGCCGCTATCTCTACGGATACATCGAGTGGCCTGGTCGTGGGTGACCTGTTCAGCCACAGTACTGATGCGACCAACAGTGACATGATCACGCGTGACCCTACCGTCACCATTAGCGGCACATTGAGTCAGGCATTGAAGAGCACGGAAATTCTGCAGATTACCTTTGATAATGGTAAGACCTGGGAATCACTGCTCTCTGACAGTGGCGCAGACTGGACCTACACGCTGGCAGCAGCAACAGCAAGTACCACCTACGATTACCATCTGCGGGTGATTAATACTGTTGGTGTAATTGCGACCGATACTGCTTTCAAAGATAACTACCAGGTAGTTATCGATCTGGATTCACCGGAAGCCCTTACAAAAGCGCCTGAAGTGGATGCCGCGATTAGCAGCAACGATGTACTGGTGTTTAGCAGCACCACCTATGGCACGGTTGAAGCAGGCGCTATCGTTTCACTGGTGAGCGATGTGAATCAGAACGGGACTTATCAGGAGGGTCTCGATGAGGTATTAGGGTTCGCAACTGCTAACAGTGATGGTAGCTGGTCAATGTCAGTATCGTTGCCGACGGGTGCACAAAACCTGGCCTTTGTGGTCTGGGATTTGGCTGGTAACCGTTCATCAATGAGCGCCAGTACCAGTACCGGTGTTACTGATGGTTCGGGTGTGACGGTAATTGAACAAACCTGGGGCGGTACAACTGACTCGGATGGCTATGGGCTCAATGCGGCAGCGGTAACCATAAATCAGGATGGTAACTGGTCATTTGCTCAAAGCGTACGTGGTACTACGGGGACGACGGCGGCTAATGCCCTTCGTGTCTATAACGCGACAAGTCAGGAGGATTACACCTTGACGTATCTGGCTGAACCGACCACCGCCAACGGTGCCGAGTACAATGTCAGCGGTACCTGGTATGGCCGGTTTGTAAACTCAATGACTTTTGCAGATATTAACCGTGATGGTTACACCGATGTGATGTCGCAGGTCAGTGATTACACTAATGGCGGCTACACAGCGTACTGGATGCAAAATGCTGATGGTACCTATCAGGCACATGCTCTTAACCAGGGCACGCTGAACCACTTAGGTGGCGTTATTGCCTATGACCGTGAGGGTGATGGTTACCTTGACTTCGTACTGGCGGACTCCGAGGCTGACTCTATTTCGTTTATTAAAAACGTAAATGGTACGCTCTCTTACGAGTCCAATGCAGGTTTCTCTGCAGGCCATCCGGGCGGAGCTATACCAGATGCTCTGAGCGTTCTGCATGAAGTGGGTGCAGTCGATATCGACAACAACGGTACTGTCGATATCACCGCGCACATTGACTACAACGGTGCAGGAAATAACGTAGGTAACGGATCGCGTGGTCTGGGTATTCTGTACAACACTACCAACGGTGACGGCACGACCAGCTTCAGCTCGGTAGGTTATTACGCCGACGTATTCCGTAATGATGGCGCAGACGACTATGGTAACTATTCCATGTCGATGACCTATGCGGACTTCAATGGCGACGGCTGGCTGGATCTGTTCCTGAGCGGTGGTTCGAAAGGGGCGGTGAACAGCAATGAAAACCGTATTTATCTGAACGATGGTAAAGGCAACCTGCTGGCAAGCGACGCAGATGCATTGTGGTTTGGTGACACATTGCTTGGTGGGACATCGCTGGCGGTTGACTGGAACCACGATGGTAAGATGGACATCATTGAGATTCCACGTTCAGGTACGGCCGGATCACCAACGCTTTATCTGAACTCGGGAACCAATGACTGGAGTGCTGCAGGTATTGCGTTAACGGATTCCGCTTACTCAAACCTGACGGGTGCTGTGGCGCTGGACTACGACTGGGACGGCTCTATGGACCTGGTAGTGTATCGTTCAGGTGATGATGCCGCGGTGGTTTCCGGGGTCAGTTCCGCGCCGACACTGCTGGTAAAAAACACCAACGTGGCGGCAGATGGTACCAGTCTGAAAATCCGTATCGTCGATGGTGAAGGCCTCAATACCTTCTACAGCAACACCGTGAAACTGTATAACTCCGCAGGTGAACTGGTTGCAACGCAGCTGATTAACCCGCAGGCGTCGGGCTCGAGTAACAGTATGGGACTGGTGAGTTTCTTTGGGCTGGATGCCAATGAAACATACTCCGTGCAGCTGTTACGCGTCACGAATGGCGTAGCTAACCACGTTGGGGCAACGGACAGTATTGGCGGCTATACCAACGGTACGGTGAACGAAACCTGGGGCGATCTGACAACGGGTAAATCGCATGATGCTTATGTACTGACGGCAGAAAATAGCAGCGACGTTAACAACACTATTGGCAACGGTATTGTCGGTACAGGCTATAACGACACCTTCTTCAGTACAGCAGGTGACGATACCTACACCGGCGGTGGCGGCTGGAATCTTACCGTCACCGGTACTCAGGTCTGGAGTGAAACTGAGGGTCTGGATACGGTGGACTACAGTCATGCTCCTGGCGCGATTACTGCCAACCTGATGACGGGAGTGGCAACCGGTCACGGTACCGATACGCTGGTAAGTATTGAAGGGCTGATTGGTACCAGCGAGGCTGACACCTTTACCGACAACGCAGCAAACAACCAGTTTGAAGGGCGCGGTGGTAATGATGTCTTCTGGCTGACTAACGGCGGCAATGACGTGCTGATGTATAAAGTGCTGACCGGTTATGAGGCCGATGGTACGGGCGGTAATGGTCACGATACCGTACATGATTTCCATGTCGGCGATCTGGCTACCGATAGCAATGCAGATCTTATCGACCTGAGCGATCTTCTGGATTACACCGGCAGCATCTCGTTCTTCAAAGATGATGGTGTGCTGCAGCTGGATAATAGTTCTAAGGACATCCTGAACTATCTGAAGGTAGAAATCTCAGGCAACGATACAGTCATCAGTATTGACCGTGATGGTACCGGTGGCGCGCATGGATTCACCAGCGTTGTTACGCTGGCTGATACCCAGACCGACCTCGTAACCTTATTGCAGAACAATCAGATAATGGTGTAAGTATAAATTAGCTCGCCGTCCTGGACGGCGAGCTAATTTCGCATCACTCCTGTTTATTGCAATTTCTACGTTGTTTTCATACCCATCTGTATAAACATTCAGAGGGAGCGGAGTTTATAAATGAAAGTAAAAAGATTAAATTTCCCGTGTGCTTTACGGGTTGTTACCCTGGCATTTTTTTCACTGATGACAGCGAGCCTTCAGGCTCAGACGGAAAGTGGCTCTATCAATTCAGAGGTTAAACGTCCGAAAGTAAACGTTCAGTATCACTCTTTGCCGCAGGTAATCCCTGAACAGGCCCAGATGGTTTATTACTATCCAAAAGAAATAAATGCAGGCCCGCTGTATGTGTATGTCGATAAAGCGTTTCACACGGCATTATTGCCAGGCCAGTTTACAGTGATGTGTGTTGCTACAGGTGAGCACGCTTTTTCTACTGCTATAAATGATGCACCTGATTATAAAAATAAACTTAATTCCTTATTTAAGGCTAAATTTAAAGGAGGAATGACCTATTTTGTTAAAATGGATTCGGCTGGCACCCCTGTAACGAACAGTGCCGTATCGCGGCAGGATGCTGAGCGTGATTTGGCTGCGCTACAGCGTCAGGTTAAATTAATTAATCGTGCTTCCACGGTTCAGCCCTGCCAGTACATTGGTGGGGCGACAACAGGTGCGACACTGATTCAGGATTCACTGTTATTTAAATTTGGTGGCAGCGATTATCAGGCCCTGTTACCCGAATCACGCAAACGTCTTAGCGAAATTCTTAATATTGTCAATAAAGCGCGTAAAATCAATACAATAAGAATTACAGGATTCACCGATGGAATCGGCAACAGCGACACAAATACGCGTCTTTCACTGGCTCGTGCAGATACCGTGCGTCAGGTGTTAGTGCGCGCTGGCATTGCCAGCCATCTGATCACTGCTGAGGGCGGAGGCGTAGCGCAATCAGCAAATGGCTGTACGACCACAGCCAGTCGTCAGGCTGATGGTTGTAATAAGATGAGTCGACGCGCAGAAATTATGATTGATGGTCAGTAATATCATTCTCAAATAAGACTAAACCTCTATGCCTGCCAGGCATAGAGGTTGATCTTAGTCATATTTTTATCAGATATCCCATAATGAGAAAATACTTTTCAATCGCGTACGGCCAGATACCTTTCGTTTGTGGCTCTATTTCGATTAATATAGTTTCCTGCCTGAATGCCGGGTTTTACAATTAATTAACCGCTGGTGTAGTTTAAATAGTTGGCATGCTGATTATTTATTTTTATCTGTGTATCGGGGATAGCCTGAAAAGGCTTCGCTGTCCTTAATGAGAATACAATGAAAGATAATAACCTTTCGGCCGTTCCTGCGGTGTCAAATGACAATCACTATTACGAAAGTGAAGCAAAAGATACGCTATTATGCGCAGTGAAGTGGCTGGCAAAATATTATGGAAAAGCGGTCAGTACAGCGGTTCTTTTCTCGGGCTTACCGCGAGGAAAAATGCTGACAGCAGACATAGCGGTAAAGATGCTGGATCAGACAGGCATTAATGCTGGATGGGTTAAGCGCGATCTTAATACAATAAACGACTATTTATTTCCTTTGATTGCTGCACAGAAAGAGGGCGGTTTTGTCATTGTTGCAGGTTGCAGGCGTAGCAAAGGGAAAGTGGAATATGATGTGGTCGTGCCCGAAACCGGCCTGACACATCAGGTAAGCGCTGAATCGCTCAAAGATGCTTATAACGGCTATGCGCTGCTGGCCAGCAAACGGCCAACGCTTAACACCCAGGGTGAAAACGATATTCTGCCGCCGGTGAACAGTGGCGGGCACTGGCTGTTTAGTACGTTGTGGCGCTATCGCCACTATTTTTACAGCGCTGCGTTAGCTGCGCTGCTGGCTAACGTCTTAACATTGGCCTCAACCTTTTTTGTTATGAACGTCTATGATCGGGTCGTGCCAAACCAGGCTTACGCAACGCTTTGGTCAATGGCGATTGGCGTGACGATTGCCATCATCTTTGAATTTGTCTCACGACAGATGCGTGCCTGGCTGATTGATGTGGCGGGTAAGAAAGCCGATTTGGTAATTGGTACAAAGCTGTTTCGTCAGATGATGTCAGTGCGACTGGAACATAAACCTGCTTCTGCAGGCTCTTTTGCTAACCAGATGCGTGAGTTTGAATCAATCCGCGATTTCATGACATCAGCCACCCTTGCGACTCTGTCAGATTTGCCGTTTTGTCTGCTGTTTCTGGTCATTATCTGGATGATTGGAGGTGCGCTTGCCTGGGTACCACTGATGGCAGTACCGATCATTTTGATTGTCAGCCTGATCATACAGCTGCCGTTGCGGCGCTGTATGCAGGAAAATATGCGTGAGACATCGCAGAAACATGGCATGCTGGTTGAGACCATTTCGGGCATTGAAGCACTGAAAGCAGCGCGCGGTGAAGGCGCAATGCAAAAGCGCTGGGAAGAATACAGCGCGTTATCGGCCCATACTTCGATGAAAACGCGTTATTTATCCAGTATGACGCTGAACTTCACGACAGCAATACAGCAGCTTACTACGGTTGTTACCGTTGTCTGTGGTGTTTACATGATCCACAGTGGTGAGTTGAGCATGGGCGCGATGATTGGTGTGGTTATCCTCTCAGGCCGACTGCTGTCACCGCTCAGTGCCATGGTTGGACTTGCGCTTCGCTATCAGCAGGCAAAAACTGCCTTAACATCACTGAATAATCTGGTTCGCCTGCCGGTTGATCGGGACAGTAAAAACAACTATCTGCCAGCGCCCCAATTTCAGGGCAACCTCCGACTTAAGGATATTACGTTCGACTATCCGATTCCCGGAACCGATAAGTCGCTGAACGTCATCAATCGCGTGTCGTTTGACATAAAACGCGGCAGCCGGGTGGCGATTATCGGCAATATTGGTAGCGGCAAGTCAACACTGCTTAAGCTCCTTGCCCGACTCTACTGGCCGAAAAGCGGACAGCTCTCGATTGATGGTGTCGACGCGGGTCAGATCGATCCCGCTGACTGGCACACGACGGTGGGCTACGTCGGACAGGACTGCCGTCTTTTCCACGGATCAATGCGTGAAAACGTCATGATCGGTGATCCCTCAGCCAGCACCCTCCACTTTTTACGCGTAGCGAAAATGACCGGGCTTGATCAGATTGCGGCCCGTCATCCAATGGGATTCGACATGCCAGTGGGAGAAATGGGACAGCTACTCTCCGGTGGTCAGCGGCAGTTGGTTGCACTGGCACGCTGTCTGCTGCTTGAGCCACAAATCCTGCTGATGGATGAACCGACCAGCTCAATGGATGCCCTGACGGAAGCAGGGTTTATTCAGCAACTCAGTAGTGCGGTAACGACTCAGACACTGATTATTGTTACGCATCGGCTCTCATTACTCAGCATGGTGGATCGGCTTCTGGTTATGGAAGACGGCAGGATTACGCATGACGGCGACAAAGAAGCCATCATCGCTAAGTTGAGTGCTGCGCAACGGCCGGCGGGAGAGTAAGCAATGACAAAAAAATCAACAAGCAGCACACCGCAGGTTACAGCGGATGTGGTGGCGAAGCCTGCTGTGAATCAGGCAAAAGGGCCGGTTAAAGCCGGTGATGAGATGTTCATGCGTGACCTTCATGGTGCGCTATTAATTCAGAAGAACCCGCTCAGCACCCTCATTTTGTGGCTAATTGCTGCAGTCATTATCGTTGCCGTCACCTGGGCGCATTTCGCCATCGTCGAAGAGATTACCGTGGGCGAAGGGAAAGTGATCCCGGCGAGTCGTGAGCAGGTTATACAGAGCCTCGAAGGCGGGATTCTCGAAGAACTGGATGTGCGTGAGGGAGAGGTTGTGGAGAAGGGCCAGCCGCTGCTGAAAATTGACCCCACCCGTTCGGCTGCCAGCTATCGTGAAGCGCTCTCAAAAGTTCAGGGTCTGAAAGGGACAATTGCCCGTCTGCGTGCGGAAGCTTACGGCACGCCCTTAATCTTCCCCGAAGGCATTGAAGAGAGCATCGTGCGTGATGAAACTCAGGCATACAATTCGCGCAAAACCTCGCTCAATGAGACGGTCGCATCGCTTCAGCACAGCCTGAATCTGGCACAAAGCGAGGTCAATTTATCTGAGCCTCTGGCGCGTAAAGGGCTGGTCTCGGAGGTGGAAATTCTGCGGCTGCGTCGTCAGGCGAATGAGTTCAATATGCAAATTGTTGAACGCACCAACCGGTTCCGTGCCGATGCCAACAATGAACTGACAAAAATGGAAAGTGAGCTGGCGCAGGCAGAGCAGATACTTGCAGGACGTCAGGATGTCATGGAGCGCACCACAATTGTCGCGCCCGTTCGGGGAACGGTAAACAATATCAAAGTGACGACGCACGGTGGTGTTATTCAGCAAGGGGCAGAAATCATGACCCTCATCCCGCTGGAGGATCGCCTGCTGGTTGAGGCAAAAATCAAACCGTCTGACGTCGCCTTTTTACATCCGGGTCAGCCTGCGACTGTAAAAATCACCGCTTACGACTACGCCATTTACGGCGGCCTGCACGGCCAGGTTGAGCATATCAGTCCCGACACCATTTTTGATGAAGAGAAAGCACGCTCCGGACGGGGTGATCCTAACTTTTATCGGGTTTACATACGCACAGACCAGGCGGAGCTCCGCGTGGGGAATAAAACCTTCCCGATTATTCCTGGCATGGTGGCTACGACTGAAATACGGACCGGCGAAAAATCTATTCTCTCTTATTTGCTTAAACCTGTTTTAAAAGCTCGTGAAGCTTTTAGGGAGCGCTAACAGTGATGAAGAAAAATCGCCTGGCTATTCTTTTGCATATTGCACTGGCGGCAATGACAGGCGTTTCAGTTGCATGGGGGCAGGATGAACTGCTGGTACTGGAGTCATTATCTTCTGCATCAGCCACGTCTACCCGGGCCAACCATCAGGCTGCGCCCCTTAACTCTTTGCCGGCAACGTCCCGATCTGCTGCAACCGTAGAGGTGCCGCAACATCAGTGGTCGTCTGTCAGCCAGAAACCCGTAGCCGTATCGCAATCCGTCAGCGCTGCTTCCACCTCTGGCACAGAGCAGTCGCAGACCCCGCCGAGCGGGGTAACGCTGGCACCGCCATCAGCTAAATTACTGTTTTCTGCTGATGCACTAAAGCCCCAGAAGCCGCCCGTGAAAAGAACAGTAACGGCGCCTAAGCCAGTCAAAGCAACGTTGACGGCTAATGGATCACAGCCTCAAACTCAACCCTCAGATAAGCCTGAGCCTAAGACCCGGATGGATCAGTTTGCCTATGAGCCAAACATACCACAGCCTCAACAGCCGCGAAACAGCGGGTCGGCGCGCACTATCCAGCGCCTGGGAGATCTGAATTCCGGCGTGACTGCTGGCGGCACAACGCGTTCCTATTTCCGTGACATGGTGCTCATCGCGCTGAATCATAGTCCGGAAGTCCGGGGCGCAATTGCTAATCTTGAGCAGTCAACCTGGAGTGCCGAAGAGGTTAAAGGCCAGCGCTATCCACAGTTAAAAGTCGGCATGAACACGCCTTTCAGATCATTTGGAGAGGGTAACTCCAGCTATAACTCTTCGCCGGGCGATACCAGCGCATCAGTTTCGGTCTCAACGACGTTGTTTGACTGGGGAAAAATCAGTGCAGACCTGCACAACGCCCGGGAAAACATCAGTGCTTCCGAACTGGCTATCAAAGAAGAGCGTGAGCAAATTGCGTCGAGCACGGCAACCGAATTACTCAATCTAAGCCGTTACCAGGCCAGTCTGGTGATTGCCTCACAATACGCGGCACGCATGCAGGAACTGGTGAATATGTTGTCTCAGATCGCGGAAGCGGATCGGGGCAGAGCCAGTGAACTCACTCAGGCACGAGCACGCCTCTATTCTGCCGAGGCGAGTAAAGATCAGCTCCGTCATCAGTATGATGCGACGAAAATTAAACTGGTGCGTCTGTTGGGCGTAGAGCCGGTGGTACCGTCAGGTCTGCGCTGGAACGACGGTCTGGTACCCGCGCCGGTTGCGTTAGCGGCATTAAATAATCATCCAACGCTGCTGCGCGGTGAAGCGCAGGCCCGGGCAGCCGATGCCAAAGCTGACTCAATAAAAGCAGCGGGCATGCCGCAGATTGACTGGGTCGTTTCCAAAAGCACGGCGAAAAACTCAATTGGTGAACAGGAAGCCTGGTATACCGGTCTTAACGTCGAGTGGAGTCTGTTCAGCGGCGGTTCAGAACGCGCGGCACATCAGGCAGCCCTGGCACAGGCACGGTCTATGCGTGAAAAAGAGCAAACGACAAAACTTGAGCTGGAGTACCAGGTAAGAAATATGATTGAAACGCGCGACTCATCACTGAAGCGCGCCGAAGATTACGATCGACTGAGTGCTGAAACCGATAAAGTACGGCACATGTTTTACGATCAGTGGTATCACCTGGGAACACGTACACTGCTGGATGTACTGACCGCAGAAACTGACCACTTTAACAACCAGATATCGGCCATTAATAATCGCTATGACGGCTATGTCAGCAATGTCAGCATCATGTACAACGCGTCAATATTACTCAACTGGCTGGCTGACAAATCACTAAGTAATGCCTCACTGGCACAGTACCATTCTGACTGAATGAAAAGGCTTGCCGGAGGATAATCTGACCCCCTCTTTTATGATTTGCCTTTCTGGTACAGCCTGTTCAGCAGCTTTTCTCACCCTGTCAGTTGCATACTGCCAGGGTGTTTTTATCCGCAGTCACTCAACGCGTTAAATCTTCATGGTCTACTCTTTTAGAGAACAGTAATTAATACAAACGACAAATAGAGGTGAAGATGCAAGTCAGTCCTTATCTGTTTCTCTATGGCCGTTGCGAAGAGGCTATCGACTTTTACCTGCAGGCAACCGGGGGAGAATTGCTCTCTAAAATGAAGTTCGGTGATATGCCGGATCAGGGTGAACAGGTTGGCGATCAGTCTGCAGCGCCGCAGCCGCCAGAAAAAATCATGCATGCGCAACTGCGTATTGGCGACGGTGAGCTGATGCTCAGTGACGGCAACACCGAGCAGCCGCCCGCGTCTGAACATGCCGGTTACGCTGTCAGCCTTTCAACTACCGATGTCGAAAAGGGTAAAGCCTGGTTTGAAAAACTGTCGGCAGGCGGGAAGGTGACAACGGCGTGGCAGGAGACGTTCTGGTCGAACGGATTCGCAATGTTTATTGATAAGTTCAACATTCCGTGGCGCATCAATGTCGAGAAGCCGCAGGAGTAATAGCAGGGCAGATGCAGGGCTTAATTGATAAGCCTGCATCCGGAAAAACTGGCTATAAAGGGAGTTAAACCCGGTGCCGGTTCTCCTGTGTAACGGGCGGCTTTTTCAGCCGCCCGTTCTCATTATCAGAAGTTATAACCCGCTACCAGGTAGTAACCCCAGCCAGTCGATTTCACTTCAAACGCGCCTTTGCCGAAGTTCAGCTCCTGACCATCCGCCCACTGTCCGCCGTTGTGGAAGTAACGCGCCACCGCAGAAATATGCCAGTGATCGTAACCCAGTGACAGAATGTGGCTGGAGGCGATGGAGTTGCTGGTGCGTGATGAACCGCCTTTCTCGTTGAGGTCGGAACCCCAGTCGAAGTTGGTGAAGCCCACATAGCCCAGATTACCGCCCCACAGCGTGGTGATAGGTACGAAGTATTTTACCTTGAAGCGGTAGCCATCCCAGCTGTTTTCGTTCGCCGCGCCATAGTTTTCCCACTGATATTTGGCGTAAACGTTCAGCGACAGGCCGACATCGCTGTGCGTATCGATATCGGTGCCCAGCCCCATATACCAGGTGTTCTGGCGGTTGTCGCTGTTGCGGCCCATATCGTAGATATAGTTATTGGCGAAATACCACTCTTTGAACGGACCGAAGGCCAGGCTGGTGCCGGTCAGCTTGTCGATAGAGAAGCGTGGCTCAATCTCCATAAACATCGGTGAACCGTGGTCGAACACGCCGTTGGCATTGCTGTTGCCGACGCCGAAGAAGTTAGGCACGTCGAGATAGCCGTAAAAATCGAACCACTCTTTCTTCGCAAACGCTTCATATTCCAGATAAACGTCGTTGTTAAACTGCGGTCCGAAACGCGTGTGGTAGCTGCCTACCACGTTCACGCTCTGATGCCACCAGTCGGAGAGATACTGCGGATCGCTTTCAGCGGCCTGTGCAGCACTACTCAATGAACATGCCAGTACGGCACCTGCTATCAACGTTTTATATTTCATTATTATCAGCCACATGCTTTTGACCGCCGCACAGCAGACGCAGTCAGAGAGAAATCGGTCCCTTGATGGGAATGAGGGTTTCACAGCAAATAACAGCCCGTTCTTCAGCCCGCGTAGCGTGCCTGTAACAGATCGATAGAAAATAGATTTTGCTCACGTTTGTCAAAAAGTGTTGCATTACAATTCAGCTAAAATGTGATGTACTTCACAATAATGGTCTGGATCGAACGGAACCAGGCAACCGTTTACGTTGTCTGGTTCGTGATCAAACGGACGGGATCAGGGAAAGGTGATGCGAACCTGTAAACCACAAATTGCACCCTGTGGCGTCAGGCAATTGGAAAGGGCGACGTGAATCTGATGCTTCTGTGCGACGTTGCGCACAATCGATAATCCCAGCCCGCTGCCCTGGGCTTTCACGTCAGGCGAACGGGTAAAACGATCAAATGCACGTTCGATAAAGGATTCCGGCATGCCTGGCCCGTTATCGACGATATCGACCACGGTTTTGCCCGCGACCCGATGCAGCAGCACATCGACCAGGCTGCCTTCGGGCGTGTGCAACATGGCGTTACCAATCAGGTTGTCGAACAGGCTGCGCAATTCGGAACGGCTGGCCTGTATGCGGTACTGGGTGGAGCCGTTAAAGCCGATATCGATGCCGCGTTTATCGGCCACCACCATCAGCTGCTCAATGCTCTCTTTCAGCAGGTCTTCCAGTTCAATATGCTCCACGCTGGCCACCACGCTCTGGTCATCCTGGCGTGAGACATTGAGTAACTGCGTCACCAGATGACGGGTGCGGGTGACGCCCGCCTCCAGCTGGCTGAACTGGCGGCTAGCTTCGCCCGGCTGAATATGCTGACGCAGATTTTCCAGCTGCAGCGTCACCGCCGTGACCGGCGTGCGCAACTCATGCGCGGCATCCTCCAGGAACTGACGCTGCGATGACCAGGCCTCACGCAGCTTACTCAGCAGCGAATTGTAGGCGGCCACCAGCGGCAGGATCTCATCCGGCAAACCTTCCGGGGAAACATTGTGCGGATGGTGGGTCTCCTGCGCCGCGATCTGTCGTGAAGCGACCTGCAGATCCCGGGTGATCTTGCGCACCACCAGCCAGATCACCAGCAGCGACAGCGGCATCATCAGGATCATTGGAATGATCGCCGACAGTGCCCGCTTGACCATCGAGGCCTTCATGTAGCTGAGGTTGTGCATCACCTGAATGGTTTTGATCTCGCTGCCAGGCATGCCGGGCCGGGTAAAAATACGCCATTCGCAGTCGTCGCACTGGCCCACATGCACATCGTGATACCCGCGCTGATTTTGCAGCGGGGCCTGCAGCTCCGGCCATGAGCTGGCCCGCAACTGGCCCTGATCGTCCCAGAGCTGAACCACAAAAGCGCTTTTCGCCTTGTCCGGCGCGATAAGCATCGGCATCAGGGCGGGCATCTGTTTATTGGTGGACCAGGCATCAGCGATTTTTGCCAGCTGATCGTCCTTCATGGTGCCGACCATATCGCCGTAACAGCTGAAGAAATACCAGGTGACGCCGCCGATCATCAGCAGATGAATGAGCAGCAGCGTAGAAAGGAGTTTGTTGCGCAATGAGCGCATAAAGCGGAAAGGTTTCATATTGCCGGAACCCGCCAGCCCAGCCCGCGCACGTTGCGGATCACGTCGTTATCCAGCTTGCGACGCATCCCATGGATCAGCACATCCACCGCATTGCTGCTGACTTCATCGCCCCAGCCATAGATGCGATTTTCCAGCTGCTCGCGCGACAGAATGGCGCCTGGCCGCTCCAGCAGCGCGTAAAGCAGGGCATATTCGCGCGCCGTCAGTTGCTCGCGCTGGCCTTTGTAGAGCACTTCACGCGTCATCATATCCAGCTGGACATCGCCGCTGCCCAGCACCGAGTCTGCTGCACCGTGGCTGCGTCGCGTAATGGCACGCATCCGGGCCATCACTTCCTGGAGATCGAACGGTTTAAGCAGGTAGTCGTCCGCACCGCTATCGAGTCCCTGTATCCGCTGCGCTACGGTGTCGCGTGCAGTAAGAATCAGCACCGGCGTCACGTCGCCGCGCCCGCGCGCCCGGCGCAGAACCTGCAGACCGTCATCGCGCGGTAAGCCGAGATCGAGCAGCACGCAGCTGTAGCCGCCTTCGCTCCAGGCATTCTGGGCATAGACGCCATCGCGTACCCAGTCCACCGACCAGCCCGCGCCCTCCAGTGCCTGCTGCAGGTTCGCGCCGATCATTTCATCATCTTCAACCAGTAACACGCGCATGGCTGATCTCCTTCGTAAAGATAAGAGAGAGTTTACTCATCAATTGTTAGGCCAGAATTATCCTTCCGCCTTCATACTTCGCACTGTGGCGGCGTTGGCTGCTTTTGCTCACCCCAGTCACTGACCAATGTCAGCTCCCGGGAATTCACGCATTTGCCGCCTTGCCACAGCACGAATTATTTTGGCGGACAATCGTCATAGCTTGCTTTGAAACGGCTCTTATCGTCCCATTCCCGTCGTTGCTAATTCTGCGCTAATTTTCTGCTAATTAAGGGATAAATTTTAGCGGGTAGAGTGGCTCCACTGCACATCAGCATCAACAGGAGGAACCATGAATCAGCGCGAGTTTATTCGGAGTTTGCTGGACTGGATTGAGAACAACTTAGGACACGATCTGCATCTGGATGAGGTGGCACGCCGCTCGGGCTATTCGCGCTGGCATCTGCAACGCCTGTTTCGCCAGCACACCGGCTTTTCACTGGCAGAATATATCCGCCAGCGTCGCTTAACCGAGTCTGCACTCAGTCTGCTAAGCAGCAACGAAGCGATACTGCAGGTGGCGATGAACTACGGCTTCGATACCCAGCAGGCCTATACCCGCACCTTTAAAAACTACTTTATGATGACGCCAGGCCAGTTGCGCCGTCAGCGTCGCGTCGAGCCGGATCGGCTGCTGTTTCCCCTGGCGATGGCCAGCTGATGCCTGACAGGGCCTTCCCGTCACCGTATGCGGACGGGAAGGCCGGCCCACGCTCTGCGCCACTTTTTTCCTGATTTCTGCCTCGCCTTTTTTCCCGCCAGCCACAGCCTCCCCGCCCGAACGTGTTAGTTTGTTGCCTGCATTCTTTTACAGTGGGAGTCGGGAAACATGGAAAATGGCGCGAACTTAACCGCCATGCTGGTATTTGCACGGGTTGTGGAATTACAGAGTTTCAGCGAGGCGGCACGCGCACTTGGCCTGTCCAAATCTCACGTCAGCCGGGAAATTGCCCGTCTGGAGCTGCGGCTCGGTATCCGGCTGCTGCAGCGCACTACCCGGCGGCTAACACTGACTGAGCTGGGCCAGGCTTATTATCCCTACTGTGTGCGGATGCTGGCCGAAGTGCAGCGCGCCGAGGCGTTTGTGCAGCAGGTGCATCAGCAGCCCGCTGGCCATATCAGGCTGCAGGCGCCCGTCACCTTCGGCTGCCAGTGTGTGGTTCCCGTTCTCAATCGTTTTCTGCGCCGCCATCTGCATATCAACGTCGATCTCGATCTGACCGATCGCAATCACGATCGGCTGGACGATCAGGTTGATCTGGCGATTGTGATCCGATCCCGATCGCCGCTGCAGGGCAATTTCCGGGTACTGAGCGATATCGAGTGGGGGGTTTATGCCGCGCCGGCTTATCTGGCGCAGCGACCCGTAATCACCCATCCTGAAATGCTGCCGCGCCATGACCTGCTGCTATTTCACGGTCCGGCGCACACCGCTGCGCTGCCATTCCGCCGTGATAAACAGCGGCTGGCACTGGACGTGCGCAGCCGCTTTCGCGCCAATAACAGCATGGCGCTGCTCAATGCCGCACTGGCAGGCAGCGGCATCGCTTATCTTCCGTCCTACATGGCGCAGGAGGCGATGGCACGTGGTGATATCCAGCAACTGCTGCCGGAGTGGCAGATGGATCGCCTGCAAAGCTATCTGCTGCTGCACAATACGCCTGAACCGGCGTCGCCGGTGACACTGCTGTGCGATGCCCTGATTACGGCGCTGAATCCGGGCTGATTGTTGCCTGCTGACAACAATCAGCGCCACAGAGTAACTATTCCGCCACGACTGTTGTTACTCTGCGACTCCGGTTAGCCTGTATCCCTGATCATTCAACGGATATCATCATGCAACAGTCACCCGAAACGGCAGAGTTTCAGCACTGGCGACGTAACTTAGCGGTCTGCGTCGTCGGCTCTTTTACCACCATCGTGGCGATGACGCTGCTGCTGCCGTTTCTGCCGCTCTATGTGCAGCAACTGGGCGTTGAGCAGCCGGCAGCCATCGCCCGCTGGTCCGGGATAGCCTATGGCGCGACCTTTTTCAGCGCGGCGCTGACTGCGCCGCTGTGGGGCAGGCTGGCTGATCGCTATGGTCGTAAGCTGATGCTGATTCGGGCCAGCCTGGGGATGGCAATTGCGATGTCGCTGATCGGCATGGCGACCGCGCCCTGGCAGCTGGTGGCGCTGCGGCTGCTGGCCGGACTGCTGGGTGGCTACGCATCGGGATCGACCATTCTGGTGGCAGCGCAGACGCCAAAAGCGCAGACAGGCTGGGCGCTGGGCGTATTGTCTTCCGGCATTATGGCGGGCAACGTGGTCGGGCCGCTGCTGGGTGGAGTGTTACCGCCGCTGATCGGCATCCGTCAGACGTTCTGGCTGACCGGCGCGGTCATCTTTCTCGCCTTCCTCGCGACTACCTTTTTACTCAAAGAGCAGCCGTGTGCTGCCGCGGGGTCGCGTGCCAGCCAGCAAGCGCAGTCCACAGACGAGCCGGTTAATTACACCCTGGTGCGGCTGATGTGGCTCTCCGGCATGTTACTGATCTTCGCCAGCATGTCGATTGAGCCGATTATCACGCTCTACGTGGGCGAGTTCGTGCAGGGCGACCATCGAATCACGATGATCGCCGGACTGGTGATGTCTGCGGCAGCGCTGGGTACGGTGCTGGCGGCACCCCGGCTGGGTCGTCTGGCCGATCGGGTAGGGCACTGGCGGGTTTTGACCGGCGGACTACTGGTCAGTGGGCTGCTGCTGATTCCGCAGGCGTTTATTACGGCGGCCTGGCAACTGGTGGTGCTGCGTTTTCTGATGGGGATGGCGCTGGGCGGATTGATGCCGTGCATTACAGCGATTATCCGCCATAACGTGCCCGGTTCCCAGGTCGGACGGATGCTGGGATATTCAACCTCGGCGCAGTATATCGGTCAGGTCAGCGGCCCGCTGTTTGGTGGGCTGGTGGGTGGGACATTCGGGATGCGGCCAGTATTTCTGGCGACCTGCGTGGTGATGCTGTTTTGCGCCTGGCTCAACTGGCGCGGGATGCGTAAATAACGCGATCAAAAAAGGCGGACCGGAGTCCGCCTTAGTTTATTCACAGCGTCGTGAATTACTTCTGGTCTGGCAGGGCGTAGGCAATCACATAATCGCCCAGCTTAGTACCAAACGAACCGTGACCGCCTGCTGCGATGACAACGTACTGCTTGCCATCTACTTCATAGGTCATTGGGGTCGCCTGGCCGCCTGCTGGCAGACGGGCCTGCCATAACAGCTCACCGGTATCGGTGCTGAACGCACGCAGGTAGTTATCTGCGGTCGCGCCAATGAAGAACACCTTACCCGCGGTGGTGATAGGACCACCCAGCATCGGCATACCCATTTTGAACGGCAGCGGAACCGGCGCGCTATCGCGAACGGTACCGATACGCTGTTTCCACACCACATCGTTGGTCTTCAGATCTACCGCGGAGATGTAACCCCAGGCAGGCTGTTTACATGGCAGACCAAACGGTGACAGGAACGGATTCAGCTCGACGCCATACGGCACGCCATACTGTGGCTGAATACCGGTTTCCGTACCTGAACCCCCCTCTGCGCCTTTCGGCGGCTCAATCGGGTTGCCCGGGCCACGTGGAACCAGCTTCGAGACAAACGGCAGCGCCATTGGGTTAGCAATCGCAATCTGACGATGTGGATCGACAGCAATACCGCCCCATTCGAACATACCGAGGTTACCCGGGAACACCAGCGTACCCTGCTCAGATGGTGGGGTGAACGGACCCTCATAGCGCAGGCGCTTGAAGATCACGCGGCACACCAGCTGGTCGAACATCGTTGCGCCCCACATGTCCTTGTCCGTCAGGTTCTGCTTCGGACGGAAGGTCAGCTCAGAGTAGGGCTGAGTGGCTGCAACGTGATCGCCCTTGGCAGCACCCTGTGGCACTGGCGTTTCTGGCGCGGGTACCACTGGCTTGCCGGTGCGGCGATCCAGGACAAAGATGTTGCCGGTTTTCGCTGGCGCGTAGACCACCGGTACGGTGTTGCCATCTTTATCGGTGATGTCAGCCAGCGTTGGCTGCGATGGCAGATCCATATCCCACAGGTCGTGATGCACGGTCTGATAAGACCAGACCAGCTTACCGGTGGTGGCGTTCAGAGCCAGCACGCTGCTCGCATAACGCTCCTGCTCTGGTGTGCGGTTACCGCCCCAGATATCCGGTGTGGTCACGCCCATTGGCAGATAAACGGTATCCAGTTTCGGATCGTAAACTGCCGGTGCCCATGAGTTCGGTGAATTCATGGTAAAGGTGTGTTCATCCGCCGGAATGGCATTCGGGTCTTTCGCGCCTGGATCAAACACCCACAGCAGTTTGCCGGTATTCACATCAAAACCACGAATCACGCCTGACGGCTCGCGGGTTGAGAAGTTATCGGTAACCGCACCCGCCATGACGATGGTGGTATTGGTAATGATCGGTGGCGAGGTCGGCTCATACATACCCGCAGTCGTGACAGGCTGTTTGTGCTGCAGATCCAGCTCGCCGTTGACGCCAAATGACGGGCAGCGTTCGCCGGTCTCTGCGTCCAGGGCAAACAGGCGACCATCGTTGACAGGCAGATAGATACGACGTGAGCAAAGCGCAGGCTGCGTGTTTGCCGCATCGGCGGCTGCCGGCACTTCGTGGTAAGAAACACCGCGACAGGTCACGTGCTGGAAGGTTGGGTTAACCTTCATGCCCGGATCAAATTTCCACTTCTGCTTACCGGTGGCCGCATCCAGAGCAAACAGGATCTGGTGTGGCGAACAGAGGTAAAGCGTGTCGCGGATTTTAATCGGAGTGACTTCGTCGGTGATTTCACCTGGGTCGTTAGGGGTTTTCATGTCGCCCGTCTGGAACTGCCAGGCAACCTGCAACTCTTTCACGTTCTGGTGGTTAATCTGCTTCAGCGGCGAGAAACGGGTTCCCTGCTGATCGCGCGCATAAGCGGGCCAGTCAGCATCCGGGATGTTGCTCAGCGGCGCAGCCTGCGGGGCGTTGTCAGCGGTTTCTGGCACTGAACCGTTTATCACCTGCGGGTCGTTAAACACCGCATAGGCCAGCACGATAGCACTGGCAACCAGCGCTACAGCCATCGTACCCAGCGCGGCTTTACTGCCCGCGTTGAAGCTGCGATAAACAAACGGCAGGATCAGCCAGACACCAAAAATCACCAGCACATCGGTGCGCGGTGCCAGTGCCCAGAAGTCTGTACCCACTTCCCATACACCCCAGATCAGGGTGCCGATCAGCAGCAGCGCATAGAGAACCAGCGCGGTGCTTTTACGACGGGAAAGCAGATAAGCGGTGATAAGCATCACCACACCGCCGAAAACGTAATACCAGGAACCACCAATGGCGGCTAACCAGCCACCGCCAATCAGCATAAACGCGCCCGTCAGTACTGCGAACAGCACTGTCAGGAAACGAATTACGCCAAATGATGAGGAGTTTTTCCCCATAATATCGACCTCGTTTCGTTGCCATAAAACACACGAAAACAACCAGATAGGCTGTTTCCAGTTATCAAGTACAAATGATTAGGGTGTTCTGAAGTATCTCTTCCGTTAAGACAGACGATCCCTTTGTGTTAAATGTTATAGCAAAATCAGATCGAGATTTGATTTTTTTGGCTTAAATCGCTTAACAACCGGAATAATACGACATTTTATGGGGGATTAAAGGACGTTAAGCGCACCGCCGTGTGCCCTTAACGCCGGAAGGCAGGATTTGTGAATCAGCAGCTAATAAGATCGCCGTCCGAGCGTTGCTGTTGCCAGCCGCTGATATTTATCTCAGCAAACTGCTCAGCCGTTAAAGTCGGCGTATGACTTCGCACGATGACCTCTGCCCCTTTTTCACGAAATGTCGCCATAAAAAAGGGAAAGGTAAATTTTTCATAATTGTCATTAAAGAACGCTTCGTTTAAAACAATTCCTGAAAAAGGAAAGGATTCCAGCCGTCGCCAGTCTGCTCCCGGCGGCGCAAAATCATAAAGCCAGAAATCAAATTTCTTAGTTAATTCAAGCAGTGGCGCATAATGTGCCGCTAAACTGGAATAATTGATTCCAATCCGGATTCGCCCATTCTGTAAATGTGAATAAGCGTCCGGTACAGCAATCATTCCCCGTAATCGCATATCATCGATCGGAATAATCATTAATGCTGCTTCAGTGGCAATTTGGTTGTGCAATGAAATAATGTTGTTTGTATTAAGTGTATTTCTGCTTTCCTGGTTTTGCTGAAGATAAGGCACGCTATAGCAAATGCCAGAGACATTACGCTTAACGTGATGGATAGGTTCAGTAACATAGGGGTTATATAAACTGTTTTTCATTATCTCTATGAAATGCAATAAAAAAGGATTTGTTGATAATTAATCATATAAAAAGTCGCATTTTTTTAAACGCGTGAATAAATATAGATCACATGCTTAATCCAAATCATCCTTTTGTTGCCTGAGAAAGTAAATAAACCCATTAGCAAAGAGATGATAATTCCTTTGGCGTCTGATGATGTGCTGGAATATATTCAATAGTCGGGACCAATAGGCTGGTAATAGTCAAGAGAGGTCGGACGTGCCTGTGCCGGACGGGTATGCCTTTTGTTGGGCAGAGAGCCAGGGCTGGAGCCGCAGGCATTCAGGTATCATCCGGTCTGTTAATTTAACATCATCAATTACCACACCAATAACACCGCGCAACGATGCGGGCTTCCTCACCTGATTTGGGATAAGACATGGGATTTATGGCATCAACAGCGGAAGAGTCGCTGTGGCGACATCGGACATTTGTCGCATTCTGGCTGGCGCGCACCTGCTCATCATTTGGTTTTCAGATGTTCTCGGTAGCGATCAGCTGGCAAATCTATGCGCTGACCAACAGCGCAATGGCGTTAGGGATGATTGGCCTGATGCAGTTTCTGCCGTCGGTATTGCTGGCGCTACCTGCAGGTCATCTTGCGGATCAATATGACCGGCGTCGCATTGTGCTACTGGGGCAGCTGGTGGAATTTGCTGCACTGGTGGCATTAGTGGTGCTTACCTTATTCCATACCGCCGATAAGACCGCGCTGTGGGGGCTGGTGTTTATGATTGCGGTGGCGAAGGCGCTGGAGTGGCCCGCGATGTCCTCAATGTTGCCGTCGCTGGTGCCGCCCTCGATTCTGGCGCGCGCGATGGCGATGAACTCGGTAGGGGGCCAGGCGGCGGTGATTGTCGGGCCGACGATAGGCGGCTTGCTGTATGTTGCCGGGCCGCATGTTGTGTATGGCGTTTCCGGGCTGTTTTATTTGATTTCGCTGACGCTGGTGAGTCTGCTGCGTTATGAGCGTCCGGTGCAGACCCGTCTGCCGATGAATATGAAGAATTTGTTTGCCGGGATTCACTTTATCCGTGAGCGCAAAGATGTCCTTGGGGTGATTTCGCTCGATCTGTTTGCGGTGCTGCTCGGTGGCGCAACGGCGCTGCTGCCGATTTTTGCCAAAGATATTCTGCATACCGGGCCGTGGGGATTAGGGATGCTGCGCGGTGCGCCCTCGGTAGGCGCATTACTGGTGGGCATCTGGCTGAGCCGTCACAAGCTGGACAAGCATGTCGGGATGATTATGTTTGGCTCAGTAGCGGGCTTTGGCGTGGCCACGCTGGTATTCGCGCTGTCCACGCAGCTGTGGCTGTCGCTGATTGCTCTCTGTGCGCTGGGCGGCTTTGATATGGTGAGTATGGTGATTCGGGGTGCGCTAGTGCAGCTGGATACGCCGGATGCTATGCGCGGGCGGGTTAATGCGGTTAACGCAATTTTTATCAATACGTCGAATCAGCTGGGCGAGTTTGAGTCGGGATTGCTGGCAGCCTGGATGGGAGCGGCACCCGCGGCAGCGATTGGCGGCATCGGTACGCTGATTGTGGTGGCGTTGTGGATGAAGCTGTTTCCGCATCTGCGGCGGCGTCAGAAGCTGGAGAATGAGGGGGATCCGGTTTAGGAGTGGTGTTGGGTTTAATAGCAGGAATTTGTGCGGTGGTGGACGACCGTGCAGGCTCAGGGAGCATACGCCTTTCGCAAAGACGCAAAAGACGCCATCCCTGGCCCGCGATGCTTTGCTGCAGGCGTATGCTCCCATCGCTTTAAGTGCGTAAGTTGCCCTGGGCTGAGGAGTGGTTTGTTTGGCTGGTTGTGGAGATTAGTACGGTGAGGGAGTGGTCGCTGACGCAGGTTTTATTAGCCAGCTCAGTACCTAAGTTGTAACTGGCCCGAAGGCCAGTACAGGAAGTTACCAGTCATACTGCCATTCAAAACCCGAAGTCAGAGGGGGAGTCTGACCCGCAGGCTGGGACCATCAGGCCCCGGTTTTTCCCAGGTTGGCGTCAAATGTTAGCCAGCTTTCACGCATTTCCACTACGCTGCGGGTTTTGCGCGCCTCATCGATTTTAATGGCGGTGAGGCCCGCTTCCAGCGCGTCCACGACTGAAACTTTCAGTGGTGTTCCCTGTTTAATATGTTTAACGATCTCTTCTGCCATCAGCGCATCCGCACCGTAGTGGCCATCATAAGCATTGCCGCTGTAAGCGGTATCGACCTCTTTCTCACCGCTGCGCGCGTTGTGAACGCGGAAGTAGTTTCGCACGAAGTCGCCTTCCGCCATGCCGTCGGTGCCCATCACACAGAACCGGCGGAACTCATCCGGGACATTCAGGTTGGCGTGGAAGGCGAGCGTCGCGCCGCCTTCGTACTCAATCAGGGCCGTCTGGTAGTCGACTATATCGGCATCGCTGTCGAAGACGGCATCGGTGCCCGACCAGCCGCTGGGCTTCTCGTGATAGAGCGCTGACTCAGCGGTGATCGCTCCCTGCGGCGCATGAGCAGGCGTAAAGGATTTGCGGCCACCAAAGCTGGCGACGCGGATCGGACGCTCCTGCAACAGGCCCTGATAGAGATCGATGTCGTGGCAGCACTTTTCCAGAATGTAAGGGCCGGCATACTTCTCCAGACGTCGCCAGTCGCGCTGGAAGAAGGCGCCGTGATAAGGCTTGATATGTTCTGTCGCCTCAATCGAGGTGATTTCACCCAGTTGACCGGCATCGCGTGCCGCCAGCAGATCGTGATAAAGCGGGGAGTAGCGCAGCACCAGGCCGACCAGAATGCGTGCCTCGCCATACTGGCGCACCAGCTTCGCCATCTCCATGGTCTGCTCTTCATTGATCACTACCGGCTTTTCGGTGAATACGGTGTAGCCCGCCGCCAGCGCCTGACCCACATGCTCCAGATGAAGGAAGTTGGGTGAACCCACCAGCACCACATCCATTCCCCCATGCTCCAGCAGCGCGTCGATGGACGCAAAGGCCTGGCCGGGCGCGATACCAAAGCTGTGCAGATTAGGCAGTCCGGCTGGGGCCGGATCGTAATAACCCACTACTGAGAAGGCGTCGTCGGCGTTGCTGAACTCTTTGATCACGTGGGACAGACGAAAGCCGAGACCGATAATGCCTACTTTCATGTTAAACCCCTGCTCCTGAAATCGGATGATGCATAGCTCGCCTGCGATCGGGCGCGCCTGTTGATAATCTGACCACCAACTTATTACGACGGAAAAAGTAATGTCAATAACGCACTGCGCGTTTTGCGGGGCGGTTTTTGTTATCATACTGTAAATTAAGCAAAAAGTGTCGATATGTTTTTGCCATATTTATTTGTTATTGCGATTTAAGTTTTTTTATCCTATCGTTCGCTCATTATGGCTATAACCCAAAATCGGGAAGGAAGCGCGTGCAACCACACTATCTCCTTGGCATTGATGGCGGCGGTACACAGTGTCGCGCGCGGTTAACCGACCTGCAGGGCCGCGTGCTGGCGGAAGCCACCGGCGGGCCTGCCAACGTCTGGTCAGACTATGACACGGCGCTGACCTGCGTCGGGCAACTGATTGACCGGGTATTGTCACTGGCGGGATTAGCGCCGGAGGCGCTGGCGCAGACCGCGCTGGTGGCCGGATTAGCGGGTGCCAATGTCGCCTCGGTGCAGGCGCGACTCGCCAGCTGGCAGCCCGCCTGCGCGGCGTTACAGGTGGTCAGCGATGTGGAGATCGCCTGCGCGGGCGCACACGGTGGCGCGCCCGGCGCCGTCTTTATTATCGGCACCGGCAGTCAGGGCGCCGCCTGGGATGGCGAACGCTTTACGCTGCTTGGCGGCTGGGGATTTGCTTTATCTGACCAGGGATCGGGCGCAGAACTGGGCCGTCGTGCGCTGCGTCTGGCGCTGCTGGCCCATGAAGCGATTATCCCGCCGAGTGCATTTACCCGGCAGCTGATTACGCCGTTCGGTGACAGCCCGGAAACGATGCTGTTCTGGACGCGTTCAGCGATGCCTGCCGACTGGGCGCGCGTGGTGCCACAGATTTTCGCAGCCGCCGACGCGGGCGATCGCCACGCTCAGGATCTGCTGCATCAGACCGCCGCCGATATCGGCCTGATGGTGCGCCGTCTGATTGCGCTGAGCAGCGGACGGGTGGCGCTGATGGGTGGCCTTGCAACGCCAATACAGCGCTGGCTGGACAATGATATTCAGGCCCGGCTGGTTACGCCGCAGGGCGATGCCCTGAGCGGGGCGCTGATACTGGCGCAGCAGCTGACCTCTGTCTGATTACCGATCTGAAACTGGCTGAGTCTTCTCAGCCAGATAACCCGAGGAATTTATGACCGCTCCCAACGTAACCGCGCGCATTCTGCGGTTGATTGTTGAAAATGCGCCGATCAGCCAGTCAGACCTGAAAGTCCGTAGCGGACTGAGCATGTCGACCGTGTCGCAGGCCACTAATCGCCTGCTGGCGCAGGAGATTGTGCAGGAGCTGGGGCTGCGTCGCGTGTCGATGGGGCGGCCAAAAACGCTGCTGGGCCTCAATCCCGATCGCGCCAGCGTGATTGGCATTCAGCTCAATGCAGAACGTAACCTGATCGTCATGACCGATCTCAGCGGCAACCTGCTGGGCGAACAGCAGATGCCAAAAGGCACGCTGACACCACGTCAGCTTGGCGACGCGCTGGCGAAGTTCCTGCGCGGCGTTGAGGAGAAGCGGGTCGGGGCGATTGGCCTGGCGCTGTCGGGCCTGGTCGATGCTGAAAATGGCTACTGCATCCGTTCCAAAGTGCTCGACTGGGATAACGTCCCGATTGCACGCCTGCTGGAAGAACGCTTCTCGCTGCCGGTGTTTATCGAGAACGACGCCAACGCCATGGCGATGGCGGCGCTGGTGTTTGGTCAGCTCGGTAATGCCCAGTCAGCGGTGATCGCCACCTACGGCAAAGGGATCGGTGCGGGCATCATCCTGAATCGTCAGCTCTACCGCGGTCGTCATGGCAAGGCAGGGGAGATCGGCAACGGGCTTGTGGGCGACGGCTCGCTGCGTCTGCTGGAGGATGTCGCCTCATCGCGCGCCATTCTGCAGCAGCTGGCGGAGCAGGAACCGGTGGAGAGCCTCACGCTGCAGGCGCTGGATCAGCGACCGACGCCCGAGGTGCTGGCGGTGCTGGAAGAGGCAGGGCGCGAGCTGGGGATTTCACTGGCGAACCTGTCGGTGGCCTACGATCCGGACGTGGTTTATCTGGCGATGGAGCCGCACATGGCCTCACGCATTCTGCTCGATCACATCACCCAGAGCTTCCAGGCTTACCGGCTTAAACTGACGCCGCACATGACGCCGTTGCAGTTCCTGACGGAATCGAACCGGATGTGGGCGCTGGGCGCGGCGGGCTTTGCCGTCAACCGGCTGCTTGATCTGCTGGCGGCGCAGGCCGACGAAGAGCCGGTCACCTGAGTTAACCCTCGAATAAAAACTGGCGCTGCGGCGCCCGTTTTTGTTTCCCCATTTCCCTTAGCGCAGGCGCATTCCCTGCTCATCAAACAGCAGGCAGTGCGCGGCAGAAAAGCCCAGTTCAACCTGCGTGCCCAGATCGCGCGTAGTCGCCTCGCGCTCTTCCACGACCAGCATCTGTTCACGTCCGATATCCAGATAGAGATAGTTGGTGTGGCCCAGCATCTCGCCATAAGCCAGCTCGCCGTGAAAGCGCTGTGCGTCTGGCGTCTGCGCGGCAGGCTGGAAATGCTCAGGACGAATGCCCAGCGTCACGGTTTGGCCCTCGCGGCAGTCGGCGGCGATTTTCAGCACCAGTCCCTCAATCTTCAGTTCCGGCACCCGCAATTGCACTTCACCCTCGCCGGTGGCGCTGATCTCCGCCCGCAGAAAATTCATCTTTGGCGAGCCGATAAAGCCAGCGACAAACAGATTATCCGGGTCGTGATAGAGCGTCAGCGGTGCACCGACCTGCTCAATGCGTCCCTGACGCAGCACTACAATGCGGTCAGCCAGCGTCATCGCCTCCAGCTGATCGTGGGTCACATAAATCATCGTGTTACCGAGCGAGGCGTGCAGCCGGGCGATCTCAATCCGCATCTGCAGACGCAGCTCGGCGTCGAGGTTAGAGAGTGGCTCATCGAACAGGAAGATACGCGGATGACGGATAATCGCCCGGCCAATCGCCACGCGCTGCCGTTGTCCGCCCGAGAGCGCGCGCGGCAGGCGATCGAGCAGTTCGGTGAGATGCAGACGGGCTGCCGTCTGAGTGATCGCCTCGTTGATCTCCGCTTTGGACTTTTTCATCACCTCCAGCGGATAGGCCAGATTGCCGCGCACCGTCATGTTGGGGTAGAGCGCATAGGACTGAAACACCATCGCGATGCCGCGCTCGGTCGCGGGCTGCTGTGTCATGTCCTGCTCCTCAATCAGCAACTGTCCGCTGCTGATCTCCTCCAGCCCCGCAATCATCCGCAGTAGCGTCGATTTGCCGCAGCCGGATGGCCCGACAAACACTACAAATTCGCCGCTGTTGATTGTCAGATCGATGCCATGAATGACATTCACGTGTTCATACGACTTCTTCACATTCTGCAAGCGCAGGCTGGTCATCGGCTACCTCACTCAGAGTAACTGGCCCATGTAGATGGCATTACTGCGCAGGATGGGGGTAAATCCCATACGCGCATAGAAGGCACAGACCTGCTCGTTCTGCAGGCTTACGCCAAGATGGACACCGCTGACGCCCGCCGCCCGCAGCGCCGCCAGTTCATGCTCAATCATCCGGCGACCCCAGCCGCCTTTCTGTGCCGCCGGCAGCAGGTTGATATGCAGATGCGCGGGCCACTGCGTCACCAGGGTGTCAGCCGCCTGGTCGGGATGGCGTATCGCGTCGAGCACTTTGCTGTCGAGCGGAGCGCTGGCGCTGCGATCGCGATACTTCTCCTGTAGCTGCGGCCACCATCCGGCCTGAAGCTGTGCTTCGAACGCGCGGGTATCGGGTGCCGCAACGACATAACCCTGCACCTCACCGTCCCGCTCCAGCACAAAAGCAAAGTCGGGCGCGAAACGCGCATAGGGCACGGCAAAACGCTGGCCGGGATAGTCGGGATCGGAGTAGAGCGCGCGGGCATCGCCGCCTGCATCGGCTGTTTCCAGGCAGATGCGGTAGAGCGCCGGGTAGTCCGCCGGCGTGGCCGGACGAATGACACCTTGATTCGCCATGGTGAATTCTCGTGAGTAAGGGAACCGGTCAGGGATTGAACAGGTCCGCAGATGAAAGTTACGTTAATGAAAGTGGACTTAGTTTTCAAGATAGAATAATTACCTTATCGCACTAACATGGGCGGTTCGGCAACGTTTACCGGCGTCAGGATGCACAACTGTGATCGCCAACACGCCCGCAGCACGGCAGTTGGCCGATGTTTTAAGACCGTCCGAAAGAGAAAAGTGTGAGCGTGATAGGATTTTCATATGTTTTATCAGGACGTTATTTTGCGATTATCGTACAGGTATCTCCTGCTATTGAAAAAGTAACTGGCAACGTTCCGCCACGGTTAATTGTGTGGAAGCCAGCGCAGTGTGCTGAAATTAACGCCATGTCGCTGTTTATTTGCGCGTGCTCACAGCGTTGCAATTCCCAATGCAGGCTGTTTGACTTTATTTTTCTATTAAAGTAAGTATGAGTGAGTGCGTTTGTGTGCGGCTGCAGCCTGCAGGATGTCAGGCGGTGAGATGAAAGGATGCCGATCCTGGTCTGAAGAAGGTGAGCATAATGTCTGTTTCCTCCGTTCGTTCGTTCCGAATTCGCAATGTGGGTCGGCTGCTGGCCGCGGGCCTGCTGGCGGGCAGCGTTTCTCATGCCGCTCACGCCGCCGTTACTCTGAATGAGTGGGATATCTATAACTACCCGGAGCAGACTGCTGCGGTGGATGAAGGGATTAAAGAATTCTCACAGCAAAATCCCGGCATCGTGATTAACCGCTCAGTTCACTCCTTTGAAGATACCCGTATTCCGCTGAAGCTGGCACTGACCGCCGGTGATGGCCCGCAGATCGCGCAGGTCAACCAGGGCGTCGGTGATATGGGTTCGCTGGTTAAAGATAAACTGCTGCTGCCGCTCGACAGCTACGCCGCCAGTTACGGCTGGACGACGCGCTTCCCGGATTCGATTCTGAAACGTAACCGCTGGTCAGACAGCGGCGAGTTCGGCAGCGGCAAGCTTTACGGCGTCGCCAGCCTGGGCGAAATGGTCGGCCTCTATTACAACAAAGCGCTGCTGGATAAAGCGGGCATTGCGGTGCCGAAAACCCTGGCCGAGCTGGAGAGCGCCATGGCGAAGCTGAAACAGCAGGGCACCGCACCGATGATGCTGGGCCTGCTCGATGGCAACATGGGCCAGCAGCTGCTCAGCACCCTGTGGCAGGCGCAGATTGAGAGCCACGACCGCAAGACGCTGGATAATCTGATTTACGATGTGGGTGGCACCTTCAAAGACAGCAAGCTGGTGAATGCCGCCACCATGATGAAGAGCTGGACTGATAAAGGGTACTTCTTCCCGGGTTTCCAGGGCATTGGTCACGACGATGCGGCGACACTGTTCCAGAACGGCCAGGCGGCGTTCCTGGTCAGCGGTACCTGGTATCTCGGCCAGTTTAAAGACAACAAGGATATTCACTTCGCTGCGATGCCTGCCGGTGACGGCGTGAAGCAGCCGCTGATGGTAGGCGGAACCGATCTGGCGTTCTCGATTACCAGCACTGCCAGAGGCAAAGATCAGCAGGAAGGCGCGGCGAAGTTCATCAACTATATGGTCTCGGATGCCATGGCGAACCGCTGGCTGAAAGTGGGCTTCCTGCCGGCCAGCACCAATAAAGCGGCCAAAATGCCGGCGGACAATCCGCTGCTGGCAGAGGCGTATCAGGTCTGGCTGACGCTCAACGACTATGACGGTTTAGGTCACTATGTAGACTGGGCCACGCCGACCATGAATGCCGAGCTGAATCAGAACGTCCAGCTGCTGCTGGCGGGTCGTCAGACTGCCGATCAGATGGTGGTGAATTTTGATAACAACTATCAGCGTTACCTGAAAACCCTGAAGCATTAAGCCGGAGGCCCGGCGCACAGCCGGGCCTGAGCATCGTTCTGAACCACGAGTAGGGCTATGTTGAATTTAAGCAGCTGGCGTAATTTTCTCTATGTTCTGCCTGCGGTGCTGGTCTATGCGGTGTTTCTGCTGTTCCCGCTGCTGGCCTCGCTGGGCATCAGTTTTACCGAATGGGACGGCACCTCGCTGCCGGTGTTTAGTGGCATCAGCAACTACATGCGGATGTTCAGCGATCCGGTGTTCTGGATTGCGCTGGGCAACAACGCCATCCTGATGCTGTTCTATACCCTGTTGCCGATTGGCGTCGGCCTGCTGCTCTGCAGCTTTCTCTATGACACGCGCAACAACAGCGAACGCAGCGTGCTGCGCATTCTCTTTTTCCTGCCCTACATCATGCCGATGGCGGTACTGGGCGTGGTGTGGCGCTGGCTCTATAACCCGGCGTTTGGCCCGATCGACCAGATATTACGCGCGATCGGCCTGCCACAGCTGGCGCTCTCCTGGCTGGGTGATTTCACCTGGGCGCTGCCCGCCGTGGGGCTGGTCGCAACCTGGTACTTCTTTGGCTTCTGTCTGGTGCTGTTTATGGCGGGCCTGCAGCGCATGGACCCTTCACTGCTGGAAGCCGCCGACCTGGATGGCTCATCGCGTCGCCAGAAATTTATGCGCATCACGCTGCCTGGCCTGCGGCCCGAGCTGCGGATTGCCCTGCTGCTGACGGTGATCGCCAGCCTGAAAGCCTTTGATCTGGTCTATGTGATGACCCAGGGTGGGCCGGGCACCTCCACCATGGTCACCAACATCTTTATGTATAAGCAGGGCTTTGACCTGCACTACTTTGGCTACGCCTCGTCGGTGGCGGTGTTCAGCATGATCATTGTTTTAGGGATTAACTATCTGATCCATCTGGCCCTGAAGGAGCGTTACTGATGCGAAGCACGCCGGTGATTTCACGCGCGCTGATCTGGATCGTGGCGCTGATGACGATTCTGCCGTTTCTGATGGCACTGATGACCTCGTTTAAAACCCAGATGGAGCTGTTTCAGGGTGTTTTCACGCTGCCCGCCTCGCTGAATTTCAAAAACTACGTGACCGCCTGGCAGCAGGGACACTTCAACGTCTATTTCCTCAACTCGGTGCTGGTGGTAATCCCGGTGGTGCTGTTCAGCGTGCTGCTCGGCATTCTGGCCGGGTTCGGGTTCGCCTGGCTGAAAATCCCCGGTAAAAAAGTCATTGGGGCGATGCTGGCGCTGGGGATGGTGCTGCCGAGTGAGGCCTTTATCATTCCGCTCTATCACGAGCTGCGCTGGATGGGGCTGACCAACACCTACCTGGCGCTGATCCTGCCGCAAATCGCCCTGTCGCTGCCCTTTACCACGCTGATGATCGCCAGCGCGTTTCAGCAGGTGCCGAAAGAGCTGGTAGAAGCGGCGGTGATGGATGGCGCGTCGCGCGTCAAAATTCTGTGGGGCATTCTGGTGCCCGCTATCTGGCCGACCCTGTCGACGCTGGGGCTGCTGCTGTTTATCTGGACCTGGAATGAGTTCCTGATCCCGCTGATTCTGGTTAACAAGGATGAGCTGCGCACGCTGCCGATTGGCATGATGTTTTTCCAGAACAAAAACACCATCGACATTCCGGTACTGATGGCGGGCGCAATGATCGTGATTATGCCGCTGATCGTGGTGTTCCTGATTTTCCAGCGCAAGTTTATCAGCGGCGTCACCGAAGGGGCCGTGAAGTAATTTGTGAAGTTCCGCACGAAACGGCGCACTGGCGACCAGACAAAGGTTTGCTGCGCCATGTCGTGCTGCAATTCCTCCTCCTCAACCCTGCGGGAGACGCATGATGCACCTTTCCCTTGCTGATTTTCACCCTGTCGCCGATGGCGAAACCCCGGACACGGCCGTGTTGCAACGCGCGATGGATCAGATTGCGGCGGCAGGCGGTGGCCGTCTGACGCTGCCTGCCGGACGTTATCGCAGCGGCTGCCTGAATCTGCCCTCTGATTTTGAACTGCACCTTGAAGCAGGTGCGGTGCTTATCGCCAGTCCGCGGCTGGCCGACTACCAGGCGGTGCAGGCGCTGAGCTGCGCGGAAAAGTCCCACAACGTGCTGCTCTATTCGCTGGGCCAGCGCAATATCATCATCAGCGGCACCGGTCGCATCGATGGCGAGGGTGAAGCCTGGTTTGCCGCTGAGCGGGATGAGCAGGGCTATCGTCTGCCGCGTGCCGACCGGCCACGTATTATTGTGTTTGAGGATTGCGAGCAGGTGACGCTCACTGCCTTTGCCATTGTGCAGGCACCGATGTGGACAGTACATCTGGTGAGCTGTCGCCATGTGCATATCGACCACCTCACCATCGATAACGCGATGACCATGCCGAATACCGATGCACTGGATATCGACAGCTGCGAAGCGGTGTTTGTCAGCAACAGCTACCTCAGCGCCGCTGATGATGCCATCTGCATTAAAACCACCCATAAACCGGCTGCGCTGCGGCGTCCGGCGCGGCAAATTATGATCACCAACTGCCTGCTGCGCAGCTACAGCTGCGCCTTTAAGATCGGCACCGAAACCTGGGATGACGTCGAAGATGTCACGGTAACCGGCTGCACCATTTTTGATTCCAACCGCGGCATCGGCATTCTGTCACGTGACGGCGGCGCGATGCGGCGTCTGCTGTTCAGCAACCTGACCTTTGCCTGTCACCATGCGCCGCCCTGTCACTGGGGCAAAGCCGACCCGCTGCATATTTCGGTACGCCGACGCGATCCCGCCATAACGCCCGGCATCGTGGAGCAGGTGCAGTTCAGTAACCTGACGGGTGTGGCAGAAGGGGCGATTAACCTGCATGCGGCAGAACCGGGCTGGATACGCGATGTGGTCATCAGCCAGCTGCAGATGCGACAGAGCGTATCGCCGATGACACAGGGACACTTCGACGTGCGGCCGCCCTGTAATCCGGACTCGCCGACCGGCATGGGGCTGGATAACGCCTACAGACTTGACCCGAAAACCGGCGAAGCCTTTGGCGTCGAGCGCTATCCCGGCGGACTGCCGGGCCTGTTCGCGCGTGGGGTAGAGAACCTGCAACTGCACAGCCTGGTGATCACCAGGCCTGCGCCGTTACCGCCAGGCTGGCACCCTGAGTGTGTGGTGCAGTTGCCGGATTGATTCAGAGCGCGGCAGCGATGGCTGCGCCGAGCTGTTCGGTGCTGGCGCAGCCACCGAGATCGCGCGTCAGATGCTGTCCCGCCGCCAGCGTACGTTCAATCGCATCTAACACCGCATCACCCGCCGCTTTGTAGCCGAGGTGCTCCAGCATCATCGCCCCGCACCAGATCTGTCCGATGGGATTAGCGACGCCTTTGCCAGCGATGTCCGGCGCAGAACCGTGAACCGGCTCAAACAGGCTGGGGAAAAGGCCTTCCGGGTTGATATTGGCGGAAGGTGCAATGCCGATGGTGCCGGTACAGGCCGGGCCAAGATCGGAGAGAATATCGCCAAACAGGTTGCTGGCGACCACCACATCAAACCAGTCCGGGTGCAGCACGAAGTTGGCGGTGAGAATATCGATGTGATATTTGTCGACGCGAACCTCGGGGAACTGGCCGGACATCGCTTCGACGCGGCTATCCCAGTAAGGCATGGTGATGGCGATGCCGTTGGATTTGGTGGCGGAGGTCAGGTGTTTCTTCGGACGGCTCTGCGCCAGCTGATACGCAAACTTCAGGATACGATCGACGCCGGTGCGCGTCATGACCGTCTCCTGAATCACCACTTCACGGTCGGTGCCGGGGAACATGGTGCCGCCAACGCTGGAGTATTCACCCTCGGTGTTTTCGCGCACCACATAGAAGTCGATATCGCCGGGCTGACGATTCGCCAGCGGCGCTTTGACGCCCGGCATCAGTCGCACCGGGCGCAGATTGACGTATTGATCGAACTCACGGCGGAACTGCAGCAGCGAGCCCCACAGCGAAACGTGGTCGGGCACTACATCGGGCCAGCCGACCGCGCCAAAATAGATCGCATCAAAGGTTTTCAGCTGCGGAAACCAGTCGTCAGGCAGCATCTTTCCATGCTGCTGCCAGTAGTCGGCGCTGGCGTAATCAAACCACTCCCAGCGCAGCGGAATGTTAAATTTCTCTGCGGCCGCATTCATTACGCGGACGCCTTCCGGCATCACTTCTTTGCCAATGCCGTCGCCAGGGATCACAGCAATGCGGTGGATTTTGTCAGTCACAGGGTACCTTTCCGGTTGATGTTCGAATTGTGTACGCAGTATAACTGTCGATTCCGGGGAAATAATGAGCCTGAAAGGCAATCCATTGTTGAATCAAAGTAGAGAATCCCGCACCTCCACCGATGACTTAGCCTTCTTTGTTCGCCTGGCCGCGCTGGACAGTCTGACCGCGGCGGCGCGCGAACTGGGCCTGTCGCTGGCGGCGGTCAGCAAGCGTCTGAGCCAGCTGGAGCAGCGCCTTGGCGTGCAGCTGCTGCGCCGCACCACGCGACGGCTGGAGCTGACGCCGGAAGGCCGCCGTTATCTGGCAGGCGCGCGCCCGTTGCTGGATCAGCTGGCGGCGCTGGAAGAGGCGGTCAGCGGTGAAACGGCGCAGCTGCGCGGCACACTTAACATCAACGCCTCATTTGGTTTTGGTCGTCGCCATATTGCGCCCTGCGTCTCGGCCTTTGCCGCGCTGCATCCGCAGCTCTCGCTGTCGCTGTCGCTCAGCAGTCAGCCGCTTAATTTTCTGGATGCGCACATGGACATTGATATCCGCGTCGGCGAACCGCCGGACTCGCGGCTGGTGGCGCGTAAACTGCGCACCAATCCGCGCATTCTCTGCTGCTCACCCACCTATGCTGCCCGCCACGGCCTGCCCGTTACGGTGCGCGATCTGGCGCAGCACAACTGTATTCTGCTGCGCCAGCACGACAGCGATTTTACGTTGTGGCGGCTGACCAGCGGCGAACAGAGCATCAGCCAGAAAGTGCGCGGTAGCCTGATTACCAACGATGGCGAAGTGGCGATGCGGCTGGCGATGGATGGGCATGGCATTCTGCTGCGTTCCTGGTGGGACGCGCAGCACAGCCTGGCAACAGGCGAGTTGCTGCATGTCTTACCCGACTGGCAGGCACCTGATGGCGATATTTTTGCGGTCTGGCAGGCGCAGCGTCAGCTGCCGGCGCGCATTACCGCATTTGTGGCATTTTTGCAGAACACGCTGCAATCAGCTGAATAGTGACATTCTGCGGCGAGTCGGTGGCAGACGAATGCCTGTGGGTAATAAACATACCGGACTAAACTGATTCGGTCGTTTCAGGACGCCGCTGCGTTTACAGCGTTTTTGCTGATGCGTATGATTCTCATTCTTTTTATTCCGGGCCTGCCACCGTACTGCGGCCAGCCGGGAGCAGCAGGCCGCAGAAGGAGTTAAGCATGAAAGCGTTGTTCAGCCCGCGTAAAACGGCAATCGCACTGGCGGTGGTCATCACCTTCAGCCTGACGGCATGCCAGACCGCGGTGAAAAAAGTGGATGGCGGCGCCGTAGTGATGCAGCCCTCCAGCCCCGATAACCTGATTGAGCGCGAGCTGGGCGAAGGTTTGTATGAGATGGCTTATCTGCCCGCGAAAAACGCGCTCTATGTCGCCAGCGCCCAGGGCTTCAAAGATGTCAGCGGCGGGATGATCTATCGTCTTGATGCCACCACGCTGAAGAGCACTGGCGCAGGCCACTTCGATCTGAAAAACTTTGGGCTGATTAGCGAGCCGGACGGCAGCGCACTTTACGCCACCAACTCACTGGACGGCGGTATCTCTAAAATCGATCCGGAGAACGGAAAGGTGCTGAAGCGCCTGATGTTTGACGACAAAAACGAGAAAGGGTTACCGGTTGGCACGCGTGAAATCTTTTTGCATGACGGGCTGCTCTATGTCGGCGGCACAGGCGATCCGGGTGTGATCTGGGTGGTCGATGCCAAAACGCTGACCCTGAAAACCCGGATTAAAAATGCCGGGAAGTGGGTCACAGGCATTATCTTCTCGCCGGTCAGCGACCGGATTTACGCGGCGAACGGCAGCGGTGAAATCCTGGTGATCAATCCACGTAATCACAAGATCGAACAGCGTCTGACAGCCGGTGACGGGCAGGACACTCTGTTCCTGAACATGGCCGAAGATCCGGCGACGGGACGCCTGTTTGTCACGGATAATTCTAAGGCGAAAAACACCCTGGTGTTTGATGAGCGCAGCGGCAAGGTGATTAAGCGTCTTAATGCGGGCGATTCGATGGGGATTAAGTTTAACGGCAAGCGCAATGAGATTTATATCAGCCAGCGCGAGTCGAAGAAGGTGCTGCAACTGGATGGCACGACCTATGAAGTGAAAAACAGCTGGTCATTTGATAGTCATCCGAACAGCCTGCTGGTCTCACCCGACGGGCAGACGCTGTTCGTGACATTGAAGCAGGGCTTTAATGACGATCAGAGCAGTCAGGGGCTGGATGGCGTGGCGCGTATTACGCTGCAATAAAAAAGGCGGCATTGCTGCCGCCTTAATCGTTACTTCGCCACGCCCTCTACCAGGACCACGCGATAGTTTGCGCCTTTCAGACGGTGCGCTTTGGCAGCCTGATATTCCGGGCTGTCATACCAGGCGTGTGCGGCTTCGCGGCTTGCGAATTCCAGAATCACCACACCTTCCGCTTCCTGACCTTCCAGTGTCTCCAGTTCGCCATAAAAGGCGAGCGGATTGATCTGATGATCGCCGCGTGCCTGGCCCGCTTTCTCGGCGTAAATCGCCATTTCGTCCTGGTTCAGGGTGTTATCACGAATAAATACAACGTATGCACTCACAGGTCTCTCCTTAAGCTTTTTTATCCTGGGTTTCGGTATCGAAGTCAGCCGCATCATGACGCTCATGCAGCTGATCGGCCGGGTCACCCATAACGCGGTTAACCTTGCGGCCGCGGATGACGGCAGGACGCTGTGCGATCTCTTTCGCCCAGCGCACCACGTTTTTATAGGACTGCACATCCAGGAATTCGGCAGCGCCATACTGATCGTTGAGCACCATGTTGCCGTACCACGGCCAGGTGGCGATGTCGGCGATAGTGTAGTCATCACCGGCCAGATAGCGGTTATCGGCCAACTGGCGATCCAGCACGTCAAACTGACGCTTCGCTTCCAGGGTGAAGCGGTTGATGGCGTACTCAATTTTTTCTGGCGCGTAGTGATAGAAATGGCCGAAACCACCACCAAGGTAAGGCGCTGAGCCCTGCAGCCAGAACAGCCAGTTCAGCGTTTCAGTGCGGCCAGCGATATCTTTCGGCAGGAAGTAACCATATTTTTCCGCCAGATAGAGCAGGATATTGCCTGATTCAAATACCCGAATCGGCGGTGTTGCCGAGTGGTCGCTCAGCGCCGGGATTTTTGAGTTCGGGTTCACGTCGACAAAACCACTCGAGAACTGGTCGCCGTCGCCGATACGGATCAGCCAGGCATCATACTCGGCATCTTTGACGTTAAGCGCCAGCAGCTCTTCCAGCAGGATGGTGACTTTCTGGCCGTTAGGCGTGCCGAGCGAATAGAGCTGCAGAGGGTGTTTGCCGACCGGCAACGCTTTCTCATGGGTGGGACCAGCGAACGGACGATTAGTTTTAGCGCCGTTACCTTTGGCTTCAGGGTCCCAGGTCCAGACTTTTGCGGGCTGATATGCATTTTCCGACATAATGAAAGTTCGCCTTATGGTGTGGTATTGGTCTGGAGTGTAGCAGGTGCTGCGAAGGCGGTTTAACTCTGCTGGCTGCGCGAGGCCATACTGTGACGGGCCGATGTCAGGCGGGGAGCGGCCCAGCGGAAAAGTGCTTAAAAGTGTGTCAGACGGGGCGATGTTTGTCCTGCGCGGACATAACCGTGCAGCCAGCAACAGCTGCACGGCAGGCAGGTTTACAGCAGTTCGCGTTCAATCAGTTCGCGGGTTTCAATCGCCTGCACCTTCATCTTTTCCGGGTAGCCAAACAGTGATGCCGCGATAATCGGCTCTCCGCCGACTTTATGGCTGCGGGTGGCAAAGCCGGTGTCGCGCAGGGTTTTAAACAGGGTATCGAAGTCGACTTCACCTTCGCCTACGCCAACATGCTGGTGAATAGTGGCATCCACGCCTGGCGGGTTAACGATATAGCGACAGTGCTTCGTATGGTTCATGGTGTCGGCGATCAGCATGTGCGACAGATCGTCACCCGCATACTCCAGCATCGGTTTCACATCGCCTTTGCCTTTGTCATAGAAGAAGGTGTGCGGCGCGCTGTAGATATACTTCACGTTATCACTGCGGAACGACTTCACGATATCCACGGTTTCATTGTTCTCTTCGCAGAAATCCCACGGGTGCGCCTGGATTTCGACGCGGATGCCTTCACGTTCGATTATTGGCAGCAACTCTTCCATGGAGCGATAGAACATCTCTTCACAGATTTCCGGTTCGTTAGGCGTACCGGAGAGTTCGGTGTTAATGACCTGCACACCCATCTCAACCGCAATCTCAATCATCCGCTTCCAGTTCTTTACCGCGGCCTGACGGCGCAACTCATCCGGGCCGGACCAGCGATAGACCACGATAAAAGAAGAGATTTCCAGCCCGGTGCCGCTCAATGCATTCTTATACTCGGTGATGATCTCACGGCTGGCTTTGGGATGTTTATAAAACGGGTTGATCTGCGGATGCGGCGACTGTTCGATATATTTGTAGCCCCAGTCGGCCACCTGATGAACCATTCGGGTGATGCCTAAGTCTTTAATCACATCCACATCAAAAGCGATTTTCATCTTTCTGCTCCGGGCACATTAAGGTTGCTGTTCTTCGTTGAAGGTCACGCCGATCTGCTGCCTGACGTTGTCCATTGCGGCCAGGGTGATGATCGCCTGGTCAAGCGAATGGACAGGTGAATCGATCAGATTCTGGCCGACGCACCAGGCGAAGTGGTTAATTTCATGACAGAGTTGTTCATAGCGGTTAGTGGGTTCCTGCCACTGCAGGCGGTGACGCCGATCGCTGGAAGTGAGCGTGAAGTTACCGGGTGCATAGAACTGGCCCGCCAGCTCCAGCGTGGCGTCGCGACCGGCAATCACCGCGCAGCCGGGCGTGTTGCTGAACAGGGTAGTATTCAGCACCGACTGCATGCCGTGCTGATGGGTAAACAGCATCGACGTCTGACCTTTGACGCGGCCATCCGGGACGGGCTGACCACGGGCGACGATCGTGTCAGGCGCACCGCCGCCAGCAAACACGCTAAGCGCCACCAGATAACTGCCGAGATCGAGCATCGGACCGCCCGCCAGATCGGCATTGAAGATGCGGTGATCCGAAGTGAAAAACTCACCGTGATCGGCAATCAGGGTGTGGACGTCACCGAGTACGCCATCTTCCAGCAACTGACGGATAACGTCATACTTCGGCGCAAAGTTGCACCACATCGCCTCCATACAGAGCCGATTCGCGGCAGCCGCAGCCTGTTTAAGCTGAGTCGCCTGTTGCGCATTCAGCGCCAGCGGTTTTTCGATCAGCAGATGCTTTCCGGCGGCAATCGCGCGCAGGCCATCGGGAAAATGGTGATTGTGGGGTGTCGCAATATAGACCGCATCCACATCATCCCGCGCCAGCAGCACATCGAGGTCGCCTGTGGCATGGCCGATTGACCATTTGTCAGCAAAGGCCTGTGCTTTTGCCGGGTCGCGCGCAGCCACCGCCGTGATTTGCTGGTGGGTATGCTGGCGCAGCGCATGGGCAAAATGGTCTGCGATCCAGCCTGGCCCGATAATGCCCCAGCGCAGTTGCGGAACCTGGCGGGCATCGGTTATGCGTGGAGCCGGAAGCGTTGATGGGAACATTATTTTTCCTTTTTTACGTGCAGGCTGGGGGGGCTCAGGACTCCACTATAAAAAGCTCACCGTCACCGCTCTAACCTTTTAATGATGTGATCCCATCAACCGGATCGACGCGGGATTTTTACCTGTTTTAGCAAACAGACGTTTTAAAGAGAACACAGAAAGAAATGGATGTTTCATTTTGAGAGGAAGATCAAAATTAGCTCTGATTTTCTATCAAATAAATGAGAGGAAATGGCCCTGTCGCGATAAGGTGGTGCTGTTTTAAACAACAGAACATAAAGACGTAGCAGTTAGTTAACGGAACCAGGAAAAGCAGGAGAAGGGTTATGTCAAAAGTGACGATGACGGCCATTGCGCAGGCGGCGGGCGTGGGTGTGGCGACGGTAGACAGGGTGCTGAACCGCCGTGCGCCGGTACGCAGTGTGACCGAGCAGAAGGTGCTGGCTGCGGCCCGTGAACTGGGCTATCGCCTGACCCAGGCGCACAGCCAGACCACCGCGCCACTGGCTGCAGCCGCACTCCGCGTGAGCTTTATCCTGCTGCCTGCCCGCTATTCGTTTTATCAGCAGCTGGGCGAGGCGCTGAAACAGCAGCTCAGGGCGCAGCAGCCACAGGGCAGCGAACCTGAATTCTGCTGGCATGATATCCACGAGGTTGAAGCCGTCGCGCATTCCTTGCGTCAGCTGGCACAGCGCAGCGATGTGATTGCTCTGGTGGCGCTGGATCACCCGCTGATCCGTCACGCAATCCAGGATGTTTCACGGCTGGGTGTGCGGGTTTACGCGCTGTTCTCCGATTTTTCGCCCTGTGACCATGCCGGGTTTATTGGCATCGATAATCAGAAAGCAGGACGTACTGCTGCCTGGATGGCACAGCATCTCCTGCGTAAGCCGGGATGTGTGGGTGTGCTGCTGGGCGACCACCGTTTCACCTGCCAGGAGAGTAGCGAAATCAGTTTCCGCTCCTACCTGCGCGAGTCGGGCATCAGTCAGCGGGTACTGGAACCGTTAAAAACGCATGAGTCGGGTGAAGGAGGCTATCAGGCGACCCGGCAACTGCTGGAAGCCCACGACGATCTGGTCATGATTTATGCGCCCTGCGGCGGCATAGAGGGCGTAATACAGGCGCTGCGTGAGAGCGGTCGCACGCAGATTGATTTGCTGTGCCACGGCCCGCTGCCCGGCGATGAACTGGCGCTGATTGACGGCACCATCACGCTGATGGTGCGGCACCGTATTGATGCGATGGCGGAGGCGGTGATCGCTACCTGTCTTAGCAGCCGGATGGATCAGCCTGACCATTTTGCACAGGTGACCGTGCCGTTTGAGATCGTAACGCGTGAAAACCTGTAGAAAGAACAGGTTAGCCGGCATTTGATAGTAATCTATCATTTAATGGGATTTTTAAACGCGATCTCTATCAAAAAATGAAACTTTCAATGTTGTGTGAGATGAAATTTTTATTTGATACTGCCAGCAGTTTTCACTGCACAGGCAGATATCATGACCTTTCATATTGCGAATGCGCCCTGTAGCTGGGGCGTGGATGATCCCGCTAATCCCTTTCTGCCGCCGTGGCAGAAAGTCCTGACCGAAGCCGCGCAGGCCGGCTATCCCTGTATTGAACTCGGCCCCTGGGGCTATCTGCCAACCGATGCCGCCGAACTGACCCGGCAGCTTAATGCGCATCAGCTTTCGCTGGTGGCAGGCACGATTTTCGATGATTTAGTCAGTGAAGCGCATTTTCCGACGCTGGTGACGCTGACCCACAATCTGTGTCGCACGCTGTCCAGCGTACCTGTTGCGACTAAAATGCCCGGTGCCAGCGCGCCTTATCTGGTAATCATTGATTTCGGCAATCCGGAGCGGGCGAAATATGCCGGTCAGTCTGAAAAAGCGCCACGGCTTTCCGCTGACGACTGGCAGCGCATGATGCAGCACATCACCACTCTGAGTGAGATCGCCTGGCAGGAGTATGGCGTGCGGCCGGTGATCCATCCGCATGCGGGCGGCTGCATTGAGTTTGCCGATGAGCTGGCGCAACTGGTCAGTGACATTCCGCATCAGGTCGCCGGTTTGTGCCTGGACACTGGTCATCTCTATTACGCCGGCATGGATCCGGTCACTTCGCTGGAACAGTTCTGGGACCGTATCGACTATCTCCATTTCAAAGACGTTAATCAGCCGGTCTGGCGTGATGCCCTCTCGCAGGGACTCGACTTTTTCACTGCCTGTGCACAGGGAGTGATGTGTCCGCTGGGGCAGGGCGCAATCGACTATCCGGCGGTGCGCAGCCTGCTGACTGAGCGCAATTATCAGGGCTGGATCACCATCGAACAGGAGCGTGATCCACGCCATGCCGACACCAGCCTGCAGGATGTAAAAGCCAGCCTGGACTATCTCCGATCAACAGGATTCTGAGGACAACAGCATGATTAACGGTAAAAAAGCGGCTAATCGCTCATTGCGCTGGGGCATGATCGGCGGCGGCGGCACCAGCCAGATTGGTTATATCCATCGCTCGGCGGCGCAGCGTGACGGCAACTTTACGCTGCTGGCAGGCGCGTTTGATATTGATGCGGCACGCGGGCGCGAGTTTGGCCAGGCGCTGGGTGTGGTACCTGAACGCTGTTATCCCGATTACGCCAGCCTGTTCGCCGGAGAAGCCGCGCGTGAAGATGGCATTGAAGCGGTGTCGATCGCCACGCCTAACAATACCCATTTCGCCATTTGCCGCGCGGCGCTGAATGCCGGACTGCATGTGGTGTGCGAGAAGCCGCTCTGTTTTACGGTCGAAGAAGCGGATGAGCTGGAGCAGCTGAGCCGGGAAAAACAGAAGATTGTTGGCGTCACGTACGGTTACGCCGGGCATCAGCTGATTCATCAGGCCAGAGAGATGATCGCTGAAGGCATACTGGGTGAGATCCGCATTGTAAATATGCAGTTTGCTCACGGCTTCCATAATGAGGCGGTGGAGTTGCAGAGTGAAAGCACCCGCTGGCGGGTAGATCCGCGCTTTGTCGGCCCGAGCTACGTGTTAGGCGATCTGGCGACACATCCGCTGTTTATCGCCGAAACGATGTTGCCGAAGCTGAAGGTGACGCGTCTGCTCTGTTCGCGCCAGAGTTTTGTCGCCTCACGTGCGCCGCTGGAGGATAACGCCTTCGTGATGATGGAGTATGACAACGGCGCGGTGGGTACGCTCTGGGCCTCGGCGGTGAATGCCGGATCGATGCACGGGCAGAAAATCCGCGTGGTCGGATCGAAAGCCAGTCTGGAGTGGTGGGATGAGCAGCCGAACCAGCTGCGTTACGAAGTGCAGGGCGAGCCGGTGCGGATTCTGGAGCGCGGCATGGGCTATCTCAGCCCGCGCGCACTGGAAGAAGACCGGATCGGCGGGGGGCATACGGAAGGGTTATTCGAAGCCTGGTCGAATCTCTATCGCCGCTTCGCGCTGGCGATGGATGCCACCGATCGCCGCGACACCGCCTTTCTGCAGGATTTCTGGTATCCCGATGTGCATGCCGGCTTGATGGGCGTGCGCTGGGTGGCGCAGTGCGTGAAATCAGCGGATGCCGGGGCGGTGTGGGTGGAAGGGTAAGGCAGGGCAGACATCATCATTGATGAAAACGTCAGATGCAGAAAAACAAAAAACCGCCAGAGGCGGGTTCTTTAAATATGGTGCCCGAACCCGAACAAAAATGCCGGGAGCATTTTTACATCGCGCGTCAGCGCGACCCAGGGGCGAGCCACTGGAGGTGGCGAGTATATCGAACCTTCGATGATGGGTTCGCTCCATAAAAGCAAAAACCCGCCAGAGGCGGGTTTCTTTAAATTTTGGTGCCCGAACCCGGAATCGAACCAGGGACACGGGGATTTTCAATCCCCTGCTCTACCGACTGAGCTATTCGGGCAACGGGGCGCATTAAACCGTAAAGGCCGCGGGCCGTCAACGGCTTTCACTAAAAAACCCCTGGAAACGTGACTGATTGCCTGATTTTCAGTCAAAGCGGGCAAAACCTCACGCCAGCGCGCCATTTTTACGGCACAGCGCGATGCTGTAAACATCTTCCGCCAGCCGTTGGGCGGTGGCGACATCCTGCACATTACGCTTCACCAGCAGCTTGCTCAGGCAGCCTTCAAGGATCAGCTCCATCTGATCGGCGACCATACTGGGATTATCCAGCGCCTGCTCTACCAGAATCTCATGGGTGAACTGCCATGAGCCGCGTTTCTGCTGCTCAGCCAGCTGATGAATGGGCTGATCGGGCTGCGGGTAGAAACTGCAGGCGGCGATAAACAGGCAGCCCGGAAAGCGTCCCTTACTGACCTGCTCACTCAGTACGTCATAGCGCGCCATCAGCTTCTGATCTGGTGACAGCGATTCATCCAGCAGGATCTGGCGTCGCCAGGTTTCGATCTGCTGGCCGTGATAGCGCAGCGCATCATAGAGCAGAGCGTCACGATCGGGCCAGAACAGCTGAAGCTGCTCAAGGGTTAATTCAGTCTGTCCCGCCAGGGTTTCCAATGAGAGGGTGGCGGCGAGGCCGTTCTGTTCAAGCACATTCAGTGCATGCTCGAGTATCTGTTCACGCTGCAAGTGACTCTCCTCTGGTATGCAGGCCCGGTCATTCACCGGGCAATGACCTGACTCCAGTGTTGTTTACGGGGTAAGTTTCTGCAAATGCGCTCTGAAGTCGGCGGCATTGAGAAACCCGGTGATGCGCGAACCGGGGATTTCACGTCCCTGCGCATCGAAGAACAAAATCGTCGGTAAGCCCAGCACCTGAAGATGCTGCAACAGCGCGTTGTCGCTGGCGCTGTTGGCGGTGACGTTGGCCTGAAGCAGCTGTACCTGACTCAGGCTATCGCGCACGGCGCTATCACTAAAGGTATATTTTTCAAACTCTTTGCAGGCGACGCACCAGTCAGCGTAGAGATCGACCATGGTGATGCGGCCGCGGGCCTGCTGCAGCGCGCTATTGAGCTGCTGCGGTGTCTGAAGCGTCTGGAACGGCAGCGGAGCTACAGCATGCTGCGCGGCCTGACCGCCAAAGGCCCAGTCCTGCAACGGACGCGCGCAGATTAACGCTGCGCCCAGCATGATAATCTGCACCACGCGCCACTTACCGCTGCTGGCGCGCAGGCTGACGCTGAACGCCCAGCCGAAGAAGGCCACGCCAAGCAGGCTCCAGAGCCGCACTCCCCACGCGTCGCCCAGCACCCGCTCCAGCAGGAACACCGGCAGCGCCAGGATGACAAAGCCAAAGCCTTCTTTAACCGTCTGCATCCATGGACCGCTTTTGGGCAGCAGCCGGTTACCAAACAGGGTCACGGCAATCAGCGGTAATCCCATGCCGACCGCATAGAGCCACAGGGTTCCGGCACCGGCCCATAGATTTCCGCTCTGCGCGATGTAAAGCAGAATGGCGCTGAGCGGGGCTGTGGTGCAGGGCGAGCAGATTAAACCGGCCAGCGCGCCCATCAGGAAGACGCCAGGCAGCGATCCTCCCTGCTGGCGATTGCTCCACAGGGTCAGACGGGTTTGCAGGCTGGCGGGCAGTTGCAGTGTAAACAGGCCGAACATCGACAGCGCCAGCACGATGAACAGCAGGGAGAGCGTGAACAGCACGTAGGGGTGCTGCAACGCAGCCTGGAAGCGCAGACCCGCGGCCGCGACCACCATCCCCAATAACGTGTAGGTCAGCGCCATCCCCTGGACATAGACCATTGCCAGCGCAAACAGTCGGCCCAGCGAATAGTGACGCTTGCCGCCAAGAATAATGCCGGAGATCAGGGGATACATCGGCAGTACGCAGGGCGTAAACGCCACGCCGATGCCGATTAATAATGCCCAGAGCGGAGAAAAGGGCAGCGAGCTGGCGGGCGCGGGCTGAGCACTGACCGCTGCTGGCGCGCTGCTGGCTGCAATCTCATTTACCGGCACGCTGCGTGTCTCAGGCGGGTAACAGAATCCGGCGGCGGCACAGCCCTGATACGTAACGCTGAGCGTGGCATCAGGGCCTGCCTGTTTCAGCGTCACCGGCAGCGTCAGGTCCTGCGGATAGATCTCACTTTTGCCGAAGAATTCATCCTCATGCGGCTGACCGGCAGGCAGCGTCAGCGGCGCGATGGTCGCATTCTGCGGCGTGATGTGGATCTGCTGGCGATAAAGGTAGTAACCCGATTTTACTTTCCAGTGCAGGTTGAGCTGCGCGCCCTGCTGGTCAAAGTCAAACGTAAGCGCCTGATCGACCGGCACAAAGTGGCTGGTCGCCGGATTTGAAAAGAGGGATGCGTGCGCCTGCAGACAGATAAACAGCGTCAGCAGAAGCGTAATTAAGCGAGAGATGCGTGCAGCCATGACAAGTATTCACTGTCTCCATATTGAACCGGCAGTGCCAGCAGTTCAGGCACGTCGTAGGGATGGGCCTGTTTGAGCAGGTCACACAGCGCCTGCTGATGGTCGCTGTCGCACTTCAGCAGCATCTGGACTTCGCTGCTCTGCTCCATTTTGCCCTGCCAGTGATACCAGGAGGTCGCGCCCGGCAGCAGGGTAACGCAGGCCGCCAGCCGGGCTTCCAGCGCCAGGGCAGCAAGTTTTTCTGCCGTGGCCTGATCGGGCACGGTGCAGAGGATCACGACAGCGTTCATCCTGTGACTCCTGTTGAAAAGAGCGCCGATGATAGCACGCTCCATCCGTAACACGATGACGGCGCTATAACAGCAAGCCGCCAAAGACGAAGCCGGAGAGCACCGACAGCGCAATGGCGATCACGCCGGGAATAATAAAGGCATGGTTAAAGACAAACTTGCCAATCCGGGTTGAGCCGGTGTCATCCATCTCCACGGCGGCCAGCAGGGTCGGGTAGGTCGGCAGCACAAACAGCGCCGAAACCGCTGCGAATGACGCGATGGCCGTCAGCGGCGTCACGCCCAGCAGCAGCGCGGCGGGCATCAGTGCCTTAGTGGTAGCGGCCTGTGAGTAGAGCAGCATAGAGGCGAAGAACAGCACCAGCGCCAGCATCCATGGATAGGTTTTCAGCGCGTCGCCCGCCAGCATCTGGATCTCCGCCAGATGCGCCTTTACAAAGGTATCGCCCAGCCAGGCAACGCCCATCACGCAGATACAGGCGCTCATGCCGGATTTAAAGGTGCTGGCACTAAGGATTTCGCTGGTGTCGAGTTTGCAGGTCAGGCTGATCAGCGTGGCGATGGTCAGCATAAATACCACAATCGCTTCGTTACGTGGCAGCGGCGGATTGGCGATCAGGCCGACGCTGGCGCTGGTCGCGGTGGCATAGAGCACCACGGCCACAATACCTGTCAGAAACAGCAGCACCGATTTTTTCGCGCCCGGTTTTGCCTGGAAGACGCTTGCGCCGCGCAGCGTGACTTCGCCTTTGGCGAGACGTGCCTGATAGACCTCATCATCTTTCAGCTCACGGCCCAGGAAGTTGGTCACCAGTGCCGCCAGGAAGAGGCCCACCATAGTTGAGGGGATGGCAATCGCCAGCAGTGTGATATAGCTGACGCCGCGCGGTTCAAGCAGGGTGGCGAAGAAGACCACTGCGGCTGAAATCGGTGACGCGGTAATCGCGATCTGCGAAGCCACCACCGCAATCGACAGTGGTCGGGAAGGGCGAACGCCTTGCTCCTTCGCGACTTCGGCAATTACCGGCAACGTCGAGAATGCGGTGTGTCCGGTCCCGGCCAGCAGCGTCATCAGGTAAGTCACCAGCGGGGCCAGCAGCGTGACATGGCGCGGATGACGGCGCAGCAGGCGTTCCGCCAGGCTCACCAGATAATCCATGCCGCCCGCCACCTGCATGGCGGCGATTGCGGCGATCACCGCCATGATGATTTCGATCACATCGAACGGGATAGCGCCGGGTGCCATGCCAAATCCCAGCGTCAGCACCAGCACGCCCAGGCCGCCGGCGAACCCGATGCCAATGCCGCCAAGACGGGCGCCCAACCAGATCGCCATTAAGACAATAAGCAGCTCAATCACAAACATGAATCACTCCTGTAAAGTAAACCGATAAAACCTGGGTGTGCTGTGTAACAAAAAAAAAGGCACACCATGTTGATCGCGGTGTGCCTTTGGTTAACCAGCGTCGGTTAAGCCTTACTGTTCGTTTTCATCGGTATAACGTTTCGCTTTATAAACCGGGTACATCAGGTTCTGCACCGAGAAGATATCGTCCAGCTCACTTTCCGTCAGCAGGCCGCGCTCCAGCACCACCTCACGCACGCTTTTACCGGTTTCCGCACAGATTTTGCCAACGATGTCGCCATTGTGGTGGCCGATGTACGGGTTGAGGTAGGTCACGATACCAATCGAGTTGAAGACGTAGGCTTCGCACACCGCGCGGTTAGCGGTGATGCCGTTGACGCACTTCTCCAGCAGGTTGTAGCAGGCGTTAGTCAGGATGCTGATCGACTCAAACAGCGCCTGGCCAATTACCGGCTCCATCACGTTAAGCTGCAACTGGCCCGCTTCAGAAGCCATCGTCACAGTAATGTCGTTGCCGATCACCTTGAAGCAGACCTGGTTAACGACCTCTGGCACGACCGGATTGACCTTGGCCGGCATGATAGAGGAACCCGCCTGCAGCTCTGGCAGGTTGATTTCGTTCAGGCCAGCACGCGGACCGGAGGAGAGCAGGCGCAGGTCGTTACAGATTTTAGAGAGCTTCACCGCCAGACGTTTCAGCGATGAATGGACCATCACATAGGCACCGCAGTCAGAGGTCGCTTCAATCAGATCTTCCGCTGGCACCACTGGCAGATTGCTGACTTCCGCCAGACGCTGAACCGCCAGGTGCTGGTAGCCTTCCGGCGTATTGAGGCGCGTGCCGATGGCGGTCGCGCCCAGGTTCACTTCCAGCAGCAGTTCAGCAGTGCGCAGAATGCTTTTGGTCTCTTCATTCAGCAGCACGCTGAAAGCGTGAAACTCCTGACCGAGGGTCATTGGCACGGCATCCTGCAGCTGGGTGCGGCCCATTTTCAGGATGGTCTGGAATTCATCGGCTTTGTGCTGGAAGCCTTCGGCCAGCTGGCTGATGCCATCAAGCAGCTTCAGCAGCGAGCTGTAAACTGCGATGCGAAAACCGGTCGGGTAGGCGTCGTTAGTGGACTGGCATTTGTTCACATGATCGTTGGGGTTAAGGTACTGATATTCCCCTTTCTGGTGGCCCATCAGCTCCAGGCCGATGTTTGCCAGCACCTCGTTGGTGTTCATATTGACCGAGGTTCCGGCCCCGCCCTGATAGACATCCACGGGGAACTGGTCCATACAGCGACCGTTGTTCAGCACTTCGTCGCAGGCCTTAATGATGGTATCGGCAATGTTACGCGGGATGGTCTGCAGCTCTTTATTGGCCATCGCTGCCGCTTTTTTTACCATCACCATACCGCGGACAAATTCAGGTATGTCGCTGATTTTACTGTTACTGATATAAAAATTTTCAATCGCACGCAGAGTATGAACGCCATAATAGGCATCCGCCGGAACTTCGCGCATACCTAACAGGTCTTCTTCGATACGAATGTTGTTCGCCATGATAACCTTCTTGTTGT
>Ga0209371_1000359_pt1 | contig 49211 bp, 38 predicted proteins | sample AgamicAtAmrz_FD_187165 | JGI IMG/M metagenome (GOLD analysis project Ga0209371, IMG submission 187165) | Agave microbial communities from Guanajuato, Mexico - At.Am.rz (SPAdes) (version 2) | ecosystem: Host-associated > Plants > Roots > Rhizosphere | place: Guanajato, Mexico | collected 2012-06-07
AGCCACGCTGCAACTCCAGCAGCTGCGGCAGCAACGCATCCAGGTCCCGCTGCACGGCATCCAGGGACTGCGACGCATCGACAATCCGGTAACGCGCAGGCGCCGCCTGGGCACGCTGCAGGTAGGTGGCACGTACCGCTTCGAAGAAGGCGCGGCCTTCCTGCTCGAAGCGATCCAGGCGACCGCGCGCGGCGGCGCGGGACAGGCCCACCGCCACCGGCAGGTCGAATACCAGGGTCAGGTCCGGGCGCAGCGCACCCTGGACGAAATCTTCCAGCTGGGCGATGCGTTGCACATCCAGGCCGCGGCCACCGCCCTGGTAGGCGTAGGTGGCATCGGTGAAACGATCGCAGAGCACCACCGCGCCGCGCTGCAGGGCGGGCACTATGACCTGGGCCAGGTGCTGGGCACGGGCGGCGAACACCAGCAGCAGCTCGGTATCGCTGGCCATGGTTTCATCACTGGGCGCCAGCAGCAGTTCGCGCACCCGCTCGGCCAGCGGCGTGCCACCCGGCTCGCGGGTCAGCAGCACGTCGATCCCCTGCTCGCGCAAACGCGCTGCCAGGTACTCGCGATTGGTGCTCTTGCCGGCGCCCTCGGGGCCTTCCAGGGTGATAAACAAGCCGCTCACGGGGTGTCCTTTTCGCTGGTCTGGGGAATCGGCGCGGGGCTGGACCGGTAGTCCGCGCGGCGCTTCAACTGATACTCGCGCACGGCGCGATTGTGCTCTTCGAGGGTTTCCGAGAACACGTGGCTGCCGTCGCCACGCGCCACGAAATACAGGGTCTTGCCATCGACCGGGTGCAGGGCCGCATGGATCGCCTCACGGCCGACCAGGGCGATCGGCGTCGGTGGCATGCCATCGATGGTGTAGGTGTTGTAAGGCGTGGGTTCGCGCAGATGAGCTCGGGTAATGCGCCCCTGATAGCGCTCGCCGAGGCCGAAGATCACCGTCGGGTCGGTCTGCAGGCGCATGCCGATGGCCAGGCGCCGCACGAACACCCCGGCGATCTCGCCACGCTCCTCGGGTACGCCGGTTTCCTTCTCGATCATCGAGGCCATGATCAGCGCCTCGTAGGCGTCCTTGTAGGGCAGCCCGTCGGCACGCTTCTGCCACTCCTCGTCGAGCACCACCTGCAGGCGCTTGTGGGCCTGCTTGAGCAGGTCCAGGTCGCTCATGCCGCGCACGTAGCGGTAGGTATCGGGAAAGAAGCGCCCTTCGGGGTTCTGATCAGGCTGGCCAAGCCTGGCCATGATCTCGGCGTCGCTCAGATCGCTCAGGGTCAATTGCAGCTTGTCCTGGCGTGCCAGGGCGGCGCGTACCTGGCGGAAGGTCCAGCCCTCCACCAGCGTCAGGCTGTACTGCACCACCTCGCCACGGCGCCACAGGTCGAGCATGTCGCGCACCCGCAGGTCGGGGGTCAGGCGGTACTCGCCGCTGTGCAGCGGCTGGCCCTGCAGGTTGAAGCGCCAGTACAGGCGCAGCCAGAAGGCGCCGTCGATCACGCCGTCGGCCTCCAGGCGATTGAGCACGCCACCGGGCGTAGCTCCGGCCGGCACTTCGATCAGCCGCTCCTCGCCAAGGGTCAGCGGCTGCTCCAGTGCGCGATGCTGCTGCCAGGCAACCAGGCCGAGGGTCAGGCCGGCCAGCACCACGACGATTTCGAGCATCAACAGTAGTTTGCGAATCACGAATCAGCGGTCCAGTAGATGACGGGCAAGGGCCTGCAGTTTACGGGTGAGCGGGCCCACCGGCCAGTGACGGTCCTGCAGCTGACGCACCGGCCATACCCCGTACAGGCTGTTGCAGAGAAAGACTTCATCGGCGCCCAGCAGTTCGTCCAGCTCGATGTCGCGGACCTGGCAGGCGATGCCCAGCGCCTGTGCCTGTTCGAGCAGCTCGGCACGCATCACCCCGGCCACCCCGCAACGCTGCAGGTCAGGCGTGACCAGCACGCCGCCCGCGACCAGAAACAGGTTGCTGAACACCCCTTCGATCACCCGTCCTGACACATCGCGCATCAATCCTTCGGCGTGCCCGGCATCCTGCCACTCGGCGCGTGCCAGCACCTGCTCCAGGCGATTGAGGTGCTTGAGACCGGCAAGCAGCGGCTGCTCGGCCAGGCGTGTGGTGCAGGGATACAGGCACACGCCCTGCTCGGCGTGCTGCCCGGGATAGGCCGGCATGGCGGCGGACTGCAGGACATGCCGCGGCGAACCCGTCGACGGCGCATAGCCGCGCTGGCCATCACCCCGGGTGACGATCAACTTGGCGACGCCCTGGCCCAGCTCGGCACAGAAGGCCGCCAGCTCGCTGCGCAGCCGATCGGCATCCAGCCTGATATGCAAGCGTTCGCAACCGGCCGTGACCCGCGCCAGATGCCGCTCCAGCAGCACCGGACGGCCACCGCGCACGGCCATGGTTTCGAACAGGCCGTCACCGTAGGCCAGGCCGCGGTCCACCAGCGGCAGCGACGCCGCTGGCTGACCGTCGACCCAGTGCGGCATCAGTCGGCGTACCGACGGAATACCAGGGAGCCGTTGGTGCCACCGAACCCGAAGGAGTTGGACAGCACCACGTCCATCGGCATCTTGCGCGCCTCGAGGGGCACGAAGTCCAGGTCGCAGCCTTCGTCCGGCTGGTCCAGGTTGATGGTCGGCGGCGCGATCTGGTCACGCAGCGCCAGCACACTGAAGATCGCCTCCACCGCACCGGCGGCGCCCAGCAGGTGGCCGGTCATGGACTTGGTCGAACTGACCGCCAGCTTGTGCGCGTGCTCGCCGAACACGGTCTTGATCGCCGCCACCTCGGCTTTGTCACCAGCCGAGGTCGAGGTGCCGTGGGCGTTGATGTACTGCACCGCGGACGGTTCGATACCGGCATCGCGCAGGGCGTTGGCCATGCAGCGCGCGGCACCGGCGCCATCTTCCGGCGGCGAGGTCATGTGGAAGGCGTCGCCGCTCATACCGAAGCCGATCAGCTCGGCATAAATGGTCGCGCCGCGGGCCTTGGCATGCTCGAGCTCTTCGAGCACCAGAGCGCCGGCGCCGTCGGAGAGCACGAAGCCGTCACGGTCCTTGTCCCAAGGACGGCTCGCCTTGGTCGGCTCGTCGTTGCGGGTGGACATCGCCCGCGCTGCGCCGAAGCCGCCCAGCCCAAGGCCACAGGCGGCCATTTCGGCGCCACCGGCGATCATCACGTCCGCCTCGCCATAGGCGATGTTGCGCGCGGCCATGCCGATGCAGTGGGTGCCGGTGGTGCACGCCGTGGAAATGGCGTAGTTGGGGCCCTGCAGACCCAGGTGGATCGACAGGAAACCGGAAATCATGTTGATGATCGAGCCTGGCACGAAGAACGGCGAAATGCGCCGTGGCCCCTGCTCGTGCAGCGATTTGCAGTTGTTCTCGATGTTGGTCAGGCCGCCGATGCCGGAGCCCATGGCCACACCGATACGGTCACGGTTGGCGTCCGTGACTTCCAGGCCGGAATCGCGGGCGGCCTGGAAGCAGGCGGCCAGGCCGTACTGGATGAACAGGTCGAGCTTGCGCGCCTCTTTGGGCGACAGATAGGGCTCGACATCGAAATTCTTCACCGAGCCGCCGATGCGGGTCGAAAAAGCGGAAAGATCCATGTGTTCGATCAGGCCGATACCACTGCGGCCGGCCAGAATGCCCTGCCAGCTGCTCGGCACATCGTTACCCAGCGGCGACAACATGCCCATACCGGTAACCACGACGCGTCTACGCGACACAGCAATCTCCTCTTATCAGGTTTTTCGACGCCGCGATGCACCTGGCAAACCGTTGCCCAGGCCGTCGATCATCCGGCGATTGGCTCAGGGTAGTCGGTACCCGAGCGGGAAGCCGCCCAAGGGCGCTCTTGCAAACTTTTTACAGCGAGCCTTCAAAGAAAAGCCGCACGCCTTTGCAGACGTGCGGCTTTTCCGATTCGGGAAGCGACGAACTGCTTACTGAGCGTGAGCAGTAACGTAGTCGATGGCTTCCTGAACAGTGGTGATCTTCTCGGCTTGTTCGTCCGGGATCTCGGTCTCGAATTCTTCCTCGAGAGCCATCACCAGCTCAACGGTGTCAAGCGAGTCGGCACCCAGGTCTTCAACGAAGGAAGCGCTGTTGGTTACTTCTTCTTCCTTCACGCCCAGTTGCTCGGCAACGATTTTCTTGACGCGTTCTTCGATGGTGCTCACGTGTTATCACTCCTATTGGACAAATCCAGCCAGCTGGTTGTGCCGGCAAGTGTATAGAAAGGGTTTTCAGCTTTTCAAGCTGAAAGCCGGTGGCGCCCACGGAAATACGCCAACGATTCGATCTGCAAACTGACTGCTTTACCACCAGGTTCGCATCGAATCGTCGACGATCGCCGACGACGCGCCTTTATTCAGCTCATGTACATCCCGCCGTTCACAGGGATAGTAGCCCCTGTGACGTAAGCTGCACCATCGGAAGCAAGGAAAGAAACCACGTTGGCGATTTCCTGCGCCTGCCCCAGACGGCCCAGCGGAATCTGTGTCAGCAGCGCCTCACGTTGCGCTTCGGGCAATTCACGGGTCATGTCGGTATCGATGAAACCCGGTGCCACGGCGTTCACCGTGATCGAGCGCGAGCCCACTTCACGGGCCAGCGCCCGGCCAAAACCTTCCAGGCCGGCCTTGGCGGCTGCATAGTTCACCTGCCCGGCGTTGCCCATGGCACCCACCACCGAACCGATGTTGATGATACGCCCGAAACGGGCCTTGGTCATGCCGCGCAGCACGGCCTTCGACAGGCGATACAGGCTGTTGAGGTTGGTATCGATCACGTCGTACCACTCGTCGTCCTTCATGCGCAGCATCAGGTTGTCGCGGGTGATACCGGCGTTGTTGACCAACACCAGCACCTGGCCGAAATCCTTCTGGATCTTCTCCAGGGTCGCCGCAACGGATTCGTCGTTGCTGACGTTGAGCATCAGGCCGGTGCCTTCGATGCCGTTTTCCTTGAGGGTCGCGGCGATGCGCTCGGCACCCGCCTCGGACGTGGCGGTACCGATCACCACGGCGCCCTGACGGCCCAGTTCCAGGGCGATGGCCTGGCCAATACCACGGCTGGCACCGGTGACCAGTGCAACCTTACCTTGCAGACTCATAGCATTCTCCCTTGTTCAGGACTGTACGGCGGCCAGTGCGGCACGCGCAGCGGCAAAGCTTTCGGGGGTGTCGAGGTTATGGGTGTTGACGCCCTTGACACACCGCTTGTTGAGGCCCGAGAGCACTTTGCCCGGGCCACATTCGACCAGATCGGTAACGCCCTGCTCGCCGAGGCGAACGATGGACTCGACCCAACGCACCGGGCTGTACAGCTGAGCCAACAGGTCGCGCTTGAGGGTATCCAGGTCCGCCACCACGGCCGCGCTGACGTTCTGCACCAGCGGAATCTGCGGCGCCTGCCAGGCGATGGCGTTGACCGCCTCGGCAAAGCGTTCGGCAGCCGGGCGCATCAGCTCGCAGTGCGACGGCACGCTGACCGGCAGTGGCAGCGCACGCTTGGCGCCACGGGTCTTGCAGGCCTCGACGGCGCGCGCCACGGCAGCCGCGGAGCCGGCGATGACCACCTGCCCCGGTGCGTTGTAGTTCACCGCGCTGACCACATCGCCCTGGGCCGCTTCGGCGCAGGCTGCCTGCACGTCGGCATCTTCCAGGCCGATAATCGCCGCCATGCCGCCCTGCCCGGCCGGCACCGCCTGCTGCATCAGTTGGCCACGCAGCTCGACCAGCTTGACCGCTTCGGCAAAGCCGACGGCGCCCGCGGCGACCAGCGCGCTGTATTCACCCAGGCTGTGACCGGCGACGAATGCCGGGCGCGCGCCACCTTCGGCCAGCCACAGGCGCCACAGGGCGATGGAGGCGGCGAGGATCGCGGGCTGGGTCTTGTCGGTCTGGTTGAGCTGCTGTTCCGGGCCCTGCTGGGTCAGTGCCCACAGGTCATAACCCAGGGCGCTCGAAGCCTCGCCGAAGGTATCGAGGACCAGCGCGTGCTCGGCGCCGTGCCCGGCCAACATGGTCAGCGCTTGGGAGCCCTGACCGGGAAAGACGAATGCGAGGGATGCAGACATGGAACGGTTCCCTTAGTGATCTTCTCGTCGAAAGTTACGCTCACCACGGGCGAGCGCTGGAAATCTGACACCTTGGATGGCTGGCCATCCCCAGCGGTCACATATTACGGATCAAGTGCTCGATTCGACCACCCAGTCGCGCCGGTAAATTTTCCTGCACATCGGTCATCGCCCGGCGTATGGCGCTCTTGATGCCATCCGGCCCGGCACTGCCGTGGCTCTTCACCACGATGCCCTGCAGGCCGAGAAAACTCGCGCCGTTGTGCCGCGCCGGCGCCAGCTCGCCACGCAGGCGACGCAGCACCGGCAAGGCCAGAAGCCCGGCGACGCGGCCCAGCAGGCTGCCGCGAAACAGCGCCTCGAGCCGTGACACGATCATGGTCACCAGCCCCTCGCTGGACTTGAGCAGGGCATTGCCGACGAAACCGTCGCACACCAGCACATCGGCCTCGCCGCCATACAGGCCATCGCCTTCGACGAAACCGACGTAGTTGAGGCCGTCGACGCCCTCGAGCAGCGCCGCGGCCTGCTTGACCTGCTGGTTACCCTTGGTCTCTTCGCTGCCCACGTTGAGCAAACCGACACGCGGCGCCCGGGTACCCTGTACCTCGGCGGCCACCGCGCCCATGATCGCGAACTGGCACAGCTGCTCGGCCGTGCAATCGACGTTGGCGCCCAGGTCCAGCAACAGGCACACGCCGTTGCGGCTGGGAATGGCGGCGATCATCGCCGGCCGATCGATACCCGGCAGGGTTTTCAACACGTGCCGCGACAGCGCCATCAGCGCACCGGTATTACCCGCACTCACGCAGGCATGGGCCCGCCCGTCGCGCACCGCCTCCAGCGCCACGCGCATCGAGGAATCCGGCTTGCCGCGCAGGGCCTGCCCGGGGCGCTCGCCCATCTCGATGCTTTGCGCCGCGTGCTCGACGCGCAGGCGTGCGCGATCGACGCCAGGGATACCAGCGAGCAGTTCTTCGATCAGGGGGGCTTGGCCGACGAGGACCAGGTGCAGCGAGGGGAATTCGGCCAGACAGGCGACGCTGGCTGGAACAATGCAGTGGGGACCGAAGTCCCCACCCATTGCATCAATCGCGATGATCGGAGCGGACAAGATTTACTCGTCAGCGCCCTTGTCGATCACTTTGCGACCACGGTAAACGCCTTCCGGCGATACGTGGTGACGCAGGTGAACTTCACCGGTGCTCTTCTCAACGGACAGAGCGTTACCCTCGAGCGCGTCATGCGAACGACGCATGTCACGGGCGGAACGGGATTTTTTGTTCTGCTGAACAGCCATACTAGTTAACTCCTAAACGTTTGGGTCACGCTTTAACTGTGCCAATACACTGAACGGGTTGGACCGCGTCACCTCGTCCTCGCTCGGCTCGGGCTCATCGAGGCCCGCCGGCTGCTGGCAATCTTTCGGGTCATGCATCGGCACGATGGGCAAGGCGAGCAACAGCTCATCCTCGACCAAGGCCAACAGATCCAGAGGATCTTCACCCATTTCCAGTACGTCATAGCCTTGCGGCACGGACTGGGTATTCGCGCCTTCCTTCACCACAGCGTAATCACACTCGCTGAGGATCGGTAAGGTGACCTGATCCAGACACCGCTGGCAAACCATCTTGACTTCGACCTCCAGCTGGCTGTGAATGACCACAGCATGGCGCTCGTCACGCTCGAAGCTGAGCTTCACGCGCACGTTGCCGCCATTATCGGCGAGAGGGTCGCAGAGCCTCGACAAATCGGCTAACGGCAATTCACCCTGGAGGGTGGCGCCGCGATCAGCGAGTTTGCGTGGATCAACGTGAGGTGGAATCGGGCCATTTGACATAGGCGCCGCATTCTATGGATGCAACCGTGCGCTGTCAAAGGAAATTCCGCCTGTCCAGCACCTTGGCCGACGACTAGAATCGGCGCTCCGTTCCGCACGAGGTCAATGCCCATGCCGCCCCTGGTTCTCGCCTCCAGTTCCCCCTACCGCCGCGAGCTGCTGAGCCGCCTGCGCCAGCCGTTCGAATGGGCCGCGCCGAGCATCGACGAGTCGCGCCAGACTGGCGAGCCAGCCGAGGATCTGGTGCGCCGCCTGGCCCGGGAAAAGGCCGCAGCATTGGCCGAGCGATTCCCCACCCACCTGATCATCGGTTCCGACCAGGTGGCCGTGCTCGACGGCCAGGTGCTCGGCAAGCCCCACGGCTTCAAACGCGCCCACGCCCAGCTCAGCGCCGCCAGCGGCAAGAGCGTGACCTTCCTGACCGGCCTGGCGCTGCTCGACAGCGGAAGCGGCGCCTGCCAGGTCGATTGCGTTCCTTATACGGTGCATTTTCGCACCTTGAGCAGCGAACAGATCGCCCGCTACCTGAATGCCGAGGAGCCCTACGACTGCGCCGGCAGCTTCAAGGCCGAAGGCCTGGGCATCAGCCTGTTTCGCAGTACCGAAGGCAGTGACGTCAACAGCCTGATCGGCCTGCCGCTGATTCGCCTGGTCGAAATGCTCGACCAGGCCGGCATCGAGATCCCCTGAAACGCTTTCTTACAACTGCTGAAGATGCCGGACAACGGCCCTGCCTGATACCGGCATTGAGCCAGCGCAGGGCTTTCAGGGCTTTATCAGGGCCGATGCCCGGCAGATGCATCTAAGCTAATGCCGTTAAATTATTGGCTTGGCTTTTTTTAGATCATCTAGCTTGCCTCTATCGGATCACCGGACACCCTGCTGACCCCAGACCATTGTCCCGTGACCCGCCTCATCCCAGGCTGGCACGCCCTGATGAGGCCTTCTTGTATGTCACCCATTCCCCTGCGCATCCCTACCCGCTTCCCGTCTTCCGTGCGGCCGCGGCCTGCCGGAACCTGTGCCCCGCAGACAGCAGCCGGCCTCTTCGATTGCCCGGTGAGCTGATCGGTATTCGCCGCCGAGTCGAAGCTCGCCGACAAAAACCCTCTTCACCAGCCTTCAAGCCCCTGCAGGCAGCACAAGACAACCACTGAAAGATCCTCACGACGCCAATTGCATTAGATGAAAAGGAGCCTCACATGCACATTCGTTCCCTGTTCAGCGCCGGCGTGATCGCCATCGCCAGCCTGTTGTCCGCGCCCACCTGGGCGGCGAGCGAGTTCCTGGTCACCACCGACTGGCTGGAGAACAATCTCGACAACCCCAAGGTGCGCATCATCGAAGTCAGCGTGGTACCGGGTGTCTATGAGCGCGGTCATATTCCCGGCGCGGTCAACCTGGCCTGGCACAGCGATTTGGTCGATCCGGTCAAGCGCGATATCGCCAGCCAGCAAGCCCTGCAGGACCTGCTGCGCAAATCCGGCGTGTCGGACGACTCCACTACCATCCTCTACGGCGACAACAACAACTGGTTCGCCGCCTGGGGCGCCTGGGTGTTCGATGTCTACGGTGTGGAGAACGTCAAGCTGCTCGACGGCGGACGGGGCAAGTGGGAAGCGGAAAACCGTGCCCTGAGCAACCGCGCCGGCAGCCCGGGCAACGGCAACGTCACCCTCAAGGCTGCCAACAAGGAGCTGCGCGCCTTCCTGCCGGACGTGCTCGCCGCTGCCGAGAAACGCAGCGATGACCAGTTGGTGGATATCCGTTCCGCCGATGAATACAACGGCAAGGTCTTCGCGCCCCAGGGCGTCCAGGAGCTGGCCGTGCGCGCCGGTCACGTACCCGGCGCCGTCAACGTTCCATGGGGCCAGGCTGTTGCCGCCGATGGCACCTTCAAGTCTGCCGAGGAGTTGAAGAAGGTCTACGCCGCCGTGGGCATCGACGGCAGCAAACCGATCATCACCTACTGCCGGATCGGCGAGCGCTCCAGCCACACCTGGTTCGCCCTGAAGAAGATTCTTGGTTACGAGGTGCGTAATTACGACGGCTCCTGGACCGAATACGGCAATGCCGTTGGGGTTCCCGTGGTCAACGTCGCCGGCACAGTCTGGGGTGGCAAGTAACCCACGGGAGACACCCTTTAACGGGGCGGACGCGCCAGGCATGGCGCCCGCCCCTTTGTTTATGGGCGCCCTGCTCCGGAAGCTGCCCGACTCGACATTCGCCCCACTCCCCCAGAGCCTGTTCAAAGTCTTGCGAGCTAGAGCAATGCAAGGCGAAAACAGGCGAGGACGCGGAGTTTACGAGCTGTAAATGAGCAGTCCGAGCCTGTTTTTAACGCCGCAGTGCCGACGCGCAGCAGACTTTGAACAGGTTCTCAGCGGACAACCGTCAATGGAGCAACCTTGCATGCTTACCTTGCGTACCGGCAGCGCTACCCTGATTCTGGTCGCTCTGGCCGTAGCCGCCTGGTTGCTGGCTACGCCGAGCAACGAAGGGCGCGCCCTGAGCTTTTCCCTGCTGGCGGGCGGCTTGTTTGGCGTGCTGCTGCAGCGTTCGCGCTTCTGTTTCTTCTGCGTCAGCCGTGACTTCATCGAACGCCGGGACCCGCGCGGGCTGCTCGGCATTCTCGCCGCTCTGGCGGTCGGCACCCTGGGGTATCACGCGGCCTTTGGCGCTTTTCTACCGGATCCGGCCAACGGCCGCCTGCCGCCAGACGCCCATATCGGCCCACTGAGCTGGGTGCTGGCGCTGGGCGCCAGCCTGTTTGGCCTGGGCATGGCGATTTCCGGCTCGTGCATCAGTGCCCACCTGTATCGCCTGGGCGAAGGTGTACTGGCCTCGGTACTCGCCCTGTTCGGCGCACTGCTTGGCTTCTTTCTGGGGTTCCTGAGCTGGAACACCCTGTACCTGGCGAGTATCCAGGAGGCACCGGTGATCTGGCTGCCGGCCAGGCTCGGCTATGGCGGCTCGTTGCTGCTGCAATTGGCGCTGCTTGGCGGCCTGGCGCATCTGCTGCTGCGCTACCGCAAGGGTGAAGAGCCCAGACAACCGGGCAGCAGCCTGCGCCAGTTGTTATTAGGCGCACGCTGGCCGACCTGGGTTGGCGGCATCCTGATCGGCACGCTGGCCCTGGCGGCCTATCTGCGCGTCGGCCCGCTGGGGGTAACCGCCGAGCTCGGCAGCCTGTCGCGCACCGCTGCCAACGGCCTGGGCTGGCTGCCCGAGCGCCTGGAAGGTCTGGACGGTTTTTCCGGTTGCGCCACCGCGGTTAAGGAGACCCTGCTGTCGAACAACGGCCTGTTCATTCTCGGCCTGGTCTTCGCCGCCTGGGCGTGCGCCCTGCTCGCTGGCGATTGCGCGCCGCGCTGGCCAGGGATACGGGAAGCGCTGCGCAACTTCATCGGCGGCATACTGCTCGGCCTAGGCGGCATGCTCGCCCTGGGCTGCACCGTCGGTACCCTGCTCTCCGGCATCATGGCCGGCGCCGCCTCTGGCTGGCTGTTCGCGGTGTTCTGTTTCATCGGCCTGATCGCCGGGCTGCGCCTGCGCAGGGTGATTGGCTAGAGACGACTCGTGGAGCATGAACCGCAGGGTGGAAAACGCTTTACCCCTCCACCGTTCAATCGCAACGGTGGACAAAAAGAGCGTTGTCCACCCTACGGTCTGCAGTTTGAGGTCGAACACCTATTCTGTGGGAGGGCGCCATGCGCCCGGTTCGCGGGCATGGCCCGCTCCCACAGGGCGGGATGAGTCAAGCAAATAGGCAGGTAGCCGCTACGGCGCACCGGCAACCAACCGCTCCCACAACCCGCTGCGCCGTTCCACGCGGCGCCCGATGGCCGCCTCGAAGATGCCGGCGCGGCTTTCGATCAGGCTGAAGCAATCCCGGGCGCGGGTGATCCCGGTATATACCAGCTCCTTGGTCAGCACCGGGTTGAGGGTATCCGGCAGCACCAGAGCGCAGTGGGCGAACTCAGAGCCCTGGGATTTGTGCACGGTCATGGCGAACACGGTTTCCACCGCACCCAGGCGGCTGGGCAGGATCGAGCGCAGCTCGCCCGAGCCATCGTTGCGCGGAAACACCACGCGCAGCGCCGAGCGCAACAGCCCGCCCGCCTCCAGGGCCGGCTCGGGCAAGCGCAGGGCGATGCCGATATCGCCGTTCATCAGGCCCAGGCCGTAGTCGTTGCGGGTGACCAGCACCGGGCGGCCTTCGTACCAGCCGTGCTCCTGTTCGATCAGCCCGCGTTGCAGCAGTGCATGGGCGATGCGCCCGTTGAGCGCCTCGACGCCCCAGGGGCCCTTGCGCACCGCACACAACAACTGGAACTGGTCGAATGCCGCCAGCACCGCGGCTGCCCAGGCATTCCAGCGCTCCTCGCCATCCTGCAAACCCGGCCGCTGCTCACGCAGAACGCCCAGGTAATCGGCATAGCCCAGCGGGCGCCCTTGGCCGCCGGGCAAGCCATCGAGCAGCAGGCGTTCGAAGGCACGGTCCTGCTCGCCCGTCAGACGCAACTGATGCAGGTCCGTCCCGCCGGCGGCCAGCACCTCGCGGGCCTCCAGGGCCGCACCACGATTCACCGCCAGGGCCAGGCGGCCGATGCCGGAGCCCCCGGCGAAGCGCCGGGAGTGGCGGAGCATGACGATATGCTGCGACAGCGCCTGCTCACCCGGCCGCAGCCCGGCCCCTTCGAGATGCTCGCCGGTCTGCTGCGCCAGCCAGGCACGGGTGGCCTCGCTGTAGCCGCCGGCTTCGGCATCGCGGCACAGATCACCGAGCACCGCGCCGGCCTCCACCGAGGCCAGCTGATCCTTGTCGCCGAGCAGGATCAGCCGCGCATGCATCGGCAGCGCGTCGAGCAGGTTGGCCATCATTTCCAGGTCGATCATCGACGCTTCGTCGACCACAAGCACGTCCAGTGGCAGCGGGTTGGCCGCGTGGTGACGGAAGTGCCGGCTATCCGGCCGGCTGCCCAGCAGGCGGTGCAGCGTGGTGACGGTATTGGGAATCTGCCCGCGCACCGCCTCGCTGACCGGCAGGGTCGCCACCTGGGCGCCGATGGATTCGGTCAGCCGCGCAGCGGCCTTGCCGGTCGGCGCGGCCAGGCTCAGGCGCAAGGGTGCACCGCGGTCCAGGGCGGCAGCCTGCAGCAGCGCCAGCAGGCGCACCACGGTGGTGGTCTTGCCGGTGCCGGGGCCGCCGGTGATCAGGGTGAAGCGCCCCCGCGCCGCCAGGGCGCAGGCCAGCTTCTGCCAGTCGGTGAGGCGCTGACCGCCCAGCTGCAACGGCTCGGGGAACAGTACCGCCAGGCGCTGAGCGAGATCGGCCGGTGCATCCGCCGGGGCCTGCAGGCGCTCGCCGATATCCTCGGCAACGCCGCGCTCGTAATCCCAGTAACGGCGCAGGTACAGGCAGCTGCCGCGCAGCACCAGCGGCGCGACTTCATCCTCGGCATCGTGCAGCAGGGCACTGCTGGCACAGGCCGCCAGCCAGGCGTCGACGCCCAGGCCGGCCAGCACCTCGGAAGGCAGCAGGCTGACGCCCTCGGCATCCTCGCCCTCCGGCGGCAGCGATAACGCCGAATCCGGATCGGCCAGGGTGGTCTGCAGGTCGAGGCACACATGGCCCTGGCCCAGTTGATGGCTGGCCAGCGCCGCCGCCAGCAACAGCAACGGCGACGCCTGGGGGTCCAGCTCGGCGAAGAAATGCGCCAGGGTACGGTCCAGCTCGCGCAGCCAGCCCCGCTCGCTCCAGGCGGCGAGCAGTTCGAACAGCGCGTCGCGGTTTTCCAGCATCGGCGTCATGCCGGCTCCTCCACCGGCTCGCCGAGAAACAGCGCATCGAGCCTTTCGATCAGTGCCCGCTCGGGTCGCGCCAGGTATTGGCCCGCGCCCGGCGCCCGCAGGAACAGGTACAGCGCGCCGCCCATATGGATGTCGTAGTCGTAATCGGTCAGGCGTAGCCGCAGGTGGCGATGCAGGGCCAGCACGTAGAGCACGTACTGCAGGTCATAGCGATGGCTGGCCACGGCGGCGCTCATGGCCTCGGGGGTATAGGCCTGTTCGTCGGCGCCCAGCCAGTTGGACTTGTAGTCGACCACGTAGTAACGCCCCTCATGCTCGAACACCAGGTCGATAAAGCCCTTGAACATGCCGTTGAGGGTATCGGGGCTCAATACCGGGCGCGCCACGCCAGGCATCTCGAAATGCTGCACCAGGGCATCCAGGCGCAGCACGTCGACCCGCCGCGCCTCGAACCAGAACTCCAGCTCTGCCTGGTATTCGTGCAGTTGCGCCAGGCTTACCGCATTTCCGCTGCCGAGCGCCATAGGCTGCACCAGCAAGCCTTGCAGCCACAGCCACAGGGGCTCGATCCAGATTTGCAGGCCGCGCCGCTGGCAGCGTCGCGCCAGGTGCTCACGCAGCACCTCAGGCGCTGCCGCCATGGCCGCGAAGCCTTCGGCGGCAGCGATTTCCAGCAGGCCATGGAGAAAGGTGCCGGGGTTCGGCCCACGGGGAAAGCGGTGCAGGCCCTGGGCCGAAAGCGGAATCTGCTCCAGCGCCAGGGCCGGATTCTCATCGTCGCTGGCGATCTGCACGGCCGAGCTGTCCGGCGAGACGTCTTCGTGGCGATCCACTGAACTGGCCTCGCCCTCCTCCATGCGCAAGGCGCTGTAGGAGGCGATCCACCAGTGTTCGGCGGCGCGCCGTGCTGGCACGCGCCACTGCGGCTCGAAGGCGTCGGCATCCTGGGCACGGTACGTCTGGTCGCTGGCCTCGGGGGCCGGCAACGCCACGCAGCGCGGTGGGTCGGCCAGCGGGCTGAGCCAGTCGATCAGTTGCGCACTCTGCGCCAGGGGCTGACCCGCGCCGAGCAGGTAACCCAGGGCGCTCTTGTGCAGGCGCGAGGTCTTGGCGGTGCCGATCTTCAGGTCCGCCACTCCCAACCAGCAGGCATGCTGGGCGCGGGTCAGCGCCACGTAGAGCAGGCGCAGGTCTTCGCCCAGACGCTCGCGCTCTGCCCTTTCCAGGCTCTCTTCATCGGGCTTGAGCAGCAGGCGGCGGCGTTCGCCGTCGTGCACCTGTACCGGTTTCTTGTCGTCCAGCGGGCGGAAGGAACAAATGAAGGGCAGGAACACCAGCGGGTATTCCAGGCCCTTGGATTTGTGAATGGTCACCACGCGCACCAGGGCATCGTCGCTTTCCAGGCGCAGCACTTGCTCCTCGGCCGCCTGGCCGCGCCCGGCCAGGCACTCGCCCAGATGGCGGATCAGCGCCAGCTCGCCGTCCAGCTCGGCGGCGGCCAGTTGCAGCAGCTCGGCCAGGTGCAGCAGATTGGTCAGCACCCGCTCGCCATCAGGGCGGCTCATCAGCCGTTGCGGCAGGCCGAAATCCTGCAGCAACTGGCGCAGCATCGGCAGCACGCCCTGGCGCTGCCAGCGCTGGCGGTAACCGCGAAACTGCATGACCCGCGCCTCCCAGAAGCGCTCGTCGAGGTTCAACTGCTCCAGCTCGCAGAGGCTCAGGCCCAGGGTCGCACTGGCCAGCGCGGCGCGCAGCGGGCGGTCCTGATCGGGCTCGGCGCAGGCGCGCAGCCACAGCAACAAGTCGTGGGCTTCCACGGTGGCGTACACCGAATCCTTGTCGGACAGGTACACGCTGCGCACGCCGCGGGCTGCCAACTCGCCACGAATCGCCTGGGCTTCCTTGAAATCGCGCACCAGCACGGCGATATCGCTGGGTCGCAGGGCCGTCAGCGTATCGCCCTGGAGAAAGCCGGCGCGCTGCTGCTGGCCAAGCACCAGCAGGCGGACGATCTCGCTTGCCGCGCTGGCGGCCAGGGCGTCCAGATAGCGGCCCTTGGCGATGGCTTCGTCGCTGGGCAGGTGCCAGAGGTTGAGGGCTGGCTGGGCCTGCCCCTCGACGGTCCAGACTTCCTTGCGGCCCTGGGCGCCGACCGGAATGAACGGCAGGTCGTCGCGCAGCAGAAAGGCGCCCTGCCCGTCTTCACGGGATTCGGCCAGCCCGAACAAGCCGTTGACCGCCGCCACCATGGGCTCGCTGGAGCGGAAGTTGGTGTCCAGGTTGTAATGCCGCCCGGCGGTGGCGCGGCGGGCGCGCAGGTAGGTGTGGATGTCGGCACCACGGAACGAATAGATGGCCTGCTTGGGGTCGCCGATCATAAACAGGCCGCAGTCGTCGCGATTGGCCTCGACCTGATACAGGGTGTCGAAGATGCGGTACTGCAGCGGATCGGTGTCCTGGAATTCGTCGATCAGCGCCACCGGGAACTGCTGGCGAATCACCTCGGCCAGGCGCAGGCCGCTGTCACCCTGCAGGGCGTCGTCCAGGCGAGTGAGCATGTCGTCGAAGCCCATCTCGGCGCGCTGGCGTTTCTCGCGGTCGAAGCGCTGGCGGATCCAGGCGGCGGCGTGGCGCAGCGCGGCATCGTTCGGTGCAGGCAAGGCGTCGAGTTCGGCCTTGAGCGTGGCCATGGCGTCCAAGGCCGGATGCGCGGGCGGCGCGCCGACCTTCCAGGCTTCGGCCAGGCCCTCCGGGGTCAGGCGGGTAAAGCCGGTGCCGATATCCAGCACCTCGTCATCGCCATGGGCCCAGGTACGCAGCTTGTCGAGCCAGGGCTGGTAGTAGCGTGCCTGCAGCTTGCGGGCATCGACCTGCTTTTCCGCCGCGGCCTGGTCGAGCAGGCCCTGCAGGGCATCCGCCCAAGCGCCCCAGGGCTCCTTGAGGGCATGCAGTGCGCGCTGGCGCTCCTGCAAGGTGGCGTCCAGCAGATTGCCCAGGGCCTGGGCTGTACCGTCATCCTGCTCGCCGAGCAGCGGGCGGATGCGCTGGCCGAGCACGTCCGGCTCGCCCCAGTTCTCCGCCACCCAGTCGAGGGCCAGGCCCTGCAGCGGATAGCAATGCTGACGCCAATAGTCGCGCACCACTTCGGCGAGCAGTTCACTGTGGTCGGTTTCCAGGGTCTGGCTGAACAGGCTGCCGCTGTCGAAGGCGTGCTCGCGCAGCATGCGCTGGCACCAGCCGTGGATGGTCGACACCGCCGCCTCGTCCATCCACTGCGCGGCCAGCTCCAGGCGCCGGGCGCACTCGGGCCATTCGGCGGAGGCGAAGTCGGCCTTGAGGGTCGCCAGCAAGGCGTCGCCTCCGGCATCGCCGCGAAATACCGTGGCCGCCTCCACCAGGCGCGCACGGATGCGGTCACGCAGTTCGCGGGTGGCGGCATCGGTAAAGGTCACCACGAGAATCTGCGGTGGCAGCAGCGGCTCGCGAAAGGCCGCCTCGCCGCCATGGCGCAGGATCAGGCGCAGGTACAGCGCCGAAATCGTGTAGGTCTTGCCGGTCCCGGCGCTGGCCTCGATCAGGCGGCTGCCGTGCAGGGGAAAGCTGAGCGCCAAGGGGCGTACTGGCTGGCTCATGGCTGATCGTCCTGAAGTTCGCTGATCGCCGCCTCGAACAGCGACTGGTAAAGCGCGGCGCCCCACTGGGCGAACCGGCCATCGCCCAGCAAGGCTTCGAAATCCGGGTACTGGCGGGCCAGGCTGGCGCTCTGCTGCACTTCGCCGGTGGTGCTGTGGCCATCGCCTTCGTAGACCTTGCGGGCAGCCTCCGCGGCCTTGTCTTCATCCCCGCTCTTGTCGAGCTGGGCGAACCAGGCTGCGACCGTTCCGATCGCCACCGGCAGCGGTACCTGCATGCCAACGGCGTAGGCATCGAGCCACTGGCGCAGCAGCTGTTCAGCCTCGGCCTGGGTCAACGGCGCGAAGGCCAGGCGCACGTCCTCGGCGACCAGCAGCGTGGTCAGCGGATGGCCGCAGGCGGCGGCCGCCACATGGCTGACCCAGGGCCTGAGCAGACGGTGCCACTTGTAGGAGCGGTCCTTGCGCTTCAGCCCGCCGGGCTGCAGCTCCAGGCGCGCCAGGGCGTCGCCGTTCGCGTGCAGATCGCCGAGCCAGTCCTCCAGTGCCAGGCCAGCATGGGCGAAGCTCAGACGCACCGGCGACGGCAACCGCTCGGGCCAGCGCGCCAGCAGCGCGGCGTAGCCCTGCAGCTGCGCCGGCAAGGGTTCGAGCAACTGGGCGCCCAGGCGCTTACCGAACCCGGCCACCGGCAGCCGACCACTGCGCTGGATGCGCCGCGCGGCCCGCTGCAGTGCCGCGTCGACGCCTTGGTCTTCCTGCAGCGCCAGGGCGGCGGCCTGCAGCAGCGCCTGCTGGATCTGGTGGCGCTGCAAGCCATCCAGGGCGAAAGGTTCGGCATCCAGCTCGGCCTGCTCGGCTTCGTCCAGGTGCACCTTGAGACGCCCGGTGAAGAACTGCTTGACCGGGTCGCGCAGGAAACGCTGCAGGGTTTCCAGGCTCAGCGCGTCGTCCACCACATAGGCGCCCAGCGGCTGCTCGCTGGCCGGCGCCAGCGGCGCCCGGTGAGAGGCGGCCCATTCGTGCACGTAGCTGAACAGCGGCCCATCGGCGCAGAAGTAGCGGCGGCTGAAGGGCTGCAGCGGGTGCTCGGTGGTCAGGGCGTGGAGCAGATCGCCGCCATCGGCCAGGCGCCAGGCGCTGGCCAGGTGATCGCGCAACTGGCCGACCAGCACCGACGGCGGGCGCTCGGTGTTGTCACGAATGCTGCGCCCTACCCAGCTGATGGTCAGGCGCTCGCGCACCGCCAGCAGCGCTTCGAGCAGCAGGTAACGGTCGTCCTCGCGACGCGAGCGGTCGCCGGGGCGGTAGTCGCCGCCCATCAGGTCGAAGTCCAGCGGCGCCTGGCTGCGCGGGTAATCACCATCGTTCATGCCCAACAGGCACAGGTGCCGAAACGGAATGGCGCGCATCGGCATCAGCGTGCAGACGTTCACCGCACCGGCCAGGAAGCGCTGGCTGAGGCCGCCCTGGTCCAGCCCGCCCAGCCAGGCCTCGCGCACCACGGCCAGCGGCAGGGCTTCCTCCAGGCTGGCCGCTTCGCACAGCTCCAGCCAACCCTCCAGGGCATCCTGGGCCTGGTTGCGCAGCACCTCGTCGCGCTCGTCCTGGGGCAGGAAGAAGGCCTCCAGCAGCGCCCGCAGGCGCTCGCCCCAGGCCACCGGCAGCAGGGTTTCGGCGAGGCGCTGGCCGTGCAGCTCCAGCGCATCGAGCAGCCGGGTCAGCGGGCCGATCAGCGCGGCATCCAAACCGCCGATCTCGTCGAAGGGCTCGATGCCCGCCCGCGCCCCGGCCCCGCCCACGGCGTAGCCGAGCAGCATGCGGCGCAGGCCGAAGCGCCAGCTGTTCTGCTCCAGGCCGGCGCCCAGGCCGAGGCCTTCGCGCTGCTCGGCATCCAGGCCCCAGCGCACGCCGGCGCCTTCCAGCCAGCGGCGCAGCAGCGGCAGTTGCTCGTCGGCGATGGCGAAGCGCGCCCGCACTGCCGCCACGTCGAGCAGGTCGAGGATCTCGCTGACGCTGAAGCGGCTGTCGGGCAGGCGCAGCAGGTGTTCCAGGGCGATCACCAGGGGCTCCTTGCCGCGCAGGCCCTGGTCGGCCAGGGTGAAGGGAATGAAGCGCGGATCGTCACTGGCGAACTGGCCGAATACCGCGCGGATATGCGCGGCGTAGGTGTTGACGTCCGGCACCATGACGATGATGTCCCGCGGGCGCAGGGTCGGGTCTGCGCTGAACGCCGCCAGGAGCTGATCGTGCAGCACCTCGACCTCGCGCTGGGCGCTGTGGGCGACATGAAAGCGCAGCGAATGGTCCCTGGCCGGGTCGACTGCCGGCCAGTGGGTGCGGCTCTCCTCGACCGGGCGCAGGTCGAGGATGTCGTTGTGCAGCTGGCCGAGCAGCGTGTCTTCGCTCATCGCGCTGAACAGGTCGATGCGCTCGAACTGCTCGCGGTAGCGCTGCGGCTCGTCGTACTGGTCGAGCAGGTTGATATAGTCGCGGCCCTGCTTGCCCCAGGAGGCCAGCAGCGGCTGGCCATGCTGGTGCAGCTCCTCGACATCGAACAGGCCAAGCTGGCCGACCGGCCCCGCCTGGCCGCCGGCCTTGCGCTTCTGGCGGCGGTACTCGTGGCGCAGCAGGTCCTTGTCCTCGACGATATCGCCCCAGTGATGCTGGGACGGGTTGTGCACGTAGAGCATCACCTGGCTGAAGCGCGCCATGGCCGCCAGCGCCTCGAGCATCTGCGCCGGCAACGAGGAAATACCGAATACCGTGATCCGCCGTGGCAGGCCGCGGGGCGGCGCATCCAGCTCGGCCAGCTTGGCGACGAAGCGCGGGTGCACCCCGGCGCGGCTCTGGGACAGATGCTCCTCACCGACATCGGCCAACAGCGTGCGCCACAGCAGCGGCTGCCACAGCGCGCTTTCATCGAGGGGCTTCACGCCGCCACGGGCGTTGCGCAATTGATCGTGCCCCTGGGCCCAGTCCGCCAGCCAGTCAGCGCGGTACACCTGGTACTGGTCGAACAGGTCGGCCAGGCGCTCGGCCAGCTGGTGGCGCTTGCGCAGGTCGGCGTCATCCGCCAGAAAGCGCCGCAGCGGCGCGAAGCAGGGCTCGTCGAGCAGGCCCGGCAGCAGGCGCATCAGCCGCCAGGTCAGCGGCGCCTTGTCCAGCGGCGACTGCTGGGGAATCGCCTCGCTGCCCAGCACCGTGCGGTAGGCCTGCCAGAGAAAGCGCGCCGGCAGGCTGACGTCGGTGGCCGCGGCGATGCCGCAGCCGTCCTGCTCGGCCAGCGCCAGCTTCAGCCACTGGGCGATGCCGTTGCTCTGCACCAGCAGCACTTCGTTCTCCAGTGGGCGCAGCGGGTACCGACGCATCCACTCCACCGCCAGGGCGCGCAGCTCCTCGAGGCGGTTGCCATGGATAACGATCAGACCGGGGTTAAGCGCCGACATGCAGGGTTCCTGGGTGCAGAATCACACCGCGAATGATGACAGAGCATGGCGACGAGGTGTGATGCCGCGGTGGATTTTAGCGCCCAGGACGTTTTGATACGGGCACCCTGCCCTCAGCCCACATCCTTGCGCGTGGTGCGCTCGTTGCTGATCCGCGCGCGGCGGAAATTCCAGCCCAGGAACAGGCGCGAGGCCAGGTTGTCGCGGCTGTGGGGTTCGCCGTAGTGCAGCAGCACTGTGGAGCGCAGCGCCTTGGGGTCGCAGGGCTCGTTGGCGTGCAGCGAGCGATAGCCCCAGAAGAAGTAGGCGTTGCCGGGAACGATCTTGATGGTAACGGGGTTCAGCCAGCCGCGCTTGACCGCGAAGGTGATCAGCTTCTGGGTCAGGGTGTTCTGCATCACGGCCTTTTCCAGAATGTTGACATACAGGTTGGAGCGGATGGCGCGCAGGTTCGGAAAGAAGATGAAGTCGCCGCAGTAGCGGCCCTCGGTGGGCGTGACCAGTGGAATCAGGGCCGTCAGCGCTGCGGCGTCATAGTGGAAGTAGTAGGACTCGCGCTTGCCCGTGAGCCCCTGCAAACAGCGCAACGCGGGAAAGATGTCGGGCGAGCGCGGTGGCTGGCCAATGCCGCCCTGGTACAGCTGCCGGAACAGGTCCTTGACCTGGGGCGAGACGCTCATCTGCTCGAAGATGCTGCCCTTCACGGCAGCCTGGCCCTGCAGGGCGAAGTATTCGTGCTCATGGCGCTCCACCTCGTGGTTCACGTGGGCACGGGCGGCCTGCAGCTGCTCGTCGGTGAGAAACCCTTCGATAACGGCATACCCCTGTTGCTCCATCTCCTTGAGCAGGCGGGGCACCACCTGCGGGTCGGCTTTGGCGAAGTCGGGCATCGGTGCGGCGTCCTTAGCTGATGGCGGCAGTCAGGCTAATGGCAACTCGGCGCGGGGCGCTTGTTGAGTCACCTGCAGTTGATACAGGTTCTCACTTTGTAGCCGTTTGAATGCTGCTCACCCGCTTTGGCGCGCGCTTTCTGACGAATGGGTACTGGCCAGAAGATGGCCAGGGCGCTTCGCTCAGGGCTGTCTGGCCGACCAGCGCGTGCGTATTTCGCCGCTATCCAGGCCCTGTACCGAATTGCCGAAAGCGTCCCTGGCGTTCAGGTCGGCGCCCTTCTTCGCCAGGTCATCGAGCATGTCCTTGCGCTGGAACAGTGCCGCGTACATGGCCGCCGTCTGGCCGCTGTCGTTGCGCTGGTCCGGGCTGCAGTCGGCCTCGAGCAGGCGTTTGGCGATGCGTACCTCGCCCTTGAAGATCGCCCCCATCAGCGCGGTGTTGCCACGCCGATCCTGGGCACAGGCGTCCGCCCCTGCGCCCAGCAGGCGCTCCACCGCCTGGCGATGGCCGTGATAGGCCGCCAGGATCAGTGCGGTGTAGCCCTTCTCGTCGGCGCTATCGAGGTTGTAACCGGCAGCGATGAACTCATCGAGCATCGCCACGTTGCCCTCGCGGGCGGCCTGGAAGTAGTAGTCGCGCAATTGCGCCTGGACGCGCTCGGCATCCGCCGCCGGCGTGGCGGCCAGCAATGGGGCTGCAACGCTCAGCGCCAGGGTGAAACAGAGGGGTCGCAACATGATGTCCTCCCGTACGGCCTGGGGCCGCTTCCGGTTCGCAAGTCGCGACGCACGGCCCGGGACGGGGCCGCGCGTCACGCCCTGAGGGCTCAGTCCTGCAGCTTGGCAGCCAGCGCCTTGACCCGTGCCAGGTTGCCACCGGCCACCTCTGTCAGGCCTTCGCCATACTGCGCATCGGCCTTGTAGAAGAACGACAGCATGATGTGCTTGCTCTCGTCTTCGGCCTCGGCCAGGGCGCCGCCCAGGCTGGCGATCAGGTCGCCCTGCATCTTCTTGTCGTAGGAGCGGTACAGCTCGCCGGCCTGCTTGAAGTTCTGCTCACGCTGGATTTTCTTCTGCTCGGTGCTGCCGCTCAGTGGCAGGTTGCTGTAGCGCGCATGCTCGCTGGCCGGCCGCGGATTGATGCGGCTGGGCTCGTAGTTCACCTCGGTAGTGGTGTGGCCGATGTTCGCCGCGCCATCCTGGTTGCCGTTGTTGACCGGCACCTTGGCCTGGTTGATCGGCAGGAAGGCGTGGTTGGCGCCCAGGCGATACATCTGCGTATCGGCATAGGAGAACAGCCGGCCCTGCAGCAGGCGATCCTCGGAGGGCTCGATGCCCGGCACCAGGTTGGACGGCGCCATGGCCACCTGCTCGGTTTCCTGGAACACGTTGTCCGGGTTCTTGTTCAGGACCATCTGGCCGATTTTCCGGTAGGGCACGTCCGGCCAGATCTTGGTGGCGTCCAGCGGATCGAAGTCGTACTTGGCCAGGTCAGCCGGTTCGAGCACCTGGATGTACAGGTCCCACTTGGGGTAGTCGCCGGCGTTGATCGTGGTGATCAGGTCGCGGCTCATGTGGTTGAAGTCCTTGCCCTGGATCTGCTCGGTCTGCTTGGGGTCGTTGTTCTTGATGCCTTGCAGGCTGCGCCACTGGAACTTGACGTAACGGTATTCGTTCTTGGCGTTGACCAGCTTGTAGGCGTGCACGCTGTTGCCGTTCATCTGCCGGTAGTTGGCCGGCGTGCCCTCGTTGGAATACAGCAGGGTCAGGGTGCGGGTGGCTTCCGGTACGTGGCTGAAGAAATCGAACTGGGTGCGGTTGCTGCCGTAGTTGGTATTCGGGTCGGGCTTGAAGGCGTGCACCATGTCCGGGAACTTGATGGCGTCACGGATGAAAAAGGTCGGGAAGTTGTTGCCGACCAGGTCCCAGTTGCCTTCGCTGGTGTAGAACTTGGTGGCGAAGCCGCGCGGGTCACGCAGGGTTTCCGGCGAATGGTTGCCATGCACCACGCTGGAGAAGCGCACGAACACCGGGGTGGTGGTGCCCTTGCTGAACACCTTGGCGCGGGTCAGGTCGGAGATGTCCGCCGTGGCGGTGAACTCGCCATGGGCACCGGTGCCGCGGGCATGCACCACGCGCTCGGGAATGCGCTCGCGGTCGAAACGCTGCAGTTTCTGGATCAGTTGCACATCCTGCAGCAGGGTCGGGCCCGTGCTGCCGGCGGTCTGCGAATTCTGGTTATCGCCTACCGGTGCGCCGTTGTCGCGGGTCAACGGCGCCGCCTGGGCCGACAGACTGAACAGCGAAGCGGACAAGGCCGCAGTCATCAAACCAAGGGCGGGCGCCCATGCGGTCGTGGGTTTCATCGGTGAATCCTCGTCGTTTTTATGAGTACTCGCGCGTCATGCGCTCGTACCAAACTACGAGAGGCCCGCCGCTTCGCTAAATTGGAAAAAGGCAGTGCCTTGATAGGCAATGCTTATTACCCGATAGAGCCAGGTCGTGGTAAGCGAAGCGGCGCGTCACCCACCCCACGTATCGGTGTCGACCGCGGCGCAGAGGATGCGACCTTGCCGCCAGCGGCGGCAGAGGTTACTGCGCGGATAGCGGCTAACCCGCTATCCGCCACGCATCACACCCGGAAGTGGCTGACCATGGTCTGCAGCTGATTGCCCAGGCGAGCCAGCTCGACGCTCGAGGCGGCGGTTTCTTCGCTGGCCTCGGCGGTCTGCTCGGAGATATCGCGCACGTTGACCACGCTGCGGCTGATCTCCTCGGCCACCGCGCCCTGCTGCTCGGCAGCGGCGGCGATCTGCTGGTTCATCGCCTGGATATTGGAGACCCGGCTGGTGATCGCGCCCAGCGCCTCACCGGCGCGGCGGGTCAGCGCCACGCTGCTGTCGGTCAGCTCGCGGCTGCCCTGCATGATCACCGCCACCTGCTGGGTGCCGCGCTGCAGACCGGCGATCAGGCCTTCGATCTCCTCGGTGGACTTCTGGGTGCGCTGGGCCAGGCCCCGCACCTCGTCCGCCACCACGGCGAAACCGCGCCCGGCCTCCCCGGCCCGCGCCGCCTCGATGGCCGCGTTGAGGGCCAGCAGGTTGGTCTGCTCGGCCACCGTCTTGATCACATCCATCACCCCGCCGATCTTGTCGCTTTCGCTCTGCAGCTCGCCCATGGCCTCGCTGGAGCGGCTCACCTCGGCTGCCAGACGCTCGATCTGGGCCACCGTCTCGGCGACCACGCGATCGCCCTGGCTGGCCTCGCGATCGGCATCCACGGCGGCCTGGGAGGCCTCGGCGGCATTGCGCGCGACCTCCTGCACGGTAGCGGACATCTCCTGCATGGCGGTGGCCACCTGATCGGTTTCCACCTTCTGGCTGTTCACCCCGGCACTGGTCTGTTCGGTCACCGCGGACAGCTGCTCGGCCGCGCTGGCGATCTGGGTAACGCCATCGCGAATGCCGCCGATCAACTCGCGCAAGGTGCTGCCCATGCGCTGAATGCCCTGTTGCAGCACGCCCAGCTCGTCGCGACGGCTGACCTGCAGGGTCTGGCTGAGGTCGCCGCCAGCGATGCGTTCGACGGCCTCGAGGGTTTCCTGCAGCGGCCGGGTGATCTGCCGGGTGATCAGCCAGGCCGAGAGTATGCCCACCAACAGTGCCAGCAGGGTGGCGGCGATCATCATCTGGTTGGCGAAGGAGGTGTCCTGGTCACGCAGGGTGGCCTGCATGGCCAGCAGCGCATCGCTGCCCCTGACGATCTCCTGCACCTGCTCGGTCATGGCATCGCGCAGCTGCAGACGCTCGGCGGTTGCCGTGCGGTAGGCATCCAGCAGGCTGCGATAGGCGGTGACCGTGGATTGCAGTTGCTGGATCTGCTCACGGTACTCGCCGACAAACACGCTGGTCAGGCCCCCGATGCCCTGATCGACACGTTCGATCTGCTGATTCAGCGCCAGCTCGGTGCGCTCGTTGACATCCGCGGTGTAACCGAGCACGCGGTAGCGCAGGGTCTGCACGTCATCCTTGGTACGGGCGATGGCCTGGTAACGGGCGAAGCCCGCCTCGTCACCGGCCGCATTGCGTGCCACCTCATCCCTGACGCGGTCGATCAACTCGCCCGCGCGATCCGCCATGTCGACCATTTCGGCACGGGTGTTGTTGACGATGGCATAGGTGGCGTTGGTCTTGTCGTAGGCCTTCTGGTACTGCTCGATCAACTCGATCTGCTGCTTGATCAGCCGTACGTTCTCGGGGTTCTGGAAGTGCGGCAGCATTTCCTGCTGCCGTTGGGAGAGCGCACGGATCTCCTGCTGTACCTTGTCGGCTTCCGCTGCCCCACCATTGGAGAGCAGGTACTGCAGGCGCGCCACGCGCAGATCGGTGAGGGTATGGGTGAGTTCGTTGACGTCGGTCATGCGCTCGCTGCGCTGCACCACGCTGCCCAGGCTGCTCCAGCCGACCAGGGCCAGGGCCATGGTCAGAAGCAACACCAGGCCGAAGCCCAGGGCCAGTTTGAGGGTGACGCTGATATTGCCAAACCATGTATTCATGGGTCGCTCCAACTACTCGAATGGATGATCAAGGAAGTGTCCGATGGCCCGACTGCTCACGGTGCGCAGGATCGCTCGGCCAGCCTGTCGCCGCATGGGTGCCAGCACCGCACGCGTCAACAGGATCACTAGATGGCACATTGATATCACATTGACGCAGGATGCGTGCCTTGGTTCAAACAATTTGCGGCGCCCCACGTCTAGGACGGGCGTGGCGCCCCTATTGGGAGGGGACGTGATCGAGGTCGACCCAATCGCCGGCCCGGCGGTCTGAAGCGATAGAGGCCGGTTTTCGGAGTGAAAAAATGACCGCGTTCGATTGGCAGCGCATGCTGCTGGGTGATGTGCCTTTGCTGTTTCTGGGCGAAGTGGCGCTGCGCGCGCTGTTCGCTTTCGTGGTGGTGTTCGTGTTCCTCAAGGTCAGCGGCCGGCGTGGCATTCGCCAGTTGTCGCTGTTCGAGCTGGTGGTGATTCTCACCCTCGGCTCGGCCGCCGGCGACGTGTCGTTCTACGACGATGTGCCCCTGCTACCGGTGGCCATGGTGTTCGTCACCCTGCTGGTGCTGTACCGCGCCACGGTGACGATGATGCGCCGCAGCGAGCGCATCTCCGACTGGATGGAGGGCAAGCCGGTAACCATCATCAAGGACGGTCTCTACGAGCTGAACAGCCTGGACCACCTGAACATCTCCTCCGATGAATTCTTCATGGAGCTGCGCCAGCAGGGTGTCGAGCACCTCGGCCAGGTGCGCCTGGGCATTCTGGAAACCGATGGTGACATGAGCCTGTACTTCTACCCCGCCGAAGCCGTGAAACCCGGCCTCTCGGTGCTGCCCGGCGAGCACCGCAGCGAGTACCAGCAGGTGCCTCAGGCCGGCACCTATGCCTGCGTGCGCTGCGGCCACACGCAACCGATGACCAGCGGACAGGAAGCCAACTGCCCGCGCTGCACGCAACGCACCTGGTCACCGGCGCTGAGCCACGAGCGGCTGCGCTGACGACGCGGCAGCCCGGCCGGAAAAATCACCTGAACGGATCGCCGCCGCAGTGCCTCTACCTTGCTATCGCGCCGGCATCAGGCGCCTCAAGCAGAAAGGCCCGCACCATGACCTCATTCCTGATCGGCTCGGCAGTGGTATTGCTGGTACTGTTCGTGATCGGCCTGTACTCCGGCGTCACCCTGCTCCACGAACTCGAATGACGCGCTGCCTGCCAAGGCCTCGTGCCGCGGCCACTGCGCCTACCGGAGCCGCTCTTGCCCAGGTGCTGCGGCACCCCGCTTCACCGCCCCGGGTGACACCCCCAGCGCGCGCTTGAAGGCGCGGCTGAAGGCCGCCAGCGAGCCATAACCGAGCGCCTCGGCCACCCGCTCGACCGCCACCTGCTCATCAGCCAGGCGCTGCAGTGCCAGGCGCATTCGCAAATCGGTCAGGTAGCGTAACGGGGCCACACCCAGCCCGCGCACAAAGCGCTGCGCGAACACCGAGCGCGATTGCCCGGCCTCGCTAGCCAGCGTTGCCACCGTCCACGGTCGCTCCGGGTGCCGGTGCATCGCCAGCAGCGCCCTGCTCAAGCGCGGGTCGTGCAAGGCGCCGATATAACCGCCCGCCTCGGCACCGAGGCCGGTCACCCAACCGCGCACGATCAACGCCGCCACCACCTCGGCCAGCCGCGCCAGGATGCCGCCATGGCCGGCCAGCAGCAGCAGGGACTCGCGCTCCATCGCCTCGAGCAGTGGGCGAATCTCCGGGGCGCTGTCCTGCAGGGTCTCGACGCGCATTACCTCCGGCATGGCCACCACCAGCGGCTGCATGCCGCCCAGCTCCAGCTGCATGCAGCAACTGAAGAGCAGCGTCGCCTGTGGGTCGCACGGCTGATCCTCGGCCGCCAGACACGGGTCGAATACCTGGATGGCGCCGCTGCCAACCTGCGGCCCGGCCAGCAGCGCGTGCCGCCCACCGCGGGGCAGCAGCACCGCATCACCACTTTGCAGGCAATGCATGTCGCCACCCGGGCTGCGCAGCCAGACCGGCCCACGCGCCACGAAATGAAACTGCCCGCGCCCCGGTTCGTTGCTAAAGCCGAGGCCGCCTGCGGCCGGCAGCGACAGGCGGCGGAACTGCACACCACACAGGCGCATGCCGCCCAGCAGCTCGCTGATCAGGTCACTCGCGCTCATGCCGGCTCCCTGGATAATCAAGACGATCGATCAACAATCAAGAATAAAATATCATGGATCGTCCCAGATCAGCGCCCTAGACTCAACGCCATTCGTTCAGCCCAGGAGCGCCCATGCATCCATCACACCTTTCCAGAGCCGTGCGCGGTCTCTGCCTCGCATTGCTGCTTGCAGCGCTTTCCAGTGCCGCTTTCGCCACCGGGAAACACTACCGCGTCACCACGCCCGATGGCCTGCACCTGGCCGTTCAGGAAACCGGCAACCCCACGGGCCAACCCATAGTGTTCATCCATGGCCTGCTGGGCAGCCGCCTGAACTGGCAACAACAAATCGACAGCCCACAGCTGCAGGACTACCGGCTGATCACCTACGACCTGCGTGGCCATGGGCTCTCCGACAAACCGGCAGACAGCAGCGCCTACAGCGATGGCCGCCGCTACGCCGATGATCTGGCCGCGGTGCTCGCCGCAACGGGGGCCAATCGGCCAGTGCTGGTGGGCTGGTCCCTGGGCGGGCTGGTGATGTCCGATTACCTCGCCGCGTATGGCGATGGCGCGATCCGCGGCGCGGTCTACGTCAATGCCGTTATCGAACTGAGCGAAGCGCTGATCACCCCGCATCCCGAGGTGTACGCCGGCCTGGCCTCGAGCGACCTGAAAAGCCATCTCGACGCCCTGCGCGCCTTTGTACGCCTGTGCTTCCACACCCAGCCAGACGCCGCCAGCATGGAGGTGCTGATGGCCAATGCGGCGATGGCCTCCTGGCCGATGACCCGCGCCATTCCAGGCATGAGCAGCGCCGCTGCCGAGGGGCTGCCCAAGGCGCAGGTTCCGTTGCTGCTGCTCTATGGCGCCCGGGACCAGCTCGTGCAGGTGCAGCCGAGCATCGCCCGTGCCCAGACGCTCAACCCGCGAGCGCAGTCGAAACGTTATGAGCAGTCGGGGCACGCGCCCTTTCTCGAAGAGGCCGAGCGCTTCAACCGGGACCTGGCGAACTTCGTGAAGGCTGCCGCAGCCGGCCGATAGACGTGAAAAAGCCCGGCCATCCCTGGTCGGGCTTTCACACCGGGCTCGGGACGCGGGCCGGCGGCCCGGAGCTTACTGGGCGAACGGCGCGGGCACGCCGCTGCCGGAGCCCTTGCGCTGGCAATAGGCGGTAGGCTGCATCAGGCCGAAGCTGGCGACGGTGAAGGCGCCGCCGCTGGCGCCACTGGCCACCGTGCAGTTGTAGTCGCCGGAGCCGGTGCGCGCCACGTAGTAGGTCTGCATGGAGTCGCTGCGTACGTTGCCGACGCTGCTCACCGCCTCGCCGAGATTGGTCTCGGCCAGCGTCTTGAGCTTGTCTTCGGAGGGTTTGATGTTACTGCAACCAGCGAGGGCGACGGACAGGGCGCCGAGCAGCGCGAAGGTGACCGGAGAACGCAGTTTCATGGTGTGCTTCCTTGGGATTGTAGTGGTGCTCCACAACCAACGGTTGCCTCGCCGCAATGGCGCAAGGGCTTGAAAACGTTGGGGATACCACCAGACCTTAACCCTGCCTCGAGGCCCGGTCATTAGCACAGGCGTGCTAATGGCACTATGAGACCGGACGCCGCCCTTGGCTGCACTTCGCACCACTCAAGCCACCGCCGGCTACCCCGCTCAGCTGTCCACCACCTTGTAGTCCTCGGCCTTGAGCGGCTGCACACCGCCGGCCCGGGTGATGCCGTACAGCACTACGCCGGCCAGCAACAGCGCACCGGCACGCAGCCAGGTTTGCACATCCTGCTGGGTCATCAGCAGCAGGCACGAGGCCACGCCCAGCACCGGCACCCAGGTCGGCACGCGGAAGTGCTCCTGCGCCACCTTGTCACGGCGCAACACCAGCACCGCCAGGTTGGTGCTGATGAACACGAACAGCAACAGCAGCACCACGGTCTGCGCCAGAGTCGCCAGGGAGCCGGTCAGCGTCAGCACGATGGCCACCAGGGTGGTCGCCGCGATGGCTGCCGCCGGGGTGCGCCGCTGTGCCAGCACGCCGCCCAGCACGCTCGGCAGCAGCCGTTGGTGGGCCATGCCATAGGCCAGGCGGCTGGCCATGATCATGGTCAGCAAGGCGCCGTTGGCCACGGCGATCAACGCGATGAAGGCGAACAGCTGCGGCGGGATACCCAGGCCCGAGGCCTTTACCACCTCCAGCAGCGGCGCCGTGGAGTTGGCCAGCTGTTCGACGGGCATCACCACCGCCGCACCGATGGATACCGCCATGTAGATGGCGCCGGCGATGATCAGCGCAGCGAACAGCGCCCGGGGGTAGGTCTTGCGTACGTCACGAATTTCCTCGGCGAGGTTGGCCGAGGTCTCGAAACCGACGAAGGAATAGAACGCCAGCAGCGCCGCACCCAGCACCGCAAAGGCCGGGTTGACCCCGGACTTGAATTCCACCACCCGGCTGAAGTCCCCTTCACCGCCGCGCAAGAACCACGCCGCGGCGACTATCACTAGCAGCAGCCCGGACAGCTCGATGGTGGTCATCACCAGGTTGGCCGACAGCGACTCCTTGATGCCCCGCGCATTGAGCAGGCCGATCACTACCAGGAAAATCATCGCCGCCACATGGGCGGGAATGTCGATGAAGGCCGCCAGGTAATCCCCGGCGAACGCCAGGGACAGCCCCGCCGCGCTGGTCACCGCTGCCGCCAGCATGCAGAAGCCCACCAGAAAGGACACCAGTGGCGACTTGTAGGCCCTCGCCGCGAATACCGCCGACGCACCGGCATGGGGGTACTTGGTGACCAGCTCGGCATAGGAGCCCGCGGTGAGCAAGGCAAAACCCAGGGCCACCAGCAAGGCGACCCAGACCGCACCGCCCACCTCGCCGGCAATCACCCCGGCCAGGGCATACACCCCGGCGCCGAGCACGTCCCCGAGGATGAACAGGGTCAGCATCGAGCCGGTGATGGCGCGTTTCAGGGGTGGGCTTGGCGGGGTATTGGCGGTGGGCATCGTTCACGTCCTGTTGGTAGTGCGCAGGTGCGGCGACAGCCGCCTGCAGGCCAGTCATGGCTGACCGTTACATTTTGAAAGATGCCGCCCACCGGCAAAGATTCAACAAGCCAGCCAGCCGGTATGCCGGGGCCAGGACCTGATTGGAGCGCAAAGGACGAGTCGAGCGGTTTTGCCGGCAAGCCCTACGGCTGGCGGGAGCGTAGACGTTGCCGGGTGACTGCACCCGCCCACCCCGATCGTTGCGACGGAATAGACGGCGCCAGGAAAGGCCACCACCGACCTGCTTCTGTGGGAGCGCGCCATGGGCGGGAAATCAGGGGCGAGGCCCTTTCTCGGATGGGTGGTGGCCCGTCGCTTGGGTCGGGCCAGGTAGGTGAACCCATGGAGATTTCGCCGGGTTTCACCACAGGCTAGCGCCTGCAGATCGACAACCGACGCTTAGCGCTCATTCGTTCTGGCGGTGCCGTTTTCACGCTCGTCCAACGCATCCTGATCCGAACCCGGGTTGCCCGCCGGCGGGTTCCACTCCACCCGGTTCTTCTTCGCCTCGGCTTCGTTGCTGCCCTGCTTGGGTTCCGACTTGGCCTTTTCCAGCCCCGAGCCGTGCCCTGCGCCGGTATCCACTCCCTTGTCGCTGGAGGACTCGAAGGCGGATTCTGATTGGTTATGTTCGACTGCCATGACAACACTCCCGTAACGACGCAGGACATCTGCGCATACCGTTCTGAAAGGCCGCCCGGGCCCGGAGTGCAATGCTTTCGACAGGCGGCAGCGCCAGCGAACAGCGAGACGGACGGCGCGTTGCGCGGCTGAAGCAATTGCCAGGGCCGCCGATAACCTGCCAGTCCCTATTCAAATGGCTGTTCTCATGTTCAATCGGCTCTCCATCCAGTTCAAGCTGACCGCCCTCGCCGGCCTCTGCCTGTTCCTGGTCGTGTCCCTGCTGGTGCTCGTCTCCCAGTTCTATGCGGCGCGCAGCAGCGATGTCGTCAAAGGCACCAGTTTCCAAATGCTCGGCGACTCCGCGCAACTGCGGCTGCAGGCCATCGGCGAGGCACAGGCGCAAAGCATGCGCAGCGAATTCCTCGAGGTTTACCTGTACGGCATCGGCCTCGCCAAACAGGTCGAGCTGCTACGTAAACAACACGCCAAGGGTGTGCTCAGCGCCGCGGCGCTGCGTAGCGACCTGACCGCCGTGCTGGCCGATGCGCTGAAAGCGCGCCCCGAATCCCTGGGTATCTACATCGCCTTCGAGCCCAACGGACTGGATGGCCAGGATGCAGCCTTCATCGACGACGAAGCCGCCAGCAGCAACGAGATAGGCCGCTTCGCGCTCTACTGGGCGCAGAGCACACCCGGCGCGTTCGAAGCCGAAGTGATGACCGAACAGGAGTTGGCCGACACCACTCCCGGTCCCAGCGGTGCAGCCTACAACGCGTGGTACAGCTGCCCGCTCGGGACCGCCACGGCGTGCCTGCTCGACCCCTATGTCGACCAGGTGAATGACCAGCCCGTACTGATGACCAGCGTGGCCCTGCCCCTGCAGGACGGCGGCAAGGTGATCGGCGTGATCGGTATCGACATCAGCCTGGCTGCGCTGCAAGCGCTGGCCGAAGCCGCGAACCGCAACCTGTACGAAGGCCGGGGTGATATCAGCATCATCAGCCCCGCCGGGCTGCTGGCGGCGTACACCCGGGACGCGACCCAGCTCGGCAAGCCTCTGGACAACGCCGACCAGGTCCAGGCCAGCGCACTGCGACAGGCGCTGCAGGCCGGCCAGCCTTCGGTGGTCTCGAGTGAGCAGTCCCTGGGCGTCATGCAGCCCGTGCAGCCGATTCCCGGCGCCAAGACCTGGGGCGTTCTGATCCAGGCGCCGAAACCGTTGGTGCTCACCCGCGCCCTGGCCCTCGCCGACACCCTGGAGGCGCAGCGTACCCGCGACAGCATGATCTCCTGGCTGGTGGGCATCGGCGCCATCGTGCTGGGCCTGGTGCTCATGAACATCATGGCGCGCCGCGTCACCCGCCCGATCCTGTCGGTCGCCGATAGGCTCGAAGATATCGCCAGCGGCGAAGGTGACCTGACCCGCCGTCTCCAGTACCCGCGGCAGGACGAACTCGGCCGCCTGGCCGATGGCTTCAATCACTTCCTCGACAAGCTGCAGCCGATCGTGGCCAAGGTGAAGGACTCGGTGCAGTCCGCCCGCCAGACCGCCGACCAGTCGGCCGGCATCGCCACCCGCACCAGCCATGGCATGCAAGCGCAGCTCAGCGAAGTCGAGCAGGTGGCAACCGCCTCCAATGAAATGAGCGCGACCGCCCAGGCCGTGGCGCAGAACGCCTCAGAGGCCGCCGCCGCGGCACGCAGCGCCGACGAAGCGACCCGCGAAGGCCTCCAGGTGGTCGACCAGACCACCCAGCGTATCGAGCGGCTGGCCCATGACCTCGGCACCGCCATGCGCGACGTCGAAGGCCTGGCGGCCAGCAGCGAGCAGATCGGCTCGGTGCTCGAAGCCATTCGCAGCATCGCCGAGCAAACCAACCTCCTTGCCCTCAACGCCGCCATCGAAGCCGCACGCGCCGGTGAAGCCGGCCGTGGCTTCGCCGTCGTCGCCGATGAGGTCAGAAGCCTGGCCACCCGCACCCAGGTCTCGATCGAGGAGATCCGCCAGGTCATCGAGCGGCTGCAACAAGGCACCCGCGACGTGGTGGAATCCATGCACGACGGCCACCTCCAGGCCCAGGACAACGTCAGCCACGTCGCCCTCGCCGTCAGCGCCCTCAAGCGTATCGGCGAGGCGGTCTCGGTGATCACCAGCATGAACCTGCAAATCGCCAGCGCCGCCGAAGAGCAAAGCGCCGTCGCCGAGGAGATCAACCGCAACGTGTCGGGCATTCGCGACGTCACCGAATCGCTGGCCGAACAGGCGGACGAGTCCGCCCAGGTCAGCCGCTCGCTGAATGCCCTGGCCAACCACCAGCAGGGGTTGATGGACCAGTTCAAGGTCTAGGGTCGTAGCGAAAAGGCAGCCGGATAGCGTCGCCGCAACAAGCCGTGGCGGTTTGTTGCGAGGCGACTGCTGCAGACCGTACGGAAGAACGAGCGCCGGAGCGTGCAACAAATCCTGCTCTGCTTCGACGCCCGAAAAGGCCCCTATCGAAACCGCAGGAACCGGGCCGTTGACCGCCCCGCCATCAGCCTCCACCCAAGACGATTGAATATCCCATGCGACCTATAAGGAATACCAACAGGATCAGGAAGAAGACGCGAATGAACCCACTGCCATAACGAAGTGCCAGGAACACACCGGTGAGGGCCCCTGCGATATTACATAGACCTACCACGCCGCCGATCAGCCACAACACATTGCCCGAGGGAATGAAAAAGAACAGCGCAGCGCTAAAGGTTCCCAGGTTCACCAGCTTGGCGCAGGCCGATGCGTTGAGAAAATCGAAACCGAAGTATCTGACGAACACGAATAGCAGAAGACTTCCGCTGCCAGGCCCGAATAGGCCATCGTAAAATCCCAGCAATGCGCCAAAAAACACACCGAGCAGAACCTCTTTTACCCCACACTCGGCAGCCCGATGGACTTTACCCAGATCCTTCTTCGCGAAGGTATAGGCAGCCATCAGGATCAAAATCACGAAGACCACATACTCCATGATTTGCCTGGGAATCAACGAAACAGAAAAAGCGCCTAGAAAAGAAAATAAAAAAGCCGAGGCCATCGTCGGCAGCATGAGCTTCCACACGATGGTTATTCGCTTCAGGTAGCCCGATATGGAAAAGAAATTACCCAGGAGCACCGCCAGCTTGTTGGTGCCGAACACGGTTGCCAGGCTGTGCTGAGGTAAGGCGTGGAGTAAAGCAGGCACTTGCACCAGCCCCCCACCACCCACCGCCGCATCGATCAACCCACCGCAGAACGCAAAGAAACCCAAGGTCACGATGGCATATTCAAAACTCATACTGCATCTCTTTGCCATCCATCATCTGATCCGCCACATGACTTCCTGGAATATCGTGCGGGTGCCTTATTGATTAGCGCAAACCCGCTGATACATATATCAAGGCACCAGCACATTAGAACTCATTGCTTCACGTGTTCCTTTGAAGAGCATATAAACCTTAGCACCCAGAAAAGGAGACAGACGCGAAACTAGGTTACTTGTGAACCACCATCAAGCAACTTATAATCAAAGGTCTATTCACTTTAAATGAATGATCGGTGTAGCAATGGAACTGTCGCAACTGAAAATGTTTAAGGTGATCGTCGAGCAAGGCAGTATCGTTAAAGCTTCCAAGGTTTTGCACTGCGTACCGTCCAATATCACCAACAGGATCAAGTTACTGGAACAGGAGTTGGGCGTTGACCTGTTCATACGCAAAGGCCGTGGGCTCGTCATCAGCCCATCAGGGGAGTTATTTCTCGGTTATGTGAACAGGATTCTAGCTGTTTGTCAGGAGGCGAAAAGAGCGCTCGACCCCGAAGCGCCTCCAGCAGGCGTGCTGAAAATAAGTGCCATCGAATCGGCGGCGACGGGCCGTCTACCGGCCCTACTGTCCCGCTACCACGCACATTACCCAAAGGTGCACATGCAATTCGGCACCGATACCTGGTCAAACCTGGTTACGGACGTCGTCGACCACAAGCTGGACGGTGCCATAATTGCTGTAAACAGCGATCATCCTGATATCGGCAAACAGGAAATATATAAAGAACCCCTGGTATTGATCGCCTCAATGTCGCTGGGCGAAATTACCTCGCCACAGGACCTCAACAACCTCAATATCTTCATGTGGCCTGAGGGCTGCCCTTATCGCCAGGCACTCGAGAATTGGTTGAAGGCTGCCAAGGTATCGACACCCATCACAAGCATAGCGAGTTATGGCACCATTCTTGGGTGCGTGAGTGCCGGCGCGGGGGTTTCCTTAGTCCCGACAGGGGTGTTCGAGCAATACCAGAAGATTGGCAATATAAAAGGCTATACCTTTGAATCCCTTGCGCCGATACAGAACTACTTCGTCTGGAACAAGAATGTTGGCTTCCATCGCGCCAGAGATGCATTCGCAGAACTGATGTCAGACACGTTCAGAACAATCTAGCGAACCAGGCTCTGCACCGACAAACGCCCTATCCTGCAGCCCCATCACGAGCTAGCTCGAACGGCTTCGTGCCTATCTAGCGAAACTCCTGGTTTTTTCCAGAGGTCGGCTTTTTAGGAGGGGCACTGCCGTTCACTGGCAACGCACAATTCTGTCCTTTACAGCGGGTGGCACCATCGGGATGAGGCAGCCATGCCAGGTGCGGGCGCCAGCGGCAGAAAAGCCGGTAGGCGACGTTCAGCAGCGGCCTGGCCCAGCGCCACGACAGGGGCGCAGCCCAGAAGCCGAGACCAGCTGCGCGCCAGCTCCACAGCGTTGCGTCCAGGCCGGTGACCCAGGTCCCGTCGGCAAACCTGGCGTGCAGTAACGACTCCATCTGCGCAAAGGTAAGCGCCATGGATTCGGGCTCGAAACCTTCGTCACGGATATCGACGAAGCGCAGGCGCTCTGGATCCGCACGCCCGCGCAGGGTGTTTATCTCCCGGGCACAGAGTGGGCACTCGCCGTCAAAATAGAGAGTCAGCGGCCATGTTGGTTTTCTGTCCATTAACGATCAGCCCCGTCGCGATTTTCCATACCCTATGCCCAGGATCCCACGCCGACAATCATCACCTCGGATAGATGCAGATCTTGCCTCCGAGACGGTCGGCCCCTCCCCCAATCAACCGCCATTGCCAGCAATGGTCAAGTAATCCGTATAGAGCTGCGGCGCGCCTGAAAAGGACGCCAGCTCGCGCCACTCTTCGTTCATGCGTTCCGCGTCCTGATGCTCGCGTACGAACTCGAGCGCCCGCTCGGTAGAGACATCGAGTTCCGGGTGGAAAGCATTGAGGGACTCCAGGCTTTCGATTTCCAGCATGACCACGTATTGATCGATGCGGCTGCCACCCTGGCATTTCAGCATATGGAATTTCCAGCCCGGATAGTCGGCGATTCGGTCGATGTTGCCGGTGATGAACTGTTCGAAGGTCGCCGCAGATACACCGGGCCGCAGCGCCAGGTTATGAATGCCGATGACCCTAGCAACGGGTTTCTGCCCGGCAAGCGCCTGGTAGTTGGGTCCCTCCGGCAGCGTGCTGCGGGTATTCTCGGCGACCTGCGCGTAGTGCGAGAAGATGGTGGGTCGCTCGGAGAAGGTCGCGAAGGTCTTCCATTGCGCGATCAGCTCCAGGGCCTGGGGGCGCTGCTGCCAGAAGGCCTGGGCCAGCGCGGTGTGATCGCCGTTGGCGTCGATATAGCGGGCGTAGTCTTCGGCGCTGGGTGCTTCATGCAACATCAGGTATTGATGCTGCCGCTCACCGCGCAAGCCTTTGAGCAGCGTCCATTGCCAGCCGGGGTAAGCCGGAATCTGGATGCCGCGTTCACGGGCGAAGGCTTCGAAATGCGCGGCGGTGACGCCTTTCTTCAGATTGAGGCCGATGTAGTGCAGGCTGAAAACAGGCCCGGATACGTTGCTCATGGGGACTCCCTGGTAGTTAGCGACAGGACACGATGAAAGGCCTTCGGCCTCGCGGGCAGCAATGCGCGGCGTAAGGAACAGCGATCAGCCGGCACCGTGACGGGCAATGCGTCGGGCACTGGCACAAATCAGCAACATGATCACGATCCCTGCGGAGAACGCCGCGGTCAGGCTCCAGTGCCGGGCCACCACGCCAATCAATGCCGGGCCGCTCAGCAGGCCCGTGTAGCCGATCAAGGTGACCGCAGACAGGGCGAAGCTCGACGCAACCCCGGGCTGGTTGCCAGCGGCGGTGAACAGGATGGGCACGATATTGGACAGGCCGATGCCGGTAAGCACGAAGCCCGCCAGCGCAACGCCTGGCAGATCGACGGCCACGACCAGCAGCAGCCCCAGCGAGGCGCAGGCGCCGCCCAGCATCAGCATGCGCTGGCGACCATGGGCGTTGACCAGGCGGTCGCCATACAGGCGGCACACGGCGACGGCGATCGCATACAGCGTAAAACCGGCCCCGGCATGGCTCTTGTCCAGCCCGCGCTCGGTGTGCAGGAACACCGCCGACCAATCCAGCATGGCCCCCTCGATCATGAACACGAAGAAGCACAGCACGGCGATGAACATGACCCCTGGGTGGGACAGCGCCTGCAAGGTGCCGCCGGACTCGCCGCTGTCCCTCACCCGCCTGGCCAGCAGGTGGCCGCGGGCAGCCAGGGTGAACAGCGCGATCAGCACCACGATCAGGCCGATGGCCTGCAGCGGCGTCAGCCCGGCCCACAGCAGCAGGGTGACCCCGCCGGCACCGGCCACGCTGCCGATGCTGTAGAACCCATGAAAGCCGGACATTCTGGCCTGCCCGCTTTCACGCTCGACGATGACCGCCTGGGCATTCATCGACACATCCAGCAGGCCATTGGCCGCGCCGAACACCAGTAACACGGCCGCCATTTCCCAAACGGAGCTGGCAAGCATCATCAAGGGCAGCACCACACAGAAGATCGCCGCGCAGCTCAGGATCAGCGTCTTGCAACCGAACCTGGCGATCCCACGGCCTGCCAGCGGCATGACCAGCATGGCGCCCGCGGCGATACAGAACAGCAACAGGCCCAGCGTGCCTTCATCGATGGCCAGGTGGGTTTTGACGAAAGGAATCAGCGGCGCCCAGGACGCCATGCCAAGCCCGGCGACAAAGAAGATATGGCGGGTGGCACGCTGCTGGAGGCGATTGGTGGCGACACTCGGGCAGGCTGCATTCATGGCACGAGACTCTAGGTTCTTGTTATGAGCGGCGCTGGCCACGCTTGCACTGCAGCGCAGCCCACCGCGGTTTGCCAGGGCAGGGAAACGCCTGCGCTCAGCTCAGGCTCTGCGCCACCGACAGGTAATCGGTATAGATCTGCGGCGAGCCGGAGAACGAAGCGAGCTGCTTCCACTCTTCGTACATCTGCTTGGTGTCGCGATGCGCCTGGGCAAACAGCGCCGCCTGGTCGGTGGCGATATCCGGCTCCGGGTAGAACACGTCGAGCGCCTGCAGGCTGGCTATCTCCATCATCACCACGTACTGATCCAGCCGGTTGCCCCGCTCGCCCTTGAGCAAATGGAATTTCCAGTCGGGATAGTCCTCGATGCGGTGGTGGTTCTCGGCGATGAAGGTCTCGAAGCTGTGCGCCTCGACGTCTTCACGCAGCGCCAGGTTGTGAATGCCGATGACCCGCGCTACCGGCTCCTGGCCGGCGCGCGCCTGGTAACGTGGGCCGCGGGGCACGTCGCTCCTGGTGTTCTCGGCCAGCAATCGGTAATCGGTGTAGAGGGTCGGCCGTTCACTGAAGGTGGCGTAGCGCTTCCATTGGCCGAGCATATCCAGGGCCTCTGGCCGCTCGTGCCAGAACTGGCGAGCCAGCGGGGTCTTGTTGCCCTCGGCGGTCAGGTACAGGTCGCGCTGCGCGGCACTCTGTATTTCGAACAGCATCAGGTATTGCCCAGCCCGCTCGCCGCGCAGGCCGCGCAACAGGGTCCAGTTCCAGCCGGGATAACAGGGAATGTGCACGCCCTTTTCCTGCACGAAGCGTTCGAATTGCTCGGGCGTTACCCCGGCCTCGGTATCGATGGCGATGTAGTAGAAGCTGAACACCGGCGCGGCTGAAGCGTCTGGCTGTGTCATAGGCTGGCCCTCCTCAGGCATGGGGCTCGACGAACTGGGTATTGATGATGGCCTCGACCAGGGTCACGCCGTTGGGCGTCAGGCTGACCAGGTCGCCCTGCACGGTGACCAGGGCCTTTTCCACCAGGGTGTCCAGGGTGCGGCTGATGATCGGGTTGTCGTACAGGCTCCTGCCTTCGAAGCGCTGCCTGAACACCTGGTCGTCCACAGGCACCAGCGTGGAGAGCGCCATCTTGAAGGCATTGACTTCCCGCTGCAGGGGCGACACGCCGCGGCTCCCTTCGATGGGCAGGCGGTCCTGGTCGAGCGCTTCCTTGTACGCCTTGTAGCCAGTGATGTTGATCGCCTCGGCGCGGGTGCACTTCGAGCTGCCGCCAAGGCCGATCGCCACTTCCGGGTACTGGGTCGGCAGATCGGTGATAAGCCCCTTCCACTTCTCCGCCGGCAGGTGGTTCTGGTGGAAGTACATGGTCGGGTGTTCGCGATAGCCGGAGGCGAGGTAGCGCTCGACCAGCTCGCGCATCTGGTACTGCTTGCCCAGGCCGGGAAAGGTCATGCTGTCGGTGCCGATCAGGCCCTTGCGTTGCCAGTGGCTTTGCCGCTCACCGGAAACCCCGGTGCGGGTTTTCATGAACTCCTCCATGTGCAGCTTGGTGATGACCACATGGGAAAGCTCGAGCTCGAGCACCTTCTCCAGGTCGTACTTAACATCGTCCACGCCCTGCCCCAGCATGCCGTAGATGAGGTCGACACTGACCCACTCCAGGCCGATCTCCCGGGCATGGAGGATGGTCTGCACGCACTCTTCAGCCGAGTGCATGCGCCCGCAGGCGGAGATGATGCGGTCGTCGAAGGACTGCGCGCCAAAGCTGATCTTGGTGAAGCCGAGCTCCTTCAACAGCAGCAGATAGTCGCGCGTCAGGGTGCCCGGCTCGCCTTCGAAGCGCATGGTGGCGGCCGAGAAGTTGAAATGGCTCAGGTAGAAATCCATCAGGCGGCGCAGCTCGGGCTCGGGCAGCAGCGACGGGGTGCCGCCGAAGATATTGAATTCGCCCACCTCGGCGCTCGCCAGGCTGGGGACCTTCTGCAGCCACATCCTGGCTTCCTTGATGTTGTAGTCCACCAGGTCGACGAACACCTGTTGTGACGCCGCCGCCTTGGGGTTGAGGATGACCGTGGGGTACTGGCAGAAATGGCAGCGGTAACGACAGGTCGGGATATAAGCCCACAGGTGAATCTGCCGGGCCTGGCCGATTTCACGGTCCATGTCCGCGAAGAAGCCCTCCAGCGGATAGTCGGCGACGTCGCCGGGAAATACGTGGCAGCCGAAGGGGTCGTTGAATACGTAGTCCAACATGGCGGCGTTTTGCGGGCGGGAGAGAAACTCATGCACCCGGGGCAGCGGATAGTTGGGATCGATATCGTTCAGTGAGTTCAGTGCTTCGACGTTCATCAGAACACCCCGCCGTTGGCAAAGTAGTTGTGGGCTTCGCCGGATTCGCGGTCCTCGCAGAAGTAGTAGACGAAGCGTTGGAAGTCCTCGGGCTTCACGGCCGCAAAGCACTCGGGCAAGGCCGGCGGGTAGCCGATGTCTTCGCCTACCGCGCGGCGCAGCGCGCTGAACAGCTCGTCGCGAAACTCGAAATACAGGCGATAGGCCGGCGTCTTGTAGGCATGGATGGGTTTGAAATCGATGACCCGCGACTCGTATTTGATCTCGTGGATACGCTGGTAGATACGGTCGGCCAGCGGCCCGCCGAAGAACTCACGCACCGCCCTGTTCTCCAGCAGGATATGGGGGTTGAGCAAGGCCGGCAGCACGATGTTCTTGGGCACGTAATCCTTGATCGAATACTCCCAGGCCTGCCGCGACTGCTCGGCGCTGGTGTCGGCCAGGGTGGGCAGCTGCCGCTCCACGTCCGGGCGCACGTCCTTCATGATGATGATGCCGTCCTGGCCATAGGCCTTGCCGGTGATGACCTCCTCCAGAATGGTGTCGACCCGGCGGCTGTTGATTTCGATACGCGAGTCATGGGCATACACGGGTTTGCCGCCCCAGGCGATGACCCGGATGCCGAAGTCCCAGTCATCGGAGAGGTGCTCGACGAACCGGCCGTCCTGCAACTGGTAGAAGATTTCGATGCCGCCTACCTTGTCGTAGAGCGTGCGTTCGACGGCAAACCCCTTGCCGTCCGGGAAGCCGCCGAACAGCGAGAACGACATCGCGCGGCAACGCAGCGTCTTGTCGATTTCGGCGTACAGGTTCGGTCGAGTCTGAAAGGCGGCCTGGTTGTAGTAGTAGTTACAGGTACCGAGGTCGGCGTTTTCATCGACCATCTTTCTGATCAGCGCGTGCAGCCAGTAAGAGTCCACGGTGCAGTCCGCATCGGCGGAGGCGATGTAGTGCCTGCTGCTGGTACCCAGCCGCAGGTCGCGCTGCCGCGAGCGCACGCTGGCATAGTCCATACCGCGTTTGCGCGCCGAGGAAACACCCTGCACACGCTCCTCGATGACATGAATATCCAGGGACGGATTACGCGCCCTGAAGGCGTTGATTTTCTCTACCGAGTCATCGCTGGAGTTGTTGTCGACGATGATCAACTCGTAGCTGTCATGGGTGATCAGGCCGTCCCGGGTCTGCTGCCGAAACAGCGACTCCAGTACGCTATCGATGCGGTCACGCTCGTTATAAACCGGCAGCACGACCGATACAAAAATGGTGTCACGCATAGTTCCTCCAGGTTCATTCAGGTCCAGCATGCCGGCGACGTTATTGGCGAGCACACGTTGGCCAATAACGAAGTTTCTCCGCGCCATGTCGGCCATCAGCGATTTGTCGTTCAGCAGGCGATAAACTTCATCGACGAAGACTTCATCCGGTAGTCCATCATTGGCTTGGGAAATATTCATGATCGGCGCCTCGAAGCCGTGCCGGCCATACACTTCCTGGTAATACTCATAGCGGGAGGTGATGTAACACCGCTGGCTGCTGATGGACTCGCCTATGGGGTTGCCGTAACTGTCATAGCCCCAGGAGGTCAGAAAGGAAACCAGATCGCAGGAACCATAAAGATCCTCGATGGTGATCGCGTTCTGCTTCGCCGGCATGCACGCGTGGGATAACGAGCCGACGAACTTCACGAACGGTTCGATGTTCAGTTCCCTGATCTGCTTATTCAACGCGGCGAAGTAAGTTGGGTGTTCCTGAGGGTCGCCGGCGACCACCAGATAAACCTTGCGCCCACTGCCGCTCTGGGCGAAAAGCTGGTTCAACCGGTGGATCAGCCAGATGTCGCGATCCTGGCGTTTTTGCGGAATGATGCGCGTGGTGCGGGCGATCAATACGTCGCTGTCGCGTATATCCAGGCCTTCCCGGATGTTGCGGTAGGCGCCTTGCCGGTCAAAGTCATAGGTGTTCTTGCGTACCTCGACCTGCACCTGGTGGTCGCACCATTGCTCGAGCTGGTTCTTCAGGTGGTTATTGAGGGCCACGTAGCGGATATAGGGCGAGCACACAGGCTTGACGGCATGGGGGTAAGGCTCGGGGCCGTATTTCATGACGGCCTTTTCACTGTTCCACATCAGGTCGTGATCGCGCCAGATCACGAAACTCCCCAGGCCGTGTTCCTTGCCGTAGGCTTCGATGGCCTGGTACAGCGCCCTGGTGTAGATGATGTTTTCCGGCAGCGTGCCGTTTTCGACGATCACATAACGGATATTCAACGATTCCCACAATTGAATGATTCGCTGAGCCAACGCCTGCGACGACTCATGCACCGCGGCGAGAAGTTGCTGTTCTTGCTCAGGCGAAACGGACACTCGTTGCCCGATCAGCACTTCATGCGAATGCGTAATAAACGGCACCGTGTAATGAGGAATAGCGTCGATGCCCTCGACACGAACAAGGCTGAACACGCCCTGATAGATTTCTTTCTCTTCGTCGTATGGTTTGTTGAAGTTGCCTTTGTCGACCTTTATGTCGTAACCCACATCCAGATAACAGGCGATGTCAGTACGTCGAAGTTGCTTGGCCACTTTCAGGGCCTCGACGGTAATACCCGATACCGCAACGGCATCGAACGATATGAAAATTGCCCCCGGTTGCATGTTCTACTCCTTCAGTCTTTCAGGGTTTTATTGATCACCACGAACTAAAGAACCAAATTCAGAGAACAGTTACCCACCGAATGCATCGTCGGAATTAACGAAGGTGTTGAACTACTTGTGGCAAGTGTTCTGCGAGGCACCTAACAAGTGCAGTTCATCGGGAGACGATAGGGAAGCGTTGCCCCGGCTTGACCAACCGCCAGGGCATCACTCATTCGCTACACGCGCAACGCCTCAGCCAGTTTCCGCCAACGGCGCTTCCACCGGCGTCAGCACATGCACCACGCCTTTACCCAGCACCATCACCGCAGGCATGCCAGGCGCCTGCAACGCAGGCTCGTCGAGGTGCTCAGCATCGCGCAGCTGCACGCGGATGCGGGTTATCGCGACGCGCTGTTGCGAGGCCAGGTTCTTCTCGCCGCCCAGGGCCTCGACGACCTTGGCCGGCAGCAGGGTTTCAGGTGCCGTGGTCACTTTGGGTTCGTCCGGCACCAGGTCCGGCGTCAACGCCTTCCAGAAGGCACTTTGCAATTTGTTGAACATGCTCAGCTCTCCAGCACAGGTGACAGGGGCAACGGCGACGGCCGCCATGACAGCAGCGCTTCACGAACCTGCGCGGCGCTTTCCAGCGTCAGCGCCTGGCGCGCAATGGCCTCGCAATCGCTGAGCTGCACGTCGCGAATCGCCGCCTTGATGGTTGGAATCAGCGGCACGCTGGCCGACAGTTCATCCACCCCCAGGCCCAGCAACAGCGGCACTGCCAGTGGTTCGGAAGCCATGGCGCCGCAGACGCCGACCCACTTGCCCTGGGCGTGGGCGGCTTTCACCGTGGTGGCGATCAGGCGCAGCACCGAGGGGTGAAAGCTGTCGGCCTGGCTGGCGAGGCGTGGGTGGTCGCGATCCATCGCCAGGGTGTACTGGGTCAGGTCGTTGGTGCCAATGGAAAAGAAGTCGACTTCCGGCGCGAACACATCGGCCATCAACGCCGCGGACGGCACCTCGATCATGATGCCGAGCTTGGGCAGCGTGGTGAGGCCGAGGCTCGCCGCCTCCTCTTCGAGGATCTGCCGGGCCAGGCGCAATTCGGACAACTGGCTGACCATCGGCAACATGATGTGCAGGCGCGCCAGCGCGCTGCTCGCCAGAATGGCGCGGAACTGCTCGTGCAGCAGTTGCGGGCGCTCCAGGCACAGGCGAACCCCGCGCATGCCCAGGAACGGGTTGGCCTCGGCCTCCATCGGCACATAGGCCAGCGGCTTGTCCCCACCCACGTCGAGGGTACGCACCACCAGGTTGCGCTCCGGCCCCAGGGCGCGGGCGATGGCGCTGTAGGTGGCCGCCTGTTCGTCCTGGCTGGGCGCACTGCTGCGCTCCAGGTAGAGAAACTCGGAACGCAGCAGCCCTACCCCTTCACCGCCCAGCTCCAGCGACTGCTCGGCTTCCGCCAGGGAGGCGATATTGGCCGTTACTTCGAAGCGATGGCCATCACGGGTGGTGGCAGCCAGCGCGGCCTGCTCGAGGTCGCGCTGCTGGCGCAGGGTTCGTTGCTCGCGCTGGGCCTGCAACTGCTCGATGGAAACGGGATCAGGGTCGAGGTGCAGCTCGCCCTTGTCGGCATCGAGCAGCACCCGGGTGCCGTCGGCCAGGGCAAGTACCTCGGCCGGCAGGCCGCACACCGCCGGCAGCCCCAACGCCCGGGCCAGGATCGCGACGTGACTGGTGGCCCCGCCGCCCACCGTGGCAAAGCCCACCACCTTGCTGGTATCCAGTGCCGCGGTCTGCGACGGGGTCAGTTGCTCGGCCACCAGGATGGCCTGGTCGGGCAGCTCCCAGGCGCTGTCCTGCACATCCAGAATCAGCTTGAGCACCCGCTGCCCGACATCGGCGAGGTCCAGGGCACGTTCGGCCAGGAACCGATTGCCGCTGGCCTTGAACAGCTCGGCGGTCGCTTCGGTGACCGAGTTCCAGGCGAAGGCGGCGCTTTTGCCCTGGTTGATCAGCAGCCGGGCCTGCTCCAGCAAGCTCGGATCTTCCAGCAGCTCCTGGTGGGCCTTGAAGATCTCCTCCTGGGCCTCGCTCGCGGCCCCGTCGCGCAGCTTCTGCAAGGCAGCCAGGGCCTCTGCCAGCGCGCGATCCAGCACCTGCAGTTCGGCGCGCGGGTCACTGGCGGCCTCGACAATGTCCAGCTTGCGCTCGACCACCTGAACCACCTGGCCAAGGGCCGAGCCAGCCGAAGCACAGACGCCCTGCAACGACATCGCCGAACTCTTCGCCGCCGGCGCCGCTTCGACGGCCGGCGCGCTGACCGCGACCGGTGCCACGGACTCTCCGCAGCCATCGGCCAGCAACTCGGCAAGTGTCTCGATGGCCGCGGCGGCATCCTCACCGGTGGCGCTGATGGTCAGCATGTCGCCAAGGGCCGGTTGCATGGCCATGATCGCCACCAGGGATTTGCCGTTGGCACCGTCCTGCTGCCGGTGCAGGCAGATATCCGCCTTGAAGCCCTTGGCGGCCTGGGCGAACACCGCCGCAGGCCGGGCGTGCAGCCCATTGGCATTGGGCAGGCGGATCGGCTGCGAGACCAGCGCCTCACCTGCATTCACCGGCGCATCGTCCGCCAGCCCAACGTGGCCAAGCGCCAGCAACGGCTGGCCACCGACCACCCTGGCGGTGTCGCCGGTCAGCATGCTGAACGGCTCGGCGCTGACCACCAGCATCAGCGTCATCAGGCTGCGCGCGTGCACGGCAATATGGTCGGCATCGAACTCGATCAACGCCTGGCCAACCTCCACGCGCTGGCCTTTTTCCACCAGTGCGGTGAACCCCTCGCCGGCCAGGTTCACGGTATCCAGGCCGATATGCAGCAGGATCTGCGCGCCGCCCTCATGGGTGATGGTGATGGCGTGGCCACTGGCCTGCAGATCGCTGACCTCCCCCGCCAGGGGCGCACACAGAGTCTGCGAAGTGGGGTCGATACACAGGCCGTCACCGATCACGCGATTGGCGAACACCGGGTCAGGCACATGATCAAGAGGCACCAGCACCCCGGAGAGCGGTGCCAGCAGTTGCAAGGGTTGAGGTACGGTCATGGCTTCACCTGCGGTTTTGTTCTTGGAATGCATGGCGTAACTGGGTGACTCGGGATCGGGCGCCGCGCTTCGGGCAGGCGCGGCACCACCCGCATCAGGTATCGGTGAGGTGCAACACGAAGGACTCGTAAGGCCTGAGGTAAAGCTGACGCCCCCGCGGCTCGCAGTCCGGGTAATTGCAGATCACCACCCGCTGGCGGCTGGCCGTGTCGATCACCCGCTCGGGCAGCTCCACTTCGCAGGCGGTGCCATAGAAGTTGTTCACCACCAACAGCCGTTCATGGGCGCTTTCGCTTTCGCGCAGGTAGATCCACACCTGCTCATGCTCCGCCAGCAGCTGGCGGTAGACGCCCTGCTGGATCAACGGCTCGCGGCGGCGCAAGCCAACCAGCTGGCGGTAGTAGTGCAGCACCGAGGTGGGGTCGTCGAACTGGTTGGCGACGTTTATCTGCTCGGCGTTGCCAGGCACGCCGATCCAGGGTTCGGCGGTGCTGAACCCGGCGTTCGCCTCGCCATTCCACTGCATCGGCGTGCGCCCGTTGTCGCGGGACTTCTGCATGATGGTGGCCATGATCGCTGCCGGGCTTTCGCCAGCGTTGCGTTTGAGGCGGTAGATATTCAGGGTCTCGACATCGCGGTACTGCTCGATGCTGTCAAAGCCCGGGTTGGTCATGCCCAGCTCCTCGCCCTGATAGATAAAGGGCGTGCCCTGCAGAAAATGCAGCGCGGTGGCGAGCATCTTCGCCGAGTGCACCCGGTACTCACCGTCATCGCCAAAGCGTGACACCACCCGCGGCTGATCATGGTTACACCAGAACAAGGCGTTCCAACCGCCGCCGGCCTGCATGCCGGTTTGCCAGTCGGAGAGGATGCGCTTGAGCGGCAGGAAGTCGAAATCGGCCTGCACCCACTTCTGCTGGTTGGGGTAGTCCACCTTCAGGTGATGGAAGTTGAAGGTCATCGACAACTCTTTCGAGTCCGGGCGCGAATAGCGGATGCAGTGTTCGAGGGAGGTGGAAGACATCTCGCCGACGTTGATCAGTTCGTGGCCTTCGAACACCTCACGGTGCATTTCCTGCAGGTACTCATGCACGTTGGGGCCGTCGGTATAGAAGCGGCGCCCGTCGCTGGCATCCTCGGGAAAGTCGGCCGGCTTGGAGATCAGGTTGATCACGTCCAGGCGGAAGCCACCCACGCCCTTGTCGCGCCAGAAGCGCATCATCTTGAAGACTTCCTGGCGCACCTTGGGGTTGTCCCAGTTGAGGTCGGCCTGGGTGTGGTCGAACAGGTGCAGGTAGTACTGCCCGGTCTGCGCCTCGTACTCCCAGGCCGAGCCGCCGAATTTCGACTCCCAGTTGTTCGGCTGGTCGCGCCAGATATAGAAGTCGCGGTACGGGCTGTCGAGGCTGCTGCGCGCCTGCTGAAACCATACGTGCTCGATGGAGGTATGGTTGACCACGATATCGAGCATCAGCTTGATGCCGCGCTTGCCCGCCTCGGCGATCAGCAGCTCGCAGTCGGCCATGGTGCCGTAGCTGGGGTCGATGGCGTAGTAATCGCTGATGTCGTAACCGTTGTCACGCTGCGGCGAGCGCAGAAACGGCGTGAGCCACAGGTAGTCGACACCCAGCCATTGCAGATAATCGAGCTTGGCGACCACACCGAGCAGGTCGCCCGTGGGGTTGCCGGCTTGGCTGTAAAAGCTCTTCGGGTAGATCTGGTAGATCACCGCGTGCCGCCACCACTCGTCCGGTGTCCAGGATCCTGCGTCTGACGACGTCGTCATGCGGGCGAGCGTAAGCACGCGACAACAGGTACGCAAGAACACGACAGT
>Ga0209371_1000360_pt1 | contig 49198 bp, 42 predicted proteins | sample AgamicAtAmrz_FD_187165 | JGI IMG/M metagenome (GOLD analysis project Ga0209371, IMG submission 187165) | Agave microbial communities from Guanajuato, Mexico - At.Am.rz (SPAdes) (version 2) | ecosystem: Host-associated > Plants > Roots > Rhizosphere | place: Guanajato, Mexico | collected 2012-06-07
ACCACTCAGGTTCTGGTCATCCTGGCTAGAAAGCTCGCCAGAGTCGCATTCGCCTTGATGAAAACTCAAGGCGAGTACGTCAGCAGAAGGGCATAAACACATTGCCCTAAACCATAGAATCTCCTACGAGTTACGCGAACGACCGCTTTTGCCTTGTAGCTGCCGCTTCACGCTTATAAAAATCGTGGACAGGTTCCAAGGGTTTTCAGCCCACAAAAACAAGTGCCACCCTGAGGTGGCGCTTGTTTTTTAGTAGGGTTACCGGCCTTTACAGCATGCGTTTCAGTACATCGTTGCGCTTGTCCTTGTCGAAGAAGCGGTGCTTCAGCGAGCCGAGCAGGTGCACCACGATCAGGGCGAGCAGGGTGTAGGCCAGTACCTTGTGCAGCCACTGGAAGACTACGAACCAGTCGTCGTTCTTGGCCAGCAACTCCGGCAGGTCGACGCCGAAGAAGTACACGCCGTCGCTCATGGTGTAGGTACTCGACATCGAGTAGCCCATCAGCGGCACCAGTACCAGCAGCACGTACATCGAGCGCTGCACCAGCTGCGCGAGAACGCGCTCGTGGCTGGCCAGGCTCAGCGGGGGCTTGGGCAGCACCGGCGTCTTCAGGCGGATGGCGATCTGTATCACCACCACCAGAAAGGCCAGCACGCCAAAGGATTTGTGCCAGGGGTAATAGAGCACGAACTTGCTTTCTTCCTCGTCGCTCATCCCGGTCATGTGCCAGCCCGCCCACAGCAGGCCGATGATCAGCACCGCGCGAACCCAGTGCAGCGCGATCAGGGACCTGGGGTAGCGGTCGGCGGGTTGTTTTCCAATGGTATTCATGACGGTCTCTTTATTCTCATCAGGGCAGGGAACTGCCAATGCGCTGCCCACAGAAGGGGGGCAGCGCATCGCGGGGCTCAGCTGGGCAGCAGGACGGTGACCACTTTCTCCTCGGTGTAGGCGAGCGCGCCGCCAAAGCCGCCTTCGCGACCGATGCCGCTGGTCTTCACGCCGCCCCAGGGCAGGTTGGCATCCAGCGGGCTCCAGCAGTTGACGCCCACCGCACCGGTTTTCAGCGCAGCCGCCACGCGGTGCGCACGGGCCAGGTCGGTGGTCCATACGGTGGCCGCCAGGCCGTAGCTGGAATCGTTGGCCAGGGCGATGGCTTCCTCTTCGCTGTCGAAGGTGATCACCGTGCCCACCGGGCCGAAGATCTCGTCGCGGGCGATGGCCATGTCATTGTGGGCATTGGCGAAAATGGTCGGGCGCACGAAGAAGCCCTTGTCGGGGTTCGACACGCCGCCGGCCAGCAGCGTGGCGCCCTGGTCGATGCCCAGCTGGATGTAGCGGTTGACGCGGTCGAACTGCGCCTTCTTGGCCACCGGGCCCATCTGGGTGTCGGGCTGGCGCGGGTCGCCGACCTTCACGGCACTGGCCGCCTGTGCCAATGCCGCGGCGAAACGCTCGGCGACGCCGCGCTGCACCAGGATGCGCGAACCGGCGGCGCAGACCTGACCCTGGTTGGCGAACAGGCCGAGGGAGCAGCCGAACAGGGCGTCTTCGAACGAGGCGTCGTCGAAGACGATCTGCGGGCTCTTGCCGCCCAGTTCCAGGGCCACACGCTTGAACAGCACGCCAGCGGTACGCTGGATCTCGCGGCCCGCTTCGGGGCTGCCGGTGAAGCTGATCTTGGCGACGTCCGGGTGCTCGCACAGGGCGCGGCCCACTTCGGCGCCGTAGCCGGTGACGATATTAATCACGCCATCGGGAAAGCCGGCTTCCTTGGCCAGGGCGGCCAGGTGCAGGGCCGATTGCGGGGTTTCTTCGGAAGGCTTGACCACCACGGTGCAGCCGGCGGCCAGCAGGGCGGCGAGTTTCCACACGGTGATCATCAGCGGCGAGTTCCACGGTACGATGGCGCCGACTACGCCGATTGGCTCTCGCACGGTGTAAGACAGGGTCCTGGTGCCGAAATAGCCGCCGCTGGGGATGGTGCGGCCTTCGAGCTGGTTGGCCCAGCCGGCAGCGGCGCGCAGGTTGGCGATGGCGTTGGGCAGGTCCATGCGTCGCGGCTCCATCGGCGAGCGGCCGATGGCATTGGCGTCCATATCGGCGAGCTGCTCGCTATCGCGCTCTACCAGATCGGCCAGCTTATTGAGCAGACGCGCCCGCTCCGAGCCGGTGAGCTGGCTCCAGGCGCCGCCCTCGAGTTGCCCGTGGGCGGCTTTCACGGCGCGGTTGACGTCTTCGCCGGTGCCCCGTGCGGAGCTGCCGTAGACCTGTTCGGTCACCGGGTCGACAAGGTCGATACGACGGCCGTCGGAGGCTTCGGCGGCGGCGCCGGCGATGAAGTGTTGCAGATGCTGAGTCATATGCGTGTCCACAAAAGTTGGAGAGTCGGTTAAGCCTTGAGCGACGCCAGGGCGTCGCCAAAGATGTCCAGTGCCTTGAAGAACAGCGCCCGCGAGATGGTCAGCGACGGCATCACGCGCATCACGTTGCTATAGCGCCCGCAGGGGATCATCAGCACGCCGTGGTTCATCAGGTAGCCCATCAGCTGGCCGATCTTGTCGCGCGACAGCGGCTCCTTGGTGAGCGGGTCCTCGACCAGTTCGATGCCGATCATCAGGCCACGGCCGCGTACTTCACCCACCAGCGGGCTGTCGAACGCGCGGATGCGTTCCTGGGCTTCCAGGCCCAGTGCATGGGCGCGGTCGAGCAGGTCGAGTTCCGGGTCCTGGAGAATCGCGATATTGGTCAGCGCCACGGCGGCGGACAGCGAGTTGGCGGCGAAAGTGTTGGGCATCGAGCCGTCGGGAATCTGCGCCGCCAGGTCCGAGCGCATGATCAGCCCGGCCATCGGCAGGTCGCTGCCGATGCCCTTGCCGAAGGTCAGCATGTCCGGTTTGACCTCCGAGTGCTCCACGGCCCACATCTTGCCGGTGCGCCCGGCGCCGGCCTGCACTTCGTCGACGATCAGCAGGGCGCCGCTGCGGTCGCAGGCCTTGCGCAGCAGCTGCAGGAATTCGGGCGACGGCGGCACGTAGCCGCCTTCACCCTGCACGGGCTCGACGATCACCGCGGCCACGTCATCGGCGCCGGTGTAGGGGGTGTTGAGCAGGTAGTCGACGTACTCGCCGGCGATCTGCTCGGCGCTCTTGTGGCTGGTGTCGAACGGGAAACGGTAGGCGTAGGGGTAGGGCGCATGGATCACGCCGCCCATCTGCGCGCCAAAGCCCTTGCGGTAGGCGGTGCCGGTGGTCAGCGCGCCCGAGGCGTGCCAGACGCCATGGTAGCCGCCGTGGAAGGCGATGATCTGGTGGCGGCCGGTGATGCGCTTGGCGAACTTGATGGCCGCTTCCAGGGCGTCGCTGCCGCTTTGCGTGAAGAAGGTGATGCAGTCGCCGCGCAGCCCCGGCGGCGCGATCTCGGAGAGCTTGGCGGCCAGCTCGGTGCGCCGGGTGCTGTTGATCTCCAGGGCGTGCATCAGCACTTCGGACTGCGCGCGGATGGCCTCGACCACCTTGGGGTGGCAGCGGCCGACGCTGCTTACGCCGACGCCGGCGGAGAGGTCGATGTAGGTGTTGCCGTCCGGGTCCTTGAAGGTCGCGCCGAATGCACGATCCATGGCGATGGGCATGCGGCCGCCACCGCGGGCCATGGATTCGGTGCGCGCCGACAGGGCCAGGGCTTCGCTGGCCCTGGGGCCGGGCAGGGTGGTGGAGAGAATTCGCGGGGCATCGGCAAAATGCAGCGCTTCGAGTTTGGCTTCGCTCATGACGGTCTCTACGGGATGTCGGTTCGGGTGAGCCGATCATCTCCGTTGCGCGCCTGGAGCCGGTATCCCAAATCGGCACTTGGATAGCCCGTGACGGGAGCATTGCCCGTTCACGGGCGAGGCGGCATGTGCGACCATCTGGCCCGAGCGCAGCCTGAAATCGACAAGGGTGGCGAGGGCGCTGCAGGCCATGAAGAACCAGACCATCAGCCATTTCCGCGACATCCACGTGCATGCCGCCACGGTGCAGCAGTGGAGCCAGGACTACAGCCAGCTGAGCGCCGGCTCGAGCGAAAGCTCGCTCATGCAGCTCACCACGGAGCGTTGCCATCTATTTCTGGAGCAGATCAACCAGCGCGTGGTGCAGAACGGCGTGGCGCCCCGGGAGCGCATGTGTTTCGCCGTGCCAATCAACCTGCCGGGCTCGATACGCATGCAGGGCCGCGACGTGGACGACAGCAGCCTGTTCTTTCTCAACGGCGGCGAGGAGTTCATGTTCCACATGCCGACCGGCATGCAGCTGCTCTCCGTGACCTTCGAGCGTGAACTGTTCGAGCAGGCCCTGGCGCAGACGAACGAGGCGAAGGACATCGGTGCGCTGCTGCGTCAGCCGGTGATCCGGGTGTCTGCCAAGCGGTTCGCTGCCACCCGCCATCGCCTGCTGTCGATGTTCGCCCAGGCCCTGAACAGCGAGGCGCCCGCCGCTGCCTGGGAGCCGGCCCTGGAGCAGGCGCTGCTCGATGAACTGCTGCAGCTGATGATCGACCCGGCCTGCGACAAGCAGCAGCGCTCGCCCAGCTCGACACGCAGCTTTATCGTCGAGAAATGCCACCGCCTGGTGGCCACGCAAATGACCTGCGCGCCCAGTGTGATCGACCTCTGCGAGCGCCTGCAGGTCAGCCGGCGCACCTTGCAGAACAGCTTCCATGCGGTCGCCGAAACCACGCCGCTCAACTACCTGCGCTCGGTGCGCCTCAACGGCGTGCGGCGCACCCTGATGAGTACCCAGGCAGCGCAACTGTCGATCGGCGACGCGGCCGCGCGATGGGGCTTCTATCACCTCAGCCATTTCGCCGCCGAATACTTCGAACTGTTCGCCGAGCTGCCGTCGCAGACCACGCGCGCCGCCATTGCCGGTCATGCCCCGGGTTGAGCGGGCGCTGCCATCCATCATTCTCCAGCATCGATAGCCCCTCGAGCCGGTCATAACTGGACATGACCGATCTGGGAGCCGCCGATGAAGCGCCTGCGCATCGCCACCTTCAATATCAATGGCATCAACGCCCGACTGCCCAACCTGCTGAGCTGGCTGGAGCGTGAGCAGCCGGACGTGGTGTGCCTGCAGGAACTGAAGACGCCGGACAAGTCGTTCCCGGCCCGGGACATCGAAGCGGCCGGCTACGGCGTGGTGTATCAGGGGCAGGCGTCGTGGAACGGCGTGGCGATTCTCGGCCGCGATACCCAGCCACTGGAGATTCGCCGTGGCCTGCCCGGTGCGGAATGGGATAGCCAGGCGCGCTATATCGAGGCGGCGGTACTTGGCGTGGTGGTGGCCTGCCTGTACCTGCCCAACGGCAACCCGCAGCCCGGCCCGAAGTTCGATTACAAGCTCAGGTGGTTCGAGCACCTGATCGAGCATGCACGCAGCCTGCAGGCCAGCGAGCACCCGGTGGTGCTGGCCGGCGATTTCAACGTGGTGCCGACCGACTTCGACATCTACAACACCCGTTCCTGGCTGAAGGATGCCTTGCTGCAGCCGGAAAGCCGTGAGTGCTTCCGGCGCTTGCTGGACCAGGGCTGGGTGGACGCGTTGCGCACCCTGCACCCGGATGAGCAGTTGTTCACCTTCTGGGATTACTTCCGTCGCCACTGGCAAAGCAACTCCGGGCTGCGGATCGACCACCTGCTGCTCAACCCGGCACTGGCGCCCTACCTGCAGGCGGCGGGCGTAGACACCTGGGTGCGCGGCGAGGAGCACCCCAGTGACCATGCGCCAACCTGGATCCAGCTGAGCAGCCGCAAACGGCGAAGCAAATGAAGCCGCGCTGACGACCAGAAGCGTTATTTCCTTTGGAAATAAGCAAAGACCTTTTTCATATTTGCAGCCGCTTTGGGTGACAAGGAAAATGCTCGATTACGCAATTTTTTGATACAGGTCAAAGCCTTACTTTAAAGGTGTCTTTTGAACGCATCCCTCAGCGGCCAGTTGGCCAGAACGCTATTCGACAGCCAACCGGGGCCTGACGAGCGTCAGCGTGCCCGCGACGGCCTGATCGACTATTTCGCCTGCCTGCTGCCGGTGCAACTCGGCCTGGTGCGGGACTCGGGACTGGCGCCGCTACGTGGGGTGTTTCCTGCTGCGCGCAGCATGGGAAATCACGCGTTGCAGCTCGGCTACATGAGCCATGCCCTGGATTTCGACGACTACCATGCGACCTTTCGCGGCCACCCGACCACCGTGGTGCTGTCGACGCTGCTGGCTTTGCTCGAAGACCAGCCGCCGATGGCGGTCGAGGCGTTTCTCGACGCCTATATCGTCGGCGTCGAGCTGGCGGGGCGCCTGGGCAAGGCCATCGGCACGCGCCATTACGCCGCCGGGCTGCACAGCACCGCGACGCTGGGTGTGATCGCGGCCACCGGCGCCGCGTGCCGGTTGCTGCGCCTGACGCAGGAACAAAGCGAAGTCGCCCTTGGCCTGGCCGCCACCCAGGCTTCGGGCCTGCGCGCCCAGTTCGGCTCCGCGGCCAAGGCCCTGCATGCCGGCCTGGCCGCACGGGGTGCCGTCAACAGCGTCGAATTGGCCCGCGCCGGTTTCGCCGCGCAACGCCACGGCGTGCTGGAGGCATTCCTGGCCGCCCTGGGTTACGGCGTCGAACGCCCTGATGATCTGCTGGCCGGGTGGGGCGCACCCTGGCGAATCATCTCGCCCGGCCTGGAATTCAAGCGCTACCCAACCTGCGGCGGTACCCATAGCGCCGCGGAAGCGGCCTTCGTGCTGCGCGAGCGGCTCGGCGGCGCCCTGGAAGCCGTGCAGCATATCGAGGTGAGCTTCCCGCCGGGCGCCGGCACCGCGGCCAATATCACTGCCCCGGTCAATGGCGTGCAGGCGCGCTTCAGCCTCGAATACGTGATCGCCGATGGGCTGCTCAACGGCGCCATTTCCCTCGAGCGTTACGGCGAAGAAGCGGTCGATACCCGGATCGCCGCGCTGGCCGCCCGGGTGCGCCGGGTACCGGACCCCAGTGCGCCGGCCGATGAGCTGGATCCGGACCGGCGCTTTCACCGCGTCACCCTGTTCATGGCCGATGGCACCTCCCACAGCCACTGCGTGACGCGCCTGGAAACCGCCGCCGTGCCCACCGACGTGCTGGCCAAGCTGCGCACCAACCTTCGATCCCTGCCCGAGGCGCGGCTGGCCGCGATCAGCGGGGATCTGCAACTCGCTGACGATGCCGCGCTGCATCGCCTGGCTTCACTCATTCGCTGTCAGTAAGGATTCGTTATGTCCGTGCAACCTGCTTCACCCCGTCAATTGCGCCTCGGCCTGTTCGTGCAGGCGCTGGGGCACCACGTGGGCGGCTGGCGTGCCGAGGGCGCGAAAGGCTCGCCCACCGACATCGACTGGTTCACCTGGATCGCCAGGAAGGCGGAAGAGGGCAAGTTCGACATGTTCTTCGTCGGCGACGCCCTGGCCACCAGCGTGCACCGCCTGCCATCGACCCTATCGCGCCTGGAACCGCTGACGCTGCTCTCGGCCCTGGCCGTGCAGACCCAACACATCGGCCTGGCCGCCACGGCGTCCACCACCTTCGACGAGCCGTTCCACCTGGCGCGCGCGCTCTGTTCGGTGGACCACATCAGCCGTGGCCGCGGCGCCTGGAACGTGGTTACCTCGTTCTCCCTCGACGCGGCGCGCAACTTCAGCCGTGAAGACCTGCCGTCCCATGCCGACCGCTATGAAATGGCCCGCGAGTTCCTCGATGTGGCCTTCAAGTTGTGGGATGGCTGGGAAGAGGGCGCCATCGTCCGCGAGAAGGACACCGGCCGTTACTCGGACGAAAGCAAGATCCATGCGGCCAATCACAAGGGCAAGCACTTCCAAGTGCAGGGCCCGCTGAACATCGCCCGTTCGCCCCAGGGCCGCCCGGTGATCATCGAGGCGGGTTCGTCGCCGGCAGGCCAGCAGTTGGCCGCGCAAACCGCCGAAGTGGTGTTCACCGCAGCGTCGTCGCTGGAGGAGGGCCAGGCTTTCTACCAGAGCCAGAAGCAGTTCGTGCGTGACGCCGGTCGCCAGCCCGACCATCTGCTGATCCTGCCCGGTGTGATGCCCATCGTCGGCCGCACCCGCGAAGAGGCCCAGCAAGTGTGGAACCAGCTCAACGAACTGGTGGACATCGACAACGGCATCGAGCAGCTGTCGGCGCGTTTCGGCGTGGACATGACCGCCTATCCGCTGGACGGCCCGGTGCCGGAAATCCCCGCCACCGAAGGCAGCCAGAGCCGCGTCAAGCTGCTTACCGAGCTGGCCGCCCGCGAGAACCTTACCCTGCGCCAACTGGCGGCGGTGGCTGCCGGCTCGCGCGGTCACCGCGTGGTGGTCGGCACCGCCGAGGATATCGCCGATGACTTCCAGCACTGGCTGGAGCAGGGCGGCGCCGATGGTTTCAACATCATGCCGGCGGTGCTGCCCGACCAGCTGGAGTTGTTCGTCGAGCTGGTGATTCCCGAGCTGCAGCGCCGCGGCCTGTTCCGCACCGATTACCAATTCAGCACGCTGCGGGAAAACCTCGGCCTGCCTCCTGTTGACGAAAACTTTGCCGCCGTTGCCCCGCTGGCAACCGAGAAGGAATAAGCCATGAAACGTTCTGCACTGACCGCTGCCGCCTTCGCGCTGTTGCCCCTGACCGGCGCCATTGCCGCCGACAAGGGCGTGCCGTTCAACGCCACCGACAAGCCCAAGGCCGATGCCGCGCTGCATGACAGCCTGCCGGAGGCGATCAAGAAGCGTGGCAGCATCATCGCCGGTACCAACCCGAATACCCCGCCGACCACCTTCTACCAGGCCGACAACAAGACCCTGGCCGGGCGCGAGATCGACATCATCAGCGCGGTCGCCGATCGCCTGGGCGTCAGGCTGGATCTGCGCGACACCGGTGGCTTCGACAACATCATTCCGGGCTTGAAATCCGGGCGTTACGACGCGGCGATCTCCAATATCGACGCCAATGCCAAGCGCCTGGAGCAGGTCGACTTCGTCGGCTACTACAACGCCTCCAAGCTGGCCCTGGTCGGACGTGCGGATGCCGACAAGGACCCGTTCAACAGCTTTGCCGAGCTGTGCGGCCAGACCGTCGGCGCCGGCGCCGGCACCTCCCAGGTCACGCGCCTGCAGCAGGCCAGCGAGGCTTGCGTGGCCGATGGCAAGCCGGCCATCAAGGTGCCGATCTTCCCGGATCGCCCCGCCGGCGTGCAGGCGGTGATCAGCGGCCGCGTGCCGATGTTCTTCGGCCCCTACGAAGGCCTGCGCTACCAGGCCAGCCAGGTGAAGGCGTTGAAACTGGCCGGCGAGATCACCATCGAGGACACCATCGTCTCCATCGCCCTGGCCAAGGATTCGCCGCTGGGCAAGCCGATCCAGGCAGCGCTGAACTCGCTGATCAAGGACGGCACCTACCAGCAGATCCTCGACAAGTGGGAAATCGGCTTCGGCGCCGTCGAATCCGCCGGCCTCAACGCAGAAAACCTCAAATGAGCCAACGGCCTGACGACGACATCGCCGGGCTGCGCATCGTCAAGCACCGTCACTGGGGGCGCTGGTTCAGCGCCCTGATCGTGCTGTTGCTGCTGTCGCTGGTGGCCACCTCGATGGTCAACAACCCGCGTTTCGAATGGGACGTGGTGGCGCAGAACCTGACGGAGGAGTCGATCCTCGCCGGCGTGCTGATGACCATCGAACTGACGGTCATCTCGGTGGTGTTCGGCTTTGCCGGCGGTACGCTGCTGGCCCTGATGCGGCTGTCGTCCAACCCGGTGCTGGTCAGCGTCAGCTGGGCCTACACCTGGTTCTTCCGCGCCGTGCCAATGCTGGTGCAGCTGTTTCTCTGGTACAACATCGCGGCGCTCTATCCGCAGCTGTCGCTGAGTCTGCCGCTGGTGGGCGAGGTGTGGAGCGCGGAAACCAACGAGATCATCAGCCCGTTCAGCGCGGCGGTGCTGGCCCTGGTGATTCACCAGTCCGCGTACGCGGCGGAAATCATTCGCGCCGGCATCCAGAGCGTCGGCCAGGGCCAGCTCGAAGCGGCCAAGGCGCTCGGCTATCGGCCCGGGCAGATCTTCCGCCAGACCGTGCTGCCCCAGGCCATGCGCACCATCCTGCCACCGGCCGGCAACGAGGTGATCGGCCAGCTGAAAACCACCGCGGTGGTGTCGGTGATCGCCCTGCAGGATGTGCTCTATTCGGCGCAGATCATCTACCAGCGCACCTATGAGGTGATTCCGCTGCTGCTGGTCGCCACCCTCTGGTACCTGGTGATGACCTCGGTGCTGTCGGTGCTCCAGCATTACATCGAAGTGTGGTTCAGCCGCGGCAATGGCCCGGCGCGGGGCAGCTGGCTGCGTCGCAACAAAGGCACCCAGGAGTCCGCGTCATGAGCGAGTCCATCCGCCTGCGTGGCGTGCACAAGCAGTTTTCCGGCAATACCGTGCTGCACGGCATCGACCTGGACATCGCCGCCGGCTCGGTGACGGTGATTCTCGGGCCGTCCGGCTCGGGCAAATCGACACTGCTGCGCTGCATCAACCACCTGGAAAAGCTCGACGGCGGCACCATTCACGTCGGCGACACCCTGATCGGTTATTGCCGCAAGGGCCAGGCGCTCTACGAGCTGCCGGAGAAGGCCGTTGCCCGGCAGCGTCAGCGCATCGGCATGGTGTTCCAGCAGTTCAACCTGTTCCCGCACCGCACGGTGCTGCAGAACATCGCCGATGCACCGATCCGCATCCTCGGCCAGAAACGCGCCGAGGTGGAGGCGCGGGCCATGCAGCTGCTCGACCAGGTCGGCCTGGCGCACCGTGCGCAGGCCTGGCCACGGGAGCTGTCCGGCGGCCAGCAGCAGCGCGTGGCGATCGCCCGGGCACTGGCCATGCAGCCCGAGGTGATGCTGTTCGACGAGCCGACCTCGGCACTGGACCCCGAGCTGGTGGGCGAAGTGCTGCAGGTGATGAAGCAGTTGGCGCACTCGGGCATCACCATGGTGGTGGTCACCCATGAAATCGGCTTTGCCCGCGAGGTGGCGGACAACCTCGTGTTCATGGACAACGGCAAGGTGGTGGAGGCGGGCGATGCCCGCGCCTTGCTGGACAACCCGCAGCATCCACGGCTGCGCGAGTTCCTGGCCAGCGTGCTTTGAGGCGCGCCGCCTGGTGGTGAGCCTTGCTCATCGCCAGGTGCTTGATTCGGCCCGGCTTGCGTGAACGGTATGTAGAAATTGCGCAGCTGTCGAAGGCGGGAGAGGGCGCCGACCTGCCGAGTAACAGTCAACCATGTTCAAGCGGGTCGGAATCACGCGCCTGATGTATTAGACTTGCCGGTTGCCGAAAGAACCGTCATGGCTATAGCCATGAAGGGCTTTCATCCTTCAAATATCTGTGGTGAAGATGAACAAGCCTTTCATTTCGCTGTGCCCTGAAATTACCCGGGCACATGCGCTGAAGCTGATGGACTGGTTGGAAGATGAGCGCGTTACCTGCTACCTGAGCGATTCGCGTGATGTTTCCCGCTCCATCGAACACGCCATCGATCGGACTCAGTTGCCGATTCTGACCCATCTGTTCAACCAGGGCGGCCGATTCTTCATGGCCTACGACCGGCATGACGACCCGGTTGGCTTCGTGCGTCTGATCAAGACCGGCTCGGCGTGCGAAATCGTCCTGGCCATCGGCGACAGCGACAAGTGGGGGCAGAACCTGGGCACCCGTACGATCCGCGAAAGCATGAAACTGGCTTTCCTCGACATGCGGGCCAAGACGCTGATCGCCAAGATCCATCCGGACAACCAGCGCTCGCAGAAAGCCTTTAAACGCAGCGGCTTCAGACTCGAGAGCGAAACACCGACCATGACGTCATGGGCCATGACGGCCGGGCGCTATCTGCAGCTGCTGCGCGAAGATGCGTTCCGCGATGCACCTGGGATCTACATCACCGAAATGGACAAGGCCAAGCTCGACAGTCTGATCGCGCTGGAGGAAGGCCCAGTCGTCCAGCTCGAACATGAGCTTGAGCGCGCCATCGTCGTCGAGGCGGATCAGGTGCCCAGCAATGTCGTCACCATGAACTCCAGGGCTCTGGTGCAGCTGGACAACGAAGCGTTCGAAGTGGCCCTGGTTTATCCCGAAGACGCCGACCACAGCGCCGGCAAGCATTCGGTATGTTCCGACCTCGGCGCCGCCATTCTGGGTTATCAGGAGGGGGATGCCATCAACTGGCGCATAGCGGGTCGCACGCGGCAGATCGAGATCAGAAAGGTGCTTTACCAACCGGAGGCGGCAGGCGATTACCATCTGTAATCCGGCGCGAAATCTCCCCAAGGACGGGCAGCGCTGTTCATGGCTGATACGAATGCTACGGATAGAAGATTGAGCGAGGAGAAATGCCAGGCGGCTCAGCGTGCCATCGTCGTTGAGATTTGAGGCAAACGGGGCACAGGTTGATCTAGCGGCTGGCAGCTTCGCATATGAAATTTAACATAATATACATTATGCGAAGTGTACTGCAGAGGTTTATCAAGCTTCCCCGACCAGTTTCCACAGTCGAAAACACCTTGGCCTAACCAAAATTGAGGTCTGCCACAAATCACGCCCCCATTAGAATGCCTACGGCCATGAACACGAACAGACAGGCGCAGAAGAATCCGCCGACGATCAAGGTTGCCGCTATGGCCCTGATCAAAAGATTGCGCATTGAAAAACCTCTTCCAGTTAGCTGCGGTGAGTCTCGGCATTTCGACCGTCTTCCAGGCAGACCAGGTTCAGTCTTTCAGCCGAATACGCTCTTCACGAAATCAGCCCCAGCGTCAGGCCCTTCAATGTGGCTGCTGCTCGCGTCGAACACTCCAGTTTGCGAAAGATGCTTTCCATATGGGTGCGTACGGTGCTTGGGCTGATCGACAGTGTTCGCGCTACTTCCTTGTTGCTGGCGCCGCGGCTGATCTCACCGAGAACCTCGCACTCACGAACGCTCAGCAGCGAACCGCGTGGCTGCATGAGCCGCTGTTGGCCATCGGCTGCAGCGATCACCGCTTCGCAGATATCGTTATCCAGGGCGCCTCGTCTGGCGTCTTGTCTGAGGATGTTCTGCGCTTCCTGTGCGCTGTGAGCCGCTCGCCAGGGTCTGTCGTTTTGCAGTGCTACCCAGGCAACTGTGGTCGCCAGCAGCCGGTGCTCGGCACTGAAGGTGTCACCTGTTGCCGGGCAATAGACGGCGCTTGATGCTGTAACGAGGCTTTCAGCGCGACCTGTTAACGCTGAAAGCCCCGGCGTTTTCACGCTACAGGATCAGGCTACCGATAACGGCGAGAATGAACGCGATACCACCCAGCAGCGTTTCCATCACCGTCCAGGTTTTCAGCGTGGTCTTCTCGTCCATTTCCAGGAAGCGGCTGACCAGCCAGAAGCCCGAGTCGTTGACATGGGACAGCACCGTCGCGCCACCGGCGATGGCCACCACGATAAAGCACAGGTCGAACTCGCTGAGCCCCGGCGTGGCGGCGACCATTGGTGCCACCAGCGCGGCGGTGGTGGTCAAGGCCACGGTAGCCGAGCCCTGGGCCACGCGCAGCGCCGCGGAGATCACGAAGGCAGCGAGGATTACCGGCATGCCGGTGTCCGAAAGGGTATCGGCCAGGGCATCACCGATACCGCTGGTGCGCAGCACGCCACCGAACATGCCTCCTGCCCCGGTGACCAGAATGATCGAGCAGATCGGTCCGAGCGCGCCTTCGCAGACCTTTTCCAGGTGCTGGCGACTGTGCCGGCCGCTGAAGGCGATCAAGGCGAACAGCACGGTGATCAGCAGCGCCACCGGCGTTTTGCCGAGCATGCGCAGGAACTGCACCCAGCTGCTGCCGCCATCCACCGCGCCCATGACCGTCAGGGTATTGAGGCCGGTGTCCAGAAAGATCAGCAGCAATGGCATCAGCAGAATGGTCATCACCAGCGAAAAGGCCGGCGGCGTCACGCTGTTATCGCGCGGCACGTCGGTCAGAAAGCTGGCAGGCAGTTTCAGGTCGTAGCGTTTGCCTGCCCACAGGCCGAACAGATAGGCGCCGAAGTACCAGGTTGGCAGCGCGATGACGGTACCGACGATGACCAGTAGGCCGATGTTGGCGCCCAGCAGTTCTGCCGCGGCCACCGGCCCCGGATGCGGCGGCACCAGGGCGTGCATCGCGGCGAAGGCGCCGGCGGCAGGCAGCGCATACTTGAGGGTCGAACCGCCGAAGCGCTTGGCCACGCTGAAGATGATCGGCAGCATCACGATCAGGCCGGCATCGAAGAAGATCGGAAAGCCGAACAGCAGCGAGGCCACGCCCAGCGCGAATGGCGCCCGGTGTTCACCGAACTTGTTGATCAGGGTGTCGGCCAGCACCTGGGCGCCGCCGGTGATTTCCAGCAGGCGGCCGATCATCGCGCCAAGGCCGACCAGCAAGGCTACTGCCGCGAGGGTAGTGCCGAAGCCGCCGAGCAGTGTCGGGACGATCTTGTCGAAGGGAATCTGCGTCGCCAGAGCCGTGAAGATACTCACCAGCACCAGCGCCAGGAACGCATGCAGGCGGAAGCGGATGATCATCAGCAACAGCAGCAGAACGGCGCCGGCAGCGATGGACAGCAGTGGCCCGGCGCCGAGGGTGGTGGTCACCTCATTCATGGTGAGCGCCCTCCTCTACAGCTGCAGTCAGGTGATCAACGGGTGTGCGGTACAGCTCAGCCTGATGTTCGGTATTCATGTCGCCTCCACTTGTCTTTGTTATGGGAGATGCATGGGTGCACGGTCAGCGGTCGTCGTTGGAAGCCCGCCACCAGTCAGCGGCCTTGCGGCCAAGGGTATCGATGGGTTGCGTGGCATCCAGCGCCAGGGTCGAGGGCTCGCCGTGAGGCGGTTCCAGAGTGGCGAACTGGCTGTCGATCAGGCTGGCGGGCATGAAGTGCCCCGGGCGATTGCCGACGCGCTGGGCGGCCTCCTCACGGGACAATTCGAGAAACACGAAGCCCAGGCCGGGCACGGCCTCGCGCAGCCGGTCGCGGTACTTGCGCTTGAGCGACGAGCAGGTCAATACGGGATGGGGGTGGGCCTCGAGTGCGCTGATCAGTTCCCGACCCAGGCGCGTCAGCCAGTCGGCACGGTCATCGTCATCGAGGGGAATTCCCGCGCTCATCTTCTCGATATTGGCGGGCGGATGAAACTGGTCACCTTCGATCAGGTAACCGCCGACATGGTTGGCGATCGATTCGCCGACGCAGCTTTTGCCACATCCGGATACGCCCATGACGACCACTGCGGTTATCGATTTGCTCATCGTGCAACTCCAGCAGAAGACAGCGCTGTCTTTGGCGGATAAAGCAATACGCGAGACAGCGGCTTCAAATGTTGTAACTGTTATACGCCGGTTCCTGCTGCCCAGAGGCTGCCAGCGCATCGCGCTCGATTGCCAAGCCCTTGAGACAGCGCTACCTTAACCAGCAACTCTGGCCGATGACAACCCCCTGGCGATGAAATCCCCGACGCACAGCAGTTCCCGCACCCTTGGCATGCCGACCCTGGCGCAGGTCGCCGAACGTGCCGGGGTATCGACCATCACCGCCTCGCGGGCGCTGCGCGGCGTGGCCACGGTGGGTGCCGATCTCGCCGAACGGGTGCGCAAGGCCGCCGATGAGCTGGGTTATGTGGGCAACCCGGCGGCGCGAACCCTGGCGTCGGCGCGTGGCACCTCGGTCGTGGTGCTGATTCCGTCGCTCTCCAACCAGCTGTTCATCGAGCCGCTGGAGGCCATTCACGAAGTGATGCGCCCACGCGGTATCGAGGTATTGATCGGCGATTACCACTATTGCCGCGACGAGGAGGAACGACTGGTGCGCAACTACCTGCCGTACCGGCCCATGGGCATGCTGCTGACCGGTTTCGACCGCACCGAAGGCACGCGACACCTGCTCGGCGCCAGCCGCATTCCCTGCGTGCACATGATGGAATTGAGCGATGCGCCGGGTATCGCCAGCGTCGGCTTTTCCCAGCAGGCGGCGGGTGAAGCCGCGGCCAGGCACCTGTTGCAGCAAGGTCGCAAGCGGCTGGCCTATGTGGCGGCCCAGCTGGACCCACGGGTGATGCAGCGTGGTGAAGGCTTTCGCCGTGCCCTGCAGGCCGCGGGCGTCTACGACCCGGCCCTGGAACTGTTGCACCCCCTGCCCTCGTCCATCGGCCTGGGCTGCCAGCTGTTTCGCGAGCTGATGCAGCGCCACCCGGATGTCGACGGCATCTTCTTCTGCAACGACGACCTGGCCCAGGGCGCGCTTTTCGAGGCGCAACGCTGCGACATGGCGGTGCCGGGGCGCGTGGCGATGGTCGGTTTCAACGACCTGCCGGCTTCTGCGCACACCGTGCCGCGACTGTCATCGATCCATACGCCGCGCACCGAGGTCGGTCGCGAAGCCGCCAACCTGCTGCTGAAAATGCTCGACGGCCGCCCTGCCACGCCCAATATCGACCTGGGTTTCGAGCTGCGGGTGCGTGAGAGCAGCTAGGCGCGCGGTCATCAAATCGCAACGGACGGCCGCCATGATCAATACCCGACACAAGGATGTGTCACCCCAGAAAAAAGCCCGGTCAGTGCCGGGCTTTTCTGGCTCAGGGCGTGCTCATTCGAGCGTCAGGGCGACGCGTCCACGCTCGGGGCAGGCCTCCATGTAGCGATGCGACTCGGCGAACTCCTCGAAAGCGAAGGTCTTGTCGATCCGCGGCTTGAGCAGGCCATCGGCGGTGAGCATGTTGATGTGATCCAGGGCGCGCTGCACGGCGGCGTGATCCTGCTCGATGCCCAGTTCCGAGTGCCCGGTGAAGTCCAGCACGCAATGACGGAAGAACTGCAGGTGTTTCTTGAACGCGGCACAGGCCGGGAACGCGGTGTCGTTGCCACCGTTGAGGCCATAGAGGATCAGCTTGCCGCGGGTGGCGGCAACGTCACCGAGCAGCTTGAGCTGCTGGCCGGCGCAGTGGTCGAGGATCACCTCGGCACCCTTGCCCTCGGTGTAACGCTCGACCTCGAGCACCAGATCCTGCTCCTCGGTGAAGATGATCTTGTCGGCGCCCAGCTCGCGCAGGAACTCGCGGCTGCCCGGCACGCTGGTCGAAACGATGACCTTGGCACCCAGCGCCTTGGCCAGTTGCACCGACTGTGGCGCCAGGCAGTGGCAGGCCTCGGTGATCAGCACGTGCTGGCCGGCCTTGAGCTTGGCTAGGTCGACCATCGCGAAATAGGCGAACAGCAGGCCGGTGTAGTGGATGCTCGCCTCGACCGGGCTGAGCACGTCGGGGTAGCGGGTCAGCGCATAGCGCGGCACCACCACCATGTCCCCCCAGGTCGGGTAACGGTTGGGCGTATTGGCCGGAAACGCGGCTACCGGCGTGCCGACCGCAAGGTCGTCGACGCCCTCGCCCACGGCTTCTACGATACCGGCCAGCTCGGAGCCGACCCCGGAAGGTAATTTGGCTTCTTCGGACGCCAGGTTCTGGCGCCACAGCACGTCACCCCAGCTGACGCCGAGCGCCTGGACACGTACCAGCACCTCCCCGGCATTCGGAGTGGGTGTCGGCATTTCTTCGCACTGCAATACGCTGGCGTCGCCGAACTTGTGGAAACGGATCATGCGGGACATCGTCAACCTCAACTGATCGCGGATTGGGTCATTCACTGGATTCGACTTTATCTGCAGACCTGGGTGCACACCACCCGACACGACTAATAGTCGTCATGCCTGGCAGTGATATAGGCCGGCGGAACGTGTGGATATGCCAATGTTACCGGTGTCTTTCCCAATGCGCTCAAGTGCTCGTACTATTGGCGGACAAGGCTCTCACTAGCGTCCCGCTCTGGCAAGCCCGCACATTTGGAACCCGGATGAACCGCAACGACCTGCGCCGTCTCGATCTCAACCTGCTGATCGTGTTCGAAACGCTGATGCACGAACGCAGCGTGACCCGTGCGGCAGAGAAACTGTTCCTTGGCCAGCCGGCGATCAGTGCGGCATTGTCGCGCCTGCGCAACCTGTTCGACGACCCCCTGTTCGTGCGCACCGGCCGCAGCATGGAACCCACCGCCAGGGCCCAGGAAATCTTCGCCCTGCTGTCGCCGGCGCTGGATTCGATCTCCACCGCGGTCAGCCGCGCCTCGGAGTTCGACCCGGCCACCAGCACCGCGGTATTCCGGGTCGGCCTGTCGGACGACGTCGAGTTCGCGCTGCTTCCGGCGCTGCTGCGTCGCCTGCGCTCCGAGGCGCCCAACGTGGTGCTGGTGGTGCGCCGTGCCAACTACCTGCTGATGCCCAACCTGCTCGCCTCCGGGGAAATTTCCGTAGGCGTGAGCTACACCGAGGAGCTGCCGGCCAACGCCAAGCGCAAGACGCTGCGGCGCAGCAAGCCGAAGCTGCTGCGTGCCGATTCGATACCTGGCAAGTTGAGCCTCGACGAATACTGCGCTCGGCCCCACGCCATGGTGTCGTTCGCCGGCGACCTGAACGGTTTCATCGATGACCAGTTGGCGCGCTTCGAGCGCACCCGCAAGGTGGTGCTTGCCGTGCCCCAGTTCAACGGCCTGGGCACCCTGCTGGCCGGCACCGACCTGATTGCCGTAGTGCCCGACTACACCGCCGCCACGCTCACCGCTGCCGGCGGCCTGCGCGCCGAAGACCTGCCCTTCGAGAGCGACAGCTTCGAGATGTCCATGGCCTGGCGTGGCGCCCAGGACAACGACCCGGCCGAACGCTGGCTGCGCTCGCGCATCCAGATGTTCTTCGGTGATCCCGACAGCCTGGAATAGCGCCTGGAACCAGCTTGGCCATCTAGATTAAATAGATAGGTAGCTTTCTATTTATATTCCAACGGGTAATATCATCATTCGTGATGATATTTATTTTCGTGGCATTCGATTCGTGCCCGGATGTTGCAGCGACCAGACTCCGCCTCCATCACCTCCCTCTCCTCTTGGCGGATCGCAATCATGGAACAGTCCAACCCAAGGCTCTGGCAATTTCCCCTGGCCCTTACCGCAGCCCTCGTACTGGCTGCCTGTGGCAAGAGCCAGGAAACCGCACAGCAGATGCCTACCCCCAAGGTCAGCGTGGCCGAAGTCATCGAACAGCCCCTCAACGAATGGGACGAGTTCACCGGCCGCCTCGAAGCGCCGGAATCGGTGCAGATCCGCCCCCGGGTTTCCGGCTTCATCGACAAGGTGAGCTTTACCGAAGGGGCACTGGTGAAGAAAGGCGACCTGCTGTTCCAGATCGACCCGCGCCCTTTCCAGGCCGAAGTCAAACGCCTGGAAGCGCAGCTGCAGCAAGCCCGCTCCAATCAGGTTCGCGCCAGCAGCGAAGCCCAGCGTGGCGAGCGCCTGCGGGAAGGCAATGCGATTTCCACCGAACTGGCCGATGCACGCAAGAGTGCGGCCCAGGAGGCCCAGGCCGCCGTGGCCGGCATTCAGGCCGAACTCGACAACGCTCGCTTGAACCTCAGTTTCACCCGCGTGACCGCGCCCATCGATGGCCGCGTGAGCCGTGCCGAAGTCACCGCCGGCAACCTGGTCACCGCCAGCGAATCGCTGCTCACCTCGCTGGTGTCCACCGACAAGGTGTACGCCTACTTCGACGCCGACGAGCGCGCCTTCCTCAAGTACACCGAGCTGGCTCGCAAGGCCGGCCACGACAGCCGTGGCAAGAGCCCGGTGTACCTGGGCCTGTCCAATGAGGAAGGCAACCCGCACCTGGGCCAGCTGGACTTTCTCGACAACCAGGTCAACCCGCGCACCGGCACCATCCGCGGCCGCGCCGTGTTCGACAACCGTGACGGCCAGTTCACCCCGGGCCTGTATGCGCGCCTGAAGCTGGTGGGTAGCGACACCTACGACGCCATGCTGATCCAGGACGTCGCCGTCGGCACCGACCTGGGCAAGAAGTTCGTGCTGGTGCTCGGTGACAACAACACCGTGGCCTACCGCTCGGTGGAGCTGGGGCCCAAACTGGAGGGCTTGCGCATCGTACGCAGTGGTCTGGCCAAGGGCGACCGCGTGGTGGTCAACGGTCTGCAGCGTGCCATTCCGGGCAGTACCGTGGACCCGCAAGCCGTGCCGATGGCCGACGAGAAGACCCTGGCGACGCTGGAAAAGCAGCGCAAGGCCGTGGCCTCGGCGCGCAACAATGACGAACCCCTGAAGGTCAGCCTCAAGTAACTGCGGGCCTCGCCCTCTCCCCCTTCCTACCCGAGAACCTGCTCGCGCCGCCCATGGCGTGGGCAGGCTGGGCTGTGCCCGCATCAAAAGGACTCTAACGATGAACTTCTCGCAGTTCTTCATCCAGCGGCCGATCTTCGCCGCCGTGCTGTCGCTGATCATCCTGATCGGCGGCGCCATCTCGCTGTTCCAGCTGCCGATCAGCGAATACCCGGAAGTGGTGCCGCCCACCGTGGTGGTGCGTGCCGACTTTCCCGGTGCCAATCCCAAGGTGATCGGCGAAACCGTCGCCTCGCCGCTCGAGCAGGCCATTGTCGGCGTCGAGGGCATGCTCTACATGTCATCCCAGGCGACCAACGACGGGCGCATGACGCTGACCATCACCTTCGCCCTGGGCACCAACCTGGATACCGCTCAGGTCCAGGTGCAGAACCGCGTCACCCGCACCATGCCGACGCTGCCCACCGAAGTGCAGCGCCTTGGTGTGACGGTGGACAAGGCCTCGTCGGACATGACCATGGTCGTGCACCTGACCTCGCCCAACGACGCCTACGACATGCTCTACCTGTCCAACTACGCCTCGCTGAACATCAAGGACGAGCTGGCTCGTCTTGATGGCGTCGGCGACGTGCAACTGTTCGGCCTCGGCGACTACTCGATGCGCGTGTGGCTGGACCCGGACAAGGTCGCCTCCCGCGGGCTCACCGCCACCGATGTGGTCAACGCCATCCGCGAGCAGAACCGCCAGGTGGCGGCCGGCTCCCTGGGCGCGCCACCGGCGGCCAGCGACAACAGCTTCCAGCTGTCGATCAATACCCAGGGCCGTCTGGTCAGCGAGGAAGAGTTCGAGAACATCGTGGTGCGCGCCGGCGAGAACGGCGAGATCACCCGCCTCAAGGACATCGCCCGCATCGAACTGGGCTCCAAGCAATACGCCCTGCGTTCGCTGCTCAACAACAAGCCCGCCGTGGCCATGCCGATCTTCCAGCGCCCGGGCTCCAACGCCATCGCCATCTCCGATGCGGTGCGCGAGCGCATGGCCGAACTGAAGCAGAGCTTCCCCCAGGGCGTGGACTACGAAATCGTCTACGACCCGACCATCTTCGTGCGCGGCTCCATCGAAGCGGTGGTGCACACCCTGCTCGAAGCCATCGTGCTGGTGGTGCTGGTGGTGATCCTGTTCCTGCAGACCTGGCGCGCCTCGATCATCCCCCTGGCCGCCGTGCCGGTGTCGCTGATCGGCACCTTCGCGGTCATGCACATGTTCGGCTTCTCGCTCAACGCCCTGTCACTGTTCGGGCTGGTGTTGGCCATCGGTATCGTGGTGGATGACGCCATCGTCGTGGTGGAGAACGTCGAACGCAACATCGGCCTCGGCAAGACGCCGCTGGAGGCGACCCGCCAGGCCATGAAAGAAGTCACCGGGCCGATCGTCGCCACCGCCCTGGTGCTCTGCGCCGTGTTCGTGCCGACCGCGTTCATCTCAGGCCTCACCGGGCAGTTCTACCAGCAGTTCGCGCTGACCATCGCCATCTCCACGGTGATCTCGGCGTTCAACTCGCTGACCCTGTCGCCGGCCCTGGCCGCCGTATTGCTCAAAGGCCATCACGAGCCCAAGGACCGTTTCTCGGTGGTCCTCGACCGGCTATTCGGCCGCTGGCTGTTCAACCCCTTCAACCGCGTGTTCGAACGGGCCAGCCATGGCTACGTCGGCACCGTGCGCCGGGTGGTGCGCGGCAGCGGCATCGCGCTGATCCTCTACGCCGGCCTCATGGGGCTGACCTACCTGGGCTTTTCCAGCACGCCCACCGGCTTCGTGCCGCCCCAGGACAAGCAGTACCTGGTAGCCTTCGCCCAGCTGCCGGACGCCGCCAGCCTGGACCGCAGCGAAGCGGTGATCAAGCGCATGTCGGACATCGCCGCCAAGCACCCCGGCGTGGAGAACACCGTGGCCTTCCCGGGCCTGTCGATCAACGGCTTCACCAACAGCCCAAACAGCGGCATCGTGTTCGTCACCCTGAAGGACTTCGATCAGCGCAAGGACGCCTCGCTGAGCGCCAACGCCATCGCCGCGGACCTCAACGGCCAGTTCGCCAGCATCCAGGAAGCCTACATCGCCATCTTCCCGCCACCACCAGTGATGGGCCTGGGCACCATCGGCGGCTTCCGCGTGCAGCTGCAGGATCGCGGCAGCCTGGGTTACGAGGAGCTGTACAGGCAGACCCAGAACATCATCGCCAAGAGCCAGAACGTACCGGAGCTGGCCGGGCTGTTCACCAGCTATCAGGTCAACGTGCCCCAGGTGGAAGCCAACCTCGACCGCGAGAAGGCCAAGACCCATGGCGTGGCCATCGATGACATCTTTGACACCATGCAGGTCTACCTCGGCTCGCTGTACGCCAACGACTTCAACCGCTTTGGCCGTACCTACCAGGTCAACGTGCAGGCCGACCAGCGCTTCCGCCTGGACGCCGAGCAGATTGGCCAGCTGAAGGTGCGCAACAACCGTGGCGAGATGATCCCGCTGTCGACCTTCGTCAAGGTCAGCGACACCTCAGGCCCCGACCGGGTGATGCACTACAACGGCTTCATCACCGCCGAGATCAACGGCGCGGCAGCCCCCGGCTACAGCTCCGGCCAGGCCGAAGCGGCGATGGCCAAGCTGCTCAGGGAAGAACTGCCCAACGGCATGAGCTACGAGTGGACCGAGCTGACCTACCAGCAGATCCTCGCCGGCAATACCGCGCTGTTCGTATTCCCGCTCTGCGTGCTGCTGGCCTTCCTGGTGCTGGCCGCTCAATACGAGAGCTGGAGCCTGCCGCTGGCGGTGATCCTGATCGTGCCGACGGTGCTGCTGTCGGCCATCACCGGGGTGATCCTGTCCGGTGGCGACAACAACATCTTCACCCAGATCGGCCTGATCGTCCTGGTGGGCCTGGCGTGCAAGAACGCCATCCTGATCGTCGAGTTCGCCAAGGAACAGCAGGAACATGGCCTGGATCGCGTCGCCGCGGTGCTGGAAGCCTGCCGCCTGCGCTTGCGGCCGATCCTGATGACCAGCTTCGCCTTCATCATGGGTGTGGTGCCGCTGGTGCTGTCCAGCGGTGCCGGTGCGGAAATGCGCCATGCCATGGGCGTCGCAGTATTCAGCGGCATGCTCGGCGTGACCTTCTTCGGCCTGCTGCTCACCCCGGTGTTCTATGTGCTGATTCGCGCCTGCGTGGAAAAACGCCAGGCGCGCAAACAACAGGCCCGCCTGCAGGAGGCCCAGGCATGAATTCGATGATCACTCATCTGCCCCGTGGGCTGCTGATCTCCGCCCTGGCGCTGGCCATCAGCGCCTGTGCGGTCGGCCCGGACTACAAAGCGCCGCAGGACGCCAACGGGGTGTCCGCGCAAGCAGCCCAGGGCAGCTACGACACCGCCCGCTTCGAGGCGCAGTGGTGGCAGCAGTTCGACGACCCGACCCTGAATCAACTGGTCGCCCAGTCGTTGCAGGACAACCGTGAATTGCGCGTGGCCTATGCCCGTCTGCGCGCCGCCCGCTCGATCCGTGACGACGTGGCCAACGACCGCCTGCCCACCGTGACCAGCCGGGCCAGCAGCGAGATCGGCAAGGCCCAGCAGCCCGGCGTGACCGAGCAGCGGGTCAACGCCGAGCGCTATGACCTGGGCCTGGACATGGCCTGGGAGCTCGACCTGTTCGGGCGCATCCAGCGGCAGCTGGAAGCCAGTGAAGCGCAGATCGAGGTGGCCCAGGCCGACTACCAGCAGCTGCAGGTCAGCCTGATCGCCGAACTGGTCGACGCTTATGGCACCTTGCGTGGCGCCCAGTTGCGCGAAAGCATCGCCCGTTCCGACCTGGAGAATCAGCAATCGTCGCGGGACATCATCGAGCGTCGCCGTGAGGTCGGCATGGGCAGCGAGCTGGACGTGCTGCGTTCCGACGCCCGCCTGGCGGCCACCGAAGCCACGCTGCCGCAGCTCCAGGCGCAGCAGGTGCGGGCGCGCAACCGCATCGCCACCCTGCTCGGCCAGCGCCCTGATGCGCTGAGCGTGGACCTGTCGCCACGGCCGCTGCCGGCCATCGCCAAGGCCCTGCCGATCGGTGATCCGGGCGAGCTGCTACGCCGCCGGCCGGACGTGCGTGCTGCCGAGCGGGAGCTGGCAGCCGCCACTGCCCAGGTTGGCGTGGCCACCGCGGACCTGTTCCCGCGGGTCAGCCTGTCCGGCTTCCTCGGCTTTACCGCCGGGCGTGGTTCGCAACTCGGCTCCTCGGCGGCGCGCGCCTGGGGCGTGGCACCGACCATCAGTTGGGCGGCGTTCGACCTGGGCAGCGTCCGCGCCCGTCTGCGCGGCGCCGAAGCGGATGCCGACGGCGCCCTGGCCAGCTACGAGCAGCAGGTATTGCTGGCCCTGGAAGAGTCGGAAAACGCCTTCAGCGACTACGGCAAACGCCAGCAACGTCTGTTGTCGCTGGTGCGCCAGTCGGAGGCCAGCCGCGCCGCCGCGGCCCAGGCCGCGCTGCAATACCGTGAAGGCAGTGCGGATTTCCTGGTGCTGCTCGACGCCGAGCGTGAACGTTTGGCCGCCGAAGACAGCCAGGCCCAGGCCGAGGTCGAGCTTTACCAGGGCATCGTCGCCATCTACAAGGCACTGGGCGGCGGCTGGCAGCCGGCGTCCTGAGTATCCCTTTCCCTCCCGGCCGCTTTGTCGGCCCTTGTTGCCCCATGCAGATGCCCCTCTGCGTGGGGATTTTTTTTGTACGAAGTACTGCCCTTGTGGGAGCGCGCCATGCGCGCGACGTCACGGGCATGGCCCGTTCCCACGGCCGGCTTGCGCAAGGCGCCCGCCGCGAGCGCCATGCCTGCACTCGAAAAATGATGGTTTGCATCGGAATCCTCGATTGCCCGGCAGGCCGCCTTCCGGTACAAACGGCACCTTGTTGCCGTAGGCCTTCTCACCTGGAGAGTTGCATGTCCCGCCCCGCCCCGCTGTTGCTGCTGATCGCCCTGGCCAGCGCCCTGATGCTCGCCGGCGCCCTGATTGCCCAGCATGTGTTCGGCTGGGAGCCCTGCACCCTGTGCGTGCAGATCCGCCTGTGGCTGTGCCTGACTGCCGCCATCGCCCTGCTGCTGAGCGCCGCCTCGGCAGCCCGGCAGACCTGGCTGGTGGTGCTGCTGTGGCCGCTGTTGCTGGCCGCCAGCGGTATGGCGCTGATCGACAATGCCCATGTCACCCTGATCGAACTGGGCATCATGGAAAGCACCAGTTGCTCGCCCTTCCCGTTCTACTACCAGCAATTGCCGTTGCACGAATATTGGCCAGGGGTGTTCATGAGCGGCGGCGTGTGTGGGATGAACGACTACAAGATTCTCGGCCTGCCCTTCACCGTCTGGACCCTGGCCAGCATTGCCGCCTTGTTCGTGCTGGTGCTGGTCACCCTGTGGCGCAGCATTCGCGGCACACGCTGAGCCCTTATGCGCAAGGTACTGGTAATCGGCTACGTGTGGCCGGAGCCGCGTTCATCCGCCGCTGGCAGCCGTATGCTGGAACTGCTCGGGGTGTTTCGCAGCCAGGGCTGGCAGGTCACCTTCGCCAGCGCCGCGGCACTGTCGACCCACCGTGCCGACCTGGCCGAACTCGACATCGAGGAAGTGGCCGTCGCCCTGAACTGCGACAGTTTCGATGGCTACGTTGCGGCCCTGCAGCCGGACCTGGTGCTGTTCGACCGCTTCTTCACCGAGGAGCAGTTCGGCTGGCGGGTCGAGCGCGCCTGGCCAGCGGCCCTGCGGGTGCTCGATACCAGTGACCTGCACTGCCTGCGCGATGCCCGCCATGGCTTGCTCAAGGCCCGCCAGCAGGCCTGCGCCAACGAAACTCAGCGCCAGCAGGTGGGGCCGGTGCAGGCATCCGCGCAGCAGCTGTACGCGGCCATGGCGACCAGCGACATGGCCCAGCGCGAGGTGGCGTCGATCTACCGCAGCGACCTGACGCTGATGATTTCCGCGTTCGAGATGCAACTGCTGCAGGCGCAATTCGGCGTGCCGGCGAGCCTGCTGCATGATTGCGCGCTGATGTTGATCCCGCCGGCGCTGGTCGACCTGCCCTTCGCCGAGCGCGCGCATTTCCTGAGCATCGGCAACTTCCGCCATGCGCCCAACTGGGACGCCGTGCTGTGGCTCAAGCACGCCCTGTGGCCGTTGATTCGAGCACGCTTGCCCCAGGCGCAGCTGCACGTCTACGGCGCCTACCCGCCGCCCAAGGCCACGGCGCTGCACAACCCCATACAGGGCTTTCATGTGCTGGGCTGGGTGGACGACGCCCACCGGGTGATGGCACAGGCCCGCGTGTGCCTGGCGCCCCTGCGCTTCGGCGCCGGCATCAAGGGTAAATTGGCCGATGCCATGGCCTGCGGCACGCCCAGCGTGACCACCTCCATCGGCAGCGAGGGCATGCAGGGTGAACAGCCCTGGCCGGGGCATGTGTGCGACGACGCCCAGGCCTTCGCCGAGGCTGCGGTGCAGCTCCATGAAGACCCGGCGATCTGGTCACAAGCGCGCAGCCACAGCGCCCCGCTGCTGCAGCAGCGCTTCGATCGCCCGCGGCTCGGCGCCGAACTGCTCACCAGGCTGGAGCAGTTACTGGAGACGCGCGAGCAGCATCGCCAGCTGAACTTCGTCGGCGCCATGCTGCGTCACCACCAGCACAAGAGCACCCAGTACATGTCGCAGTGGATCGCCGCCAAGCACGCACGCGGCTGACCTGACGCAAGCTGGCATTTTGCTAGATCATTGCGCAGCAGGCTTTGCGCGAAAAGTCTCCGAGCGAAGGTCAGGCGAGGCAAAAATCGACGAGGACGCGGAGTTTACGAGCTGTAAATGAGCAGTCCGAGTCGATTTTTAACGAAGCATCACCGAGCGTAGGTACTTTTCGCGCAGAGCCTAGGACGGCTGTCACATATATGGCGCCATGATTGCAGTAGACTTCGCCTACAATCCTAAGCGATTCCCACGGGCGCTACTGCCAACCGGCGTCCGACCTAAAAAAACAGTCGACAAGAATAAGGTCTTCCACATGCTGAAAAAGATCGCTGTCGCGGCCGTCTGCGCCCTGACGCTCACTTCCTATGCCGCCGTTGCCGAAGAAGGCACGCTGGTGATCAAGCTTTCCCATGTGGTCGCCGACGACACGCCCAAGGGCCAGGGCGCGCTGATGTTCCAGCGCCTGGTCGACCAGCGTCTGGAGGGCAAGGTGCAGGTCGAGGTCTACCCCAACTCCTCGCTGTATGGCGATGCCAACGAACTGGAAGCGCTGCGCAACAACGAGGTGCAGATGCTGGCCCCGTCGCTGGCCAAGTTCGACCAGTACACCAAGCAGCTGCAGGTCTTCGACCTGCCGTTCATGTTCGATGACCTGGAGGCCGTCAATCGTTTCCAGAAGCGCGCCAAAGGCCGCCAGCTGCTGCGTTCGATGGAAGAGCAGAACATCGTCGGCCTGGCCTATTGGCACAACGGCATGAAGCAGATGTCGGCGACCAAGGCCCTGCGCGTGCCCGGTGATGCCGCCGGCCTGAACTTCCGCATCCAGAATTCCAAGGTGCTCGATGCCCAGTTCGCCCAGCTCGGCGCGACCGCGGTGAAGATGCCCTTCGCCGAGGTCTTCAAGGGCCTGCAGAGCGGCCAGGTACAGGGCGCGGAAAACCCCTGGTCGAACATCTACAGCCAGCGCCTGCACGAGGTGCAGCCGTTCATCACCGAAACCAACCACGGTGTGCTCGACTACATGCTGATCAGCAACGCGCGCTTCTGGTACGGCATCCCCCACCAGATCCGCACCGAGCTCGAAGCGATCATCGACGAGGTCACCTACGCGGTGAATCGCCAGGCCGAGGAAGCCAACCAGGCCGATCGCCGCCGTATCGAAGCCTCCGGCAAGAGCCAGATCATCAGCCTCACCCCGGAACAGCGCCAGGCCTGGCGCGAGGCGATGCGTCCGGTATGGCAGCAATTCGAGGCCGAGATCGGCAGCGACGTGATCAAGGCTGCCCAGATCGTCAACCGCAAGCGCCACGACTGAGTGCTGCAAACCAGAGAGGCCCGCATAACGCGGGCCTCTTTGGTTTTAGTCGCTTCTAGTCCCTGGCTGTTCGAAGCGCCATCCGCAGCAGCCGCTCCCTGGGTATCGCTGCGCCCAACGCCGGGCTACGAACACCACTAGTGGGACGCGTGCTGAGCCCCTTCGAACCAGGCCAGCTTCTCGCGTAGCAAGACCACTTCGCCAACGATCACCAGCGTCGGGGCATGCACCTCATGCCGCGCTACCAGGTCCGGCAGGTTGGCCAGGGTGCCGGTGAATACCCGCTGATTGCTCGTGGTGCCCTGCTGCACCAGCGCCGCCGGGGTGCTGGCGGCACGCCCGTGGGCGACCAACTGCTGGCAGATGGTCGGCAGGCCGACCAGGCCCATGTAGAACACCAGCGTCTGGCTCGAGGCCACCAGCTCCTGCCACGGTAGATCGGCGCTGCCGTCCTTCAGGTGGCCGGTGACGAAGCGTACCGACTGGGCGTGGTCGCGGTGCGTCAGGGGTATGCCGGCATAGGCCGAACAGCCGCTGGCCGCGGTGATGCCCGGCACCACCTGGAAGGGAATGCCATGGGCCGCCAGTTGCTCGATCTCTTCGCCGCCACGACCGAAGATGAACGGGTCACCGCCCTTGAGGCGCAACACGCGCTTGCCGGCCTTGGCCAGGTCGATCAGCCGCTGGTTGATCTGCTCCTGGGGCACGGCGTGATCGGCGCGGCGCTTGCCGACATAGATGCGCTCGGCGTCACGCCGGCACAGCTCGACGATGGCCGGGGCGACCAGGCGGTCGTAAAGCACCACGTCGGCCTGCTGCATCAGGCGCAACGCGCGAAAGGTCAGCAGGTCGGGGTCGCCGGGGCCGGCACCGACCAGGTACACCTCGCCCAGCGCCTGGGGAGCCGCGCCGTTGATCTTGTCTTCGAGCAGGCGGCGGGCTTCGCCGAGCTTGCCGGCGAAGGCGCTCTCGGCGACCGGCCCCTGGAATACGTCCTCCCAGAACACGCGGCGCTGCTGCACGTCCGGGAACAGGCTCTTGACCTGGGCACGGAAAATTTTCGCCAACCCGGCCAGCTGGCCGTAGGTTGCCGGGATCCAGGTCTCGATCTTGGCGCGGATCAGGCGTGCCAGTACCGGGGCATCGCCGCCGCTGCTGACCGCGACGATCAGCGGCGAGCGGTCGACGATGGCCGGGAAGATCACGCTGCACAGCGCCGGCGCGTCCACCACGTTGACCGGAATACCGAGGGCCTGGGCCTGCTCGGAGATCTGCGCATTGAGCGGCACGTCGTCGGTCGCCGCGATGACCAGCGACACACCCTGCAGATCGCCTGCCTCATAGCCACGCAGCAGCAGCTCCCCTGCCCCCTGCTCGACCAGTTCACGCAGTTCGCTGCCCACGTCGGGCGACACCACCCGCAGCGTACCGCCGGCATCGGCCAGCAGCCGTGCCTTGCGCAAGGCGATTTCGCCACCGCCCACCACCAGCACGCGGCGGTTCTGCAATTTGTGGAACAGGGGAAGGAAGTCCATAGCGAGGCCCGTCTCAGTCACCCGATCGGCGACGTATGAAATAGAGAGGCCCCTGATACGGGGCCTGATTCAACACTGGAGCTGCACCACGCGCGGTGCAGCGGCTCAGATGACCTCGATGCCACCCATGTAGGGTTTCAGCACCTCAGGCACACGGATGCTGCCGTCGGCCTGCTGGTAGTTCTCCAGCACCGCCACCAGGGTACGACCCACCGCCAGGCCGGAGCCGTTGAGGGTGTGCAGCAGCTCGGGTTTGCCGGTTTCCGGGTTGCGGTAACGGGCCTGCATGCGGCGGGCCTGGAAGTCGCCACAGTTGGAGCACGAAGAAATCTCGCGGTACTTGTCCTGGCTCGGCACCCAGACTTCCAGGTCGTAGGTCTTGGTGGCGCTGAAGCCCATGTCACCGGTGCACAGGGCCAGCACGCGGTACGGCAGTTCGAGCCGTTGCAGCACCTTCTCGGCGTGGCCGGTCAGCTCCTCCAGCGCCTCGAAGGACTTGCCCGGCTCGACCACGTGGACCATCTCGACCTTGTCGAACTGGTGCTGGCGGATCATGCCGCGGGTATCACGACCCGATGCACCGGCCTCGCTGCGGAAGCACGGCGTGTGGGCGACGAACTTCAGCGGCAGCTGCTTGGCCTCGATGATTTCGCCGGCCACGATATTGGTCAGCGACACTTCGGCGGTCGGGATCAGGTAGAAGTCCGCCTCGCCCTCACGGCTGATCTTGAACAGGTCTTCCTCGAACTTCGGCAACTGGCCGGTACCCTGCAGTGCAGGTGCTTGCACCAGGTACGGCGTATAGGCCTCTTCGTAACCATGCTCGGCGGTGTGCAGGTTGATCATGAACTGCGCCAGGGCGCGGTGCAGGCGGGCGATCGGCCCACGCAGCAGAGCGAAGCGTGCGCCGGACAGCTTGGCGGCGGTTTCGAAATCCAGCCAGCCGTGCTGCTCGCCGAGGCTGACGTGATCCTGCACGGCGAAATCGAAGGTACGCGGCGTACCCCAGCGACGCACTTCGACGTTGTCGTCTTCATCGGCGCCCACTGGCACCGACTCGTGGGGCAGATTGGGAATGCTCAGCAGCAGGTCGTCGAGTTCGACCTGGATGGCGTCCAGTTCGCGCTTGCCCTCTTCCAGTTCGTTGCCCATGCGGTCGACATCGGCGAGCAGCGGCGCGATGTCTTCACCGCGCTGCTTGGCCTGGCCGATGGACTTGGATCGACTGTTGCGCTCGGCCTGCAGTTGCTCGGTGCGGGTCTGGACGGACTTGCGCTGGGCCTCGAGGGCTTCGACGCGGGTCACGTCCAGTTCATAGCCACGGGTGGCCAGACGCTGGGCAATATCGTGCAGTTGGCTGCGCACCAGTTTGGAATCGAGCATTTCAGGTTCTCGTCGATCAGAGTTTGGTTAACGAAAGGCCCGCCCAGGTGGCGAGCAGGCCGCCCAGGACACTCACTGCCACATAGGCCAGGGCCAGCGGCGCCTGGCTGCCTTCCAGCAGGCGCAGGGTGTCCAGGGAAAACGAAGAAAATGTGGTGAAACCGCCCAGCACGCCGACGATCAGCCCGGCCCGAACGGGCAGCGGCACCTCGGGGCGCATCAGGAACAGGCCGTAGAGTACCCCGATCAGCAGGCAGCCGACGAGGTTGACGAGCAAGGTGGCGCCATAAAAATGCTGCGGCCAGTTGGCTGCGACCCAGTTGCCGGTGAAAAACCGCGCCAATGTGCCCAGGGCGCCGCCGACGGCAACTGCCGCAACGGTGACGATCATGACTTTCTCCGTTGCCTGGGGCTGTTGGCATCCTGGTTGGCCAGGTGGGCCAGCTTGTCGCGAATCTTCAGTTCCAGGCCGCGCGGCACCGGCTCGTAGTAGCGCCGCGGTTCGAGGTCCTCGGGAAAGTAGTCCTCGCCGGCCGCGTAGGCATCGGGCTCGTCATGGGCGTAGCGGTATTCGTCGCCGTAACCGAGCTCCTTCATCAGCTTGGTGGGCGCGTTGCGCAGGTGCAGCGGCACCTCTCGCGAGCCATTCTCGGCGACGTCGCGCTTGGCGGCCTTGAAGGCCATGTACACGGCATTGCTCTTCGGCGCGCAGGCCAGGTAGACGATGGCCTGGGCCACCGCCAGTTCGCCTTCCGGACTGCCCAGGCGCTCCTGCACGTCCCAGGCGTTCAGGCACAGGGTCAGGGCACGCGGGTCGGCGTTGCCGATATCCTCGCTGGCCATGCGCACCACGCGGCGCGCGATGTACAGCGGGTCGCAGCCACCATCGAGCATGCGCGCGAACCAGTACAGCGCACCATCCGGACTGGAGCCGCGAATCGATTTGTGCAGCGCGGAAATCTGGTCGTAGAAGGCCTCGCCACCCTTGTCGAAACGCCGCCGCGTGTCACCGAGCAGGTCGAGCAACAGTTCGGTGCTGATCTCGCCACCGTCATCGGCCAGGTCGGCAGCGTTCTCGAGAAAGTTGAGAAAGCGTCGGCCATCACCGTCGGCCGCACTCTTGAGGATCTCGAAGCTTTCATCCGGCACCTTCAGGCGCCGCTCGCCCAGCCCCTTGGGCTCGTTCAGGGCGCGCTCGACCAGCTTGCGCAGTGCGGCGTCGTCGAGGCTCTTGAGCACGTATACCCGGGCGCGGGACAGCAAGGCGTTGTTGAGTTCGAAGGAAGGGTTTTCGGTGGTCGCGCCGATGAAGATCAGCGTGCCGTCTTCCACATAAGGCAGAAAGGCGTCCTGCTGGGACTTGTTGAAGCGATGCACTTCGTCGACGAACAGGATGGTACGGCGGCCATACTGCGCCGCATGCTGCTGGGCCATCTCGACGGCCTGGCGGATTTCCTTGACCCCGGACAACACCGCGGAAATGGTCTCGAAATGCGCATCGGTGACCTGAGCCAGCAGGCGGGCCAGGGTGGTCTTGCCGACCCCGGGCGGGCCCCAGAAGATCATCGAATGCAGGGCGCCCTGCTCCAGCGCTTCGCGCAGCGGTTTGCCGCGGGCCAGCAGGTGCTCCTGACCGACGTATTCGTCCAGGGTGGTCGCCCGCAAACGGGCGGCCAGGGGCTGGGCGACGGGCGCGCTGCGAAACAGATCCACGGCTTACCTACTCTTGAATGACGTCCGCACCCTCGGGGATGTCGAAGCTGAACTGCTTGTCATCCAGGGGCTGGTTCATCTTCACGCTCATGAACAGGATATTGGTGCGCTGGCCGATGCTGTCGATCAGTTGCATGTCGTTGAGCACGCCGTTGCGGAAGGACAGGCGCAGGCTGTCGAACAGGGTGTCCTTGGACTTCGGCTTGAGAATGAAGTCCACCACGCTGCCGCCTTCCTTGAAGGTGATCTCGAAGTTTTCGCGGATCTGCGACACGTCGCCGGACAACAGCAGCGCCGGGGTGTGGGTCAGGCGCTGGTCGAGGGACTGAATGGTCACCTGCTCCAGATCCGGGTCGTACAGCCACACCTGCTTGCCATCGGAAACCAGCAACTGCTCCATCGGCTCGTCGGTGTGCCAGCGGAACAGGCCGGGGCGCTTGAGGGCCAGCTCGCCAGCGGTTTCCTGCAGCTGGGTGCCGCTGCCATCGAGGGACAGCTGGGAAAAGCGTGCGGTGATGGTCTGCGCCTGGTTGAGCAGCTCGGTCAGGCGTTTGACCGCCGCCTCGTCGTCAGCGTGGGCGAACAGGCTGGCCGTGGTGAGAACGGCGAGCAGCATCAGGCGAATCAGGCGCATGGGGATCCTCTGTCAGATTAATCGCGGTTCTGCCCGGGTGCGATGACCTCGCGCGAGCCGTTGGTGTTCATCGGGGTGACGACGCCGGCCATTTCCATGGCTTCGATCATGCGAGCGGCGCGGTTGTAACCGATCTTCAGCTTGCGCTGCACCGAAGAGATGGACGCGCGGCGGCTCTCCAGTACGAAATTGACCGCTTCGTCGTACAAAGGATCACTTTCGCTGTCTTCACCACCCTCACCGCCGCTGCCGCCGTCGAAGCCACCGCCGCCGCCCTCTTCCGAGCCGGCGAGAATGTCTTCGTTGTAATCGGGGGCGCCACGCAGCTTCCAGGCCTCGACCACGCGGTGCACTTCATCGTCGGACACGAAGGCGCCATGCACGCGGATCGGCAGGCTGGTGCCCGGCGGCATGTAGAGCATGTCACCGTGGCCGAGCAGCTGTTCGGCGCCGCCCTGGTCGATGATGGTGCGCGAGTCGATCTTGCTCGATACCTGGAAGGCCATACGGGTCGGGATGTTGGCCTTGATCAGACCGGTGATCACGTCCACCGAGGGGCGCTGGGTGGCGAGAATCAGGTGGATGCCGGCGGCCCGCGCCTTCTGGGCGATACGAGCGATCAGTTCCTCGACCTTCTTGCCGACGATCATCATCATGTCGGCGAACTCGTCGACCACCACCACGATGGTCGGCAGGGGCTTGAGCAGCGGCGCTTCGTCTTCCATGCTCTCGCGACGATACAGCGGGTCGGCGAGCGGCTCGCCGGCCTCGATGGCGTCCTTGACCTTGCGGTTGAAGCCCGCCAGGTTGCGCACGCCCATCTTCGACATCAGCTTGTAGCGGCGCTCCATCTCCGCCACGCTCCAGCGCAGGGCGTTGGCCGCCTCCTTCATGTCGGTGACCACCGGGCACAAGAGGTGCGGAATGCCTTCGTAGATCGACAGCTCGAGCATCTTCGGGTCGATCATGATCAGCCGCGCGTCTTCCGGGCTCGACTTGAACAGGATCGACAGGATCATCGCGTTGACGCCCACCGACTTACCGGAGCCGGTGGTGCCGGCCACCAGCAGGTGGGGCATCTTCGCCAGGTCGGTGATCACCGGCTTGCCGCCGATGTCATGGCCCAGGGCCAGGGCGACCGGCGACTTGGCGTCATCGTACTCCGGGGTGGACAGCACTTCGGAGAAACGCACGATCTGGCGATTCTCGTTGGGAATTTCGATGCCCACCGTGGTCTTGCCGGGAATCACTTCCACGACGCGCACGCTGGTCACCGCCAGGGAGCGGGCCAGGTCCTTGGCCAGGTTGGCGATGCGGCTGACCTTGACGCCGGCGGCCGGCTGGATTTCGTAGCGGGTGATCACCGGGCCCGGGTGGATCGAGTCCACCGTGACCTCGACGCCGAATTCCTTGAGTTTGATTTCCAGCAGGTGGCCGACGCCAGCCAGGGACTCGGGCGAGTACTCGACCTTCTTGGCTTCGGCCGGGTCGAGCAGCGAAATGGGCGGCAAGGTGCCTTCCACGGCGCTGTCGACGAACAGCGGCACCTGCTTTTCCTTCTGCACGCGCTTGCTCGGCTCCGGTGCCTTGGGCGCCACCGGGGCGGATATCACCGGTGCCGGGCGGCTTTCGCGTTCGCTCATGTGCTTGTTGAGCGACTCTTCGCGCTCGATCAGGCGTTCCTTGACCTTGGCCTGCTCGCGGCGGTCCTTGACCACCGGGGCGGCGACGTCATGCACGCGCTCGTCCACTTCACGCAGCTGGGCGACCAGTTGCTTGCGATCCTGGCGCGAACTCCACCAGCGATTGACCACGCTCTGCACCAGCTCCAGCAGGTCGAGGGTGATCTTGCCGGTCAGGTCCATGACCTTGAACCAGGACAGGTCGGTGAACACGGTCAGGCCGAACAGGAACAGGGCGATGAACAGCAGCGTGCTGCCCTGCACGTTGAGCGCCGCGACGGTCAGTTGCCCGAGGCTCTCGCCCAGCGCGCCACCGGCCGAGGCCGGCATGTTGGCGCCGCTCTGGAAATGGATGTAGGCCAGCGCCGCACCGGACAGCACCAGGAACACCAGGCCGATCAGCCGCCAGGAGAACAGCCAGCCGCTCCAATGCCAGGGCTCGTGGCGGGCCCGGAACACCTGCAGGGCCTTGATGCCCAGCAGCAGCGGAAACAGGTAGGCGAAATAACCGAGGGCCATGAACAGCACGTCGGCGAACCAGGCACCGGCCCGCCCGGCGGCATTGTGCACCTGCTCGACGTTGCTGGTGTGCGTCCAGCCCGGATCGGCCGGGTCATAGGTGAGCAGCGCCATCCACACGTAGAGACACAACGCCCCAAGAGCGATCAGGGCGCCCTCTTTGAGGCGATATGGCAATTGCTGGCGCCAGGCCGGCGCCGGTGCTGTAGAGCTAGAGTTCTTCAAAACGCATCTGTTCCTGCGCTGCTAGCGCGCCGAATGATCGGTGGAGGACGAAACGCCGCCATTGTACGGCATGCCGCCGGTGCATTGGGGAACCGATCGCCCGGCTGGCTCCCGCTCGTCCCGTGCTTCGGTGTAGCATAGCGGCCACTATTCGTCCGTGCGGCTCAATTTGAGCATGCATTCTCTTTTGTGACAAAGGCTTATGAGGTGTTTTTATGAGCGAAGTCAAGCATTCCCGCCTGATTATCCTGGGCTCCGGGCCGGCCGGTTACAGCGCCGCCGTATACGCCGCTCGCGCCAATCTGAAGCCTGTCATCATCACCGGCATTCAGCCTGGCGGCCAGCTGACCACCACCACCGAGGTCGACAACTGGCCGGGTGACGTGGAAGGGCTGACTGGGCCGGGGCTGATGGAGCGCATGCAGAAACATGCCGAGCGCTTCGAAACCGAGATCATCTACGACCACATCCACACCGCCGAGTTGCAGAGCCGTCCGTTCACCCTCAAGGGCGACAGCGGCACCTACACCTGTGACGCGCTGATCATCGCCACCGGCGCTTCGGCGCAGTACCTGGGCCTGCCCTCCGAAGAAGCGTTCGCCGGCAAGGGCGTGTCCGCCTGCGCGACCTGCGACGGTTTCTTCTACCGCAACCAGGTGGTCGCCGTGATCGGCGGCGGCAACACCGCCGTGGAAGAAGCGCTGTACCTGTCCAACATCGCCAAGGAAGTGCACCTGGTGCACCGCCGCGACAAACTGCGCTCGGAGAAGATCCTGCAGGACAAGATCTTCGACAAGGCCGCCAACGGCAATATCAAGCTGCACTGGAACCACACCCTGGAAGAAGTGCTGGGCGACGCCACTGGCGTGACCGGCGCGCGCCTGCGCAGCACCCAGGATGACACCACCCGCGACCTGCCGCTGGCAGGCGTGTTCATCGCCATCGGCCACAAGCCCAACACCGACCTGTTCCAGGGCCAGCTGGAAATGCGTGACGGCTACCTGCTGGTCAAGGGTGGCAGTGAAGGCAACGCCACCGCCACCAGCATCGAGGGCGTGTTCGCCGCCGGCGACGTGGCGGATCACGTCTATCGCCAGGCCATCACCTCGGCCGGTGCCGGCTGCATGGCCGCCCTGGACGTCGAGAAATTCCTCGACGACAACTGAGGCTCCGGGCGGTGTAACGCCCGCCCTCCCCCGCTGCGGTCTCGCCCATGCTTACCTGGTTGCAACGCGACTCCCTGACCTTTCCGCCGCTCGACAAGGCGCTGCGCGAACCCAACGGCCTCTTGGCCGCGGGCGGCGACCTGCGCGCCGAGCGGCTGATCGCCGCCTATCGGCATGGCTGCTTCCCCTGGTACCAGGATGGCCAGCCGCTGCTGTGGTGGTCACCGGATCCGCGCACCGTGCTGTTTCCCAGCGAGTTGCACGTGTCGCGCAGTCTGCGCAAGGTCATCCGCCAGGGGCATTTTCAGGTGACCTTCGACCGCGCCTTCGCCGAGGTCATCCGCGCCTGCGCGGCGCCTCGCGACTACGCCGGCGGCACCTGGATCACCACGCCCATGCAGCAGGCCTATATCGACCTGCATGAGCGCGGCGTGGCACACAGTGTGGAAGTCTGGCAGGACCAGCAACTGGTCGGCGGGCTTTATGGCTTGGCCATGGGCAGGCTGTTCTTCGGCGAATCGATGTTCAGTCGGGCCGACAATGCCTCCAAGGTCGGCTTCGTCAGCCTGGTCGAGCGACTCGAGGCGTGGCAGTTCGAGCTGATCGACTGCCAGATGCCGACCCAGCACCTGCACAGCCTCGGCGCCCGCGCCATCAGCCGCCAGGCGTTCGCCGATTACCTGGCGCGCTTTCTGGATCAGCCCAGCCCGGCCGACTGGCGCGCCGCTGGCGACCGGTGACAGGCGCCCTGGCCCGCAGCTCGGCGCTGGCATACACTGATTCGAGGCCATTCCTGGGAGTCGATCATGACTGAGCTGGCTCGCCTGAAGTTCTACGCCACGCAGCCACATCCCTGCAGCTATCTGCTCGAGGAACAGGCCACTACGCTGTTTCTCGATCCCAGCCAGCCGATGGACGTGGAGATGTACGCCGAGCTCTCCGAGCTGGGTTTCCGGCGTAGCGGCGATCACCTCTATCGCCCGCATTGTCAGCGCTGCACCGCCTGCGTGCCGGCGCGAATTCCGGCTGCCCGCTTCGCCCCCAATCGACAGCAGCGACGCATCCTAAAACGCAATGAATCACTTGAAGTAAAGCCGGTAAGCCCTTCATTCAACGAAGAATATTATCAACTGTATGCGCGCTATATCGAGCAGCGCCATGCCGACGGCGACATGTATCCACCAAGCCGTGAGCAGTTCTCTACCTTTCTGGTGCGTGACCTGCCCTTCTCCTGTTTCTTCGAGTTCCGCGAGCAGGGCCGGCTGCTTGCCATTGCCGTGACCGACGTGCTGCCCAACGGCCTGTCGGCGGTCTACACCTTCTACGACCCGGACGAGGAGCGGCGCAGCCTGGGTCGCTACGCGATCCTCTGGCAGATCGGCGAAGCGCTGCGCCTTGATCTGCACGCCGTATATCTTGGCTACTGGATCAAGAACTGCAGAAAGATGAACTACAAGACCCAGTACCGCCCCATCGAGCTGTTCGTCAATCAGCGCTGGGTCGCCCTGACCTGAAATCGACGATTTTCCTGGCCTTTCGCTGCCGAAACAGAGGTAGCCCCTTGGCGTCAACCCTGGTTTTCAGGCACAATGCTTGCCGCTTTTGCCTGGGGCCAGTTGCGCCGGGCCATTCTCTGGATACCGAGGGCTTTACTGCATGTCGAAAGAAGACAGCTTCGAAATGGAAGGCACTGTCGTCGACACCCTGCCCAACACCATGTTTCGCGTGGAGTTGGAAAACGGGCACGTCGTTACCGCGCACATCTCCGGAAAGATGCGCAAGAATTACATCCGCATTCTGACGGGTGACAAGGTTCGCGTAGAGCTGACCCCGTACGACCTGAGCAAGGGTCGCATCACCTATCGCGCCCGCTAACGGAGCAGGAGCAGAATTTTCCGCTCTGCTCCCAGCGGCCAATAAAAAGCCCGGCACTCATGCCGGGCTTTTTATTGGCTTGTCGCCGTGAGGCAGTGCGGGGCGCGATAAGCACCCCGCCGTACCTCAGGCCATTTCCGCGGTGGTCTCGAACTCGAACGTCAGTTCGCCGTTCTCGAGATTCACGTGCACCGTACCGCCGTGCTCGGACAACTCGCCGAAGAGGATCTCCTCCGCCAGCGGTCGCTTGATGCGATCCTGGATGAGGCGAGCCATCGGCCGGGCGCCCATCTGCACGTCGTAACCCTGCTCGGCCAGCCAGTCGCGCGCGGCATCGCTGACCTCGAGCATGACGCGCTTGTCCTCGAGCTGCGCCTGCAGCTCGATGAGGAACTTGTCGACGATGCTCTTGATGGTGTCGTGACTGAGGCGACCAAACTGGATGATGGTGTCCAGGCGGTTGCGGAACTCCGGCGTGAAGCTCTTCTTGATCACTTCCATGGCGTCGGACGAGTGATCCTGGTAGCTGAAGCCGATCGACGCCCGCGAGGCGGTTTCCGCGCCGGCGTTGGTAGTCATGATCAGGATCACGTTGCGGAAGTCCGCCTTGCGCCCGTTGTTGTCGGTCAGGGTGCCGTGGTCCATGACCTGCAACAGCAGGTTGAAGACTTCCGGGTGCGCCTTCTCGATCTCGTCGAGCAGCAGTACGCAATGGGGCTGCTTGGTGATCGCCTCGGTCAGCAGGCCGCCCTGGTCGAAGCCGACGTAGCCGGGTGGCGCGCCGATCAGGCGCGATACGGTGTGCCGCTCCATGTACTCGGACATGTCGAAGCGCACCAGTTCCACGCCCAGCGCCTTGGAGAGCTGGCGAGCCGCCTCGGTCTTGCCGACGCCGGTAGGGCCTGCGAACAGGAACGAGCCGACCGGCTTGTCCGGTGCTTTCAGGCCGGCGCGCGACAGCTTGATGGCGGTGGCCAGTGAGTCGATGGCGGCGCCCTGACCGAACACGGTCAGCTTCAGGTCGCGCTCCAGGTTACGCAGCAGTTCCTTGTCGGAGCTGCTGACGTGCTTTGGCGGAATCCGTGCGATCTTGGCGACGATGTCCTCGACCTGGGGCACGTCGATACGCTTGACGCGCTTGTCCTCGGGCTGCAGGCGCTGGAAGGCGCCCGCCTCGTCGATCACGTCGATGGCCTTGTCGGGCATGTGACGGTCATTGATGTAGCGCGAGGCCAGCTCGGCGGCTGCGCGCAGCGCTTCGTCGCTGTACTCGATGTCGTGGTGCTGCTCGAAGCGCCCCTTGAGGCCCTTGAGGATGCCGATGGTGTCTTCCACCGACGGCTCCACCACATCGACTTTCTGGAAGCGACGCGCCAGGGCGCGATCCTTCTCGAAGATGCCGCGGAATTCCTGGAAGGTGGTGGAGCCGATGCAGCGGATCTCACCGGACGACAGCGCCGGCTTGAGCAGGTTGGAGGCATCCATCACGCCACCCGAGGCCGCACCCGCACCGATGATGGTGTGGATCTCGTCGATGAACAGGATGGCCTGCGGGCGTTTGCGCAGCTCGGTGAGCAGCGCCTTGAGGCGCTTCTCGAAATCACCGCGGTACTTGGTGCCGGCCAGCAGCGCACCGAGATCCAGGGAATAGACCACGCTGTCGGCCAGCAGATCGGGCACCTGGTTGTCGACGATGCGCTTGGCCAGGCCTTCGGCGATGGCGGTCTTGCCGACGCCGGCTTCACCGACCAGCAGCGGGTTGTTCTTGCGCCGCCGGGCGAGGATCTGCGCGACGCGCTCGACTTCGTGCTCGCGGCCGACCAGGGGATCGATGCGCCCCTGGCGGGCCATCTCGTTCAGGTTGCTGGCGTAGGCGTCCAGTGGATTGCTCGAGGAAGAGGACTCGCCGCCCTCCTCGTCCTGCATTTCCGGGTCGGACTCAGGGGACGCGCCCTGCCCGGGCACCTTGGAGATGCCGTGGGCGATGAAGTTGACCACGTCGATACGGGCCACGCTCTGCTGCTTGAGCAGGAACACCGCCTGACTTTCCTGCTCGCTGAAGATCGCCACCAGCACATTGGCCCCGGTGACTTCGCGCTTGCCGGAGCTCTGCACGTGGAATACCGCGCGCTGCAGCACACGCTGGAAGCCCAGCGTCGGCTGGGTTTCACGCTCTTCGTCATGCTGGGGGATCAGCGGCGTGGTGGAGTCGATGAATTCCTGCAGGTCACTGCGCAGCTTGTCCAGGCTGGCCCCACAGGCGCGCAGCACGCTGGCTGCCGCTTCGTTGTCCAGAAGAGCCAGCAGGAGGTGCTCCACGGTCATGAATTCATGACGCTTTGCGCGTGCCTCCTTGAAGGCAAGGTTGAGGGTGACTTCGAGCTCTCGATTTAACATAGCTTCACCTCATGCCCAAGCGGCCGGCGTTAACCGTCCTTCTCGATTTCACAGAGTAATGGATGCTGGCTTTCCCGCGCGTATTGATTGACCTGCGTGGCCTTGGTCTCGGCGATGTCGCGGGTATAGAGCCCGCACACGGCGCGACCTTCGGTATGCACGGTCAACATGATCCTGGTTGCCACCTCGCGATTGAGGTTGAAGAAGGTCTCAAGTATCTCGACCACGAAATCCATGGGGGTGTAGTCATCATTGAACAAGACCACCTTGTAGAGAGGAGGCGCCTGCAATGCCGGCTTGGACTCCTCGACGGCCAGGCCTGATGAGTCGTCCTCATGCGGTGCGGGTCGATCCTGATTGAATGTTAGTCGAATCTGGCTACTTGCATGCATGCTGGATAAAAGGTTCGTGGAGGTGAATGGAGCGGGCCGCAAAAATCAGACCCGTTTATCGTCGTTTCGTGCGATGCCTTGACTATCGGCAAAAGGGTGTTACAACCAAAGGATACCCCTACGGGGTGAAAGGGCTTGCGTTCGCTGGGGGATTCCCGTGAACGCTGGATCTAATGTGGATGATACTCCAGCAGTGGGGTTCCTTGCAGAGGGATATCAGCATGCTAAGTGGTAAGGTCAAGTGGTTCAACAACGCCAAGGGCTACGGATTCATCCTCGCCGACGGCCGAGATGAGGACCTGTTCGCCCATTACTCGGCCATCCAGATGGATGGCTACAAAACCCTGAAGGCCGGCCAAGCCGTCAGTTTCGATATCATTCAAGGCCCCAAGGGTCTCCACGCCGTGAATATCAGTGCCGCTCAGGCCGTCCAGGATGCACCTGCTCCAGCAGCCAGCCCGGCACGGGCGTCCGCCGTTGGCGCCTGACCTTTCACCTGCTCGACAACCGGCCCCCGTGGCCGGTTTTTTTTGCGGTTCAGCCGGCGCCTGTGGCAATCGAACGCCGGTTGGCGAAGGCTTCTGACGGCGCAACGCGCATCTTCGCCACCGGCGCGAGCAACTTGCTACGTCGGTTTGATATACTCGGGCGCTGACTGAGTAGTCATAAGGGCGCCTATGCCTGGAGTACGGCTTCCAGCACCCGTCGTGCCGGTCTTGTCAGGCGATCCGTTACCGCCTCCAGCCAGTTGCGACACCCAACATCATCGGGATGGAACTTCGAATTCGCATCATTGATGCCGCGCTGTGGCCAGAAGCCACCTCACCCGGATCAGTGCCGCGCAAGTTCAGCAAAAAGAGAGTTAAATCAAATATGACCACACGCTCGAAGATCATTTACACCCTCACCGACGAAGCCCCAGCGCTCGCGACCTACTCCCTGCTCCCCATCGTCAAAGCCTTTACCGCCTCCTCCGATATCGCCGTCGAGACCCGCGACATTTCGCTGGCCGGCCGTATCCTGGCGCTGTTCCCCGAGTTTCTGACCGACGCTCAGAAACAGGGTGACCACCTCGCCGAACTGGGCGCCCTGGCCACCACGCCAGAAGCCAACATCATCAAGCTGCCGAACATCAGCGCCTCGGTGCCGCAGCTCAAAGCCGCGATCAAGGAACTGCAGAGCCAGGGTTATGCCCTGCCCGACTACCCGGATGCCGATGACAGCGACGAAGCCCGCGACATCCGCAGCCGTTACGACAAGGTCAAGGGCAGTGCCGTGAATCCGGTTCTGCGCGAAGGCAACTCCGACCGCCGTGCGCCGCTGTCGGTCAAGAACTACGCCCGCAAGCACCCGCACAAGATGGGCGCCTGGGCTGCCGACTCCAAGTCCCACGTGGCGCACATGGAGAGCGGCGATTTCTACGGCAGCGAAAAAGCCGCCCTGATCGACGCCCAGGGCAGCGTGAAGATCGAGCTGATCGCCGCTGACGGCAGCACCACCGTGCTGAAAGAGAAGACCAGCGTACTGGCTGACGAAGTTCTTGATTGCTCGGTGATGAGCAAGCAGGCCCTGCGCAGCTTCATCGCCGCCCAGATCGAGGACGCCAAGAAACAGGGCGTGCTGTTCTCGGTGCACCTCAAAGCCACCATGATGAAGGTCTCCGATCCGATCATCTTTGGCCAGATCGTCGCCGAGTTCTACAAGCCAGCCCTGGAAAAGCACGCCGCTGCACTGCAGGAAGCCGGCTTCAACCTGAACAACGGCATCGGCGACCTGTACGCCAGCATCAAGAAGCTGCCGGCCGACAAGCAGGCCGAGATCGAAGCCGACATCAACGCCGTCTACGCCGAGCGCCCGGCGCTGGCGATGGTCAACTCCGACAAGGGCATCACCAACCTGCACGTGCCGAGCGACGTGATCGTCGACGCCTCGATGCCGGCGATGATTCGTGACTCGGGCCGCATGTGGAACACCGCTGGTGAACTGCAGGACGCCAAGGCGGTGATCCCGGATCGCTGCTACGCCGGCATCTACCAAGCCGTGATCGAAGACTGCAAGGCCAATGGTGCCTTCAACCCGACCACCATGGGCAGCGTGCCGAACGTTGGCCTGATGGCGCAGAAAGCCGAAGAGTACGGCTCCCACGACAAGACCTTCCAGATCCAGGCCAATGGCGTGGTGCGAGTCAGCGATGCCAGCGGCAAGGTGCTGATGGAGCAGAAGGTCGAGGAAGGTGACATCTTCCGCATGTGCCAGACCAAGGACGCGCCGATCCAGGACTGGGTCAAGCTGGCCGTCAACCGCGCCCGCCTGAGCAACACCCCGGCGGTGTTCTGGCTGGACCCGGCGCGCGCTCACGACGCCGAAATGATCAAGAAGGTCGAGAAGTACCTGAAGGAGCACGACACCAACGGCCTGGACATCCGCATCCTCGCCCCGGTCGACGCCATCAAGTTCTCCCTGGCGCGCATCCGCGAAGGCAAGGACACCATCTCGGTGACCGGCAACGTACTGCGCGACTACCTGACCGACCTGTTCCCGATCATGGAGCTGGGCACCAGTGCCAAGATGCTGTCGATCGTGCCGCTGATGAACGGCGGCGGCCTGTTCGAAACCGGCGCTGGCGGCTCCGCGCCGAAGCACGTGCAGCAGTTGGTTGAAGAAAACTTCCTGCGTTGGGATTCCCTGGGTGAATTCCTGGCCCTGGCCGCTTCCCTGGAGCACCTGGGCAACACCTACGACAACCCCAAAGCCCTGGTGCTGAGCAAGACCCTGGACCAGGCCACCGGTCAGTTCCTCGACAACGACAAGTCGCCGGCGCGCAAGGTTGGCGGTATCGACAACCGCGGCAGCCATTTCTACCTGGCGCTGTACTGGGCACAAGCCCTGGCAGCCCAGAGCGAAGACGCCGCCCTGCAGGCGCAGTTCGCGCCGCTGGCCAAGACCCTGAGCGACAACGAAGCCAAGATCGTTGCCGAGCTGGGCGCGGTCCAGGGCAAGCCGACGGAAATCGGTGGCTACTACGCACCGGACAAGGCGCTGACCGAAAAAGTCATGCGTCCGAGCGCGACCCTCAACGCGGCCCTGGCCTCCCTGGCTTGAGCGAAACGTTGATCTAGCGGCACCGACAACCCCGGCCTTGCGCCGGGGTTGTCGTTTTTAGTTCTCGATAAAGGAGTCAGCATGACCTGGCATGCACACGTTACCGTCGCCACCATCGTCGAGCACGAGGGGCGCTTTCTGTTCGTCGAGGAACTCAAGGCTGGCCGCCTGGTGCTCAATCAACCCGCCGGCCATCTGGAACCCAGGGAAAGCCTGCCGCAGGCCGCCGTGCGCGAAACCCTGGAAGAAACCGGCTGCGACGTCGAGCTGACGGGCGTCACCGGCATCTACCTGTACACCGCGCCGAGCAACGGCGTGACCTACCAGCGCATCTGCTTCGTCGCCGAGCTGCTGCAGCACCACCCCGAGCGCGAGCTGGACAGCGACATCAGCGGCATCCGCTGGCTCACTTACGACGAACTGCTGGCCGAGCGTGATCGCCTGCGCAGCGAACTGGTGCTGCGCTGCCTGGACGACTACCTGGCCGGCGCCCGCTTCCCCCTCGGCCTCATCCACGACCCGATGTGAGTGCCGCCCATGCGCGCCAGACTGAAACCCGCCGCGCATCCTGTTAGAATCCCGTCCCTTTGAAGCCCGTATTGATCCCGACCATGCAAGATCCAGCCACCCAGCGCGTCATCGTCGGCATGTCCGGCGGTGTCGACTCCTCCGTCTCGGCCCTGCTGCTGCTCGAAGCCGGCTACCAGGTCGAAGGCCTGTTCATGAAGAACTGGGACGAAGACGACGGCACCGAATACTGCACCGCCATGGACGACCTGGCCGACGCCCAGGCCGTGTGCGACCGCATCGGCATCAAGCTGCACACCGCCAACTTCGCCGCCGAGTACTGGGACAACGTGTTCGAGCACTTCCTGGCCGAGTACAAGGCGGGCCGCACGCCCAACCCGGACATCCTCTGCAACCGCGAGATCAAGTTCAAGGCGTTCCTCGACTACGCCCTGATGCTCGGTGCCGACCTGATCGCCACCGGCCACTACGTGCGCCGCCGCGATGTCGACGGCCGCAGCGAACTGCTCAAGGGCCTGGATGCCAACAAGGACCAGAGCTACTTCCTGCACGCCGTGGGCGGCGAGCAGATCGCCAGGACCCTGTTCCCGGTCGGCGAACTGGAAAAGCCCGAGGTGCGGGCGATCGCCGAGAAATACGAGCTGGCCACCGCCAAGAAGAAGGATTCCACCGGCATCTGCTTCATTGGCGAGCGGCGTTTCAGCGACTTCCTCAAGCAGTACCTGCCAGCACAGCCGGGCACCATCGAAACCACCGAGGGCGAGGTGATCGGCAAGCATCACGGCCTGATGTATCACACCATCGGTCAGCGCCAGGGCCTGGGTATCGGCGGCCTCAAGGATGCCGGTGACGAGCCCTGGTACGTGCTGCACAAGGACCTGGCCCGCAATGTGCTGGTGGTCGGCCAGGGCAACGAGCACCCGTGGCTGTTCTCCCGCGCCCTGCTCGCCTCGCAGATCTACTGGGTCAACCCGGTGGCGCTCGACGTGCCGCGGCAGCTGACCGCCAAGGTGCGCTACCGCCAGGCCGATCAGGCCTGCACCCTGGAGCGCACGGCCGAGGGTTATCGTGCCACCTTCGAGCAACCGCAACGCGCCGTCACGCCGGGCCAGTCCGTGGTGTTCTACGACGGCGATATCTGTCTCGGCGGCGGCGTGATCGAAAGCGCCGAGCCCTGGAGCGAGGGCGCCCCGCGATGAATCCCATTCAAGAACAGCTGATCGCTCTGGGCGCGGTGTTTCAGGCCGCGGTAATGGTCGACAAGATCGCCAAGACCGGCCAGGCCGGCGAAAGCGAAGTGACCTGCCTGATCGGCAGCCTGCTGGTACGCGATGCCAACGGCACCCTGGATGTCTATGGCGGCGATGACCTCAATCTGCGCGACGGCTATCGCGCCCTGGTCAGCGCGCTGGAGCGCGACCCCACCAGCCTGCAGCGCGAGCCATTGCGTTATGCCCTTGCCCTGCTCGGCCTGGAACGCCAACTCGACAAGCGCGGCGACCTGCTGCAGTTGATGGGCAATCGCCTGGATCAGATCCAGAACCAGGCCGAGCATTTCGGCATTGGCCACGAGAACGTCATTTCTTCGTGCGGCGCGCTTTACCAGGACACCATCAGCACCTTCAAGCAGCGCATTCAGGTGCAGGGCGACAGCCGCTTTCTGCAGCAACCGGCCAATGCCTCGAAGATTCGCGGCCTGCTGCTCGCCGGGATTCGCTCGGCGCGCCTCTGGCGCCAACTGGGCGGGCATCGCTGGCAGCTGGTATTCAGTCGCCGCAAGTTGCTGCGCGAGCTGTATCCGATGCTGCGTGGCTAAGGGCAGTCTTCAGGCTTAAGATTAGGTTTTCACCGCAACTAGATGGTTTAAAAGGTTTTTCAGTTTAAAGCGCCTGTCCATCAATCGCTTTTACCTGCAGCTTGCAGCCTGCAGCGAGCGCCTTCGTGTATGATATGCGCCCTTTTCAACGCCCGACTGTCCGAGAACGCCTCCCATGCAGCTTTCCTCGCTCACCGCGGTTTCGCCCGTAGACGGCCGCTATGCCGGCAAAACCAGCGCCCTGCGCCCCATTTTCAGCGAGTACGGCCTGATCCGTTTCCGCGTCCAGGTGGAAGTGCGCTGGCTGCAGCGCCTCGCCGCCCATCAAGGCATCAGCGAAGTGGCGCCCTTCTCCGCCGAAGCCAACGCGCTGCTCGATGAGCTGGCCGAGAACTTCGCCGTCGAGCACGCCGAGCGCGTCAAGGAAATCGAGCGCACCACCAACCACGACGTCAAGGCCGTGGAGTACCTGCTCAAGGAGCAGGCGGCGAAGCTGCCGGAACTGGACAAGGTCAGCGAGTTCATCCACTTCGCCTGCACCAGCGAGGACATCAACAACCTGTCCCACGCCCTGATGCTGCGCGAAGGCCGCGACAAGGTGCTGCTGCCGCTGATGCGCCAGATCGCTGCCGCCATCCGCGAGCTGGCGGTCAGGTTCGCCGACGTGCCGATGCTGTCGCGTACCCACGGTCAACCCGCTTCGCCCACCACCCTGGGTAAAGAGCTGGCCAACGTCGTCTACCGCCTCGAGCGTCAGATCGTACAAATCGCGGCCGTGCCGCTGCTGGGCAAGATCAATGGCGCAGTGGGCAACTACAACGCTCACCTGTCGGCCTACCCGCAGATCGACTGGGAAGCCAATGCCCGTCAGTTCATCGAAGGTGACCTGGGCCTGCAGTGGAACCCCTACACCACGCAGATCGAGCCACACGACTACATCGCCGAGCTGTTCGACGCCATCGCGCGCTTCAACACCATCCTCATCGACTTCGATCGCGACGTCTGGGGCTATATCTCCCTGGGCTACTTCAAGCAGAAGACCGTCGCTGGTGAAATCGGCTCCTCGACCATGCCGCACAAGGTCAATCCGATCGACTTCGAGAACTCCGAAGGCAACTTGGGTATCGCCAACGCGCTGTTCCAGCACCTGGCCAGCAAGCTGCCGATCTCGCGCTGGCAGCGTGACCTGACCGACTCCACCGTACTGCGCAACCTCGGTGTCGGCTTCGCCCACAGCGTGATTGCGTACGAAGCAAGCCTTAAAGGAATCAGTAAGTTGGAGCTTAATGCTCAGCGTATTGCTGAAGATCTGGACGCTTGCTGGGAAGTGCTCGCCGAACCGATCCAGACCGTCATGCGTCGCTATGCCATCGAGAACCCCTACGAGAAGCTCAAGGAGCTGACCCGTGGCAAGGGCATCACGCCCGAGGCGCTGCTGGCGTTCATCGACGCGCTGGACATGCCCGCTGTGGCCAAGGAAGAGCTCAAGCAACTCACGCCGGCCAACTACATCGGCAACGCCGTGGCCCAGGCCAAGCGCATCTAAGCGACGGGCACGCCCGAAAACGCCCGGCTGACGCCGGGCGTTTCTTTTTATACGCACCAATGAATATCAAGGACTTACAGATGAATCCTGATGCTCCTCTTCAGCTATTGGGTGGCCTGAGCGCACGCGAGTTCCTGCGCGACTACTGGCAGAAGAAGCCCTTGCTGGTGCGCCAGGCCATCGCCGACTTCGAGAGCCCGATTTCTCCCGACGAGCTGGCCGGCCTGGCCCTCGAGGAAGAAGTCGAGTCGCGCCTGGTGCTCGAGCACGGCGAGACGCCCTGGGAAGTTCGCCGCGGCCCCTTCGCCGAGGATGCCTTCGCCGAGCTGCCGGAACGTGACTGGACCCTGCT